>Ga0316217_10003984_pt1 | contig 16337 bp, 13 predicted proteins | sample 1anoAmetaG_FD_203633 | JGI IMG/M metagenome (GOLD analysis project Ga0316217, IMG submission 203633) | Freshwater microbial communities from Trout Bog Lake, Wisconsin, USA - 1anoA | ecosystem: Environmental > Aquatic > Freshwater > Lake > Hypolimnion/Profundal zone | place: USA: Wisconsin...
TTCCACATGCTTATTCATTCTGATGTTTTCTTCTTTGATAATATCAAAGAAGTATTCCATTTTATCGCGATGTGCATATATCTTATCGTTCTTCAACGAATCTATTGCTAAGGAAATGGTAGCTAAAGGTGTTTTAAATTCATGCGTCATGTTATTGATGAAATCGCTCTTTATTTCACTCAGTTTCTTCTGATTCAATATTGTACGGAGAGTAATATAAAATGCAGCAACAATAATCAGCATAAAAACTGATCCCCCAACTATCACCCAGATTAACGAGTCCCAGACATCTTTATTAAAATCAGGTACAATAATCCATAGATGTTCATAAGGTCCATCGGCATCAGCTTCTGATTCAGGAACAATATTGAAAAGGAATTTCCTGACATTTTTATCATTGGGATAATTAACCGTAAAATTAGGTGACATCAATTCAAAGTCATCCGAAGTGCTTGTGATGGCAAACTCGAAATTAATAAATTTCAATCCATTAGCATCTAATGCTCCTCTTATTTTATCCTGAATTTCTTTGGCAGTAAACTTTTCTTCTATAGAAGGAGGTTTAATCAGTTTGGTCAGATCGGTATTGCCAAAAGAGAAAGATTGAAACCTTTTAGGCAGTTTAATAGTTGGTCGAGTGCTTTTGGCAAGACTCAACTCGTCTCTTACCTGATTTCCAATATCATCAATTTTTGTAAATAGCTGTCGTCCCTGTACCTGTACTAAATTGTTCAACCAGGATATCTGGAGAACGATCAATCCCAGCAAGGAAAGCGTAATTAAAACAACAATGATGGGTAAAGTTTTCCTCATTCAGTTATTTAATACAATAATTGTAATACACAAATAAACAATAGTAATCTTAGTTAATGATATAGTTGGAAACTGTTTAAGATGGTTTTAACTTAATCAATTACAATTCACCCTTTAAAAATTACCTTTTATCCGAAATATTATACAATTTACAAGGTTTTAAGGAAAAATAAGGTCGTTTATAGTAATTTTGAAACCTCACTTCACCGTATTGCAATATTATGAGTAGATTAAAAGGTTGGTTTCTCGTTTCTTCGTTAGTAATTGTCAGCGTGTTATTTCTTGGTTTTACAAAGTGCTCTGTAAAAGGTACTGACCCTTCTGAAAAACAAAGATTATTAACCACCATTGGAACTGTTCTGGAAGAACAACATTATAGTCCTAAAAAAATTGACGACGTTTTTTCTAAAATGGTATTTAAAAAATACCTGGAAGAACTTGATATCGACAAGAATCTGTTTCTTCAATCTGACATTAATGATTTCAAACAATATGAAACTTATCTTGATGATGAACTTCATGGAGCTGAAATTAAGTTTGTACCTACTGTAAATGTTACTTACAACAAACGTATTCCTGAAGTAGTGGCTATTTACAGAAGTATTCTTGCTCATCCTTTTTCTTTTACAGTTGATGAAACTATCAAAACTGAAAACGACAAGGAAACTTATCCTGCAACAGAAGCTGAAAGAACAGAAAGATGGAGAAAGAAATTAAAACTGCTTACACTGGAAAGATATTCCGACATGCTGGATGTAAAAGAAAAAAATCCAAAAGATACTTCTTACAACAAACCCGACAGTGTATTGGAAAAAGATGCCCGTAACAGAGTATTAAAAGCTATGGATAGGGTGTATGATAGAATAAAAGCTAAATACGACGACAACGAGCGTTTTAATGCTTATGTAAATACCATTACCAATTTAATGGATCCTCATACCGATTATTTTCCTCCTGTAGAAAAAAGAGCTTTCGATGAACAGATGAGCGGAAGATTTTATGGTATAGGTGCTCAACTGCAGGAACAGGATGGTATAATAAAGATTGCTTCTTTATTATCAGGCGGACCTGCTTTTAAAAGTGGTGAATTTCTGGTAAACGATGTAATTGTAAAAGTTGCACAGGGTAAAGATGAGCCTGTGGATATTACTGGTTACGATATTTCAGATGCTGTAAAACTGATTCGTGGAAACAAAGGGACTGAAGTCCGTCTGACTATCAAACGTCAGGATGGCAGTGTAAAAGTGGTAACTTTAATCAGAGATGAAATAGTACAGGATGAATCATTTGCAAGAAGTGCTGTGGTAACAGAGAATGGCAAAAAAATAGGTTACATTTATTTACCTGATTTCTATGCAGATTTCGACAGACCCGAAGGTGCAAGATGTTCGGATGATGTAGCAAAAGAAATAAAGAAACTTCAGGCTGAAAATGTAAGTGGTATTGTTATTGATTTGCGTTTTAATGGTGGTGGTTCTTTATACGAAGTGGTACAGATGGTTGGGTTATTCATAAAAGACGGACCTGTAGTTCAGGTTCGTGATAAAGAAGGTAAATCATCTATGCTGAATGATAAAAACAGTGCAGTACAATACGATGGTCCTTTGGCTGTTATGGTAAATGAAGGAAGTGCATCAGCAAGCGAAATATTTGCAGCAGCAATTCAGGATTACAAAAGAGGAATCATTGTAGGCAGTACTTCTACATACGGTAAAGGAACTGTTCAGAAAAACATGCCATTAGGTAAACGTTTCGATTTCTTCTCCGATCACTCCGAGTTTGGTGCTATTAAACTTACTTTTCAGAAGTTTTATCGTATCAATGGTGGTTCAACACAATTAAAAGGAGTTACTCCCGACATTATTCTTCCTGATGCTTACGATTATCTGAAAATCAGAGAAAAAGATAACCCTGCAGCATTGCCATGGGATGAAATAGCTAAAGCAAGCTTTGATAAATGGGAATCAAATGTTGATATTGACAAAGTAGTTGCTAAGGAAAACAGTGTAATTCAGGCCAATCAGGCATTTAAGTTTATTCAATCTAATACTGCATGGTTAGCTAAAAGAAATGAATTGCCGATTAATCTGAATATCGAAAAATACAAGGCAGAACAAAAGCTGGTTAGACTTACTGTTACTCAGAATCAAACACTGACTAAGCTTACTAAAGAAATGAATATTAAATCGATGGAAGCTGACAAGGATAAATTTGAAAACAATCCTGACAAGTCGAAAGGTGATCGTTATATAGCCTGGTTAAAATCGCTGAAAACAGATATTTATATCAAACAGACTGTAGATGTTATCAACGATATGATTACTTCTTCAAACAGTAATTCAGATAATAAATAAAATATAATGTTTACCATTAATTGTAAAGGTCATCTTGTTTCACTGGACAGACCTTTAGTGATGGGTATCATTAATGTAACTGCTGATTCATTTTATGCCGATAGCCGTCATAGTTCTTCAGATGCTGTATTATATACTGCTGAAAAGATGATAGCTGAAGGTGCTGATATTATTGATATAGGTGGATTAAGTACACGTCCTGGAAATATTGTTCATTCAGAAGAACAGGAACTGGAATCAGTAACAACTGCTGTAGAAGCTATTGCTGCAAGGTTTCCTGATATTATTATTTCTGCAGATACTTACAGAAGTAAAGTGGCAGACTATGCCTGCAATGCAGGAGCTTCCATTATAAACGATATCAGCGGTGGTTATGATACAGATATGTATAAAGTGGCTGCAAAAAATAAGGCTGTTTATATTCTGATGCATTCTATGGGAACTCCTTTTACCATGCACGAACATTATGAATACGATAATATACTAACCAATGTAGTAGATTATTGTGTACAAAAAACTGCACTTTGCCACGATGCCGGCATTAAAGATATAATAATAGATATAGGTATTGGATTCAGTAAAACTATTGAACAGAACTATTTTCTCCTAAAGAATCTGCAGCATTTCAGAATACTGAATTCACCAATACTGGTAGGCCTTTCACGCAAATCATTTATTTATAAATCATTGAATTGCACTGCAGAAGAATCATTGAATGGAACAACTGCCCTTAATTTTCTTTCTCTTAATAAAGGAGCTGATATTCTTCGTGTTCATGATGTTAAAGAAGCAAAGCAATTAACAGAACTTTTCAGGAAACTGGAAGGAATTGCCTAACTGATAATTCATACAGATACTTAAATAAAAAAGAGAATATGTTGCTTAACATATTCTCTTTTTTATTTATTGAAATTTCTTCTGTTTAATAACCCCTGAACATATCAAGTTGTACTGCCTTAAAAGTACTGTCACCTGCTACGCCATTGACTGAAAAAGTATAATAACCATTCGATATTGTATTGGTAATAGGCACATAACTTATCATACTATCGGTACCTGTTTTGAAAACAAATACAGTATCTTTTAATGAATCTACAACAGCAAAATTATTCAGCAATAAATCTCTGGTAAAATATTGTTTATTATAATAGATAAACTGATTATTTACCTTTAAATCGTAGTTACAATTTGGTACTGCATTTATAAAACGGATACCAATAGGACCTGAAAGCGTTAAGGTATTGGCACTTACATGATTAATTACATATTTGAAGCTACCCATCGAATCACCTATCACCATCGAATAAAAGCTATCTGCAGTTGTTTTATAGGTCGTTTGTAAAAGCAAAGGACTTACATTGGTATATCTTGAAATATTGATTGAAATACTATCAGGCGAGACAGGGGAAGATGTAATTAAGAATGGATAACTGATACTACCTTTGGTCATCAGATTCTGATTGATAAGTATATTCACCGGAATGGTATCAGGACGTAGATCTATCACTTCAAGATACGCGTATGCAGGTAAAATAGCCGGTGTAGTATTTTTGGTACATTCACTAAATATTACAATAGCAAAAATGGCTAAAAGAATTGTTTTTTTCATACAAATTTTAGGCAATAATAGAGAAAAAAGAGAAGAGCAAACCGGAATGATTAATAAGAATATCTTAAATTCAAATTATATGACTATTCCACACTCCAGTCTATCGGGTCTTTCCCTTGCTTTCTCAGCATTTCATTGGTTGTACTGAAATGTTTACAGCCATAAAATCCCTTATCGCAGCTGAATGGCGATGGATGTGCTGCCTTCAGTACATAGTGTTTGGTTTGGTCTATCAGCGCTTGTTTTTCCTGCGCAAACTTTCCCCATAGCAGGAATACAATACCTTCCTTTTCATCCGATATTTTCTTAATCACAGCGTCGGTAAATTCCATCCAACCAATCTTTGAATGACTTGCAGGTTCATTTGCTCTTACAGTCAGTACTGCATTCAGCAACAATACTCCCTGTTCTGCCCAATGCGTCAGGTTGCCAGTTGCAGGAATGGCCATACCAATATCGTTGCGTAATTCTTTATATATATTCATTAACGAAGGAGGCATTGGCACTCCTTCGGGCACACTGAAACTCAATCCCATTGCCTGTCCCGGACCATGATAAGGATCCTGCCCCAGTATCACTACTTTTACTTTATCGAATGGCGTTACTTCAAATGCATTGAATATTTTAGACCCCGGAGGATAGATTGTCTTTCCACTGGCTGCTTCGGTCTTTATATGCGTTACAATCTGCATGAAGTATGTTTTACCAAACTCATTCTTCAGTTGTTCCTTCCAGCTATGTTCTATTTTAACCTCCATAATATTCAATTATAAATTATGAATTTTGAATTATGAATTAATACAACATTTATCATTCAACACAATGTATTTGTATTTCTCCTGACTCCTATCTCCTTACTCCTGTCTCCTGATTGTTAATTGAAAAAGCTGCTTTTGCCGATGCATTGCCTCCTTTCGATAACAACTCTTTCAGCTCTTTATAGTCTTTGCTTAATCTATCTTTCTTTTGTTCATCATTCAGCAGCGTATTTAATTCTTCTGCTAGTTTATCGGTGGTCATATCATCCTGTATCAGTTCTTTTACCACCAGTCTGTCCATGATTAAATTCACCAGCGATATGTATTTAATTTTCACCAGTCTCTTCCCTATCTGATAGCTGATATTTCCTGCCTTATAACATACTACTTCAGGTACCCCAAACAAAGCTGTTTCCAAAGTAGCAGTACCACTTGTTACCAGGGCTGCCTTGCTTTGCTGCAGCAGTTCATAGGTTCTGTTCTGCACACAGGATACATTGGGATAAGGTGCCAGAAATGGCTGATAAAAGCTTTCATCTATCGATGGTGCCTGTGCTACTATAAACTGATATTCCGGAAACGATTTACTCACTGACAGCATCACCGGTAGTTTCTTGATGATCTCCTGTTCACGACTACCCGGAAGTATTGCCACTATTGGTTTATCGCTTAAAGCCTCCTCTCCTGCCTGTAGTTTACTTTGTTCAATCACTTCCACCAGCGGATGTCCTACATATTCTACATCCCAGTTCCACTTGTCTTTAAAATAGTCTTTCTCAAACGGAAGTATACAAAGCATTTTGTCTATACAAAGCTTCATTTGTTTTACCCTGCTCTCCTTCCATGCCCATACCTGTGGTGCTATATAATACACAACTCTTATGCCTTTTTGCTTTGCCCATTTAGCAATCCTAAGATTGAATCCCGGGTAATCTATCAGTATCAGTGTATCGGGTTTAAATTGCAGTATATCCTGTTTACAGAACTTAATATTCTGCAGGATAGTGGGTAGATTTTTAATCACTTCCACAAATCCCATGAACGCAAGTTCCTTGTAATGTTTCACCAGTACAGCAACAGCTTCCTGCATCTTATCGCCACCCCAGCATCTTATATCGGCAGTTGTATCCAGTTTACGCAATTCTTTTATCAGATTGCTTCCATGCAAATCGCCGCTTGCTTCCCCCGATATGATGTAATATTTCATGCTTTCAAAGTAAAAAGTAAAAAGTAAAAAGTAAAAAGTAAAAAGTAAAAAGCTAATACAGGAAGTACAGCGCTTAATACTTAATTATCAGTATTACTTAGCTGTACATAAACTTTAGTATCAACGCCGCTACCACATACACTATAGTTACAAAGAATATACCCTTAGCCGTATGATCTTTATTGGTATTGATAAAATAGGTAAAGAATGCTGCATTCGCCACCAGCGATATACTGATTACCCCTGTTATCAGATGTCTTTCAAGTCCAAGATATTGTATAAATTCTCCGAACGACAGTACACGTCTGAACTTCCATAGATAAAAAGCAAATATGCCCAGTCCCGGCGACAGCAATCCTATAATAAGTCCTAGTTTCAAGTTATCCCACTTCATCCTTTAAAATTTCCAGTTAGTTTCTAATGTTTCTTTCAATTCATAATTCGTCATATCAAACTGTATCGGCACCACGCTGATATAATTATTCTTCAGTGCCCATACGTCGGTATCTTTTCCTTTATCAAAGTTCACAAAGTCGCCCGTTAGCCAGTAATATTTCTTTCCTTGCGGATCGTTGCGCTCTATAAAGTTTTCTTCATATTTTGCATAAGCCTGCTTGCAGATCTTCACTCCTTTTATCAGGTTTGCATCCACAGCAGGAATATTTACATTCAATGTAAAGTGCTTATCCAGCTTACGTTTCAGCATCTGTTCCACTATTTTCTTCACATATATCTTCGATGCTGTAAAGTCGGCATTCACACTATAATCCAGCAATGAAAACCCAACCGATGGAATACTCTCTATAGCCGCTTCTATAGCCGCACTCATAGTACCGCTGTAAATTACATTGATAGAATGATTGGCACCATGATTAATTCCACTCAGACAAATATCCGGTTTACGGTGCAATACCTTGTCCACTGCCAGTTTCACACAATCTACCGGGGTCCCGCTGCAGGTATAGGCTTCTATCCCCTCCATAAAATCCACTTTATGCATTCTTAAAGGGTGTCCAATGGTTATTGCATGTCCCATTCCACTCTGCGGTTTATCAGGGGCCACCACCACTACCCTGCCCAGATCTTTCACTGCTTCTACCAGCGCCTTTATTCCAGGGGCCGCAATACTATCGTCATTGGTAACCAGTATCACCGGCAATTCTTTCTCCTTTTTCTTTACCATGGCCGCAAGATAATAATATTGTACAAACCATCAACGGATTGCTGTATTTTAACAGACAGATTAATAAATTAAACGGGAGAAAGGAGACCGGAGACAGGAGTTGGGAGACTGGAGTTAATGATTAATGGTTAATGGAGTAACGTTTAAAAACACAGTTTAAAGGCTTAAAAGTATGCAGAAACCCCTTCTGAAAATCGACGGAAGGCTTAAAAGTATACAGAAAACGCATCTTAATTGGGTTTTAGATGCTTTTTGAATACAAAAACTGATTAGCTAATGTGCTAATGGAATAGAAGCTGTTACCTATTAGCCAACAGCCTTTCTAATGCCCCCTCTCACTTGTATTAGCTAAAAGCAAACAGCTAATGGCTAACAGCTTAATCAGAGAAACACATATTAGTTTACAAAGTTCCACCATACTCCTAAACGGTACCATAAACCCGGATTGGGATATAGTTGTGTATGGAAACTGTAATGATTGAATGAAAAGTTCTGTCCCAATGCATTCAGGTTTTCGATACGGGTGAAAAGCTTGAAACTTTTAATCCTGAAATTGAAAAAGAAATTGATATCGGGACGATTGGAAGTAGTGTAAGTATTCTGATTAAAGAACTGTCCGGTAAAAGGACTGTAATCAGATGGCGTATAATTGGTATAATACTTTGCTTCTATACCCGTAGACAGGAATAGGTTTTTAAAGAAATTGCCTTCAAAGGCAATCCTGTTTCTGAAAAACAGAAAGGGAATATTGATGGGTGCACCGCCTGTGGTTTGCTGCAGATGAGCATCGATATACCAGTTGAAATATTTATTCAGCTTAAACTTCTTTTCCGCAGTCACATGCAGTACATTGAATAGTTTAGCATCCTGTTTCAGCGAAAAGAAACTATCGGAATATAAATAATTATTTAACAGATAATATTCACCCCGCAACAGAAACTTACCTACAGGATTGTTGTATTCAACCATTAAACGGGTAATGTTCTGTTTACTGAAATTCTGTTTATCCGTAATGGGGAACCCTGTCTGAGGAGTATACAGGAAGGATGGAGAACTGTTTACGTTCTGAAAACCTAACATCAGATCGCCTATTCTTTTGCTTAACTGTCGTTTCAAAGTAATATTAGCAGCATAGTCGCCTGCATGATAACCATTCAGAAACAGTTGTCCATTGGCATCTATATCCCACACATTATTTTTAGTGCGGTTCTTATACTCCACCACACCCGATAAATCGTAATAGTTATGATGCAGAGAATCGTTGAATACTCCTTTGAAGGTTTGAACCGAAGCACCGAATTTGAAATATTGACTGATATTCTTTTTATCGGGATAGGTTACAATACTCAGTTCATTACTCAGCATATTCCAGTGATCCTTAAAACTTATTACTCCACCTAAGGAATCTAAGGTCTTATGGTAATTATCCCTGTAACTGTAGAAGCTGAATGAATCGATCTGACTATCAATAAAATTGTAAGTGCTTCCTTCTACAGATAATGTATGCTGAAAGCTTAGCCGGGGATAAAAATACCTGATTAATGTAGAATCATTAATTCTTAAAGAGTCTTTCTGCCCAATATCGTAATGATGCCTGAATAAAAACTGACTCTGATTGTACAGATTACCAGTTTTAACCGAGGTATTAAATGGATTCAAGTATGCATTTGCCTCATTCCCCAATCTTGTTTCTACTTCAAAAGGATCACTCAGAGATAAGCTATTTAACTTCTGAAGGCTATCAAGTCCACCATTTTCAGAAGAAGAATTTTTATTGATAATAAATATCATGTGCCATTCATATCGCTTAAAAGGCGACTTGTAATGCGATGTAACCCGGATATTGCTATTGCTGGCATTCTGATTCCTTAAAATGCCGGGGGAATTGCTAAACCTATACTCAAGCGAAAAATTGAAGTTGTCTTTATGGTTTTGAGTATGAACAATATCCACAATTTGCTCAGAACTGCTTCCCAACATATAAGAAAGTACTGTAAAAGGTTTGGTAGTATTGTAAAATTTAGTATTGTCTACCGAATAGTTGTACATATCAAACTGATGAAAGCCTGCATCGAAACCAGGCTTAAGAATTGGACTAAATAATAAAGATTTTACCGCTGACCCATAATTACCAAGATCATAGGCATAATAAGGTAGAATGTAACGTTTATGAAAATCGTCCAACGAAGAATCCAGTTTTTGATTCTTTGTGGAATTGAAGTTTCTGTAGAAAACAGTAATACTATCTTCCAGATCGTTTCTGTGTTTTAAAAAAGAACCAGAACTATCCTTTTTAGGAGTATTGGTAGAACTATTGGTGGTAGTATTCTTCTGGACAGGACCAGTATCGCTGAATCTTGATTGCGCATTTATTATATTTATTGTAATTAATATAAATACCAATGAAAAATAAACCCGTTTTATCATAAATCACTATATGTTGCAAATGTAGTGATTCGTATTTTATATGATTTGAAAAATGCAGAATCATAGATTAACTATAAAGAGGGATGACAAATGATCAGCAAAATGTAGCATCTTTAATACACTGTGTAGTATTTATAAGACATCAAGTTGTATTAATTTGCTATTGTATAACATTTCATTATGAGTGTTATTTGCATTGTCAATGAATAGTTAACAATTAAACATTGATAATCAAGACAAGCAATAGTCAAAGTAAAGGAGTCTCCGTTTTTCTTATCCAATTCTAATGAAACTTAAAAAAGGAATTTCCTTTTACTTTGAAATTTAATTTCCTGTGATCAGTATTGAAAATGTTCGTGAAAAATAATTATCGAATTGAGTAAAGCAAGTTATCAAATGCTTGCTTTACAATTTTGATATTGTTTTCTGATTTTTAATATGTTTAATACCTTAATAACTGTACTATGAATCAAAAATTTGCCTTTGAGCTATGTATTTTATTCTGTTTTGTATCGGTCTTTTGTGTATTAAGACCTAATTCAACTATTTATGGTCAGGCAAATCCATCCAATACTAATGGCACTATCAAGGCTACCTGCAATAAATCGGCCGAAAATATTACCAATGTATATTCCAATCCTGAAAGCGGTGTACTGAATCTGCATTGTTGTTCCGACTTTAGATCGCCCATTACTATAAAAGCATTAAACGCAAAAGATATTGTAGTTAAACTGATTAATTCATTGACGGCTGAAGGATCAGCTAATTTTAAATTTGTACAGTTAAATACTGCCGGATTAGATAAAGGTGAGTACAAAATAATCATGCTGGACGCTATTGGAAAAACAATTACCAGAAAGATATTTCTTAATAAATAGCAGAATTGTAAATTGAAAATTAATCTGTGAACATAACTCAGTATCATTTTCAGACTACAATTTCCTCTCTATAAGTTAAATTATAATGCTTTACTATCCTATTTAAGCTCAATTAATTCATTTTTCGTGAGTATTTCAGGGTTTATTTTGAAACAATAAGTCAACCCATACCTTTGCACACTTTATTTTAAGGATAATAGTATCAGTTAAGTACTATTTACAGTAAGTGTCATTTATATATAATGAAATATCAAAACGAGATTAATAAGCGCAGATCATTCGCAATCATTTCCCACCCGGATGCCGGTAAGACTACCCTGACCGAGAAACTTTTATTGTTTGGAGGTGCCATTCAGACTGCAGGGGCCGTAAAAAGCAATAAGATTAAAAAACATGCCACCAGCGATTTCATGGAAATTGAACGTCAGCGTGGAATCAGTGTTGCCACCAGTGTAATGACATTCGAATACAATGGTTGTCTGATCAATCTATTGGATACGCCCGGTCACAAGGACTTTGCCGAAGATACTTATCGTACGCTGACTGCTGTGGATAGTGTAATATTGGTGATTGACAGTGTGAATGGTGTGGAAGCACAAACTAAAAGACTGATGGAAGTGTGCCGTATGAGGGATACTCCGGTGATTGTTTTCGTGAATAAGATGGACAGAGATGGAAAGAACCGTTTTGATCTGCTGGAAGAAATAGAAAATGAACTGAATATCAGTCTACACCCCATGACCTGGCCCATTAATAGTGGTAAGGACTTTAAAGGTGTTTACGATATTCATAATAAGAACCTCATTTTGTTCACTCCCAATACAAAGGCAGAAGATGAGGATGTTCTGGAAATACATGACCTGAACAATCAATTACTGGATAATAAGATTGGCGAAAGAGATGCCAATTTGTTGAGAGAAGATATAGAATTGCTGGATGGTGTGTATGGTCAATTGAATAAGGAAGATTATCTGGCTGCAAAGATTGCTCCTGTTTTCTTTGGCTCGGCTGTAAACAACTTTGGTGTAAAGGATATGCTGGATATTTTCATCACCATTGCCCCTACCCCACTGAACCGTCAGACAAGTGTAAGAGAAGTAAGGGCCGATGAAGATAAGTTCAGTGGATTTATCTTTAAAATACATGCCAACCTTGATCCCAAACACAGAGACAGAATAGCCTTTATGCGTATCTGCAGTGGTAAATTTGAAAGGAATACCTATTATCATCATGTACGACTGGATAAAGATGTACGTTTCAGCAATCCATATTCATTCCTTGCCCGCAGCAAGGATGTAATAGAAGATGCTTATCCAGGCGATGTGATTGGATTGTTTGATACAGGCAACTTTAAGATTGGTGATACATTAACCGAAGGCGAAGATTTCTATTTTGTGGGTATTCCTACCTTCTCCCCTGAAATATTCAAGGAACTGGTGAATAAAGATCCTATGAAGACCAAGCAACTGGAAAAGGGTATTCAGCAGTTAACCGATGAAGGGGTAGCTCAGTTGTTTACACAGCATGGTGGCAATAAAAAGATTATTGGTTGTGTAGGTGATCTGCAGTTTGAAGTGATACAATACAGGTTGCTGCATGAATATAGTGCAGCCTGCGAATTCAGGACGCTGCCTTTTTACAAAGCCTGCTGGCTTACATCTAAAGATCCAAAGAAACTGGAGGAATTCCTGAGGTTTAAACAACAGAATGCAGCATTGGACAAAGATGAACATCCTGTTTACCTGGCTCAAAGCGAATGGTATCTGAATACTGAGATGACCAATAATCCAGATATAAAGTTTCACTTTAGCAGTGAGATTCATAAATAAATACAAATCTGATAATGTGATATTCTGATGATCTAATAATGAATACAGTAATACCCGAAAAGTGTATTTATTATTAATTCTTAATTATTAATTCATAATTAATCTATATGGCTGACAATAAAAAAGTGAATGTATGGACGCCCATCATATTTTCCATAGTAATGGCAATAGGTGTATTTGTAGGATATGAGCTAAGAGATAAAACCGGCTATGGTTCTATCTTCTCCAAACCCAGTTCTTCTTCAGTAGCCGAGGTACTTAAACTGATTCAATCAAGGTATGTTGATGACGTGCCTTTAGATAGTATTTCTGCCAATGTTATCAATCAGCTATTAGCTTCCCTCGATCCGCATAGCAGCTATATACCTGCCGATGAATTAGCCGAAGTGAACGATGAAATAATGGGCAACTTTCAGGGTATTGGTATAGAATATCAGATGATTAATGATAGTCTGAATGTACTGAATACACTGGCCGATGGCCCTGCTAAAAAAGCAGGCCTGATGGTTGGAGACATCTGTGTAAAAGCCAATGATTCCATTAAGTTATCGGGTGTACATTTAACCACAGAAGATATCAGAAAACACCTGAGAGGACTGAACGGTTCTGTATTGAAAATGACCGTATTGCGTAATGGAAAGCTGCTGAATATTCCTATTATCCGTGAAGTAATTAATATACCATCGGTAGATGCTGTTTATCTTGCCGATTCTGTTACAGGTTATATTCATATCAATAAGTTTACTGAGCAGACTCACCTGGAGTTTATGAAAGCCATTGACAGTCTGAACAAACTGCATATTAAGAAACTGGTACTCGACTTAAGAGGTAATGGCGGTGGCCTTTTAGAGGCTGCTGTAAACATTGCCGATGAATTCCTAACCGAAGAAAAACTGATTGTATTTACCGAAGGAGTTCATGCCAAAAGAGTCAACTTTACCTGCAGAAAGGATGGCATGTTTGAAGAAGGAAAATTAGTAGTACTGATAGATGAAACTTCTGCCTCAGCAAGTGAAGTACTTACAGGTGCTTTGCAGGACTGGGATCGTGCAACCGTTATTGGCCGCAGATCATTTGGCAAGGGACTGGTACAACAACAGTTTATGCTGAGCGACGGCAGTGCTGTAAGGCTTACCACTGCTAAATATTATACTCCTCTCGGACGCAATATTCAGAAGCCATACAACAAGAATAAAGAGCTGTATAAAGAAGAGATTTACAACCGTTATCACAACAACGGCCAGAAGGATAATTACGATAGTGTAAAGCTAACTGCAAAGACCTATAAGACCCCTGCAGGACATATAGTATATGGTGGTGGCGGCATCACTCCCGACATAGCCATTCCGCTGGATACCGGTATTATTCACACAGTATATTACAATCTGATGGCTAAGGATAAGCTGAATATTTTTGCTTATCACTGGTATGTACAAAACAAGGCATTATTGAATTCTGTAAAGGATATAAATGCACTGCATCAGGTGTTAGCTGCCAGCAATGTTTGCTGGAAGGATTTATCGGATTACTGTAAAAAAGGAAATATCAATATTGCCGGTGCTTCTGCTAAAGACCGGAAAAATATAGAAGCTGATATAGAATCATTCCTTGCACGTATTATCCTGAATAAGTCATCTGCTGCTCAGATTCTGAATCAGAACGACAGTACTTATAACAAAGCTATGCAGGTAATTAAATAACACCGTATTTTGCAGCATTAAAACACACTACAATATGGAACTAAAGGGCAAGAAAGCAAGTGAAAGTTTCACTATTATGAGTGAACTGGTGTTCCCCAACGATACCAATGGTTTTGGCAACCTGATGGGCGGAAGACTGATGTTCTGGATGGACGTGGCCGCTGCCATAGCAGCCGGCAAGCATTGCAACTCAGCCTGTATGACGGCGGGGGTGGATAACCTTAGCTTTCACAATCCTATTAAAATCAGCAATATTGTACATATCACTGCACAGGTTTCCAGGGCTTTCAACAGTTCTATGGAAATATATATTAAGGTATGGGGTGAAGACCTTTTGCAGCAGTATAAATACGAGAGCAACGAGGCTTACTTTACCTTTGTAGCACTGGATCCCAACAGAAGACCAAGAGTTGTTCCTGCTCTTATACCGGAGACTGATCAGGAAAAAATGCTGTACGAAGGTGCTTTGAAAAGAAGACAGATACGTCTGTTGCTGGGTGGCAAACTGAAAGTGGAAGACATACCCGACCTGACTCAATTCTTCAAAACAACTTAATCATCATCATGCAGAAAATAGTGGTTGCTATTACCGGTGCAAGTGGCTCGGTGTATGCAAAGGTTTTGCTGGATAAACTACTGATATTAAAAGAGCAGTTTTCCGATATAGCCTTAGTAATGAGCACCAATGCAAAAGATGTTTGGCAACACGAGCTGGGCAACAAGTCGTATGCTGATTATCCCTTTACCTTGTATGCCACCAACGATTACCTGGCGCCATTTGCTTCAGGATCTTCATCTTACAATTCTATGCTGGTAGTACCCTGCAGCATGGGTACGCTGGGGCGGATTGCATCGGGCATCAGCGATACATTGATTACACGCACGGCCGATGTAATGCTGAAAGAAAGGAAGAAGCTGATACTGATGGTACGCGAAACACCCTACAACCTGATTCATATCCGCAATATGGAAACTATTACACTTGCTGGCGGCATAATTGCCCCTGCTACGCCATCTTTTTACAGCAGACCTGAAACTATTGAAGAAGTAGCCGCTACTGTTACCGATCGCTTGCTGGATCTGGCAGGCATAAATCATAAAACCTATAGGTGGGGAAAGGAATAATGGCTTTGAAATATCTTACCACTAGGATATCAATATTAAGCTTGACACAAAATATAATTTTTGAAATTGTATTGACAAAAATCCCATTCTAATTACAAATTACTTTATTCTCCTGACTATTTTCTCCTTGAAATTATAGTGGAACTCAACATTTATCAACTTTTCTGAAATGAATCTGTTGTTATCTTATTTTTACACTCATGGCAGTTAAGAACAAGACAAATAAGAAAACAGAAATAGTAAACAATATTGGAGCACCATCTACCAATGAATTCATTGAGGTATATGGGGCAAGGGAACATAACCTGAAGAACATAGATATTAAGATTCCAAAGAATCAACTGGTAGTGTTTACGGGGGTGAGCGGCAGTGGGAAATCCTCACTGGCTTTTGATACTATTTATAACGAGGGACAACGCCGTTATATGGAAAGCTTTGGAGCTTATGCAAGGCA
>Ga0316217_10003985_pt1 | contig 16335 bp, 12 predicted proteins | sample 1anoAmetaG_FD_203633 | JGI IMG/M metagenome (GOLD analysis project Ga0316217, IMG submission 203633) | Freshwater microbial communities from Trout Bog Lake, Wisconsin, USA - 1anoA | ecosystem: Environmental > Aquatic > Freshwater > Lake > Hypolimnion/Profundal zone | place: USA: Wisconsin...
CACATGGATGCTGACCCGCCAGCCCCGTTTCATGGCTATGCGCGCGGTGCGTTGCAATAACTCGGGCAGGGTGGAATAAGGCGCGTGCGGTGAAAGCCAGGCCCGATTGCGGGCATGGTGCAGCGAATTGATCTTCTCGACCGCTTCGCGCAAAACTTCCGCCGGGAGGCGCTTGGCCCTGATCCCCGTCATTTCCAGAAAGGACATCACCCGCAGCGGCGTGGCGTCCCACACCTCCGGCAACAAATCGGGCATGGTTTCAACATCCCCGACGGTCGTGGTGCCGGATTTCAGGAGCTGATGCGCGCCATGAAGCCAGGAACGGGCATAATCGGAATAACCCCAGGCGCTTTTGGCCGACAGGATGGCGGCAATCCAATCCGTGAAGGTCTTCGGCGGCGGGATGTCGCCCGCCATGTCGGTGTAATCAAGGTGGCAATGGGCGTTGATCAAGCCCGGCAGCAGGATACTTTCCCCCAAGTCCAGCGCCTTCTCGCGCAGGTGGGGACGCACGGCTTTCCATTGCACCACGGCGTGAATTTTGCGGCCGGCAATAAAAACCGCGCCGTCTTCGATGGGCGGCGCGCTGACCCGGAGAACGACCTTGGCCCGCAGAATCATTCCGTGGCGGCTTCCTGCCGGCTGCGCTTGGTGCGGGCGCCCACTTTGTGCTTGCGGGCCTTGTGCTTGTTGTGACGCTTGCGAATCTGCTGTTCGAGCTTCTTGATCACCACGTCAATGGCGGCGTAGAGATCGCTCTCCACATCCTTGGCAAACAGGTCGGGTTTGCGGACGTTTAGGCGCACCGAGCAGGCAAACTGCTGTTCCGGCGCGCGGGTATGGTCATGTTCCAGGGTCACCCGCGCATTCAGGATTCGTTGGTCCATGTGGTCCAGTTTGTCAATGCGGGCCACGATATGGTCTTCAATGGCTTTGGTCAGGGTGACATTGTGCGGAATAATGATCAGCTTCATAAGCAAAGAATGCGCCTTCCCACGCCAAAAATCCAGTCTTTCCTTGCGGGAGGCGCAGGACAAAATTCTTCTGCCCGCTCCAAGCTTGAATGAGCGACCCCTCGGTTTGTATCTTCGGATAAGGCCGTTCCCGGATTTCATCGCAGATGGGCAGAAACGGGCAGACACAGAGGGCCAGTCATAGCGAGATTCATGCCAAATTTGCTTGATCTCCAGATGGTTTGGTTTATTCTGGCGGCAATGGGTCCCGGCTTACAACTCTCGCAGCGACTGACGCAGTCACTGGTGCTTGCCCCGCAGCTCCAGCAGTCGCTCGCGTTGTTACAGGCGCCCACCCTCGAATTGAAGGCGCTCGTGGAAGCCGAATTGCAACAAAATCCTGTGCTCGAAGAGATTACAGAGCAAGAGGGTGAGCCGGGCGAAAAAGCCGTTGATAACGACGAGGGCGAGTCAACCGAGGTTACCGATTTTGCCGAGCCGCCTGAGGACGTCAAATTCGACGAAACTACGGCCAAGAACCAAGACAACTCACCCGAGCCAGTGGATGATTTTCAGGCGGAATTCGAACGCTTGGTTCAAATGGATCAGGAATGGCGCGACCATTTTGCGCAAGCCAACACCCCCATCCGATCCTCGTCCGAGGAGGAGGAAAAACGGCAGTTCATGATTGACTCGATTACCGCCGAAACTTCGCTGGCGCAATATCTTGTGGAACAGGTGCGCGACACGTCGTTGACGGAGGAAGAGCAGGGCATGGCCGAGTTGATCATCGGTAATATTGATGATTATGGTTATCTGAATACGACCGTGGAGGACATCGCCACGTCCACCAATTTGGCCCCGGAAAAAATCGCCGAAATCTTGAAAGTGATTCAAACCTTTGAGCCGGCGGGCGTGGGGGCGCGGGATTTGCGCGAATGTCTGATGCTCCAACTGGAGCGCGCCGGTCAGCAGGAATCCTTGGAATATCGCGTGGTTCGGGATTACATGGATGCGCTGGGCAAACGGCGCATTCCGGAAATTGCGCGCGGCACCGGCCAGACGGTTGAAGACGTGCAAATATCGCTGGCCAAGATTGCCCGCTTGGATCCGCGCCCCGGACGCGCTTTTCTTCCCGCCGTCGAGCAATACGTTGCCCCCGAAGTGTTTGTCCAGAAGAACGGTGATGATTTTACCGTCACCACCAATGACGAACAAATTCCGCACCTGCGCATCAGCAATGTCTATAAGGATTTGATGTCCGGCGGCGACAACAATGCCGAGGTCAAGAATTACATCCGGGAGAAGATACGCGCCGGAAAGTTTTTGATTAAGAGCCTGCATCAGCGCCAGGCCACCATTGCCAACATCGGGCGCGAAATTGTCCAGCGCCAGCGCGAATTCATGGAGAAGGGCGTGGCCTTCCTCAAGCCCATGACCATGGCGCAAGTGGCTGAAGTGGTGGGGGTTCACGAAACGACTGTCAGCCGGGCCGTCTCGGGCAAATACATTGATACGCCTCAAGGCGTGTTTGAGATGAAGTACTTTTTCACCGCCGGCCTCCAAAATGCGCACGGCGATGATGTCTCCAATACCAGCGTCAAGGACATGATTGCCGAGATTTTCAAGGGCGAGAATCCCAGCGGTCCGCTTTCCGACCAGGAAGTGGTGCGGATGCTCACCGCCAAGGGGATCACCATCGCCCGCCGCACCGTGGCCAAGTACCGGGATGAGCTGGGAATCCTGCCTTCCAATTTGCGGAAGGTTTATTGAAACGTCGGTTTCCTCGTCTGCATTAAGCCATTGCTTCCCGCGCCGGTTCGCCTCCATAATTTGTTCGTGAACGACAAGTTTCAAGCCGCCATCCGCCGCATTGATGAGGAAAATGCGCGCGACCCCAATCGGGAAAACGGCCGTCCGCGCGAATTACTTTACGCCGAACGGCTTACGGCCTGGGTGCTCAAACTGTGTCCCAACGCCAGCGAAGCGCTCCGACTGGCGGCGCGCTGCCAGCACATCTGCCGCTGGCAAAGTCCGCGCGAAAATTATCCCCCGACCCGGCCCGGCTATCTGAAATGGCGCGCCGATCTCAAGAAATTCCACGCCGGAAAATCAGGCGATATTTTACGAGAGGTGGGCTACGACGAGGCCACTATCCAGCACGTGCAAGACCTGAACCTCAAAAAAAACTTCCCTGCCGACCCCGAATGCCGCGTGTTGGAAGACGCCTTGTGTCTGGTGTTTCTTGAATTCCAATTCGCCCCGCTGGCCGCCAAGAGCGATGACGATAAGATGGTCAACACCGTGCGGAAGTCTTGGGAGAAAATGACCGAAGCCGGCCGTGCCGAGGCGTTGAAGCTGCTATTTGGGGAGCACGAAAAGCAGTTGATCGGGCGGGCGCTTCAGCCGGCCTGAACAGTTTATGGGGGCCAATCGTTCCTCGGAGCGCGAACCTCCGGTACGGCCTGTCTCACGACCCGCCGCCGCCAAACGTTTGGTTCCAGCCTGGCTGATGTCGGTCTTACTGGCACTAGCCGTCGTGGCGCTCTACTGGCCGGCGTTGCGGTGCGAATTCGTCAACTACGACGATGACCGCTATGTCACCGCCAATGTGCAGGTGCAAAGCGGGCTTAGCCTCAAGAATTTCGGCTGGGCCTTCACGCATCCGGTGGCGGACAACTGGCATCCTCTGACCGTATTGTCTCACATGCTGGTGTGCCAACTCTGCGGTTTGCATCCTTGGGGACATCACTTGCTCAACATCCTGCTCCATGCCGTCAACGCCGGGCTGGTCTTTATTTTGCTGCAGCGGTTGACCGGCGCGGGCTGGAAGAGTTTTTTTGTGGCAGCGCTGTTCGCCGTTCATCCTTTGCGCGTGGAATCGGTGGCCTGGGTGGCCGAACGCAAGGACGTTTTGAGCGGCTGTCTGGGGCTGTTGTCGCTGATTTTCTATGTGAGTTATGTTCAGCATGGTCGTGCGCCGGGAGAGACTTCGCCGGCACCCGGTTGGAGATCGGCTCGTTCCGGTGATTATTGGCTGGCGCTGGGCTGTTTCGCTATGGGCTTGATGAGCAAGCCCATGTTGGTGACATGGCCGTTTGTCCTGCTGCTGCTGGACTATTGGCCGCTCCACCGAGTCGGGAATCTGCGGGCGCGGCTTTGGGAAAAAACGCCGTTTTTCATTTTGTCGGCGCTATTGAGTGGGCTGACCTTCGTGGTCCAACGTCAGGGGGCGGCGGTGGAAACCATGCAGAACCTGTCGCTGGCCGCGCGTGGCGGGAATGCTTTGATTTCCCTCTGCCGCTATCTGGCTCAAACCTTCTGGCCGATGGACCTGGCGGTGTTTTATCCACGCCCGGACCACTGGCCGGCGGCGGACCTCTTGCTGGCGGCGGCTTTTCTTGCCGGCATGACCGCAGTGGTCATCGGGCTGCGTCGCCGGCATCCCTATTTGTTGGTGGGCTGGTTTTGGTATTTGGGCACGTTGATCCCGGTCATCGGGTTGGTTCAGGTGGGCTTGCAATCCATGGCGGATCGTTATACCTACCTGCCTTCGCTTGGTCTTGGGGTCATGCTGGTTTGGGCGGGAGAGAGCTTGAGCGGCCGGTGGGCAAAGTCAGGGGTGGTCCTGGCGGCGGCGGCTGGGTGCGCCGTGTTCGCTTGCGCAGCCTTGACCCGCGTGCAATTGCAATACTGGCAGGACGGCGAAACCTTGTTCCGGCACGCGCTCGCGGTGACCGGTCCCAATCCCATCGCAGCCTATAACCTGGGGGTGGCCCTGGATGACAAAGACCGGGGCGACGAGGCGATTTCAAAGTATCAAAAAGTCTTGGAATTTCAGCCGGGCAATCTGCTGGCCCGGCTCAACTTGGGCACGGATTTGGATCGGGCCGGCCGGCTCGATGAGGCGGTGCACGAATATCGCACGGTCATCAACTCCGAACCCAACAATCCCAAGGCGCGCAATGATCTGGGCATCGTTCTGTTCAAACAGGGGCTAAACGCGGAAGCCATCAAGGAATTCCAAGCCGCCGTTCAATTGGAGCCCGACAGTGCCGAAGCCCACAATAGTCTCGCCGCCGCCTTATATACCCAAGGCGATACCGAAGGCGCCCTCGGCCAATTCCACGCCGCGTTGCGCTTGAATCCGGATTATGTCGAGGCGCATTATAATCTCGGGTGCGTCCTCGCAAAACTGGGTCGGAACGCCGAAGCCACCAAGCACTTTCAAGAAGCCATTCGTCTCAAACCCGATTATGCCGCGGCCAAAGATCAGTTGACTAGACTATTGGCAGAGCCGGGAATGCGGAAGTGAATTTCATGGCGATTGGATACGAAAATACTCCGTGCTATTCGTCAATGGAACCGAAACATTTTGCACGGCAGTGGTCGTAATGTTCACCCAAGCGGGCGAGGACAGGCTGCCTGCAGCCTGCACCACGTAAGGCCCGCCGCCGCCTTGCCAATTGAGATTCACCTGCGATCCGCCGCGGCTGATCGTCATGACGACCGCGTTGGTCACCGTGAAGACCACCGCGTCATAGGCCACCGCATGAACGCCATCCGCCGCGCTCAACTCCAACGTGTAATTTCCCGGCGCGCTGAACGTCGCCGTGGTATTGGTGAGGGCGGCATTGCTGAAACTCACCGTGCCGGGACCCGAGTAGAGCGTCCATTGAATGGCGGGCGTTGCATTGGAGAAAATCACGCTCCCCTGCAGGGGCTCTGGCACTCCGGTCGCCACCGCTTGGCTGGGGCCGGCTGACGCCACGGGCGCGCCGGGCGAGCGCGCACCGCCGGTGGGGCCGGTGCTCTGGATCACCTCGAAATTGGTGATGCCCAGGCCGTCGTTGGCGAGGTCGGCGAAGGCATTGCCCCAACGATTGTCGGGCGTGATGGAAATGGAGAAAAAGGAACTGCTATTATCCGCCACCATCGCGCCGTATTTTTTAAGCCCCAGCAACAGCGCTTTTTCCTCCTTGGTCCAGGTTGGCGGAATCACATAGCTCGCCTTGAGCCGCAGCCGCTGGCCCATGCAGGGAATGTTCGTGCTCACATTATTGGTCGGTGCGGCATAATGCGTCGCCGGATAGATATAGGTGTTGTAACGCGACTTGACCACCACCAGCCGGCAGGCGTGCTCCACCATGCCGCGCTCGCATTCGTCATAGCGTACCAGCGCCGGGAACAGGGGAAAGCCGGCGGCGTCGCCGGAGGTCCAGCCGGCCGGGCGCAGGCCATTGGTGTTGAGATCAAAAATGGCGCCATTGGCGGCCCGCCAGTTGGTCTGCACCAGCAACGCCTCCCAGGTTTCGAAACTGGCACCCACCCCCGGCTGGACCATGATGGAATGCCGGTCGCTGCCATCATTATTCGTCTGCCATTGCAGGAGCGTTTGCGAACCGGTGCCGGTGGGCCATTCCTCAATGGGTTGGTTGGTGGGGATGGGATACAGCCCATAGGGATAAACGCCGCCATTCAAATCAGATTCATCCGGATAGTCCACAAATTGGATGGGGACCAGAGGCTGGCTGTCTGGCACCAGGACATAATTCATTTCTTGAAACAGTTCCAAGAACCGATGCGAGGAGCCTACATTGGTCAGGATGTTCTGCATCATGGCGTCGGAGTTGACCAGCACGGGGAGGTTGGAAACGCATTCGTTCCAAGGATTCGTGACGGGAAAAATCTGCATGGCGGAAACCACGGCGTCCGCATTGGTGGTGTTGAACAGGATGGAATTGGTCACCATGGGCAGCGCGCCGAGAATGCGGCCTTCTTGGTTGATTCGTTCCGTGCCAGCGAGCATGCCGAAACTGGACACTGTCAGCAACCAGAGCATCAGCCATGCGGGGGAAAACTTCATAAAACGACGATGAATTTTATACTAAAACGCCATCAAAAGCAAAAAGCCGGCCAAAGGGCAAATGGCCACAAAAAACGATTCCTCGACGCTTTTGGCGCGTGAGGTGTGGGAGACTCCGCCCACGCGGAGAGGGGGGAAATGGGCCGTCTTTTTGAAGAACACGCCACTGGATGGGTTGAACGGTGGATCGCAAAACCAAAGACGCAGGGAGCGTGAAAGTCCTCGCCTGTGGGAGGGAATTCCCCGAAACATTCGCACATTGCTCCCATGAACCGAGACCGCCAGGTTGTGCGATGACGCGGAAACAACTTTTCCCGCTCCTCGGAGGAGAGGGCCGGGGTGAGGTCGGGCTGGATCACGATCTTCTGGGTTCATAGGGATGAGGTGAGGGCGAGTGTTCCACCATCTCCGGCTTTTTTCGCGGGGAATGGCGCGTGGCTTTGCCAGAGACCATTCTGGAAAAGACTGCGGGGATTCGTTCTACCCGCAATAAATGTTGAAGAGTTCGGGTCAGTGGCCGTAACGCGCACCCGGCATGCTGTGCTGGTTTGCCGGTTGGTATTTCAGCCAAGTTGATCCGCCAGTTCCTCCGCCGGATAGGTCCAGATTTCCGCGAGGGTGGGATGGTAATGCGGCATGGCTGCCAGTTCCCGGACGGTCATGCGCTTGGCCATGGCCGCCACGATTTCATGGATCAATTCCCCGCCCACCGGGCCGATACAACTGCCGCCGAGAATCTCGCCCGAACGTGGATCGGCCAGCAGTTTCACGAAGCCGTGCTTGGCCTCCATGATGAGCGATTTGCCGTGGTCGTTGAACGGGTAGCTGGCCGCTAGATATTTGATGCCGCGCGCCGCCGCCGCTTTTTCCGTCAGGCCCACGACGGCCACTTGAGGATCGGTAAAGACCACCGAAATAAGCAGACGATAATCCATTCGCCTGGGCGCTCGCGGGTGGAGGATATTATAGACGGCGTTTTCCCCCTGTTGAATGGCGATGTGGACGATCTCATGCGGCCCGGTGCAATCGCCGGCCGCGAAGAGATGCGGCACGCTGGTGCGCATCGTATCGTCGGTGACAATGCGCTGGTTCTCGGTGGTCACGCCGGCTTGCGCCAGGTTGAGTGACGCGGTATTGGGCGTGCGGCCAAGCGCCAGCAGGATTTCCTCCGCAGACACCGAAAGCCGTTTCCCGGCTTGTTCGAAGACCACGCTCTTCAATTTGCCTCGCCGCCGGGCGTCCACCAGTTTGGTGCCCGTCAAAACCCGAACACCCTCCTGCCGGAAAGTATTGGCGAGTTCGGTGCCGGCGTCGGCGTCGAAATCACGCAGGATCTGTTCGCTGCGCTGAATGAGCGTGACCTGGACGCCAAACCGCGCGAAGAATTGCGCGAATTCACAGGCAATCGCGCCGCCGCCCAGTACAATGAGCGACTTGGGCAACCGTTTCAGGGTCACCGCATCGTCGCTGGTGATGTAGCTCACGTCATTCAGTTGCGACAAGGGCGGCGGCGCCACTCTGGAGCCGGTGGCGATGACAGAATTCCGGGCGGTGACCTTTTTGCCGTTGCTCAAGGCGAGCGTATGCGGGTCCAGGAACGCGGCGTTGGCGCGGATGAATTTAAACCGGCCATCGCTCAATTGCCGCTCGCGGTATCCGGCAAAATCCTTGATCTGCGCGTCTTTGCGCCGCATGACCTTGGCGAAATCGAACGAGACCTTGCCTGCCGTCACGCCCCAGATCGCGGCCTGCTCGGCGAGATGTTTCACCTCGGCGGCGTACAGGAGGGCTTTGGTGGGCATGCAACCGCGCAAAATGCAAAGCCCGCCCACCTGCTCGCCGCCCTCGATCACCACGGTTTTCAACCCCGCGGCCACCCCCGTGCGGGCCGCCGCATAGCCGCCGCTGCCGCCGCCAATGACCGCCAGATCAAAATCAAATCGTCGCATGACCTGAGCATGGAAGACCCGGCGCGATTTTCAAGTGGAACTTTATTCCGTTTCAACAACAGCGCCGGATGCCGTTGAATTTCGCCTCCGTGACTTGCTTGAAAACCTGCTGATCGTTGTGGTGGGCACAGTCAGCGGCACAAGCTTGCTGCCGGGCGCGCTCGAAGTGCGTCTCCCCGGATAATTCGCGCGCCAGCCCCAGGGCGATGGCCGCGGCGCCGGCCACGGTGCGCAAATTCGGGCCGGATTCCTTGAGCGCATAGTCCGGCAGCCAGATCGGTTCGCTCTCGTGCAGCGCCGCCGGTTTGCGGCCGGACAGCAACAGCGCCCATTCCCGCACACTCAGGACCACAATCGCCGTCACCAGTGCCAGAAAAATTCCGGCTACGAGGGCATCAATGCGCTGGTTATTCCGGAGCCGTTCGGCCACGACCAGGTCCTTGGCGGCTTGGGCGCAAACCTCGGCGGCAGGCGACGCCAACTCAAGTCGGGCGGCTTCGATGTTCTTTGCCTGCACTTGCGCTTGGGCCAAAAAGCCGATGCGCGGGTCCGCATGAAAAATCTTCTCCACCCCCGCGGTGAAGGTCACCGCCAGCAGCCAGACGAGCGGCACCAGCGTCACCAGTGCGAGCCACGGTGAGCGAAGGGGCGCTTCGGCCTCTGGTACGGGCCGTTGCCGGCCAGCCGGCTGCGCCGGGACGGAAGGCGGTGCTCCCATCGCCATCTTCAGGATGATCGTGGTGCCCAGGCACAACGCGATGGCGGCGAGCATCTGATTGGCAATGCCAAACAGCGGCCACAGGGAATTAATGCCGCCCAGAGGATCGCGCACGCCCTGAATCAAAAAATAACCCCAGCCGCCCACCATCAGCACCGCCGCCACCGGCGCGGCCAGATGGTTCTTCGGGTTCCCGAGCGGTTTCCACGCGCGGCCTAGTACGCCTTGCAATAGATAGCGCCCCACGCGCGTGCCCGCGTCCAGGGTCGTCAGAATAAACAGCGCCTCAAACATCACGGCAAAGTGGTACCACAGGTCCAGCCCGCGATTGCTGACCACCCGGGCAAAGATCTGCGCCATGCCCACGGCCAGCGTGGCCGCGCCGCCGGTGCGGCCAAACAGGGTCTTCTCGCCCAACCCGGCCGCGAGGGTGTTCATGTGCTCCGCGGTCACCGGATAATTCAAGGCGTTGACTTTGGCGACGGTCACGGCGGGATCGCCCTTGACGTTCATGCTCAAGTACACGCCCGGGTCCAGCGTGCAGGCCGCGATGAGAGCCATCACGGCCACGAAGGATTCAAAACACATCGCGCCGTAACCGATGGGGCGGACGTAATTTTCGCGCGTGATCATCTTGGGCGTGGTGCCGCTGGCGATGAGCGAGTGAAAACCGGAGATGGAGCCGCAGGCAATGGTGATGAAGCAAAACGGAAACACCTTGCCGGCCACCACCAGCCCGGAGCCATCAATGAATTGCGTGATGGCCGGCATTTGCAAATGCGGCAATGTACACAGAATGCCCAGCGCCAGCAGGAGAATGGTTCCCAGCTTCATGAAGGTGCTTAAATAATCCCGCGGCGCCAACATCAGCCACACCGGCAGGCTGCTGGACACGATTCCGTAGCCGATGATGATCCATCCCAACGAAATGTCCCTGAGCCCAAAAACGTGCGACCAATGCGGATTTGCGTAGACCAGTTTGCCGCCCCACACCGCCAGCAGCAACAGCGTCACGCCAATGGCCGTGGCCTCCAACACTTTGCCAACGCGCAAAAACCGCATGTAGCCGCCCATGAATAACGCGATGGGAATGGTGGCGCCGACGGTGAACACGCCCCAGGGACTTTCCGCCAGCGCGCGCACCACCACCAGCGCCAGCACCGCCAGCAGAATCACCAGAATGGCCAGGATGGCCGTCACCGCAATCGCGCCGGCCCCGGAGTTCAATTCCTCCCTGACCATTTCGCCCAGAGATTTGCCGTTGCGGCGGACCGAGCAAAAGAGAATGACAAAATCCTGCACCGCGCCTCCAAGCACCACGCCGATGAGAATCCACAGCGCGCCCGGCAAGTATCCGAATTGTGCCGCCAGCACCGGTCCCACTAGCGGCCCGGGCCCGGCGATGGCTGCGAAATGATGGCCGAACAGGATGAAACGGTTCGTACGGACAAAGTCCTTGCCGTCGTCGCGCACTTCGCAGGGCGTGGCCCGGCGGTTGTCCATGCCCAACACCCGCAGCGCGATCCAGCGCGAATAAAACCGGTAGCCGATGGCATACGTACACACTGCGGCGATAATGAGATAGGCGGAATTGACAGACTCACCGCGATGGCAGGCGAGCGACTCATAGGCCCAAGCGCCGGCGCTAGCCAGCAGCAGCCAGAAGAGGATTGAGAGAACTCGCTTGTATTTCATTTAGCGTCTGGACTGGTGGCAAGGATTCTTGAAGATAAGGTGTTTGACGTCAAGGCCGCAGGCTTGGGAGTAGGCCATAATTCTTCTGCCCGGTCCTAAGCTCCAATGTGCGACTCATCTGGCAGATCGCGACTGTGTCGGAGACCAACGGCGGACGCGTGGCCAGCCAGATTCCCAAATACGAACCGGCGGTGGATGATTTCAGGACAGGGGGTGTTGAAAAACATGAAAACAAAGGAATTGCATCCTTGGGGTCCAGGGATTAAAATTATTTGTTGAACTAAACCGCTTCACCATCAGTTCATCATATGAAAATAAGCGCCGCACATGTGGCCGCTTTGATTTTGTCACTCCCATCGTGGGTTTTGATATTTGTCTGGGTTCTGTATCGGGATTATTTGCATGATTTTGGCGTGCCATGTTGCATGTTCATTTGGGTAGCATGCGTTTCTTACTTGTTGTCGATAACAATAAGTCTTTGCTTGCCTGACTTTTCGAGTCAGGGCACAAGACTTCTGATGATTTGGGAGGTTATTCCATTCTTGATTTGCGTTATTTCGGGTATTTGTGTGTTTGTGGCGAGGATACCCGACATCGGCGATTGGATATTTGTGACATCAATGTGGTGCATCGCAAGGATGATTTTGGGACATGGATAAGTCCAACCAAATCGCGGGAGTCGCCGCTAGACTTATATGCCTGAGTTCATCGAAATATTGCAGGTTGGCGCAGATTTACGCAGATTATTTCCGGCGTGAAGAGTATCTGCTGCATTCCAGCGACGGGTTTCCAAACCCGCAGACCGGGGGAACCAGCGGGTTTCGCTCGGAAACTTTGACCTTGCAGGCCGGGCTTCGCTCCGGAGCTATGTCCGGCAGGCAGGGACACAGAGGGGCGCGAGACAAAGACCTTCTGCCTGGTCCAAAGCGCGAATGTGCGACTCATCTGGCGGATCGCGACTGTGTCGGAGACCAACCGCAGACGCGTGGCCAGCCAGAAGGGCGCTCAAGCGGATCAAGCCCATTGAATGGCGAACCTTGCTGCGGCCGGCTTTCAGCACAGTCGCGCTCCGGCTTCACGGTCCGCTCATTCCCGCCATTTCTTTATTTCCTTCCGACGGCGAATCCGGTTAAAAGATGGCCGTGCATAAAACCACTTTGTCATCATCTCGGGTTCGGACGCTGTTGGCGGCGGCCGGTCAGACCCGAATTCTGGTCGCCGGCGACGTGATGCTGGACCAGTTTATCTGGGGCAGCGTCTCGCGCATCTCACCCGAGGCGCCGGTGCCGGTGCTGGATTTCGCCCGGGAGAGCTTCATGCCCGGCGGTGCCGCCAATGTGGCCCGCAACTTGGTTTCGCTGGGCGCGCCCACGGAATTGTTCGGCGCCGTCGGTCACGATGATGCCGCCGGCAAACTCAAAACCCTCCTGAGCGGTCAAAAAATCGGATGTGACGGCCTGGTGGCCAGCGCCGAGCGATTGACCAGCATCAAGACGCGCATCGTGGCCCATCAGCAACAGGTCGTGCGCGTGGACCGCGAAACCCGGGGCGGCCTGGATGACAAAACCACCGCGGCTTTACTGGCCGAATTCCGCCGCAAGATTGAACGGGCCGATGCCGTCATCATTGGTGACTACGGCAAGGGGGTCGTCACGCAGCCTTTGTTGGAGGCGGTGAAAACCCTGTGCCGCGAGCGCGGCGTCTGGCTCAGTCTGGACCCCAAACCGGTGCATCATTTGAATTTGAGTTCGCTTTCACTGATCACGCCCAACCGCAAGGAGGCCTTCGAATTGGCGGATCTGCCGGATGATACCAAAAACGCGGATCCCTTGGCGGACAAAAATCTCATGCTGGTGGCCGAGCGCTTGCTGGCCGAATTGCGGCCAGCGCTGCTGCTCATCACGCTAGGTGAACTGGGCATGCTGCTGTGCCAGCGCGGACAGAAGCCGTTTCACATTCCCACTGTGGCGCAGGAGGTCTTCGACGTTTCCGGCGCCGGCGACACGGTGATTGCCTCATTTACGCTGGCAATTGCGACCGGCGCCTCGCCCATTGAAGCGGCGATCCTGTCCAATCACGCCGCCGGCATTGTCGTGGGTAAGGTCGGCACGGCCATCACCACGGCGGCGGAACTGATCCAGAGTTTTAGCCACCGCTGAAAAGCCAAGGATTGACGATGGGGGGCTCGCGGAATGATGCTAGCTCGGACATTTCATAGCGGGATTGGCGAACGCAGGCAAAATCGCGTAGCGCAGGTTTCCAAACATTAATGAATTCAACCAAGATTACCGTCGCTGAGATCGGCGCCATGAAGGCGCGCGGCGAGAAAATTGCGTCGCTTACGGCGTACGATTTTCCCATGGCCAAATTGTTGGACGAATGCGGCGTGCCCTTGCTGTTGGTGGGCGATTCGGTGGGCATGGTCGTTTTGGGTTATCCCGATACCACGCACGTGACCATGGCGGAAATGACGCATCACACCCGGGCGGCCGCCCGAGCGCACCCTCGCGCGCTGCTCGGCGCTGACCTGCCGTTCCGCAGCTATGAGAACCCCGAAAGCGCCCAAGCCAACGCCCGGCAACTGGTCGCGGCCGGGGCGGAGTATGTGAAGGCGGAAGGCGGGCGGGAGATTTTGCCGCAGATTGCCGCCATCCGATCGGCCGGCATTCCGTTTTGCGGCCATTTGGGGATGTTGCCGCAACATGTGCTCGAAGAAGGCGGATATCACATCAAAGGCAAGCGGGATGCCGAACAGCAGGCCTTGATCGCGGATGCCCAGGCGCTGGCGGCTGCGGGCGCGTTTGCGATTGTTCTGGAACTGGTCACCCCGCTGGTGGCCCGGGAAATCTGCGCCCAAATTACCGTGCCCGGCATCGGCATCGGCAGCGGCCCGGATTGTGACGGACAGATTCTGGTGACGCCGGACCTGACCGGCAGTTTTCCGTGGTTCACACCGCGTTTCGTCAGACCGCGCGCCGATTGCGCGCAGCAGATCAAAAGCGCCGTCACGGATTGGAAGCAATCCCTCGCGGGCCGGTGAATCCTTCAGGTGCCAAACAACCGGTCGCCGGCGTCGCCCAAGCCCGGAAGAATATAGCCCGCGTCATTGAGTTCCCGGTCAATCGCCGCCGTGAAGATGGGCAGGGCAGGGTGGCTTTGCCGCACCCTCGCGATGCCTTCCGGCGCGGCCACCAAGCTGACCAGACGCACGTGTCGGGCACCTTGTTCCCGCAAAAAGTCCAGCGCGGCCACCGCGCTGCCGCCGGTGGCCAGCATCGGGTCAATCAGGATCACCTCGCACCGGCCCAGTTTCTTGGGCAGGCTTTTGTGGTAAAAATGCGCGCGCAAGGTGGATTCCTCGCGTTTGAGCCCGATGAAACCCACCCGGGCGTGCGGAATGATGGTCAAAATCGGGTTGAGCATTCCCAGCCCGGCGCGCAGGATCGGTACCAAAACGATTTCGCGTTCGAGTCGTGAGCCGGTGGTTCTTTCCAAAGGCGTGCGGATGGAGGTCGGCCTCACGCCCAACGATCGCGTGGCCTCATAGATCATCAGCGACGCGATCTCGCCCAGCAATTGGCGGAATTCCTGCGGTGGCGTGCCCGCATCGCGCAGGCGCGTGAGGTTGTGCTGCACCAGCGGGTGGCTGATGACGGTGACGTTTTTTGCCATCACGGATCAGGGGAGGAACAGGTAATACATCAGCCCGGCCTGCAGCTTGGGGGCGCCGGTCTCCAACTGCAGCTTGATGTCATGCGATTGCTCGCTCTGGCCGAACATGGAGAGAAAATTCGAAATGTCGTAGCGCTCGCGATATTCAATGAGGTTGCAGTCGCTCACATGCGCAATTTTCTCGGCGCGGTCCACGGCATCGTCAAAGTCGCCCAATTCATCCACGAAGCCCAGCTTGAGGGCTTCCTTGCCGGACAACACGCGGCCGTCGGCGAATTCCTGCCAGTCGGCGGCCAATTCCTTGCCGTCCTTTTTGTTCCATTCATGCGCGGCGCCCCGCCCGTCGCCGACCACGCCTTTGAATCGGTTGTAGGTTTCGTCAATCAGTTGCTGGACCATGGCGTGTTCCTCCGGCGGCACTTCGTTGGTGGCGCGTTCGCCGCTGAGCATGTCTTTGAATTTGCCGCTTTTGTAAGTCATGGGCGCCACGCCCACCTTGTCCATCAGCCCGCGGTAATTCCAGCCGTGCATGATCACGCCAATGCTGCCGGTGAGGGTCAGTTCATTGGCCACGATCCAGCGGCAGCCCGAGGAAATATAGTAGCCGCCGGAGGCCGCGAGGCTGCCCATGGAACAAATCACCGGCTTGCCGTGATGGTCCGGCTTGCCATGCACCCCGCCATCCTCCGCCTCGAAATCGCGGATGGCCTTGTAAATATCGTCGGAGGCCAGCACTTCGCCGCCGGGTGAATCCACTTTTAAAATCACGGCCTTGACGTGGCGATCCTCGCTGGCGCGGTCGAGTTGGGCGCGAATGACATCCACCATGTTGTTGCCGGCCTCATCCATTTCGTGGCTGGTGATGATTCCATCCACTTGGATGACGGCGATTTTATTTGCGGAATGATTATTTTCCAACAGGCACTCGTCCAATTTGGGGCCGATGTCGCGGACGCTGCTAAAGGCTTCGCTGCGGAGACCGCGCTTGAATGAAAAGGCATGGGTCAGAAATTGCGTCAAGTTGCCGAAGACGCTCAAGAGCAAAAACACGCCCAGCACGATGGCGGCGATCATCCAGCCTACGCTGCGCCGGGGCTTGGGCGCGGGCCCCGGAGTGATCACCGGCGGCGGCGGGGGCAAGGGGGGCGGCGGCGGCAGCGCCGCGGGGGACGGCGGGGACGGCGGTGCAAATTCCTGCGGATTAGGCGTCGTTTCCATAATGGGCGCAAGCTAACCCAAACCCGGCAGGGCGGCAAGGCGGTTCGGAAGGTTTACCAACCAGCCAAAGCGGCTGTGGGGAGCACAACCGGCGGAATCGCGGCGAAACAGCGAATCGCACTTTACGGGTCAATTCCCGATCGTAGTGGGGCCGCCGATGGAATTGAAGTTCATGGGCTTGGCGATCTTCATGGTTACGCCGGACTGGCTGGGCTGGGTGGTCGCGTCAAAGATAATCGTTCCACCGTTATGTACGGCATTGGT
>Ga0316217_10003986_pt1 | contig 16334 bp, 16 predicted proteins | sample 1anoAmetaG_FD_203633 | JGI IMG/M metagenome (GOLD analysis project Ga0316217, IMG submission 203633) | Freshwater microbial communities from Trout Bog Lake, Wisconsin, USA - 1anoA | ecosystem: Environmental > Aquatic > Freshwater > Lake > Hypolimnion/Profundal zone | place: USA: Wisconsin...
GCATTAATCGTTTTACTAGAGGATAATGCTAGACTTTTTGTGTGCTTGTAGTTAAGATTGAGGAAGATTCGCATAGAAATTAGTTTTAAATTAAGGATTTATGTTATATAACTTAAATGAGCAAAAGAGAACTCTAAGCCACGCAAGAGGGCAAATAGCTACTTGCAATAGAGGAACTCTCCCAGCAGCTCGAAACATTTTTCAAAGACATCTAGCACATGCGACGAGAAAACTATCTCTTTGATTCCTATCATTCACGCCTTGAAAAGTAATACGCCAAGAACGACGATGATGACAAAAGGAAGAAAGATAAGAAGAAGGAGGAAAAAAGGACCAACATCTTCTTGACTCCCTAGTAGAAGTATGAGATCGCTCAGCAAGAGGCTGAAGCTTTGAAATAAATCATCTAAAAGGGAAGGATTAAATCTGATGCTATCTTAGAAACTCTTAGAGCCATCTTAGAAGAAACTGATATGGCCATAGCTGAGATAAGAAAGGATGCTTACGATTTTCAGAGGGAAATTTTGATGGGAGGAGAAAATAGCAGAACAGGAAATATAGAAGCATAGCGCATCTAAAAGTACTTTGAAGAAAAAGATCGACAAAAAAGGGCACTGATTGAGAAGTACAAAAACAAAAAGAACACTCTTTCAGCCCAGATCGTAAAAACAGCCAACCAAATAACAAAAAAAGAGTAGATGGGAGACGAGCTCAAATTCATCGACTTCCATCAGCTCCAGATCTAAAACAAAAAGTACGTAAAAGAAATCGAGTAGAAAAACCAAAAGCTGCTGGATGCCAAGATAAGTTCAGGCAAAATCAGCGCTTAGCTGCTAGAGGCCAAGAAGAAGCTGAATGAAATAGTGAACCAAATAGCCAAGCTGGAGAAAGAGATCATCGAGAAACAAAAATCTATAGTTGAGTTGAACCAATCCAAAAAAGACCATAACGATAGGAGGAACCAGCTCAACGAAAAGAAGAGGACTCTGCTCACCCAAGCCGAACAGATGAAATCGCCCAATAACACTACTGAAATACCTGACGTACTTTTGAGTTTATCTAGACTATGGCCTATGTGCTGCAGAAGAGGAAAGAGGAGAAGCTGCTTTATGAGAAGAAGAATTTAGAGAGGAAAATCATGATTGCCATGCCGTTGTTCGAGAAGTCAAAAAAAGCTTTGGGATTGTGATCTTGTAAAGTGCCTGTTTTTTGCATATAAAATTAGTTAATAATTCTGTTCCAACATCTTTTGTTCTGATGCTTAATAGCTAAAGAGAGGAGTCTCCCTTTTTTCGATCATATCAATCTCTTTTCCAGTGCATATTTGAATAGAGACTGCATTCTATGCCGTCTTATCAGCCAATCAGATAATTTTATCATAATTGGACTTCAATCTTATTAAGAAAGAGGCATTTATGCATATTTTTGGGTTACCTTGATAAATAGTTACGTTTTAGTTGCTTCTTCCACCAATTAGATTCTCAATTCAGACGGCAAGTTATTAATATACTACCTTTAAGACTGCCAATAATATGTTATATGTAATAATGTTTATAAATGACAAGAAATGAAAGGAATAGAGGAAGCAGATAAGCTGCTGCATTTAGGTATTGTCGGTCTTTTAGCTATAATCGCAGCTTAATAAAACTCATTTTGGGTCAATTGTAGCATGCCTGATGAAAACATCGTATTTAACTATTTCCAATGCAAAATTAGTTTATTCATAACTAAAGAATGGCTTGTCCAGTCAAAAACAGCATTCTTTGTGTATGAAACCTTCAAATATTTTTTTTTTAAAATTTTGTAGATCCGATCTATTGGTTAGGGGTTGAAAGCCCTGATCGAAGCGTTATGTCAAAGGGCAAAATAACCATGATAGTTTTTGGCAATTCGTTTTATATTTTCAAGGGAAATTCAGTTTTTAATGACTCATTCGCAAGCCTTTGAAACTTAAATAAAGGCTCAAATGGTTTTTAAAAAATGTATTCAGATGAGTTGGAGGATCATTCTTCTTCTTTTTTGTAATTCTTTTATTTTTTCTCAGGTTTTTCCTCAGGTTCTTCGCTTACTCCTTCAAATTTTTTCTGCTTTTGCCTCATTATTTCCGCGTTTCTAAATGATGGTATAATTACGAGTCCTTGTTTTTGAAGAAGTCAGACTTATCCCCCTTCTTGTTGTCTCCATTTTTCTCTGCGTTTCTCTTCCTGGCCCTCTCTCGGTCGATTTCTCGCTGATTCCCTCGAGTCATGACTGCAATATATTTTGATAATTAAACTACGAATTTAATCGGGTGCATATATTTAATGGAGAAAGTTGTGAACCTCATCAATCTTTCGGGCTGGGCCTTCTTGCTCGTCGACCTCGAGATACAGCTTATCTTCGGAGTGCAAGACTTCTTGGTTTCGGATATTACCTTCCTGCTCACCGTATTGCAGGCCGTACAGCTGTTCCAGATTTGTGACATTGTGCTCATACTTTTGGGGAAGTCAAAGGGCAGTATCGTGGCTTCCTTCTTCCAAATTCTGGGCAGGCTGGTCGTGTGCTTGGTATTCATGCAACCATAATCGCACAGATTGAAATTCGCAGCAGTTGTAGTTTTTTGGTCGATCGCCGACATCAATCGCTATCTCTACTATCTTTTCAAAAGCAACGCAATCACAACCTTCCTGAGGTACAACAGCTTCCTTGTGCTCTATCCGGTGGGAGTCTTCAGCGAGATGCTTGTCATCAACGACTTCCTTGAGAGGCATACCTAGCTCTAGGAGGTTTATGTGATCGCAACTCGTGTGGTCCAGGTGTGCATTGTGACTGGATTAGTTTTCCTATACAAGTACATGTTGAGCAGTCGCAAAAAGCATTACAAACAGACAGTAAGCGGGCCAAAGATTCACACGCTTAAGGAGGATAAGGCAGAATGATCGTATTTAAAATAAAGAATCCAAATCATCAATAAATAGAGTGGCAAAGTATTGAGCAAATAGCTGAACGAATGCAGCTCAGAAGATGCAAGCAACCCTTCACTTTTGCTAATACTAATCCTGAATTCCTATACAGGATTATTCAACCTTGGCTTGATTGGCCAAGTTAAATCCTCCACTTTAGCCCATGTTCTCTTGCTTACTGTTAAGCTAGTCAGGATTATCTTATCGACTACTGATATTTAGTCAGCATCTAATTTGAATCAATACAGTCTCCGTATGTAGGCTTCAAAAATGTCAATAAATATCAGAGAGGAGATTACTTTTCTTAATTTTTAGGAGCATACTGAGTGTTTTTGGTTTATTCGTCCGGCTTGGAGACTAGCTGCGGCAAAACAACTTATTATCTTTGGCGGACTAAAATTTTTTGTTTGTTTATACCGATTAATTCTAAGATCTGGCCGTTGTGCACCAAATGCTATACGATTTTACTATGGTCAGCTCCTAACACATCTCTGAAAAATGCCCGGTATTGTTCCAAATCTAGGCATATTTATTGCTTGATCCGCCCCAAATCGGCTGCAACTGTGAACTTCGCATTGCTAATATAAGTCTTAATAAGCACCATCTTTCCATCGAAATTCTTGCTCCCCTTGAATAGCAGTTTGGGCGCGTCCCTCACCGAGCTAAGCTAGTGGCTGCTTACTCCCTTCAAATGTTCATGACTCTTGTTAAGCTGATTGGCAGGCGACTCCAGCCTGGAATTGAGCATATTGCTCTAACTATCACTGGGGTAGCTTTTATCATCCTACTGGGTTAAGTTGCGCTTGCGGGCTGTGATGGGTACTGACCTTTTGGATATCCTCTGGATCTTTTAGAGGAGGATGCGGTTGGATCGCTAGATTTCTGTGTTGCGTTGCTCCTCGAGCAGGTACTTCTTCTACTTGTTGAGTCCCACCTTCGAGTAGTTGTAATGCTCGCCGAAGAGTTTCCTCTGGAGATGTCTTCGCTGCTACTTCATGGCCACCCTGGCTCTCCAAGCATAGATCTGCACGTCTCTCTTGTCGAACGTATCTCTCATGTAGTCGTCTATTTCTTGGCCCAGCTTGCTGTACATTATTTATTAATAAGCATAATCTGTGCAACAAGATTTATTCGGCACACTTGCTGCTCAGAAAGCAACAAATAAGTAAGTACTCAGACAGAGATAGGTTTAGGTTTGGTTATAATAGAAATATGGGTACTAACACAGTAATTAATTAGTAAATATCAGCGCGCTTTATATGCAGCTAAGCAGTCAAGCAGCCTTCTTGGGCTATCAGGTGAGCTTTTTCTCAGCCGAGATTGATTCGCATCTACGGCTTCCTTCTAGGCGACCCTCAAGTCAATGAATTTATCGAAATTTGTGGTCTTAAAGCTATTGGACTTTCTACGGACTGAAGGAGTTCTGGAGTTTATGGGCTATAGCTTAATCAAAGAGTTTTTTCTCCTCTTTCTGAACTCATCTAATTTGGAGTTATTTTGAATGTGCCTATGGGTGTGTCTTTAGTTCTTGATGGTCAGATAGTACAAAGCATGATACTTGTCGAACCTGTGACTCCTGACACTTTCAACAACTTTCTGAGCATCTTCATGATAATCTTTCTTGATAACATCTATAACCTCTTCCTCGATAACCAAATCTTCGTTCTTGAAGTTAATGAAATGAGCCTGCTCCGTTCCATAGGCCATAAAAAACTCACTATTCTTCAAGTCAGCTAGTCTTGGCCTGTATTTGGCATCCACAAAGATAGAAGCTATCAGCTTTTGAGCTTTGGTCGAAATTTAAGGTTGGTTTGCATATTTGAAGCTCAGGATATTGGCTCTTCTTTTTTAGTTTGATTCTGCTTAGAAGGGCAGTTTGGCAGCCAGCATTGCGTACAAAGTTACTCCAAGGGACCAAACATCAGCAAGCTAGGCATCATAGCTGGTCCTTTTGATAATTTAGGGTGGAGTATATGAAGGAGTGCCACAAACTGTCTTCCTAAACTAGCCTGGGTAGAAGCAGCAGCTGAAGCCAAAATCGATGAGCTTGACGTTCCACTGCTAGTCAAAGAGAACGTTTTCGGGTTTGATATCTCTATGGCTGAGGTTGTTTTATTTCAAGTAGATCAAGGCTGATAAAATCTGACTAAAAATTTTAGCTGCCTCTTTCTAAGGGAGAGGACCGTTTTGATTTATTTTGTCATATAGTTCCCCGTTTTTGCAGTATTCCATGAAGATGTAGATTTTTGATTCTTTTCTGATAACCTCGTAGATCTGGGCAATGTTTTAGTGGAGGAGGTTTTTCTGGGTTTAAATTTCTCTTTCGATGGAAGTTAAGTTCTAGGGGTCATATTCATCAGTAGAACAGATTTTAACGGCAACCACCTCTCCTGTTAGCTTGTGTATGGCCTTCTTGACTTTCCCAAAGCCTCCCTCTCCGATAGTTTATTCTATGATCGAAGCATGCGTACTTAAGTCGTAGTCGTCTAGGTCTGAGCGCTTCTGTTTGGCTTTAATTTGGTAGGACCGCAATCTTGGCTTAAACTCTAGGTTCTACTATAAGTATAAATCTCTGGGAGCATCTTAGTTTGTTGACATGCTTTATTTTATAAATGAAAAACCCAGCTTTCTTCTTAAGGGTGGTCTTGGAGCCATCGTTTTAAAGTTCAAACGCCTCAAAAGCTTGTTAGCCCTGAAGGAACACAGGTTAAGATCTTCGAAGTTGTTAGGGTTGCGTTATGGGGGGTTGGAGAATTTTAATTCAATTCCAAAGATGAAGGTATCCCGTGAGTTTCATTTAAAACTATGCTCGTACTGATATCTGGAGGCAAGGACTACCTTAAAAGTGTCTAAAAGTGTTGTTTTTGTTTTTGGCGGAGAAAAGTAACAAGTTATAAAAGTTTCAAGCTTCTCCCCCACGTTAGCAACGAAAAAATAGTTGGGAAGCTTACTATGCCGCAGATCTCAGACCTAAGCTGAATCATCATCTATCGTAACAAAATCAAGAGTCGATCTTACTGCTTCAGCAGATTATCAATTTGAATGTAATCAAGAAAATGTTGAACACGCCAAAACACAAAGTTTATTCTATAAACTTACGCCTATGATGCACTGAACCCTTGTGTTTCATTGCAGGCGATTGGAGGTCAAAAAAGGTAGGACAAGGAATTAAGTCTGCGAGAGTATCATATACGAAATTATGGATTGATTTAATAATACTTAAATATTACATTTAGAACTTGTTGATCCAGTAAAATAAAATGAGCGTGATTACAAAGACAGGGAGGTATAATCTGTCAAGAAATAGGCAAAATCTTGCTCATGATTGTGGTATTGTTGACTTGAGCCGGTTTCAGATGGTTTGGTTTGGAAGGAATAATGTCGCAACCTCTTTTGTTGGAAAATACTCAGTTGTATTGATATGAAACGGCATCATGAAAATATGCTAATCGGACACAAGCTCTTTCTATTTTCAGAAAGGTTTACTGGTTTAGTTTTTACATGGATCTTAAGCCTCCAATAATTTATTAGGTCATATATCCGATGGACAAAAAATTTTCAAAGGTTGTCTTTCTGGGAGACTCCGCGTAAAAAACAAAAGATTTAGTGTCGGAAAGACATCAATTCTCAGAGCGTAAAGTCAACCCTACTCAGCTACTTTGACTCCAAATTTCTAGAACAGTACAAAGCCACAGTGGGGGTCGACTTTATGTAAAAAAAGGTGTTAGTAGAGGGCAGAGTCATTAAAATTCAGGTACGATGCTGATAATCAGACTCGGGATACATCTGGGCAGTAGAAATTCAAAAGTTTGGCAGCTGCTTTTTATCGAGGAGCTGACTGCTGTGTGTTGGTCTACGACACCACTAAAAAAAGAGTACAACTTCATCTATCCAGTCTTTCGATAATATTTAATCTTGGATTAGCGAGTTCTTGAGTCATGGAGCCCCCAAAGAACCTGAGAAGTTTCCGTTTGTATTGGTGGGGAACAAAATCGATTGTCAGGAGGAAGCGGAGGTAGGGGATTCAAGTGTGCAGTAGTTTTTGGCAAAATACCCGAGGATACAGCATTTGATGACCAGTGCCAAAAACAGGGAAGGTGTGGAGATAGCTTTTCAGAAGATAGCTTTGGCTTCGATATAGAACAAGCAAGAGTAGACGTAAAGTTGAAAGTATTAAGGGTGATTCCGATCGAGGCAAATAGCTTCAGGCTGAATAAGGATAAGTAAAAAAAGAAAGGATGTTGTTGATAGTTTGACCCCAAATACACATTTATATCAGGGAAAGTCAATATATTCTATCATAAATTCAATCTTTTCCTTACTATCTATCACATCTATTCTAAGATGTGTTCTATCTTCTCAAAACTGTGCCAAATTTAACGTTTAAATGAATAGGGAATCGATCATAGGACAGCCACACGCGAATGTTATGAATTCGCATGATTTTGAGTAGGAGCCTAGCCTTTCAACAACACTCCACCTTTCCATTCTCCTTTCTCGAAATCCTGGAGGCTGTAGTAGTATGTTCCTTTGCCTTCTCGCACATTGTCCTTATACTATCCCTCGAACCAATTGCCTGTTTTATGCCAGTAGTACTTGCCATGGCCATCCATCTTCCCTCCAACAAAGTGTCCGTCGTAGTACGACCCATCTGGATACTTCATGAGTCCCTTCCCTTCAATCTTATAGACATGGTTTTTCAGCCTGATCTCACCCTCGTACACAACTCCGCCGCCAAGTGCTACCTGTACATTGAGGGTCTCTTCTTTGAAAAATTCTTATTAGGTTTTTAGGCCGAACGGTTCTACAAAAGTTATGCTACCTTCTTTACTCTATCTGACTAGAGTCATTTTGTTATTGAGTTTCGGGTAACCTCGAACCCAGTTTCCCTTTAAAATAGCATTCTTTTCGCCCAAGTGAAGTTCGCCAGAGCCAGTAGCCTTATTATCCACTATGTTTCCCCTATACGAAGATTTGTTAGGCCAGATTATTCTGCCTTCGCCCTTGGCCACTCCCTCAGCAATCTAGCCTTCATAATAAAACTGATCCGGGACATAGATAACGCCTTTGCCGGTCTGCGGCTGTCCCTTCTTCCAGTTGCCCTACTTGTACTATCGTTTCTGCGTGACGAGTTCGGGGCTTGAGTTGTATTCCTCATGCTGGATAGCTGCGAAGTATTGCTTATAGTCTAGATGAGCTGTGTTTAGGCAGTATTCTCTGAAATCGGAGTGTGGTTGGTTGGCTTCATTTTGGCAACAGGTTACCGCACCCATTTTGAATTAAAAATATATTTAAGTAGTTATTAATAAAAATTAAAGGATTTTTTGGATTGTTGTAGCTGGGATCGCGATTGATTTGATGCGTTTTTGTTAAGACTCTAATGAGATCTTCTTTGTTCGTTTTTTAGACTTATTTATATAGGCTTTCAAAGTTAATATGCGGCATTCATAATAAGATTGTCTATTATTATGCCTTGCGTTATTTACTCTGGCGGTCTAGTTGGCCTCAAACGTGAAACGCCATTAAATAATTCCAATTGCTAACCCATTTATATTCATTTCATCACTTTAGAAATTGCGGGCACCTTTTATGATTGACCTAAGAAATGGTTATTACAAGATATTCTTTATTGTGTATCAGCATTGCCTGATTCTGCCTTTGAGACGATTGTTAGAAGACTTTGGACATTTATTTTCGACTTACTTATGTTTACTGCCAAAAAAGAGTAGTTATCTGCGACTGTAAGCAAAAAGATACGATAGAAGTGTGACTTCTGATGGCAGAGTTGAGTGATGATTAAATATTTCACAGATCAGTAGGAGAAACGGATGATTTTGCTTCTCTTTGCATTCCTCGTGAGTGAAGATGCCTTGGTTGATCGAAAGAACGAGATTTCCGAACTGCCTGGAGGGGAGGATAGTTTTAGTTCACTTCTCGAAATCGGGCAGCAAGATATCGTACCTTGGCGAGATGACTTTGCGTTTGGCATTCACAATGCTCTTGAGTGCGTCAGCTAGGATATTGATCTTCACCATACAATCAACTATTAAAGCAATTAGCCGTTTTTTTCATCTCATTAGTAAAGCCATTCAAAAATCCTATTAATTTGAATAAACATAATCACTCAAATTGAGATAGTTCTTAGAAAGGTGCCGAATTGAACTCTTTCATTGTGTTTGCTTCCCTACAGTAGCTGTAGTCTTCGATAAATCATTAGAAGGTCTTGGCTGCTGTATTGCCGTCCTGTATACATATTCACGAAGTCAGTTAGATCTTAGAGAGAAATGCACCCTTTGTGTAAATTTAAAGATTAAGGATTGAAATTTTACATTTTGAGTCCCTTCATGCTGGCGCATCCGTAGACTTGTTTTTACCAATGCTTCTGAGCCTAAAACAGCAAATCTCCTATATTTTTGCGGCTATTGCCAGATTTGATCGGATAGCTAATAGAGTTCATTTACTCCTGTGAGAGTTCGAGCAGTGTTTGGATTTAGTACCTGGTCATTTTGAGCTCTTTAGATTTCAGGGTAAGTTCTATTTGACTCCACTTGTACTAATCCTGCTCTTTTTGGAGTTGTATTCTGGGAAGGGTGAGTTTCTGATCGATTTGTATTTGTTCTGCCATTTTTTCAGCAACTCTAAGGCAGTTTGGCTTATCAATCTAGACTGGGTATAGCTTTAATTCAAACTAGCTCCTTTGCTCATTCTTTTTATAGAGTCGGTCTGCTGGTTTCTCCTCATGAGTTATTAGCTCATATTAGCGGTCTTTGAGTTTTTCGTGGTATCTGTTGTTTTTTTACTATGATTACAAAACCTTTCCTTTTAGCTTCTTTAGATGCTATTATATCTTCATTTCTTGCCTTTCGAAGCTGTCTTGTCTTTCGAAACTACTTTCTCTTTTGTCTGAGCTTCTTTTCTAAATTGAAAGTGGCAGCAGCTCATTGAATCCTTAAGGCTTCTGCCTACTTTTTAGATATTTGGGAGTGTACTAGGCATATTTGGGGTTCTATCTTTCTTTTCTCTCTTACTTTTCATTGTATAGAGGCTAGCCCCTCTAAAAATTCAGGTTATTCTTTTTGGAAGTTCGTTCATATAGACTATTATCTTACTATCTTTGTTTGGAGTTCTTGTAAGGCGAAATAGCCTGCTCATATTATCTATCAGGCTGTTTCTATTTTTTCTGCGAAGACTTGATGTGTTCTCTCTTATAAGGAGAAGTGCTCCTTTCCAAACTTCTATTCTAAAGATATTTGTGATTGTCATGATAGCCGTTAGCTGCCAAATATTTGTTATTGGTAGTTGGCTTGAGTTAGTCCATCCATCTATTATCTTCCTAGTTGCAGACACCATACTTTTTGCTCTCATACTTTTTGCTTTCGAACTTTTTGGAATCAAACTCTAACCTGAAATCATTAGTCAGCTCTGAGTAGGCTCGGTCTCTTTTCTATCGATTCAGATATCTATTGTCTGACTCAGGGGGGATGTTTCTGATAGGAGATTTTTGATTCCTCGCCTGGTATTTCTCCAGCGAGCCTTCAACATCTCGAATATAATCTCTTTCATCGTACTTATTTGCGGATTCGCTGATTGATGTATCAGTTATTCTTTTTCCTTTGTTCACCATACTTAGCAGTGATGTTATTTGGTCGCTTATTGTGTCGATGTTAGTCATCTTCATTTACAGCCCTTTCTTCTTTGCGTTTTATTTCTTGAAGCTTTGAGAGTGCGAAATTGATACCAATTTGCTATTTACTTCGAGTGAGCTCTAAAGGGTGTCCATAGTGATTGGGGTTTTCAGTGTTGTGTCCTTTAGATATTTGCGATAATCTACTTCCAAGTTGTTTCTTGCAATCTTTCCCACCTCGCTCCTTTAATAACTGCTCTTCTGATTGTACAAGCTGAAAGGAGATGGATTTGGTGTGTGATCCTCCAAGTTATATCGCTGTTTGAAACTAATGTTCTAAGCTTTATCGGCTCGATTAGATGCACTGTAGTCGTGGTGTTGGTTTTTGGGAGTTTGCTTGGGTGAATATGAGAAATCATCTGTATTAGTAATGGAATTGGCTGCAGTCAAGTTGTTGTATTGTTTGGTTTTTATCTGGAAAGAGGGGAATTATTCGTTCTATTTTTAGGTTTTGCGGTCTTTTGGCCGGTTCTGCATCTGATTTTAATAATAAAATGAAATAAAACTGTGGGTCAGGTGAACAAATAAATCAAATGATATATAGATTGATGCCACCTTTTGACTAACCCCTGCTTCAGAATCAACTTCTTTAGCACGTAACTATTCGCCATATAGTATTCAATCAATCAGCTGTTTGTTTAATTCATTTTTATGATACCTATCACTTTTCATTTCGGATCTAAACCAAATGTGTTCCTAATTTTTTGAGCCAGCATCTAACTTTTCTAATCCCCGAGTGCTTCATATCTTTCTGCGAAATCAAAATTCAAGGCGGATTGAAGCTTCCGAATGCAAACTGGACACAAATGTTAGTCTTTCGCAACAGCTTCTTAATAATGGTTGGACCCATTCATTAAGCAAGTGTAGTATATGCAATGCCTCATAGCGAAAGTATGGCAAATCTAATGGTTGACCACTTTGATCAGAAACTACACATTGACCTCTGACTAATCCTAATCACTTTCCTGTCGTTTCCCACCGAATCCTTTTAGGACGATTTATTCAAATGATATAACACATGTCCTGTCTTTTATCGAGCCTAGTCCGAAAACCCACTTCTCCTCAATCTATTCGCGAGGGTTGTCTCCGTTATAGATCAGTAGATTTGTGAGGATCGCAACGGAGTAGGTGTTTTTGGGGAGGTTTCTGGCAAAGTAGGTGTTCATTATGGCTGCATCGTAGTAAATCTATCCGTTGGCGGCTTACATGGGTGCGAATTTAGACAGATCCGTTTTGGGGAACTAATGCAGCTTGACTTTGACTCCATGGAAGAAGGCCTTTGCACATTTTTTAATTCTTTTTAGTGTATCTTCAGTGATCTTGCAGCAAAATGTTGCTATGTAAATGATCTACTTTTCTTTATCGATGTGGTTCCTTGAGCGAGAGGCAAACAGCCCGAAACCCTGCCCGTCCTCCTAAAATTCATATAGGTTGTCCCCAGGTTGAGGAGCTTTGATCGGAGCGAATTCATCGAGAATGGCAAGGAGAGATTTTTTGATTTTCCACTTTTAGCCAGCCAAACTACCAAGGGCTGACATTCTCTACTCTTTATCAGGGACAACGAAGGGAATGACCCTTGTTCGGTCTCTCAGAGGGTTGATCCATTTCTTTTTTTCCTTCGGTTACCTTTTCCCCACATCCTTCTCCATTGTAATCAGCAAATATCTATAAACCAATAAGTCTTTTATATGATAGCAAGGATAATCAATAACTAATGGTATTCATCAATTCGAATCATCTTTATTGGGACAGGACTGCTTGAATGCAGGGATAACAAGTGGGAGTACCATTCATTTGCAACCGATAGGGAGTGTCAGTTTCTTGAATCAGTCGGTCATTGTAGTATAACCTGACTTGATTTATACTTACTCCCATAACATAGCAGTAGGTTTACAACAGCTTTTTGAAATCAGAGTCTTTATTCTGTATGACATAGACGGGTTATGTATTATTACATTGTACCATTAAATATTTTTTTCCGCATTTTCTTTTTCTTTGTTTGCTCTAATTTATGATGAGCACCTTTCAGTAGTAAGTTTGCACTAAATTCCTTTAGCTTGTTATGTCACAACTTCGATTAAATCGCCATTTTTAATGTTTAGGTCTTTGGAAGTTTGAGCCTCATGCAATCTTTCTCCATTGAAAAGAAACCTGACATTATTGGTATTCAACTAAGTAATAGAAAAAGTACGCCCATTTTTTGGCAAAATACATCCAAATTCTTTTTATTCGAGTTGTGCTCTTTATCTTATACACGGTTCCAACCCTCTACTTCGTGACTGCAAGGTAGAGGCAATTTGGTTCTCCATCAAGTGCTGCAATTCGCTTGTTAGCCATCTCTCTCTCTATTTGATTAGTCAGATACAGACTGCATATAAGATAAATGCTTGAAAAAAATGAATTTCGCTATATTTTTAAATACATCTATGGGAATCTGTTGCTTTAAGTCTATTATAATGTAGTATGAATACAGATTATGACTAACTAATGATACTGATCAATTTGAATCATGAGTGTTGAGATAGGACCAATCGAATGCATGGGGATTAGCTATAAGTATTCTCCATCTTCAATTGATGGGGATTGTCAGTTTCTTGAATCAGTTGGTCATGGTAGAAGAATCTGGCATGATTTATGTTTAATCCTTGCTTTTAGCAGTAGAGTTCCATCAGTTTTTTCAAATGGAAGTGCTTACTCTGTTTGAAATACATAGTTGAACCATAATGGCTTTATACTTGTAATAGAAGTGAATCTAATTTCACAACCTCGATTAAATCGCCATTTTTCAAATTTAGGTCTTTGGGAGTTTGAGAGTCTTACAATTTTTCTCCATTGAAAAGAAAATCGACACTATGGATATTCAACTAAGTAATACGAAAAGTACGTTAAATTTTTTGCAGTAGCCATCCGTAAGGATTTTTAGCCAATCTGTGCTATTTATTTTAAACCAGACTTCATCCACATTCGGGCCCTTGACTTTGAGGATGATGGATTTTGTTTCTTCGTCCAGTATTTCAATTTCATTGTAAGACATCTCTCTGAAACTGATTGACGAGCAAGATGCAGACTGCATATAAGAGGAATGCTTGAAAAAAATGAATTTCGCTTTGCTGCCTATATTGCTATATCGAGATAGGCAAATGCTAATCTCTCTTTATAAGTGAATTAGGAGGTAGTATGAAATATACAATTAGAGGGATAAAAAACAAAAAGATTGATTCAGCTGAAAATTTGGGATGTATCAATTAGTATTGGATGGTTGAAAGTGATTGAAAATCAGAGATTTGTTTGTTTCCTACAAGTTGCTGCAAATACTTCTATTTTGGTATTGGAGTACTATGGAAAATGGAGTTGAAGTATATTTGAATTTATACTATAAAACTTCCTTCCAATTCCGTTATTTAATATAGTTTAACTCCAAATGTTCTACGAAGAAAACATCAATCTCGAGAGTTCCCTCCCTCGTTTACCCTTCTATTCAACCTTAGACGATGCAGTGTGCACTCCTGAGATCGATTCAAACGAGCACTGGTTGTACACAAGCTTTGCTCGTGCTGCCCAAAAGTCTGTCGCTAAGCATGAGTTCTAACTGGTTGGCGACTAGTCTTTTCACACCATTCCCAGAAATTCACTCAAAGTTTTGCCGGATGTGAATGTTATGGAGATCGGGGAAGAGATATCCTGCATATCTCTCAGGTACTCTAACAATAGCATCTTCATGGGTTCTGATGACTAGGAAGATGCCATACTCTAAACAAGGCTAATCACATAAACTCAATAAATGACGATTAACTAAAGCAAGGATGATGAGATGAGTGCCCTTGAGTTCAGTTTTCTAGCCAGCAGCTATAAAGATATTGCAAACCATCAGAATCAAAGATTGAGCACTGTTTTTAGTGTTAAGCAAGTTAAGAATTTACTGCGCTAGCTAAGGCGGAGGCACAGGTACTAGGAAAAGGTCAAAGGTCACTTTATGATCAGAACTGAGAAAGAACTCATAGCCATCAAATAGGGTTACGTCAAACCCATAATATAAAAAAAGACAGTTATTTCGGGCTTGATCATCGAGAGCAAAGAGGAAAGGCTAAAGATTAGAGTACAGGACGATTCGGTGGATAAAAGTAAGATATTACTGTAGTTCTGGAGATAGTCTGAATAGAGTTGGGTGTAGGCTACTCTTGCGGCCAAGTTGAAATACACCAAAAGCGAAAGACACTTCTGATCTTTTTTTTAGAGTTATTTGGCTATTCTTGCTGATGTTAACACTGTAAGGTTAGGTACAGTTCGAAAATGCTTAGTAAAATTGTAAATAGGCTGGTTAATTACAGACAGTGTTTCCGTGTAATGGCTAGAAATTTAAGAGGTTAAATGTAGCAACCAAATATTGAAATAGTTCTTTGAATTCAGCCCATTCCTATTAATGTGGTTATTATGCCATTTTTCAAATAAATTGCAACTATTCTGCAGCGATTATCTAAATCCAATGGCTTTTTTGACAAATTTCACTGTCTGATTGATATACATACAATAATAGATCCAAACAGCACAATCTCCTCGTAATACATCTATTTTTACACATTCGTTTAACTTGAAATAAAGATATTGACCGAATTGATTAATGACCGATGTAACCAAATTCTTAACTTTAAATGAATTTACAGAGTTTGAACAATTTGTTTTGATTTAGTCTAAAACATGTACTAAGTTGTTTCAAGGGTCTGTTTGCTTATTAGTATTAATGCTCAACAATCTTCAAAAAGCTTTGAAGAGGTATCTGAGCAGCACAATCAAATAGCCGATCCAAACATTGGTTCAAATAGTTGAAAAGAAGCCAATAAACCACGACTGCTACATCTACAAGTTGAAGTTTGTTGACCGACCGATCGAGTTGACCATCGGCCAACATTTTAGGATAACCTAGACTATTAAGACCTATGAAATATCGGAGGGTGAAGAAGTTACCCGGAAATACACTCCTATCAACCCTTGTGCTCAAAAGGTAAATCCCAATACACTCAGGATGTGCTAGATGTCCTTCTCAAAATCTATCGCCCTAACAGCAACATTGCATTTCCAAACGGCGGCAAGCTGACTCCCTATCTGTAGAGTCTCAAATAAGGAGACCACATTCACATATAAGGTCCATACGGCAAATTCGGCTACTAGCCTGGCGGGAATGTGATCCTGTGTAAGTGATCAGTTAGTTAGAGGGGAAGAAACATTCCTTTAAAAGGATCTTTTTGATCGCAGGCGGCAGTGGAATAACTCCTTGCTACCAGGTGATCCGAGAAATAGCAAATATGCCTGACTAGAACATCGAGATGATCCTGTTGTTCGCCAACAAAACAGAAGCGGATATCGTCTTGAAGAAGTAGCTTGAATAGCTGAGGAACAGGGTGCAGTTGCACTATATTTTGGACAGACCGCCTGCTGGCTGGACAGGGTTTAGTGGTTATATCACTGAGGATGTCTTGAAAAGTATTTGCTAGCTTGATGATCCGAACACGCTTTATGTTTACTGTGGTCCTTATGGCATGAACCAGCTCATCAAAAAGATGTTCGAAAAGAAACATCCGGCTTCCAAAATATTCAAATTTTGATTCAATCCTGAAAACATCATTGATAAACATATTAACAAATGACGGTTCAGCTAGAAGTGACACTATTAATTTTGTCGCCTAAAAGAAGCTTACTCTCCAATCACCAAG
>Ga0316217_10003987_pt1 | contig 16330 bp, 2 predicted proteins | sample 1anoAmetaG_FD_203633 | JGI IMG/M metagenome (GOLD analysis project Ga0316217, IMG submission 203633) | Freshwater microbial communities from Trout Bog Lake, Wisconsin, USA - 1anoA | ecosystem: Environmental > Aquatic > Freshwater > Lake > Hypolimnion/Profundal zone | place: USA: Wisconsin...
CGCGCACCAATGGCAGCACCGGTCAGGTCGGTGTCAGCTATGCCACCGCCAATGGCACCGGTCTGAATGGGTTGGACTACACCGGCGTCACCAACACCCTGATCTTGGGCAATGGCGTGACCAACGCCACGTTTAACGTGGTGACCCTCAACAACCTCACCAAGGCGGGGCCGGACAAGTCCGTGAATCTGCGCCTCTTTACCCCCAGCGGTGGGGCCACGTTGGGTTTAACCAATGCCTTGTTGACCCTGGTCAATCCCTTCTCATCCGGCCATATCAGCTTTTCGCAAACCAATTATGCGGTGGCTGAAAACGCCGGGAATGCCGTCGTCACCGTCAATCGCTTGGGCGGGAGCGCTGCCACGCTGGGCGTGACCGTGCTCACTCGGAATGGCTCGGCCTTCAGCAATACCAACTATCTCGGCATCAATACGAATCTCTACTGGGCCAGCGGAGATGCCACCTCCCGGTCCATCAACATTCCCGTGCTGGATGATGGCGCGGTGACGTCCAATTTGGTGGCGTATCTGCAATTGACGAACTCGCAGGTCAACGGCACCAATAGTCCCCTCCCGTTGGATGACGGCAATGCGATCAGCCCCACCAACGCCACGCTGACGATTGACAACGTGGATTCAGCCGGCACGTTCCAATTCACGGCTGCGGCGTACTCGGTCAAGAAGTATGCCGGTTACGCGCTGATCCCGGTCACGCGCGCGGGTGGCGCCATAGGCACCGTCACGGTCAACTTCACCACCTTGGATGGCACCACCAACCAGGGGGTCAATCCCGCTCTTCAGGGCGTCAATTACACCCTGGTCACCAACACGCTGACCTTCACCAATGGTCAGGTGAGCCAACTCCTGACGGTGCCCATCATCACGACGGCCACGCCTAACGGCCCGCGGGCGCTGTGGGTGCAACTGAACACCAATGGCTTGGTCACCCAAGCCGCACTGGGCACCCTGAACCAATCCAGCCTCTACATCATTGACACCGCCACGGTCACCGAACCGCCGGGGTCCGACGACACGACCTACAGTCCGTTTGCCGGCTTCAATGGCGACCTCTTTGCCTTGGCGGTCGAGACCAACAGCGATAATCAGTTGCTGGTGGGCGGCAGCTTCACCATGGCCGATGGGGTCACGCGCAACAACATTGCCCGGCTCAATTCCGACGGCAGTCTCGACGCGGATTTCTCCTTGCCGTCGGATAATTATGGCGCGAGCGGCACGGTGCGAGCGCTGGTCGTGCAAACGGACAATCGGATCCTGGTCGGCGGCGCCTTCACGAACTTCAACGGCGTGGCCCGCGGCAACGTGGCCCGGCTCAACGCCGATGGCACCTTGGACAGCTCGTTCAACCCGGGTGCGGGCGCGGATAACCCCGTCTATGCCGTGGCGCAAACCTTTGTCAACGGCAAACCCCTGGTGTTGATCGCCGGCGCGTTTGCCTCGGTCAATGGCACCACCTTCAACGGCATTGGCCGGCTCAACGCGGATGGCACCCCGGATGGCACCTTCAATGCCGGCGGCGCCGGCGCCAATGCCACCGTCTATGCCATGGCGGTGCAGCCGGATGGCAAGATTATCATTGGCGGTGATTTCACGACCTATAACAGCGTCGCGAATTTCAACCATATCGCCCGCCTGAATCCGGACGGATCGGTGGATACCTCGTTCAACGCGGCGGTCAGCGGTCCAAGCGATTCGGTGCGCGCCATCGCCTTGCAATTGGATGGCCGGATTCTGATTGGCGGTTTGTTCACCAATGTCAATGGCACGGCGGCGTCGCATATCGCCCGGCTCAATGCCAACGGGACGGTGGACGCCAGTTTCAATGCGGGGCTGGGCGCCAACGATGCCGTTTTCAGCATCGCGCTGCAAGCCGACACCCGGATCGTGGTGGGCGGTGAATTCACCAGTTTCAGCGGCGTGACCCGCAACCGGATCACCCGCTTGAATCCCGATGGCACCGTGGATCCCTCCATCAACTTCGGCACCGGGGCGAATAATTTTGTGGCCGCCCTCGCCATCCAGGACGACACCATTTCCGGTTACCCCACCAACCTGCCGGATGAGAAAATTATTTTGGGCGGCGGCTTTACGCAGTACAACGGCGCCACCAACAACTATCTGGCGCGGATTTTCGGCGGCTCCATTGGCGGTTCGGGCGCCTTCCAATTCTCCTCGCCCACCTATCAAGTGAATGAAGATGGCACCAATGTGGTCATTACGGTGTTGCGCACTGGCGGCACAACTAATGCCCCCACCGGCGATGTCTTCATCACTGCCTCTACGGCCAATGGCACGGCGTTCTTCAATACCAACTATCTGGCCGTCACCACCAATCTGGATTTCGGGTTGGGGCAGGTGGTCAGATCATTCACCGTGCCGGTCATGGATGACGGCGTGGTCACGCCCAACCTGACCGTCAACCTGGCGCTCACCAATCCGACGGCGCCGGCGCAGATCGGCAATCAGCCCACCGCGGTGCTGACCATCATCAATGACGATTCGACCGTGAATTTCTCGGCCAGCACGTATTCGGTGCCCAAGAATGTGGTCAGCGGTGTGGCGCCCATCACGATCCTCCGCAATGGCGGCACCAATTCCACGACCACGGTCTATTTCAGCACGGTCGGCGGCTCGGCGGTGCCCGGTACGGATTACACGCCGACCAATGCGTTTGTCACCTTCGCTCCGGGGGTGACCAGCATGGTGGTGAACATTCCGATAAACAACAATGGCATTCCCGAAACCAACCAGACGGTATTCTTTCAATTATCCAATATCACCGGCTCAGCCCTGGCTCAACCCACCAATGCGGTGTTGACGATCATTAATACCGTCAACGCGCCCGGTCAGTTGTCGTTCGCCTCGCCGGCGTATTCCATCACCGAGGGCGGCGGGACGGGCACGACGAACGTCTATGTGACGATCACGCGCACCTATGGTTCCTCCGGCACGGTTTCGGCGTGGTACCACACCCAGGACGGCACGGCGCAGTCGGGGACGAAGTATCAGCCGACCAACGGCGTCGTCAGCTTCGCGGATGGCGAGACCTCCAAAACCATTGCGGTGTCGGTGCTCAATACCGCCACGGCGGAAGGGCCGGAATATTTCAGCCTCTATCTGTATAATCCCAGCGGCGGCGCGACACTGGTCAGCCCCACCAACACCGTGGTGACGATTCTCAACACGAACACCGGCATCGCGTTTGCGTCGGCGGTGAATGCGTTTACCGAGCCTGCGGGCGCGTTGGATGGCACCCTGCTGCTGAACGTGGTGCGGTACAACAACACCAACGGCACCACCACGGTGAGTTATTCCACGACCAACGGCACGGCGACCTCCGGGCCCAACTTCGTCGGCATCACCAATGGCCTGCTCACTTTCAATCCGGGTGTTTCGGTTCAATCCATTGCCCTCACCACCGTCCACGACACCAATGTGACGGGGGATCTGTTCTTTACGGTGGGCCTGTCCAGCCCGAGCCCCGGCTCGCAATTGACGGCGCCGAGCTACACGGTGGTGACAGACCACGACGCGGATGCCGGCATCAGCCTGTACACCAATGCGGCCAGCGTGTACCGGAATGCCGGGTATCTGGCGGTGGTGGTCACTAATTCCAATCCGGCCGTGGAGCCGTTCTCGGTGAATTACAGCACCAGCGACGGCACGGCGGTGGCGGGCTTGGACTATACGGCGGAGAGCGGCACGCTGATGTTCACCAACGGTGCCATTTACAATTACTTTCTGGTGCCCATTCTGCTCAATAATGCGGTGCAGACCAACCGGCAATTCTATGTGACCTTGTCCGCGCCCAGCGCTCCCGGTGTGCTCTATGGGTTCACCACGCAGACCAATACCATCGTGGGCACCAACACCCCATCGGGCCTGAGCTTTGCGACGCCGGTGGTCGTGGGCGGCTTGTGGGGGGCAACGAATGTCAACAACTCGCTAGGCGCCCCGGAGGAGGGTGACCCCAGTATTGCCGGGAACCCCGCCAATGCGCCGGTTTGGTTCAAGTGGACGGCCCCGGCGGGCGTCAGCGGCGAAGTCACGGTGGATACCATCGGCAGCGCGGATACCAACGGGCTGATCTTGGACACCGTGCTGGAGGTTTACTCCGGCAGCAACCTGGGCAACCTCAACGAGGTGGCCGCCAATGACGATCTGTATCCGAACAACCCGGAGACGCAGTACAATGAAACGGCCCAGAACATCTTTGATACCAATGCCATTCTGTCGCTGGCGGGTTATACCTATTTCAACGGGACGTATCAATTCACCTATGTCACCAATTACGGTTATTATCAAAGTGAACAGGCCGAATATCAACAGCCTTTCGCTGGTCCCAGCGGGTTGCGCTTCAACGCCACGGGCGGTACCACCTATTATATCGCGGCGGATACCAAGCAGACTGCCAGCTACATTATTTCCAATGGCTTCTATGTGCCGTATGTCGGCGGCCGCGGGAATATCGCCCTGAACTGGGCGTTCCATCCCAGCGGCGTCTTCCGGTTTGCCACCGAAAACGTGGATAAGACGGGGATTGTGCAATCCAATGGCAATCCCATGCTGCTGTATCAGTGCGCCGAAACTGAGGGTTCGCCGAATGGAATTGGTTCTCGTTCCGGCAATGGTAACAGCATTGGCGGGCTGCATCGAGTGGTCGGCCCGGTGGACGTGAATCAGGAACGGAGCTTTATTGGCACCTATTACGACTATGATGCAGAGGGCTTGCAGGTGACCGTCACCCGCGTGGCTGGCGCCTCGGGGCGCATGTTGGTGGATTATTATACGGTGGACGGCAACACCAATATCATCAGTAACGGGGATGTTCCGGCCATCGCAACCAATGGCGATTATATGGCCGTGAGCAACACGCTGGTGTTTAATGATTTCGAAATGAGCAAGACCATACTCATTCCGATCTATGACGACGGTGGCACTCCCCGTCCCAACCGGGATTTCATGGTGGTGCTGGCGAATCCGCGGCCGGACTCGGCGGAGTCGGGCATTGTTTCCGCCCCGCGCGTGGATCCAGTCTTTGGCCAGGTGCTGTGCCGGATTTTGGATTGCGATATTGACCCCAAAGGACCCACGACGGTGAGCACCGTCTATACCAACGCCTTGGGCACGGTGATAACCAACTATGCGATCGCGGACCAAAATGGAAATCTCTTTGAGCCGACGAATGCCTTGTTCAATTTGTCCAAAGCTAATTTCCAGGTCGCCCGCGATACGCAGGCTTGGTTCGGCGGTGGGAATGGCACGAATTACGCGGTTTATGTCAATCGCATGGGCACCAACCGGTCCTCGGTGACGCTGCACTACCGCTTGGACAATTTCTTTCTGGATAAAGTTGACTTAGAGGACGGCAATGCGATCTTCCCGCTGACGCCGGGTTCGGACTATGCCACGCCCACTCCGCCCAACGCGGGCGCGATGCGGGGAACCAACTCCGATTTTGCCGGCGTGAGCGGCGACAGCGGCACCCTCACTTTCCCCGGGGGCAATGTCAATCCGTTCCAATCGCTACCGATTTTGATCAATCTTCAGGACAATCATCTGCCGGAGTTCAACAAGGACATTCACATCAGCATTTATCAGGAGGATGCAAACGGGAATCCGCAGCAGGATGGCATGGTGGCGGAAGCCAACGTCACCATTTTGTTCGACGATACCGCGCCGCCGGCCGGTTCGGTGGATGAATTGTATAATCCGGATTTTGCCGCGGACCTGACCTTGTTGACGAACAACCTGAGCTTCAGTTCAACAGTGCCTCAGCCGGGAGCGGACGGGGACGTTTATGCCGTGGCGCTGACCGCCAATGGCCAGGCGATCATCGGCGGTGCGTTTGTGGACTATTCCGACAGCACCAATACGTATACCGTCAATGGCATTGCCCGCCTGCTCCAAGATGGTTCGTTGGATCCGGCGTTCAATGTCGGCGGTTCGGGCGTCAATGTGAACCCCGGCCTGAATTTCATCAGGACGGTGGCGTTGACTCCCGCCGGCCAGATCATGATTGGCGGTGATTTCACGTCCTTCAATGGCACCTCCCGCAAGGGCGTGGCGCGCTTGAACGCGGACGGCACATTGGACCGGACCTTTAATCCGGGCGCCGGCGCCAATGGCGAGGTCTGGAGCGTGCTGGTGCAACCATGGGATGGCAAGGTGCTCATTGGCGGCGAATTTACCACCTATAACGGTACGGCCGCCAACTATGTGGCGCGGTTGAATACCGATGGCTCGCTGGACTCGACTTTCAATGCCAGCAACATCCTCAGCGGACCGGTTTATGCCATGGCCTTGCCGGCGGGGACGCCGTTCGGGTTCACGAATTCGGACAACGGCACCACCGTCGAGAGCGACCAGACGCTGAACCTGGGCTTGGTGACGGCCGGCACCTTGGCCGTGACGTTGAACTCTCAGGGCGGCCCCAATGACCTGCAGATCTATTACGGCAACACCAATGTGGCCGCCGGCACGGGCGTGCTGGTGTTTGATTCCGGCGCCTTCAGCGGCGCGGGGAGCTTCTCGGCGCCCTTCGGACCCACCGGCGGCTTCAGCACCAATGTCTTGACGGTGGTGATGAACGCGGGGGGCGCGGCCGCGTATTATCCGTGGACCTACACCCTTTCCTTGCCCGGCCAAACCGCCGTGCTGGTGGGCGGCCATTTCTCCGTGGCCGGCCAATCGTTTGCCAACTTGGAGCGCTTGAACACGGACGGCTCGATGGATGCCGCCTTCACTCCGGGCACCGGCCCGGATAATTCGGTGCTGTCCCTGGCGTGCCAGCCGGATGGTAAGATCTTGGTGGGCGGAGCGTTCCAGAACTACAACGGCAGCGCGTATAACCGTCTGGTGCGCGTGAACAACAACGGTTCGATTGACTCAAGCTTTTACATTGGCATCGGCGCCGACAATTCGGTGTATTCGATTAATCTCCAGCCCATCACGGGCCTGATGTATGTGGGTGGACCCTTCACCGAGATCAACGGCACGCATCGCCTGGGTTTTGCCCGGCTCAATGCGGATGGCACGGTGGATACCAGCTTCATGGATACGGCTTACAATCAGTTTGCCGGGTTGCCGCGCTTCCTTTACGGCGACGCGCCCGGAGTGGTTTATTCCTCCGCAGTCCAGACCGATGGCAATATCGTCATTGGCGGTTCCTTCTTGGAAGTGGGCGGCGGTCAAGCCGACTACTTGGATCGTTACGTGTTGGAAGAGGAACGGGGATTGCAGCCCAGTACGGCGGACGCCAACCTGCTGGTGGTTGATCCGGGTACCAAGTATCAAAACCTTCAGCCCAAGACGCGCGACGGTGTGCGCAACCACAGCAACGTCGCTCGTTTGATCGGCGGGGCCACGCCCGGGCCGGGCAACCTCGGCATGGTCAACAGCAGCTATTCGGTCAATCGGTCCCAGTTGGTGGAACCGGTCAACCTGACGCGCTACAATGGTTCTTTGGGCTATGCCTCGGCCAATTTCTCGGTGCTGCCGCAGTTGGCCAAGAGCGGAACCGATTATTCCTACAGCGGCGTGCCGCCAATCTATCCCCTTGCTTGGGAATACTCCGGTCCCACCCGCATGCATATGGACGGATTGCTCGGTCCGGATGGTCTGATGCTGGATTCCTACGGACAATTGTTCAAATACGGTGTCAATGGGCCGGCTTCGATCCTGATCACGATCATGAGTGACAGCTCCGTGGCGGGCAATCTGAGCGCGAATCTGCAATTGGCCAACCCGAGTCAGCAGGACCAGTTTTATCTGGGCGGCCAGGATATTCCGGTGGGCCAGGCGTTGGGCATCTCGCAAGCTCCGCTGACCTTGATTTATGACACGCACCAAGACGGGGTGTTCGGTTTCTCCGCCGGCTCCTACTTGGGCTCCAACACGGTGGTGGCGGTGGGGGTTAGCCGCACCAACGGCACCTCGGGCACGGTGCAGGTGAACTACCAGACCACGACCAATGGCAGTTCCGCCATCGCCGGCGCCGATTATGTCGCGACTAATGGCCTGTTGACTTTCTCCGCCAACCAGGCCTCCGGCTCCTTCCCGGTGACGATCTTGAACAACGGTTCCGTGTCGGCGCAGGAAAAGGATTTGAATGTGCAACTGTACAACCTCCAGGATTTGAGCGGTGGCACGGCCCAACTGGGGGTGACCAACGCGGTGATTCGGATCATCAATCCCAATTACCCGGGCTATTTGACCTTCACCACCAATCCCTATGTGGCCAACCTCAGCTCCGGCGTGCTGACCTTCACCGTCGAGCGCACGGTGGGCAGCCAGGGCACCTTGAGCGTGCAATATGGCACCTATGATAATTCCGGCTCCAGCCCGCTCTCGGCCCATAATGGCACCAACTACGTTGGTTCCACCAACACCCTGGTTTGGAACAATGGCGATGTTTCACCGCGCACCGTGGCCATCCCGTTGATCAACGACAAGTCTGTCGGCGTGTGGTATTACAAGAACTTCCGGGTCTCCCTGTTCAATGTCACCAACAATGGCGTGGCCGTGAACAATGGCTCCCTGTTCGGTCCCATCACCAATGCGACCCTGCAAATTTACAACGACAATAGCGCCGGCACCTTCCAATTCAGTGCGGCGAATTACCAGTATAACGAAAATGGCGGCAATGCCGTCGTCACGGTCACCCGCTCCGGCTCCGCCTTGGGCACCGTGGCGATTACTTGCGGCACCACGGATGGCACGGCCCTTAACGGGGTGAATTACGTGGGCGTCACCAATGTGCTGACCTTCACCGGCGGCCAGGTGGCCCAGTCGTTCCCCGTCAAGTTGCTGAACGATGGCAAGACCAATCCACCGCCGGCCGCGTTCTATTTCAATGTGGCGTTGTCCGGTTTCCCGGCGGGCACCTATCCCGGATCGCCCATCACGGCGCAAGTTCATATCGTGGATGCGCAATCCTACAATCAGCCTCCCGGCAGCTTGGATCCCACCTTTGATCCCACCGCCGGCCTGAATGCCAGCGTGTTGTCCCTGGCGCTCCAATCAACCGGTCAGATCGTGGCGGGCGGCGCCTTTACGGTCGCCAACGGCACGAGCATCAACCGCGTCGCACGGTTCAACGCCAACGGCGCCTTGGATTCCAGCTTTATGAATGGGCTGTCGGGTCCGGACGGAACGGTCAACGTGGTCCTGGATCAAACTGATGACCGGGTGGTTTTGGGCGGCGCCTTCTTGAACGTGGACGGCGTGGGGCGGCAGTACATCGCCCGCCTGATGACCGATGGCACTTTGGATACGAGCTTCAACTCCGGCTCGGGCGCGGACAATGCGGTATTTGCGCTGAGCGAAACGTTTATCAATGGCGCGCGGGGAATTTATGTGGGCGGCGCCTTTGCCACCTTTAACGGTACGTCCTCACCGGGCTTGGTGCGCCTGAACAACAGCGGCTTGGTGGATGCGAGCTTCAGCGTGGGTTATGGCGCCATCGGCTCGGTTTATGCCGTGGCGGCTTACCCCACCAACTCCGTGGCCAACACCGGGCAGGTGCTGGCGGGTGGACTCTTCACCAATTTCAACGGCATGGTCGTGGGCAACCTGGTGCGTCTGAACGCGAATGGATCCATGGACACCAATTTCAACCAGCATGTCGCGGTGAGCAGCGCCGTGCGGGCCATCGCCATCCAGTTGGATGGCAAGGTGTTAATCGGCGGCGACTTTACCAATGTCAATAATACGGCCGCCAACCACCTGGCCCGCCTCAATCCGGATGGCACGCTGGATACCGCCTTCACCACCGCGGCGGCGCCGGGGATCAACGGCTCGGTGGATACGATTGCGCTACAACAAGACAACAGCATTGTGGTCGGCGGGCAATTCTTGAGCGCCAACGGCGTGACCCGCGGCAACCTTACCCGCCTGCAGCCCTCGGGCGCGGTGGATCCCACCATCAACTTCGGCACCGGCGCCAACAGCGCCGTCAACGCGGCGGTCATCCAGCCGGCTGACGGCAAAATCGTCATCGGCGGCGCCTTCACCGCCTATGATGGGCAGCAACGGGATTATATCGCCCGCATCTACGGCGGTGCGGAGACCGGCTCCGGCGCGTTCCAATTCAGCTCCGCCAATTACCAGATTGACGAGAACGCAGGTTCGGCCACGATCAGCATCCAGCGTACCGGTGGTACCAGCGGCACCAACGCGGACGGCTCGGGCGACGTGCATGTCGCGTTTGCCACCATCAGTGGCGGGACGGCGGTGCCGGGAACCAATTACACGTACACCACCAATTATCTCGACTTCCCGGCCGGCGAAGTGAACAAAATCGTCATCGTGCCGGTGCAGGATGACGGCGTGGTCACACCGAACCTGACCGTCAATATGGCGCTGTCGAATCCGACGCCCGGCACGACGCTGGGTAACCAGCCGACGGCCGAGCTGACCATCATCAATGACGACAGCACGGTGGAATTTGCGTCCTCAACCTACGCCGTGGCCAAGAACACGCCGACGGGCTTGGCGAATATCACCATCCAGCGCGTGGGCAGCACCAGCGGCTCTTGTTCGGTGAATTTCCTCACCACCACCAATGGGACGGCGGTGCCCGGCCTGGATTACACTCCCACCAACGCGGTGGTGACCTTCAATCCGGGTGACACCAATGCAATCATTCAGGTGGCCATTACGAACAACGGAATCTATGAAGGCGGCACCACTGTGGGGATGACGCTGACCAACGCGGCCAACACCGTGCTGGCTTCGCCCTCCAACGCGGTGCTGGCCATCCAAGAAACCGTCGTCTCGGTGGGCAATCTGTCCTTTGACACCACGGCTCTGACCACCAATTCCAGCAGTGGCTACGCCTTGCTGAACGTCGTCCGGACCGGCGGGGATTCGGGCAGCATCAGCGTGGAGTGCGCGACGATGTCGCTGGCGGGCCTGGTCACCAATGCCGCGTCCAGCCCCCAGGACTACACCAGCACCACCAACACGCTGCAGTTCGCCGATGGGGCGACGTCCGCGACGTTCGCGGTGCCGGTGGCCAACAATCCGCAGGCCAAAGGTCCGGTGGTCTTTGAGGTGTATCTGTTCAATCCTGCCGGCTCCGGCACGAATATTCCCGGTTTGATCGCCCCCACCAATGTGCTGGTGACCATCATCAACACCAATGCGGCCGTGCAGTTTGCGCTGGCCACCAACACGGTGCCGGAGAGCGCCAGCCAGTTGAACGTGGTGATTCAGCGCATCAACAATACGAACACCGTATCCTCCGTGCATTACGCCACGGTGGATGGCACGGCGGTGGCCGGCATCAATTACTCCAACACCGCCGGCACGCTGGTGTTCGGCTTGGGCCAGACCTTCGCCTCTGTCACCGTGCCGCTGATTAACCAGTCCAACACCATCAGTACCCAGTTCGGGATGAAGCTGAGCAATCCGACCAACGCGGTCTTGATTGCGCCCAGCAACACGGTCGTGGTGCTCCAAGGTTCGGCGGTCGGCATCAGTTTCACCACCAACCTGACCGCCGTGGCCAAGAGCGCCCAGTTCGTGGCCATCCCGGTCGTTTGCTCCAACACCAATGCGGAGCCGACCAATACCCTGTCGCCGCTGTCGGTCTCCTACGGCACGGTGGACGGCACGGCCAAGGCCGGCATTAATTATGGCGCCAAGTCCGGCGTGCTGATCTTCAGCCCCGGCACGGTGACCAACTACATCTACATCGCCCTCACCAACGCTGGGCCCTTCGGCAATCTCACCTTCAATGTGGTGCTGACCAATGCCACCGACAACGGCTACATCACCCCGATCGGCACCAACGCGGTGCTGCTGACCGAAAGCGGTTCGGGCGTGAGCTTCTCCCAGTCCGCTTACACGGTGCCCGAGAACGCCGGTGTGGCCACGATCAATGTCTATCGCGTGGGCTACACCGACAGCGTGGTGGCGGTGAATTATTACGTGAGCAATGGCACTGCAATCGGCGGCCAGAATTTCTATCCCACCAACGGCACGCTGGTGTTCACCAACGGGGTGACCGATCAGGCCTTCAATGTGCAGATTATTAACAACAGCCAGTCCCAGCCGAACTTGGTGGCACTGATGGAATTGAACACCAACAACCTGGCGGGCGATGCGGGTGTCGAAGTGATCAATCCTGGCACGGCGACGCTGACGATTCTGGATGTGAACGGCAGCTATGTGGTCCCCGCCGGCGCGCAGTTGCTGAACAACTCCTCCGCGTTGGATGGCAGCCTTGGCGTCATCGGTTCCAATGATGTCGTCAAGGTGCTCTTTGCCTTCCGTGATGCGGCTGGTCAGAATGTGACCAACTTGGTGGCGTATCTCCTGGCCACCAATGGCGTGAGTTCGCCCAATCCGGCCTACCAGGGTTATGGCGGGCTGACGGTTTACGGCCACTCCAAGTCCCAACCCTTCTCGTTTACCGCCAAAGGCACCAATTCGTACACGATTTCACCCACGTTTAATTTGTATGATGGCACCAACGGCGCCTACCTTGGGTTGGCCACTTTCACCTTTACGCTGGGGCCCTGGACCACCGCGTTTGCCAATACGAATGTGATCGTCATCAACCCCAACCTGACCAACGGGAGTTTGGGCGCGGCGGCCTCGCCGTATCCGTCCATCATTGAAGTCACCAACCTGGGCACCATGCTGGTCAATGCGGCGGTCACGCTGACCAACTTGACGGACCAGTCCATTTATGACCTCGCGGCACTGGTGGTGTCGCCCTCCACCAACGTTTTATTGATGGGGCACGTGAGCGCGCAAGGCACGATCGTGAAGAACGTCACGCTGACGTTTGATGACCGGGCGACCAATAGTCTGCCGGTGGGCGTCAACACCGCGCCCGTGACCAGCACCAACAAGCCGACGCAAAAGTATCCCATGGTGAATTTCCCGTGATGCCCAATTCTAAAAGAGGTTTTATGAGCAAGATGTTTTTGAAAGCAGGGTTCGGTTTGCTGGTCGTGGCCAGTCTGACCGGGCCGCTGGCCGCCCGCGCGGCGGACAAGACGTTGCCCGGCCATGTGCCCGCCGTCGTTTCGCGGTTGTCGCCGGTCGGTCCGCTCGCGGCGGAGACCAACCTGTATTTGACCCTCGGCCTGCCGCTGCGCAACCAGGAAGCCCTGACCAAGCTGCTGCAACAAATCTATGACCCGGCCAGTCCCAACTATCGTCACTACCTGACGCCCGACGAGTTCGCGGCGCAGTTCGGGCCCACCACCAACGACTATCAAGCCGTCCTCGATTTTGCCGCCGCCAAGGGTTTGACGGTGGTGCACACCCATGGCAATCGGATGCTGGTGGATGTGCTGGGCAAAGTGCCCAACGTGGAGCAGGCCTTCCATGTGAAAATGCAGAAGTATCAGCACCCCACGGAAGCGCGCCAGTTTTACGCGCCCAGCGCTGAGCCCACAGTGGATGCCAGCCTCCCGATTCAGTCCGTGCAAGGTATTAATAACTTCGTGTTGCCGCATTCCACGCTGCATGCCAAACCCATTAGCAGCGCCACGTCCGCCCTCGGTTCCGGACCGGGCGGCACCTATCTGGGTCGGGATTTTCGCAACGCCTACGTGCCGGGTGGCGCGATGAATGGCGCCGGTCAGACCGTCGGCCTGCTTCAGTTTGACGGGTATTTTGCCAGTGACATTCAGTCTTATGAAGCCATCGCGGGTTTGACCAATGTGCCGGTGCAGAATGTGTTGCTGGACGGATTTAACGGCGTGCCCGGCCCCAACAATGTCGAGGTTTGCCTCGACATCGAAATGTCCATTGCCATGGCCCCCGCCTTGGCGCAGGTGGTGGTTTTTGAGGCCGGTCCCTATGGCAACCCGGACGACATTCTTAACAGCATGGCGGCCAGCAACCAAATTAAGCAGTTTAGCGCCTCGTGGGGTTACCAGCTTGATGCCACCACGCCACAGATCTATGAGGAATTCCTGCTGCAGGGGCAGACTTACCTCAACGCCTCGGGCGATGGCGACGCGTGGCTTGGGCCCATTGCCTTGAACGGCACCATTATTGGCTCGGTGGAAAGTCCATTTGTCACGGTCGTCGGCGGCACCACGCTGAACATGTCGGGCCGGGGCAGCACTTATGTCTCGGAACGAGCTTGGAACTGGGGCTTTTCCGGCGACTACAATTGGAACGTGGATGGTTATTCCGGCACCAGCGGCGGTATCAGCACGGATGTTTCGATTCCGAATTACCAGCAAAACATCAGCATGGTCACCAACGGCGGGTCCAGCACCTACCGGAATGTGCCCGATGTGGCCCTGACTGCGGATAATGTTTTCATCGTGGCCAATGGCGGCGAGGAGTTGAGTGTCGGCGGTACCAGCGCGGCCTCACCGCTGTGGGCCGGCTTTACCGCCTTGATCAATCAGCAGGCCGCCGCCAATAACCTGGCCTCAATTGGGTTCTTGAATCCGATCCTCTATGCCTTGGCGCAAACCACCAACTATGCCGCCTGTTTCCACGACATTGTTGCCGGCAACAATACTTGGGACCAAAGCCCGAATAATTATTTTGCAGTGCCCGGCTATGATCTCTGCACGGGTTTGGGCACGCCGAATGGCACGAACCTGATCGCCGCGTTGACGACCTCCTCGACGTTTTTCCTTTCGAGCCCGGTGGGCGGCCTGATTCCGGCGCCGCAGCAACCCTGGGGCAACGGTCTGACGAACATGTTTGGCAGCAATCCCAATGGCTTGTGGCTGTTGTATTACCGGGATCAAAGTGCCTCCTACGCGGGCACCAATTACAACGGCTGGGCTGTCAATCTGACCACCGCCAATCCCGTGGGCCAGTCGGCCGACAATGACATCAGTGATAACACCTTTATCAACAGCGTCAATTTCGGTAGCGCCACCAATGTGACCGCCTTGCCGGGTTCGCTCTGGCATACCACCGTGGCCGTCACCAATTGGGGCCCGTCGCTGTCCAGCAACGTGGTGGTGCTGGATAATTTGCCCACGACCGTCCCGGGTGTCACGTTGCTTTCCTCCAGCGTCACGATTGGCACCCTGGCTTCCTTTGGGGATAACTTGGTCTGGTACGTGTCCACGAATAATGTGACGACGAATTACTCGGGCGGGTTGGCGGCCAACGTGCTGGCCGTCGGCAACGGCGGGACCCTCACCTTGACTTTCTCGAATAGCTTCGCGGGGACCTACACCAATACCGCCACGGTGAGCGCCCTCACCGCCGATCCCAACCCCGCCGATGAATCGGTGACGGTGATTGCCACGGTCGCCGCCGTGCCGCCGATCTTGGTGCCGAATCTGTTTGCGCATGGCGGCAAAGGCTTCCAGCTCTCGGTCACGAACAACTCCGGCTCGGAGGTGGTCATCCAGGCGTCCACCAACCTCGTCACCTGGCTGCCGATCTACTCGAATGCCGCGGCGTTCTTCACCTTCACCAACTTCGACTCCACGAATTATCCATGGCGATTCTATCGGGCCGTGGCGGAGCAGTGACATGAAGCTTTGCGGTTTGACCGGCGGCGTGGGAATGGGCAAGTCCACGGCCGCCGGTTTTTTTTTGCAACTGGGGATCCGGATCCTGGATACGGATGAATTGGCGCGCGAGTTGGTCCAGCCCGGGCAGCCGGCGGTGGCGGAGATCGAGCGGGCTTTCGGCCCCGGGGTGATGCTGGCCGGCGGCGGCGTGCATCGGGAACGGCTGGCGCACCGGGTGTTCTCGGATGCCGGTGCCCGCAAAGAACTGGAAGCCATTTTGCATCCGCGCATCCGGGAACGATGGCAGGCGCAAGTTGAGATTTGGCGGGCTGAGGACTGTCCGGCGGCGATGGTGGTGATTCCCCTCCTGTTTGAGACCGCGGCTGAAAGTCAATTTGACCGGATCATCTGCGTGGCCTGTTCGGCGGCGGCGCAGCAGGAACGCCTGCGGGCGCGCGGCTGGCCGGCGGACCAAATTCACGGCCGCATCGCGGCCCAGTGGCCCACCGCGCAAAAAATGGCCCGGTCGCATGGGGTCATCTGGACCGAAGGCTCGCTCGAGGTTCACCGTCGGCAGGTGGAAGCGCTGTGCCAACGACTTTGAGGCCGCTATGAATCTGATATCCACGCTAAAATGAATGCTACTGCGGATGCCCTTGCGGTGTTGATTCAGCCGGGCCAGTTCATCGGCTGGACCTGCCAGTTGGATTACGAAAAGGCCGTGGTGCTGACCAGCGACCACTGGAAGGCGCGAGCCCAAGGCGTGCCGCATAATTGCTTTTTACTCGCCGCGCCGGACGTTGGCGCCAAGGAAGGATCGTTGCTGGAGGAAATCATCCTGCTGCGGGTCACCGG
>Ga0316217_10003988_pt1 | contig 16330 bp, 13 predicted proteins | sample 1anoAmetaG_FD_203633 | JGI IMG/M metagenome (GOLD analysis project Ga0316217, IMG submission 203633) | Freshwater microbial communities from Trout Bog Lake, Wisconsin, USA - 1anoA | ecosystem: Environmental > Aquatic > Freshwater > Lake > Hypolimnion/Profundal zone | place: USA: Wisconsin...
GGTTCATTTGCGGCGACAGTTCGGGCAGGCTCATGGGTACTCCGGGTTATGACCGGCGTATTATATATTAGTCGTATATACAGTCAATAGCGTCCCACCGAAAAGGGAGGGTTTTTCAGCGGAATCTGAACATAAGCACTTACGGCGAAAAACAGTGTGCGCAAGTTGGGCGCGCAGGAATTGGCCCAAGGCATGGAAGAATCCATGAACGCCGATGCCGGCACCCGCGGCGATAAGCCATGATCTTCACACGCCGGCTTATGGCAGGATCTGCTGGCGGAAAGTTTCGGTGGGAAAATTCTGACCGATGCCGGAAGGCGAATTGGCTTGATCCAGCAGCACCAGATGTTCGCCGGTGATGCGCAACTGGCTTTGCAGGGCGCTAACCAACTGGGTCAGCCGGGTCATTTGCGCGGCGGTTGGGGCGGTGCGATCCAAATCGCCTATCAGGCAGATGCTGATGCAAGTAGGCTCGATCTTATCCACACCAGCGGGAGCGGCGGCCTGCTGGTGATTCCAGCGCTGGCTGATGAGCAGTTCGCCATCCGTGGCTCCGTTGCCATTGCCGATCACAAAATGGTCCGGGAGGTTGCCATCGGGGGTCAGCAGCGCGTTGGCAGCGCCGCTGAGGGTATGGCTGTGATGCACGTAGACATATTGCCAGTGACCGGGTTGCGACACGGCTTCGGTGCCAAAGACGGCATCAGTCAACTGGTCGCGTTCGACGGCCGACAAGGAACTGGACGACTCGGGCGAGAGCGACGGCGGCGAAATCGCCAGCAGCAACGCGCTGGTCAACGTCAAGACACCAACTAAGCTGCTCAAGACGACAAGGTTACGATGAGAATTTTTCACGGCTTACCAGCGAACAAAATATCCAATTTTATGGAGTCGGGAGTCCGATAAAGCACGGAACCGCTGCCATACCGTACATCGGCACGACGGGGGCAATGATTGCAAAAATTCCGGGGAGAATTTTGAAACGGCTGATTTACGATGGCTTCGGTAGCCCCGCAGTTACATGCGGGGCTTTGTTGGGCAGTGACGCATGACGGGCATTAATGCAGATCGTTGGTGCCGATCCGGGCGAATTTGCCACCGGTGGCGGTGGCCAGCTTGGGAAGAACCCCTTGGTCGGCGGAATCACCGATCGCCACGCAATCGATTTTCACCGACGACTTACCGCGGATGGCCAGCACGGTTTTTTGCCAATCGGCATCCAGGGAGAAGCCTTTGGCGGTAATCAGCACGATTTCATCGGCTTGCGCGGCGATGGCCTTTTTCAAAGCAATATCAATCTCGGTCGGGCCAAACGCCGTCACATCGGCTAGATGCGTTTGGGCATCATCGGCATTGGCGCTGGTGGCGGCAATCGGGGTGCCGCTGGCTGGATATGAAGCAGTATCCGTTTTTTTCCAGAACTGGATCAGGAACCGGCGATCCGGCCCCAGCGAGCGGATGGAACGCAGGCATTCTTGCTTGATGCCGTCCAGCGAATCGTGGGCGGAACTGCCATCGTCGATCAGGTAAACCACGGTATGGCCGGTGATTTCGATCGGGCCAAAGGACGGGCCGGCAGGTGCCTGCGGCGTAGGGGATGGCGGTGTGACGTTAGGAGTGTTAATCGATTGGTTCGGCGTGGGGTTTGGCTCGGCGCCATTGTGGTTCGGCACGTTCAGCACGACATACACCACCACGGCTGCCAAGACCGCCCCGATTGCCACGCCAAAGATCAGCAGGTTGCGGCGATTGTTATTGACGGCCGTGGCAGGTGGACGCCGCAGGTCGCTGCGCTGCAAGCCGCTGGAGTGAACCACTTCAGCCAACTCATCCAAACCGCTGCCGCTGCCGGTCATGGATTTGTCACTGCGGTAGAGAGTTTTGGCGGCGTTCTTGCCAGTGCCAACCGTGGCCGTGCCGGCACGTTCGGCCGAACCTTTGAGGTTGGCGGGAACGGTTTGAATGGTGCCGCAATGCTGGCAACGGCACACACCGCCGGCGAAGGCGTCGTCAATCGTCAACACGTTCTTGCAGCTTGTGCAAGTGAGACGGATCATGTTTTCACCGCCAACCGAAAAAACCGCGATTCATGTTACTGCGCCAAGCCCGGTTGCCAAAGGTAATAAAACCCCGCCGGCAAGAAGGGCAGTTCCATCGGCAGCCGTAATTGTAATACGTTGGCCTGCGGCTGCGGGGTTGCATTGGATGCGTAAATCGAACCTCCGTATCCATACGGCCGCTTGTACATCACCACTTGGGCGTGCGGCGTATTGGCCATGGTCCGGGCCAGGGCAATGGCATCATCCAGCCCGCCGGCCTGGTCGGCCAAGCCAAGTTCCACGGCACTGGTGCCGCTGAAAATCCGGCCATCCTTGATTTGGTCCATGGCGTTGTCTTTCAGCGGCCGGTTTTGCGCCACGAGCGTGGTAAACCCGGCAAAATAATCATTCACCAGCGTTTGAATCACCAGTTTTTCCTTATCGTCGCGATGTTTCAGCGGCGAACCCATTTCCTTCAAATCGCCGCTGACGAACGCCTGGGACTTAATGCCCAGTTTATCCATCGTCCCAACCACGTCGAAAGTTTCAAAAATAACGCCGACGCTGCCCACCAGGCTGGTGGGGGTCACCACGACTTTGTCGGCCGCGCATGAAACGTAATACGCCCCGCTGGCGTCGAGTTCCTGAGCGGAAGCGATCACCGGCTTATGTGTCTTTTTGCGGAACTCCTGCACCGCCCGGTACATGGTATCCGACGTGGTCACCGACCCACCCGGCGAATTGACCCGCAGCACCACGGCTTTGACGCGATCATCGCAGGCGGCCCGATCCAATTCCTGCACGAACAAGCTCAGCGGATTTTCCTGCTGCTGCAAAAATCCTCCGCCGCGCGCATCCAGCAACATGCCCTCCACGGGAATGATGGCGATCTTATCGCCGTTGCCGGGAACGACCTTGGCCTCTTCCAGTTCGGTAGGATTGGAAACCGGCGTCACCAGAAAGCTAGGCATACCGCAGCCGCCGCACAAGACGACCAGTGCGATCATCAAACTGAACAGGCCGCAGCGAAACACGAGTTTGGCGAAACACATCGAAAGACGCTCCGAAGGCAATTAGGTAAGTTGCCGGTCATGAATTGTATCTGTACGGATCAAATCAGCAAAGCGGAATTTGCGCGGCACGCCCCCACTATGAGCCGGGATGTAAGTACAATGTGGCAAAAATGGCCTTCGGCGAGTAGTGTTCCGCCGTGTGCGACATGACCCCATTAACCATCCAACAGACTTTCGATCTGGCTCTGCAGCACCATCAGGCCGGAAGGCTGCACGAGGCCGAGCCGCTTTATCGGCAGATTCTCGCCCAGCAGCCGGCACATGCCGGAGTCTTGCATCTGCTGGGAGTGCTGGCCCATCAAACCGGCCGCCAAACCATGGCGGCGGACTTAATCCGCCAAGCCATTGCCCGGCAGCCCAACTGGCCGGAAGCCTACTACGATCTCGGGGTGGTTCTGCAAGCGATGAGGAAACTGGTCGAAGCGATGGCCGCCTATCGCCAGGCCATCGCACTCCAGCCCCACTATCCCCAGGCCTACGGCAATCTTGGTGTGGCCCTGAAAGACGCTGGCCAACTGGATGCGGCTATCGCCGCCTATCGCCAAGCCCTGGCACTCAAGTCCGACCATCCCGGTGTACACAATAATCTTGGCGTCGCCCTGAAGGAGGCCGGGCAACTGGATGCGGCCATCGCCGCGTATCGTCAGGCCATCGCTTTGAAACCCAAGTTTCCCGAAGCTTACAACAACCTCGGCACCGCCTTGCAAGCCAAAGAACATTGGGCCGAGGCTATGGCCGCCTATCGCCAGGCATTAGCGTTCAAACCCGATTATGCCGAAGCCCACTACAATTTAGGGTGTGTGCTGCAAGCCCGGGGACAGGTGGAGGAGGCGATGACCGCCTGGCGTGCGGCGCTGGCACGCAAGCCGAACTATGCCGAAGCCCTCTGCAATCTTGGCGGCGTGTTGAAAGACCAGCGGCGTTTGGACGAAGCCATTGCCGTTTGTCACCAAGCCATCGCCCTCAAGCCCGCTTTGTCTCAAGCCCACGGCAATCTTGGCGCGGCGCTGCAAGCAAAGGGACTTTTCGATCAAGCCATCGCCGCCTATCGCCAGGCGGTAGCGCTCAATCCCAACGATGCGCAAGGCTACAACAATCTTGGTAGTGCCCTGAAAGAGACGGGGTGTCTGGATGAGGCCCTCGCCGCCTATCGCCAGGCTATCGCGCTGCAACCGAACTATGTTGAAGCGCACAGCAATCTGGTCTATAGCCTCCATTACCATCCGAGGTTCGATGCGCCGGCTATTGCCCAAGAGCACCGCCGCTGGAATCAGCGGCATGCCGAACCGTTAAGAAAATATGTCCCACGGCACGGCAACGACCGCAATCCTGACCGGCGGCTGCGGATCGGCTACGTGTCGCCGGACTTTGGCGATCATTGCCAGTCGTTGTTTACGGTTCCCTTGCTCAGCCATCACGATCACCGGAACTACCAAATCGTCTGCTATGCCAACATGCCGCGACCGGATGTGCTGACGGCGCGCCTGCAAGGCTATGCGGATATCTGGCGCAACACGGTGGGCGTTGGCGATGAACAACTGGCTGGGCAAATTCGTCAGGATCAGATTGACCTTCTGGTGGACCTGACACTGCACATGGCCGGCAACCGCCTGTTGGTCTTTGCCCGCAAGCCGGCACCGGTGCAGATAACGTGGCTGGGCTATCCCGCCAGCACGGGGTTGACCACCATTGACTATCGCTTGAGCGATGCTTATCTCGACCCGCCGGGTATGAATGAATCGGTTTACAGTGAGCAAACCGTCCGGCTGCCCGACAGTTTCTGGTGCTACGATCCGCTGGCGGGTCGGGACATCCCGGTCAGCGCGCTGCCGGTCCTGGAGGCCGGCGTGGTCACCTTCGGCTGCCTGAACAACTTCTGTAAGATCAACGACGGCGTTCTGGCGATCTGGGCACAGGTGCTGTCGCGTGTGGCGAATTCGCGGCTGCTGCTGTTGGCTCCCGAGGGCGAGCCTCGGCGGCGAACGGTGGATCGGCTGGGCCGGGAAGGAATTGCCCCCGAGCGAGTGGCGTTTGTCCCGCGGCAACCCCGTGGCGAGTATCTTAAGTTGTATCACCGCATCGACGTGGGCTTGGATAGCTTCCCGTACAATGGCCACACGACCAGCCTGGATAGTTTTTGGATGGGCGTGCCGGTCGTGACACTGGTGGGGCAAACCGCCGTTGCGCGGGCAGGATGGTGTCAGTTGTCGAATCTGGGGTTGGCCGAACTTGCCGGGCGGACCCCCAGCGAGTTTGTACAAATCGCCGTGGACTTGGCCAACAATCTGCGGCGCTTGCAAGAACTGCGTTCGACGTTACGGTCGCGGATGGAAGCTTCGCCGTTGATGGATGCGCCGCGCTTTGTCCGTCACATTGAAGCCGCGTATCGGCAGATGTGGCGGAGTTACTCTCCCAAAATCGCGGCCAATACTTGATGGTCGTTTCCTCTCGCCCTATTGCCTCCCAGCCAATCATCGGCACAATAGGCCACGATGTTTTTTGCAAGGATATACCTATGAATACTCAGGCATTCGGCATTATCGGTTTGGAAGTGATGGGTCGGAATATCGCGCTGAATATCGAGCGCAATGGTTTTCCGATTGTCGTCTACAACCGCACCACGGAAAAATCCGTCGAATTCATCAACGGTGTGGCCAAGGGCAAGAACGCGGTGATGGCCCGCACCTATGAAGAATTCGTGTCACAATTGGAGCGGCCGCGCCGGATTCTGATCATGGTCAAAGCCGGTAAGCCGGTCGATGCCGTGATCCAAAGCCTGCGGCCGCTGTTGCAGCCGGGTGATATTGTCATCGACGGCGGCAACTCGCTGTTTACCGACACTGAGCGTCGTGGCGATGAATTGAAACCCACCGGCATTCGTTTCTTCGGCATGGGTGTGAGCGGCGGCGAAGAAGGCGCGCTGTGGGGGCCAAGCTTGATGCCCGGCGGGGATGAAGAGGCCTACTGGCATTTGGAACCGATCCTCAGTAAAGTCGCCGCCAAAACCGCCGATGATGGCCCGTGCGTGGCCTATTGCGGCAGCCGCGGTGCGGGGCATTTTGTGAAAATGGTTCACAACGGCATCGAATACGGCGACATGGAGTTGATTGCCGAAGCCTACAACCTGATGAAAAACGTGGCGGGGCTGAACAACCAGCAGTTGAAGGAAGTGTTTGAGGAATGGAACTCCGGGTTTTTGCAAAGTTTCCTGATCGACATCACCACCAAGGTGATTGCTTATGCCGATCCGGCCAAACCCGGCACGTCGGTTGTGGAAAATATTCTGGATGTGGTGGGCATGAAAGGGACTGGCACGTGGACGATTAAAGCCGCACTGGATTTGCAGGTGCCGGTGCCAACGATGGCGGCGGCGGTGGATGCACGCGAGTTGTCGATGTTGAAAGCGCAGCGGGTGGCGGCGTCCACGATGCTCACCGGCCCGGTTTCACCGACGATCAAGGGCGACATCAAAGCGTTCATTAACGACGTCCGCGATGCGCTGTATTGCAGCAAGATTTGCTCCTACGCCCAAGGCATGGCGCTGCTGACCGCTGCGAACGAGGCCTATCACTACGGCATCCGCCTGGACGAAATGGCCCGCATCTGGAAAGCCGGCTGCATTATTCGCGCCGTGTTTCTGGACGAAATCAAACAAGCCTTTCACGAAGAGCCGGGCCTGGCCAACCTGCTGCTGGCCATGCGCTTTCGCGAAGCGATTCAACCGCGTCAGCCGGCATGGCGGCGTATCGTGGAAATCGGCACGCGATCCGGCATCCCCACCCCGGCGTTCAGCGCCTCGCTGGCCTATTACGATTCCTACCGCGCCGCGCGCTTACCGGGAAATCTCATCCAGGCGCAGCGCGATTTCTTCGGCGCCCATACCTTCGCCCGCGTCGATAAGCCCGGGGAAATGGTCCACCTGGATTGGAAATGAGGACAATGCCAAGTGCCAAATGCCGAATTAGAGAGAAAAACGGCTTGGCAATTTCGCATTTTCAATCGGTATTTGGCATTCGGCAATCGGCATTGCAATGATTATCTGGTGGTTCATCGTTTGTCTGGCGGTCTTTTTAATCGGCGTCACCAAAAGCGGATTCGGCGGCGGTGTGGGGTTGATGATCGTTCCCATGACCGCCATTGCCATGGACCACCTCGGCCCAGGGTCGCAAGCGTCGCTGGGATTTTTGTTGCCACTGCTGGTCATCGGTGACTTCATCGCCGTTTGGCAATACCGGCGGCTGTTCTCCCTCAATATCGTCAAGCACCTTCTGCCCGGCACCTTGGCGGGATTAATCCTCGGGGGCTTGATGCTGCACTGGTTCCACAACCAAAAAGATCTGGTGGCCGCCCTGATCAAGATTGAAATCGGTTGCGAATCGATCCTGCTGGTATCGCTGGCGTGGTGGCGGCAATGGCGCGGCGTGCAAAAAAGCCTGCTGCCCGAACCGTGGCGCAGCCACGCCACCGGGGCGTTCGCGGCGGCTTCGTCCACCCTGGCGCACGCCGCCGGGCCGATCGTCGTCATGTACCTGCTGCCGCTGAACCTGAATCGCCAGCTTTTTGTCGGCACCAGCGCCATTTACTTTTTCATCGTCAATTCCGCCAAACTGCCGGTCTACTATAAAGCCGGCGTTTTTGAACATGCCCACTGGTGGCTGACCTTCAAGACCCTGCCGCTGGTGTTTGCCGGCGCGATTTTCGGCTTGTGGGTGAACAAACGCATCAACGACAAGCTGTTCACCAAGGTGGTTTACATCATCACCTTTCTGCTGGGTTGGTATATGCTGTACGATGGCCTGCATGGTTTGCTCGGCGGACACACTTAAGTGCGTCCGCCAGTCTACGAAAGGATTATTGTGTCCGAACTATTTTGCGATCGTCTGCTGGATGCCATCGAATACGCGCACGCCCCGGTGTGCGTGGGCATCGACCCGATTCTCACCGCCCTGCCCGATGCCGTGCGCGGCCGCATGGCCAATTCCGAAAGCGACATCGACGCCGCGGTGGATGCCATTTTTGATTTCACCACGCGCGTGTTGAAAATCGTTGCCCAGCACGTGCCGATTGTGAAGTTTCAATCCGCCTATTTCGAGAAATATTACTGGGAAGGCGTAGAAGCCTATTACAGCCTCGTGCAAGAAGCCCGCGATCAGGGCTTGCTGGTGATTGGCGATGTCAAGCGCGGCGATATCGGCTCCACCGCCGAAGCTTACGCGGCGGCACATCTGGCCGAGCCGCCGGTCACCGATACCGATGATCTGCACATTCCCGATGCCATTACCGTCAATCCCATGCTGGGCATGGACACACTGGCCCCGTTTGTAAACGTGGCCCGCGAACAGGAAAAAGGCTTGTTTGTGCTGGTGCGCACCAGCAATCCCGGCTCAGCGGAATTGCAGGATGTGCCGCTGGCCGACGGACGAACCTGGTCGCAATTGCTGGCCGACAAAGTAGCGGCCTTGGCCGACCAGCTCGGCTTGGTAGGCGAGCATGGTTACAGCAGCATTGGCGCGGTGGTGGGTGCCACGCAAGCACACACGATTACCGATCTTCGCCAGCGCTTGCCCAAGAGCATTTTTCTTCTGCCCGGCTACGGCACCCAAGGCGGCACCGCCGACATGACCCGCGCGGCTTTCAAGGATGGTAAGGGCGCGATTGTCAGCGCCAGCCGGAGCATTCTGTACGCCCACGCCGACGCCAAGTATGCCAGCCGGTATGGGAAGGATTGGGAAAAGTGTGTGGAAGCGGCGGTGCTGGATATGAAACAGGATTTGGTGCGAGTGTTGAATGTGTGATATCTGGCGTGGTCACCTTAGGGGACCACGCCGGGATCACTGCCCAGCTAAGCTAACCAACGCATCCATCAAGCGCGGATAATTCACGTCTGGATTGAAATTCTGGATCGCATGAGCGCGGGCAGCTTGCCCATATTGTCCGAGCAATTGGCGATTCTCCACCAAACGCTCCAGTACCGCGGCAAACGCGGCATTATCCCGCGGCGGCGTCAACACCCCGGTTTGCCCATCGCGCACGACATCCGGAATGCCCGCCAGCCGAGGCGCCAGCGCCGGCACGCCGCTCGCCGCAGCTTCCAGCGCCGCCCATAAAAATGTGTCCTCGCGCGTTGGCATCACCAGCAAATCCATCGCCGGCAAAAGCTCATCCAGCAAAACTTGATTCGGCACCGCGCCGTGCCAGACAACATTCTTGGCCGCACCTGCAACCGGCGCCGTCGCCGAAACGACATGCAAAACCGCACGCTCCGCCAGACGTTGCTGGTGCATTTGCAGCAGAGCCGGCCCGCCTTTGCGCTGCCAGTCGTTGCCGATGAAAATCAGTTGCGTCAGCTTTTCCTGGCGCCGGGGTTTTTCCGGCCCGGCGGCCACCGATGGTGGAATCACGCTGACGCGCTCAGCCGACACGCCACAATCGGCGATGGCCGAATCGGCCGACCAATGGCTGAAAGAAAAAACGTGGTCCGCCGCGCGCAGGATGCGGCGTTCCACCGCCGCCGCCGGCAAGCTCGCCACACGCGAATGGCCGAAATCATGCACCGCCGCCGGTTCGGTGCAGTCGATATGCAGGGCGAATTTCGGCCGATCCGCCGCACGCCGCAAATCCGCCGCCGCCCAGCCCACCCACGCGGTCAGGCTGTAAATCACATCGATGTTTTCCTCGCGCACGAACTTTTGCAGCCAGCTTCCAATCCGCAGGCGATTGAGCCAGTAATAACGCCAGGCGTGCAAATCCCAGCCGCGCAGCGGCAGCGATTTTCCCAGCAGTTTCACCCAGAACGGCCGGTCGATCTCGATGTGGATCGGCTCGATTTGCCGATGCTGCGCCGCGTAAATTTTCAGCCGCTGAATCTGCGAAGTAAATCCCAGGATCGGCCAATGCAAAAAAAGCACGCGGGTCATGGCAGGCTCACGAGTTTTCCGGCGCCGCCAGCAACCGCTGAAACATGCTGGTCCAGCGCTGGGCCCAAACCTCGGCGGCATACGGGGCGGCCATCTCCTGGGCACGCTGGCCAAGCTCGGGAAGCTGGTCATAATGGTCATGCGTCCACTTCAGCGCCCGCACCAGGGCGTGCAAATCGCCGGTGGGAATCACCCGGCCGGAATACAGGTCGCGCACGGTTTCGATCGCCGACCCGCACGCCTCGGTGCAGATGACCGGCAAACCGGCGCTGCTGGCTTCCACCACCACCAGCGGCCAAGGATCAAACCGGCTGGGCAGAACCAAGGCCGAACTTTTCAGCCAAAGCTGCGATAAATCGCGCGGCTGCACAAAACCCAGATCGATCACGCCATCACGCTTGGCGGCATCCACCAGCTTCTGCATTTCTCCGCCGCCGCAACAAACCAGCGGCCAGGGATCGGGTACGGTATGCCGGTAGTGCCGATAGGCATCCAGCAAAATATCCATACCCTTGATGTCCATGTAGCGGCCGCAGAAAAGAAACTGTTTCGGCCAGCCGCCCGGCAGGTTCACGCGCTGCTGATACAGCGGCGCAAAAGCCTCATAGTCAATGCCGTACATGCCGCGGTAAATGCGGTTAGGCGGCACCTGCAAATTGTTGGCGTATTGCCAGGCACGCTCGCCGGGAACCATCACGGCATCCATACGGTCAATCATCGGGCCGATTTTCAACCGCGCTATCCGCTGGCGGAGGGTCCGCCGCCAGGGCGTGTCCATCGCCAGCACCATTTTCACTCCGGCCAGGCGGGCATCCAACACCAACTTGTTATACGGCAGGCTGGCCCACCCGCAGACCACCAGCACCTGCGGATCGGCGTGGCGAACCAGTTGATCCACGTATTGCTCGTCATTGAACTCTTTCGTGCTCATCAACCGGCAATCGAATCCCTTGGCGATTTCGTCGTCAAAACCGGGAATACGCGGATCGTCATACCTGACCGTGAGCACCGTTGACTCCACGCCCGGCACTTTTGCCAGCGCCCGCCAACAGGCGGCCATGTACCCGGAAATGTAGGCCCAGCAGAAAACTACGCGCAAGGTGACAACTCCAATTCTTTGGCACGACAATGCCTATAACATTGTTTATACTGCTTTTTTAGGTTTCACGAAAATACACGAGATCCATAAAGATGAGAATTGTTCATGCCTTGACCAGTATCGATCCGCAGACCGGCGGGCCGGCCATCGCCATTGACGGCTTGGCGCCGGCGCAAGTAGTTGCCGGGTTGCAGGTCACCGTCGTAGCCATGTTCCGCCAAGGCGACGGCTCGGCGGCCACCGCCGCCGCCATGACCGCCCAAGGCGTTAAGGTAATACTCGTCGGCCCGGCACACGGCCCATTGGCCAATCATCGCACGCTGGATACCCAACTCCACGCCGCCCTGGTCAATGCCGACATGGTTCACATTCACTCCCTCTGGGAACAGATTCAACACCGCGCCGCCCGGCTGGCGATGGCCCAAAGAATCCCCTACATCATCCGCTCGTGCGGCATGCTCGATCCCTGGAGCCTGAACCAAAGCAAGCTGAAAAAACGCATCTACATGGCCCTGCGCTTGCGCAAGAACCTCGACCGCGCCGCCGTCCTGCACTTCACCACCGATCTGGAACGCGATCTGACTGCACCGTTAAAACTCAAACCAACTGCCCTCGTGGAACCAAACGGCATCGATTTGGCGGAATTTCATACCTTGCCCGCCCCCGGCCAATTTCGCGCCCGCTATCCACAACTTGGCGATCGCCCTGTGGTGATGTTTTTGAGCCGCATCCACGCCAAAAAAGGCCTGGATGTTTTGGTGCCAGCGTTTGCACAGGCCAACTTATCCGATGCCATGTTGGTCATTGCCGGACCTGACGATGATGGCTATCTGGCCGACGTGCAAGCGATGGTCAAGCAACACGGCTTGCAGGAGCGGGTGATCTTCACCGGCATGTTGCGCGGCCAGGAACGCATTGCCGCACTGGTCGATGCCGATCTTTTTTGCCTGCCCAGCTACCAGGAGAATTTTGGCATTGCCGTGGTGGAAGCGATGGCGGCCGGCAAACCCGTGGTGATTTCCGATCAGGTGAATCTGCATGCGGTGGTGACCGCCAATGGCTTGGGTGCCGTGGTTCCCACGCAGGTAAACGCCGTGGCCGCGGCGCTGCAAACGTGGATGGCCGACAAGCCGGCGCGGCTGCAAGCCGGCCAGAAAGCCCGCGATTTTACACTCGGTGCCTACGACTGGCAGCACATCGCCGCCCGTTGGGCCGAGCACTATGCCCAAATCGCGCAGCGCCATTAACTCACGGCGCGGGGATCAACGCCATCGTCTGCCCGCACTGGCAAACCACCGCCTTAAGTTGATGCGGCCGCACTTTGCTTGGCGTAACCATTTGCACCACCGCGCCGCAGCGTTCGCAGACCCACCGGTCCCCCGCTTGCGGCTCACGTGCCGCTGGTTCATCCAAGGGACTTGGCTTGGCATCGAGCGATACATCGGCATCGCTGACATCCGCCTTGCGGTCCATCGCCTTGTTGGCCAACCCATCGGCAATTTCGTTGTGCTGCCGCAAATTGTGCGTATATTGAACGCTGATGAATTCCCTCGCCAGTGTTTGCGCCTGGTCATAGAGCGTTTTCATGGCCAGATTTTTCACACGGTATTCGCCGCGCATCTGCTTGATGACCAGTTCGCTGTCGCCACGGACGACGATTTTTCTCGCCCCCAGTTTGCGTGCTTCCTGCAACCCGGTAATCAGCCCGGTGTATTCGGCCACGTTGTTGGTGGCCCGGCCCAGGTATTTGCCCAGCGCCGCCAGGGTGATGCCGTCGGCCGTGGTAATCACCACACCGCACGCCGCCGGCCCGGGATTGCCTCGACTGCCGCCGTCAAATTGAATTGTCAGTGTTTCATCCATGAAATCGCGTCTCCATTTACCCCGGAATTAACCGAACGAATTTTCGGCTGCCCAGTTGCAGCACAGTCGGTTTCTCGAAGATGTAATCCTTCTGATGATCGGTCACCTTTTGGCCATCCAGCTTTACCGCGCCTTCTTTCAACTTCCGAATCGCGTCACTGTTGCTGGACGTGATGCCTGCCTTGGTCAGCAGCACCGGCAGCTTATGCGTCCCTGCCGCGATAGGCATTTGCGGAATATCATCTGGAATGCCGCCATGCGTGGCCTTGATAAATTCCGCCTCGGCCGCCGCCGCCTGATTCGCATCGTGCAGCCACCCGATCAGATGCTTGGCCAACGCCACCTTGGCATCGCGCGGATTGGATGCAATCACCGGCTTATACTCCTCCTCCGGCAAGTCGGTCAGCAGCGTGTAATAGTTTTCCAGCAGATGATCGGGAAGACTCATCACCTTGCCGAACATGCCGCCGTTGCCGCCGGCGGGATCGGTTACGCCGATGTAATTACCCTTGCTCTTGGACATTTTGGCCACACCATCGGTGCCCACCAGGATCGGCGTGACCATGACCACCTGGCCATCGCCGCCGGCTTCCTGCTGAAATTCCCGCCCCACCAGGTTGTTGAACAACTGATCGCTGCCGCCCATTTCCACGTCGGCATTCACCACCACGCTGTCCCACCCTTGCAGCAGCGGATACAAAAACTCGTGAATGCCAATCGCCACCCCCGCCTTGAACCGCTCTTCAAAGGTATCGCGTTCCAGCATCTGCGCCACAGACTTGCGGCTGGCCAGTTTAATGATATCGATCAGATTCATCGCCCCCAGCCATTCGCCGTTCCAACGCACTTCCAGATGGTCCGCATCGGTCAGCAAGATTTTCCCCGCCTGGGCCACATATGTTTTGGCATTGCGGTCGATTTCCTCGCCACTGAGCATCGGCCGGGTTTTATTCCGCCCCGAGGGATCGCCCACGCGGGCGGTATAATCCCCGATAATCAACACCGCCTTATGACCCCAATCCTGAAATTGCCGGATAACCTTCATCGGCACGGCATGGCCCAGCGTGACATCCGGCGCGGTGGGATCCATGCCGAACTTAATCCGCAGCGGTTTGCCGGTTTCGGCAGCGCGTTTGAGTTTGCGTGCCAAATCTTCTGGATTCAAAATCCGCTCACATCGCCGCTGAAGGGCCGAAATTTGTTGCTCAATCGCTAAAGCCATAGTTGCCTGCATTTCAGGGCGGGGATTGTAGAGCGCGGCGGGAGGATTCGGAAGCGTGGCGGCGGCCATTTTTTGGCTGAATATTCTGCAAGTGGCGAACACTCCACGCCCAAACCCAAAACTGCTGTAATGAACGACGTGAGTTGCGTAACCCGATTTTTCGCATCCACGTCGCGCAGCGTATGTTTGAACGCGGCATCAACGAAACGGATGTACGCGATGTTTTGTAGAATGGCCAGGCGTTCCAGGCCGATCCCGACGATCTGCCCTTCTTGAGCCGTTTAATGCTGGGCCGTTACCACGGCCAGTCAGTGGTTGTTTTAGGTTAATTTTACCTCATTCGAAACGACGTTGTTGCCGCTTTTCGCCGACCTTCGCGTCGGCGGTGGGTGTCGCCTAAACTAACCGCCCTGGTTGCCTGCTGGGTCCAGTTGCGTCCACGGGAAGAATCATTGCACCGGTTTGCGTTTGCCGCTGATGTGCCGCTTTTCGGATCGCTTGGGTCGCCGGCCATAGCGCGTGCCTTCGCCGGTGTGAGTTGATTTGGCGCCGGCGATCGGGCCTTCGGTGGCCACGCCGTTACCGGTGAGTTTGGTCAGATCTTCATCCAGCGGACGCCACCAACGCTCGAATTCGCTGCGCTTGATCAAGTCAACCGCTTCCTGCGGGCTATCCACGATGCGGAAAATGTCTACATCTTCCGGGTCGATAAAATTGGGCCGCAGGTTGTCCTTCATCCAAGCCAGCAGGCCCGACCAGAATTTGCCTCCGTAAAGGATGATCGGGAAGGCTTCGATTTTGAGCGTTTGGATGAGCGTGAGAGTTTCAAAGAATTCGTCCAGCGTGCCAAATCCGCCGGGGAAGCAGATAAACGCCGAAGCGTATTTTACGAACATCACTTTGCGGACGTAAAAATAGTGGAAATCCAGGCTGATGGTTTGATAGCGGTTGGCTTCCTGTTCCTGCGGCAAGGTGATATTCAGACCACAGCTTTGCCCGCCGGCTTCAAACGCCCCTTTGTTGCCGGCTTCCATGATGCCCGGCCCGCCGCCGGTGATGACGGCGTAACCGGACTTGGCCAGCAGCGCCGCAGTTTTTTCCGCCGCCTGGTAAAACGGATCGTGCGGTGGAGTGCGGGCGCTGCCGAAGATCGACACCGCCTTGCCCACCGGGGCCATGGTTTCAAACCCTTCCACAAATTCCGCCATGATGCGGAACACCCGCCAGCAATCCTGCACCGGCGGTTGGGAATCGGTGGGATTGGTACTGCTCAACATCGGTTCTTTTTGCGACATCGGAAACCTTTCATGGTGATGGCGGGCTGAAGCCCACCCTACGGAGTGTATCATCGACTAATTCTCCGGGACAGCCGCAGGACAAGCTTCCGCCCGCCGAGAAAATCGGCCAAAGAAAAACCTTTTGCGGCGGATAGCTCCGAAACATTTGTGAGCAACCGATCAAGACGGTATACTACCGGTCTTTGGTTGTGTTTTGCGCATTTTGCGCGCGTTGGCGGCTTTCCGCGTTGGGGCCGCATTTACAGGCTTATTACCCGCGTGATTAATAATGACTGGATATCCGCCCGCTCAGGGCCTTTACGATCCTCGGAACGAACATGACGCCTGTGGCGTCGGGTTTTTGTGCCATCTCAAGGGCCAGGCAAGCAATCGCATTGTCTCGCAGGCCCTGCTGATGCTGGAAAACATGGACCATCGCGGCGCCTGCGGCTGCGAACAAAACAGCGGCGACGGCGCCGGCATCATGGTTCGTATGCCCGATGCGTTTTTCCGCAGAAAATGCGCGGCCATCGGCTTCAGCCTGCCGCCGCTGGGGCAATATGGCGTGGGCAACATCTTCCTGCCGCAGGACGTGGTGCTGCGCGCTGAATGCGAACGCATCATTGAAAAAGTGGTGCGCGACAACGGCATGACGCTACTGGGCTGGCGTGATGTGCCCACCAACAACAGTTCCATCGGCCCGACGCCGCTGCGCTCGGAACCGAAAATGCGGCAGCTTTTCGTCGGCATGGGCGAGACCTTCTACAACCGGAAGGATTTTGACCGCCGGCTCTACCTGGTGCGGCAACGCTGCGAAAACACCATTGAATTCAGCAATCT
>Ga0316217_10003989_pt1 | contig 16329 bp, 12 predicted proteins | sample 1anoAmetaG_FD_203633 | JGI IMG/M metagenome (GOLD analysis project Ga0316217, IMG submission 203633) | Freshwater microbial communities from Trout Bog Lake, Wisconsin, USA - 1anoA | ecosystem: Environmental > Aquatic > Freshwater > Lake > Hypolimnion/Profundal zone | place: USA: Wisconsin...
CATCATTCATATGTTCTGGTTTTCGGGCGAGAATTCTAGGCAATTTGGGTTTGTCAACTATCTGGCTATACGCGCGGCAAGGGAAGTTCAGAACCCCGAACATCTTTACGTGTACTACAATAAAGACCAACCGGAAAACCCTTACTGGCAAGCCGCTAAGCAATACGCAACGTTTGTTCAAGAGGAAGCGCCTACGGAGTTCGGGGGCGTGGAATTGAAGTGGCCGCAGTATCAAGCGGACGTGACCCGGCTTCAAAAGCTATATGAGCAAGGTGGTATTTATCTTGACACAGACGAGCTTCTGTTGAAGCCGCTTACGCAATTCATGGACAAGAAATGCGTCCTGAATTTTGAAAGCAAAGAGGACACGATTGCAAATTGCGTCATGCTGGCGCAGCCGAAAAATCAATTCCTCGGCAAATGGCTGGAGGCGCTGCCCGAGGCGCTCAAGTCCGACGTGTGGGCCTATCACGCCGTTTGCTTGCCTTCGCAGCTTTATAAGCAACACTCGCAAATGGTTGATCTTCAGCCGCTGGAGACGTTCCTGCCCTTCAACTGGCGAGAGGACTACATCTTCGGCGAGGACGAGCAGGAACTTGCAAAACTGGAAAATTCCTGCGGAATCCATATGTGGGAAACGATCTGGAAGGATCAACTGGCGGAAATCGACGACAATTATCTTCTGAACCGCAATACTCTATTCGCCAAGCTCTTTCGGAAGTACGCGAAACGCAAGCCCAAAATTTGCGTTTACGCCATCAGCAAAAACGAAGCACATTTCGTGCCGCGTTTTTGCGAATCGTCCAAAGACGCCGACCTGATCCTGATCGCCGACACCGGATCGACGGACGGTTTGCCGGAAGTGGCAAGGGCGCATGGTGCCGTCGTTCACGACATCTGCATCACGCCATGGCGGTTCGACCTAGCCCGCAACGCGGCGCTCGCCCTCATTCCCCGAGACATAGACATCTGCATCAGCCTTGACATCGACGAGGTGCTTCAGCCGGGCTGGCGGGAGGAGATCGAGCGCGTCTGGACGGTCGGCAAGACGACCCGGTTGCGCTATATGTTCGATTGGGGCGCTGGCATCCAGTTTTATTACGAAAAAATCCATGCCCGTCACGGCTATATGTGGCATCATCCCTGCCACGAATATCCTGTGCACGATGGTCGGATTACGGAAGTCTGGGCGCAAAGCGACATGCTCCTCGCGGTCCATATGCCCGACCCTACCAAGTCTCGCGGGCAGTACCTGGACCTGTTGGAATTGTCCGTGAAGGAAGATCCGCGTTGCCCCCGCAATGCGTTCTACTACGCGCGGGAACTCAGTTTCCACGGAAAATGGCAAGAGGCTATCGAGGCGTGCCGCAAATATCTCGCCATGCCCGAGGCAACGTGGGAAAACGAGCGCTGCTATGCCTACCGCGTCATGGGCCGGTGCTGGAACGAAATGGGCAACGCCTATGAGGCGGAAAAGGCGTTTCACTTGGCGGCGGCGGAAGCTCCGAACACGCGCGAACCGTGGTGCGAACTTGCCATGCTGACGTATCGTCAGGGGCGCTGGTCCGAGTGTTTTGCTTACGCCATGCGGACGCTACAGATTACGGACAGAACAAAGGTCTACACATGCGACCCGGAAGTCTGGGGAGCGCAACCCCATGACCTTGCGGCTATATCCAGTTGGCATTTAGGGCTGCGTGATGTATCAATAGAACAAGGTGAAAAGGCTCTGGAGTTGGCTCCGGGCGATGCGCGGATTGCGGGAAACCTTCTCTGGTATCGCGGAGAGGCTAAATCGGGATAACTGATCCATGTCTACGCCTAACACCAATCCACTGACGTATAATGGATACGTCACTCAAATCGCCACGATGGCGGTCGTGAACACGACCACGTCGTCGGGCGTGGTGGTGGGCGTAGACGCGGCCTTCAATACCATCATTCCGCAGATGCTGAATTATGCCGAGTTGAGAATCCAGCGCGACTTGGATCTTTTGCCTTCGCAGACGACCGTTTCGTACACTTTGACGGCTGGCAACAATCTTCTGACGATTGGCGTTGATGATTTCGTGGTGATCCAGTCCATCCGCGTGGGCGGCGTTGCCGGTGTTCCGTCTCAAAATCCGCTGACGATGCTGACGCCGACGACCAAAGAGTTTATCCGAAACCTTTATCCCGACAACACATTCCAGAGCATCCCGATCTATTTCGCCCCTTACGGGGCGGATGCCACTCTTGGATCGGGAAGCCTGTATTATCTCTTGGGACCGACGCCGGACGTGGCCTATCCCGCAATCGTCTATGGCACTCAGAGGATGCCCTCGCTTTATCAATACGCCAATACGGCGCAGGCGGGAACGAATACGACGTTTATTTCGACTTATCTGCCCGACTTATTGATACAAGCAAGTTTAATATATATCGCGGAATACCAGCGCAATTTTACGCCGGTTAGCAACGATCCGCAGATGTTGGGCGCATATGAGGGGCAGTATCAGGCGCTTCTCCAATCTGCTATGGCGGAGGAGTTCAAGAAAAAGTGGCAGGCGTCCGCGTGGTCTTCGTCTGGCACGTCGCCTGTTGCAACGCCGACGAGGTAATCCGTGGCTCATAGCTCGCTCAAAATCGTCGGCGGCGTTGTAGCCAACGAGACCCCGGCTCTAAATGAGGCCGGGATTTCTCAGACCCAGCTTATCCGTTTGAAGCCGGATCCGAAGGGCCTGACCTTGCCCGAGAAGCTGGGCGGCTGGTCGCAGTTCTACGGGACGCAAATTACCCAGACCGTCCGCGCCCTGTGGGGATGGCAGGATACGAATATCAACAAATGGATCTCTTACGGGACGACCGGCGCAGCGGCGGCCCCCCTGACTTATTCTTTTAACGGGATAAGCAATTCCATCGTTACGCTCAACGTGACGTGGCCCACTGGTGGACAACCGACCATTGGCCAAAACATTTCGCTGTCGGGCTTCCTGCCTTCAGCGTGGAACGGGTCTTTCGCCATTACAGCCGTGACGTCTAGCACGGTTTCCTTTGCAAACTCCGCCGTTTCCGTCGTCTGGACCTCGGCGGGCACTCTTACCCTGCCCGCAAATCTTGTCGTTGTGCATTGCACAACGAATCCGTCTACCGGGATCACGACCGCCGACATCGCGACTGGCGCTCCGCTATATTTCAACATTACGCCAAGATACGGCAGCAACAATCTTCCCGTCAATTTTTCCGCAACATACAACTCGTCAACAATAACTGTAACGGATACGCTCGATACAACTATTACCAATTACGACAATGTGTATTTTGGTACGCCAATTAGCGTCGGCGGGATTACGCTGTCCGGCCTGTATCAGTGTAGCAATCCCTCCAACTCTTCAACTACGTATTTTATAACCGCGCAAAATGTACTGAACATTCCTACGGCGGCGGCCTATAGTACTGTGTCGGCGTTAGCCATAACGTCCGCGTCTGCCACGGGCGGAAACGTTACTGTCAATGTGACTTGGCCGGCAAACTCTCAACCCAATCCCGGCGAATCAATTACGATTTCCGGCCTTACGGGTGGAACGGCCCCGTCTTTTTCTTCGTTCGCTTTTGGTAGCGCAACCAATGGCGTGGTAACGATTACGGGAACATGGAGCGCGGCCCCGCCTGTCGTTGGGCAAACCGTCACGTTATCGGGTTTTTCCCCGTCGGCGTGGAACGGAACGTTCGCCGTTGGTGCGGTGTCGGGGTCTAGTGGCGGAACGGGTTCAGTATCATTTTATAATTCCTCCGTCTCCGCCATATGGGGAACGGCGGGAACGATTGCATTTTCGTCGCCATGGAACGGAACTTTTACTCTTACGGCAACGACTTCCGGGACTGCCGTTTTTACCAATTCGCTTGTTACAGGCTCCGCAAGTGGCAGCGGCGTTATTTCAAACGTGGGCGTCCTTCCTTTATTTTCCGCCATCCTCAATTCAAACCTTGTCACCGTCACGTTCCCCGACCATGGCTTGGCCGTAGGAAGCACGTTTTCTGTCCTGACGCCGACAACGGTTGGCGGAATACCTTTGCTCGGCAATTACACGGTCGCCTCCGTGATTGCGAACGGCGTCTATAATTCATGCCAGTTCACATTCTACGCCGGAACTTCCGCGACAAGCACCGCAACGGCGTTCCTCAATTACGGCGACGTCGATCTTATTTACAGTTACGGTATCGGCCCGACCACGGCCCCGGCTGGATACGGCTCTGGTGGCTACGGGTCTGGTGGCTATGGCACGGGAGCGTCGGCTCCTGCTTCAATCGGCTCCTCGATTACGGCGTCAAACTGGTCTCTCGACAATTGGGGGCAACAACTTGTCATCGTCCCGGTCGGGTTCACGTTCAACGGCTATTCTCAATTCCAGCCTATTTACATTTTCGATCCGACATCGCAGCAATCCATTGCGACGTCCATCCCGAACGGGCCGCCGGTGAACACAGGCGCATTTGTCGCCATGCCGCAAAGGCAGATAATTGCATGGGGCTCCACGTTCACGGGCGTCGTTGATCCGCTTCTCGTGCGTTGGTGCGACGTCAACAATTACAATGTGTGGGCCGGGCAGATCACGAACCAAGCGGGCTCCTACCGCTTGCCCACGGGCTCGCAGATTGTCGGAGCAATGCAAGGGCCGCAGCAGGGGCTACTCTGGACCGACATTGGCCTCTGGTCAATGCAATACATTGGCCCCCCGTATGTGTACAGTTTCAATCAGGTTGCTGCGGGATGCGGCCTTATCGCCCGCCGCGCCATGGGGGCCCTGAACGGAATTGTGTATTGGATGGGGAACAAGCAATTCTTCGCTTTGTCTGGCGAGGGCGTTTCTCCGCTGCCCTGCCCGATCTGGGACGTTGTTTTCCAAGACCTGGATCTCGCCAACGTCTCCAAGATCGTTTGCGCCGTCAATTCCTTGTTTGAGGAAGTCACGTGGTATTACCCCGTTGCGGGCGGGAACGGCGAAGTCAGCAATTACATCAGATTCAATGCAATTCTAAACTCATGGGACTTTGGCATTTTAAGTAGAACGGCGTGGCTGGACACGACTGTACTTGGACCGCCAATAGGTTACGACCCCGTAAACCAATACATTTATCAACATGAGATCAACACGGACGCAGATGGGACGGCGATGTCGTCTAATTTTACTACGGGATACTTTGCCCTGTCCGACGGAGACAACAAGGTATTCATTGACGAATTCTGGCCGGATATGAAATGGGGCTACTACGGGCAGGGGCAAGGCGCGTCCGTGCAGATCACGTTCAACGCCGTAGACTTTCCGGGTCAGACGCCGACGACCTACGGCCCGTTTACCGTCACGCAATCGACGACGTGGTTCAATCCCCGAATCCGCGCTCGTCTTTTGTCAATTACGATCTCGTCCAGCGACCTCGGGTCGTTCTGGCGGCTTGGCAATATGCGTTACCGCGCTATTCCTGACGGGAGATATTGATGTCTGTCAGTCTCAGCGACATCCTGACGGCCGCCAAAAACATCGTCACGGCTTTGAATAATCAGGCGCAGACGACCCTTAGCATCAATGGATTGCAGACTATTTCTAGCATTGTTTCGACAACCGTAGTAAAAACCAGCGGCGGACGGGTTGCGACCGTTAGTGTAATCGTGGCGGGGAGCGCGCCGGGAAAAATATATGACGCGAACAATACGGTCACAACTTCCAGCCAAGTATTTGCCATTCCAAATACCGTTGGAGTGACTTTTGTGAACATGCCGACGACGAACGGCATAGTCGTTGTCCCCGGAACCGGCCAAACCGTGTCCGTGAGCTATTCGTGAGGATGCCATGCCGCTGACCCCAGGTAAAAGTCCGAAGATCATCGGCGGCAATATCCAAGAAATGATTCATGCTGGCCATCCGAGGGACGTTGCCATCGCAGCCGCGCTCAATACCGCGCGCAAGACCCAGCGTGACGCTGGCGGTGTCCTGCGCACCGTTTCCCGCCATGCTCCCAAGCTCGCCAAAGACCCGCGCCCGGTCTGGCATAACCCGAAACCGATTGCGCACAACCCTCATCCGGCGCACGCCCATGCGGTCAAACTGCACGTCGGACCGATCCATAGCCCCGTGGCGGGCCGCACAGATCATTTGCCCGTCCATGTTCCGAACGGCTCCTATGTGATCCCCGCCGACATCATCAGCGCCATGGGCGAGGGCAACACCATGGCCGGGTTCAAGGTCATGAAGCGCATGTTCGGCGGAGTTCCCTACTCCGGGCAGAGTATGCCCTACGGGGCGCACGGCGGTCCTTACGGGGCGGAAATGCCGCATAAGGCCGCTGGCGGCGAGATGGACGGCGTGCCTTGCGTCGTCGCCGGGGGCGAGTATGTTCTCGCTCCGCATGAAGTCGAATGGGCCGGTGATGGGGATATGGACGCCGGGCACAGGGCGCTAGATAAGTTCGTCGAGGGATACCGGGCCAAGACGATCAAGACATTAAAGAATTTACCCGGACCGAGAAGGGATTGAAATGACTGAGGTGGCGGTAAGGGTGGGAACCCCGGAAGACGTAGACGGGATGATGCGACTGGCCGAGTCGGCTTGCGAGGAAAATGGGCTTACAAGGCCGGATACGAACAAGCTGTTGCAAGAAATATGGTCGGCGTTGAATCTTCATCACGGTATTGTTGGCGTAATAGGCGAGCCGAATACAAAATTGGAAGCTGCCATATTGCTCAGAACGGAAGAAATGTGGTATTCCAATGAGCCCTCCCTTGTAGAAAGGGCCGTTTTTGTACATCCAGACTTCCGTTCGGCTAAAGGCGGAAGGGCGGCGAGGCTGGTAGAATTTGCTAAACAGGCGGCGACGAATTTAGGGATGCCGCTCGTTATTGGTATAATCAGTTCGCAAAGGACGGAAGCCAAAATCAAGATGTATCAGCGACATCTTGGGGAGCCGTCAGGGGCGTACTGGATCTGGCCGAGTAAAACCGGCGAGTGGGACAAGTCTACTGATTAACTTCGGGGTATGCGATGGGCGGCGGCGGAAAAACTAGCACATCTACCTCGCAAGTACAGATCCCGGCAGACGTGCTCGCGAGATATAATTCGGTAAATGCGCAAGCGCAGCAAGTCGCCCAACAGCCGTTTCAGCAGTATTCCACCAACCCCAACGCCTTCGTAGCCCCGCTTACAGCCACTCAGCAGGCCGGAATCGCCGCCACGGGACAATATGCCAACGCGGCGCAGCCGTATTACCAACAGGCCGCCGGTCTGACGATGGCGGGCGCGGGGACGGTCAATCCCGAAGCGCTGAACATCAACCAATATATGAGCCCGTACCTTCAGAACGTGGCTCAATCTGAAGCCAATCTGCTGAACCAAAACAATCAGCAAGCAATGGCTGGACAGTTGGGCAATGCGATCTCGTCAGGGGCGTTCGGCGGCGACCGCGCTGGCATTGCGGCGGCCAATTTGAATCAACAGAATCAACTCGCTAATGCGAACATCTATTCGAACATTCTGAACACCGGCTACAACACGGCGTTGCAGACCGCTGCGCAGCAGCAGGGCGTCGATCTTTCGGCGCAACAGGCGAACCTCGCTCGCATGTCAAGCGCTGGCGCGCAGCTAGGAAATCTTGGCACGGCGGCGCAGACGGCGGGGCTCGCGGGCGCAAACGCGGAACTCGCCGCCGGTCAGGTGCAGCAGCAGACCCAACAGGCTGGGCTCAGCGCGCTCTACAACCAATTCCTTCAACAGCAGTCTTATCCGTTCCAAGTCGCTCAATTTTTGGCCGGTATCGCCGAAGGAACGGGCGCTCTGTCCGGCTCGACCACGACCACGACGCAACCGCAGTCCTTTTTCTCGGACGAAAACCTTAAAGAAGACATTGAGGACGTCGGCCGAACGCATGACGGCCAGAAGATTATTCGTTTCCGCTACAAGGGCGAGGACAAGACCGCGCCCAAGCGGATCGGCCTTCTGGCGCAGGATGTCGAGAAGCATCATCCCGAGGCGGTCGGCCTTGCGGGCGGCTACAAGGCGGTCGACTACGACCGAGCGCTTGAGAGTTCCGCCAGCATGGGCGGCGCGGTAGGTCCGCAGCACGCCGGGCTTGGTTTTGCGCAGGGCGGCGCGCCCAAGATCAACATCTTCCGGGTCTTTGGCGACGAGGGTCCGCTGTCCGATGTCTTGCAGGAACAGGGGCAGCAATTCCAAAATGCCATGTTCATGGGTCGGAATCGCCCCCTGGCGGCGCATCACATTGACACCGGCCCGCCCCCCGGACTGGCCGGCACAAACCCTTATCTTACCGGCGAGCCCAATCCCTGGAAGGAAGCCGCTGCGCGCGGCGGCCTGATAGGGCGGCATCATTATGCCACTGGTGGCGGAGAAATGCCCTACCAGACCCCTGATGGAATGGTGCCGACGAGGGTTGACATCCCCCTTGGCTCGGGAACCCCGCCCAAGCTGGCCGTCTCAAATGTGCCCATCCAAGCGCAGCCCTCGGGATTGCAGCAGCTTGGGGAAGGCGTCAACGCTCTTAAGGGCGGCCTCGACCTGTATAAAGGGGCGAAGGGTCTTATGCCTTCCTTCTCGTCCGATTATACGGCGGACCCGAGAAGCTATCAATTTCCGAAACCGGCGGACAACGGACTGGCTCCGGCCCATGCCCGTGGCGGATGGCTCCACCGCGCCGATGGCGGGGATATTCCTTACGAAGACCCGAACAATCCCAAGTCGCGCGCCGGGTTGGACATTCCCAACGATACCCAGCCGCATGGCCTTGTGACCGCCGCAAATCCGACTGGCCGACCGACCTCGGGGCTCGGGCAGCTCGCGAGCGGGTTGTCAACGGCGAATAACGTGCTGCAAACCGGAACCGGGCTTTATGGTCTTGCGGCCGACGCTTTGCCCGCGCTGTTGGCTCTGTTCTCGAAAGGCGGTTCGGTTGATCGCGAGCATCATGTCAGCGGTGGATTGGCGGGGCGATACCATTACGCGGATGGGGGCGGGGACAATCAAGTTCCCCAACAGGATATTGATCCTGTAACCGGAGAACCTGTTAGCTCAAAAGCCGCGCCTGTGGATATGAACGCATTCAAGTCTGCCATCGGATGGAAAAAGGCGCTGAACGATTCAGCGCCCGGACTTGGTGCGGCGGGATCATCTTCGCCGGATATGTCTTATCTTCTCGGGCCGAAGGCAGAGGAGCCCGCCTCACCAGACCTGTCGTATCTTCTTGGATCAAAGGCGGAAAGACCTGCCGAAACAAATGTTCCGCCGCCCATGCCGGCCAAAGAGTCGAAGCCGGTTGCACAGTCTGCTCCATCCGCCAGCGGAGAGGGCGTTTCCGCTCCTCAGACTTATCACACGGAAATGCGCGGTCATCAGCTTGTTACAGTGCCGGACGCCCCTGCGCCGGGATTGGCTGGCGCTCGATCAGCTGCGCCCACTGACGGAGGCGGCAACATCCTAGATGCGATTGGGGCGGGGCTTGGCAGCGTCGGGCAGGGCGTCGGCAATGTTGTCGGCGGTGTTGGGAACCTCATTGGCGGCGGCAAAGGCGATCAGGGCGGCGGCATAACGGGATGGTTCGACCGCAATCAAAACTGGATCGTTCCCGGACTGTCGTTTCTCGGCGGCATGGCGTCGTCGCCGTCGCGCTACCTAGGGTCCGCTATCCTTCAGGGGATGGGGGAAGCCGGCAAGTCGTATGAGACTGTACAGAACCAAATAGCGCAAAGGAACGAACAAATCGCACGCGCCGCTGAAACTTACGCGGGTATTCCTTCAAAAGCCCTTATTCATACGGCTGACGGTAGAATTTTTGTTCCGACCGTTAATGCGGGCGGTGGATACAACCTCACCGGCCTTGGCGATTACATGGAGGCGCAGCGATCTGGAAACGCCCCTCAGATATTCACCGGAATAACGCCGCGAGTTAACTCACAAAACGTGGAAACAGGCGGGGCAAACATCCAACCTGCGCAAAGACCCACCGGCATTGCGCCTAAACTCCCCGTTAATTATTCCGAATTTTACAATGAAAACGACGCCAATTCAGCAAAAAAGGAAGGCGTCGATTTGCAAAATATGCCCGGATACAACAAAGCAATAGACACCTCTTACAATTACGACGCCGACACTAGAAAAAATGCAGAATCAGCTTCGGGAATGAGAAGATATTCTCAAGACGCGGCAATGGCCGTTGCCAACCTTGGCGCAGGCAGGGGGCTAAATACCGCCGGGTCTGGCGCGAATACAAGGGCGTCCGTGTTAAATTTTGCCGATACGGTTGCCCGTGCTTTTGGCGCGGGAGACAATTATTTCAGCAGCACGCCAACAGGGGAAAACGGCCTGCCAGATAACGCGGCAATTCTACATAAAGTTGAAACTCTTAGATCAAACGCGCAACAACGGATGGGCGGATCACAGGCTCTTGCTGCTCTGGAAAGTTATATGAGCGCGAACCCTAGCGCAGAAATGCCGCCCAAGGTGGCAAGAGAAATTGTTTCTCAAATGTTGATTGAGGAACAAATTGCAATGGATCAACGCGCTCATGCGGCGAAATGGAGAGCAGATAGCGGAGGTACGGAAGTCGGCGCTCAAGACGCATTCCGAAACAAAGTTTCTACCGGAATGTATAACAAAGACAAAGAAGATCTTAAAGCAATGATGGAAAAGGCCCCCAATACATTTAACAATCTTATGAACCCAAATGCGCCTTCTGAACAAATTAAAGACGCTTTGACAAAAGGCGGATTCGATCCTCGTCTGGTTAAATACTTTACGCGGGGCGCGCAATAATGGACACAAACCCACTTATTGCGCCCGGAGAAGACTTTAGCCCCTCATCTTCTTCTCGGCCCAACTCTCTTATATCTCCTAACGAAGATTTCTCTCCGGGGCCCCCTAAAGAAACGGCGCGCAAGGAACCTGCATCGCCTGTCGCTACTCCCGTTAAACCCCTGACCGAAACTATTCCTAATGTTGTCAATCCGCCCCCAGCGGGAACGCCGTTGGACTTAGGGGAAATGGCGTCGGGCGCGGTTCAAAACGTGGTGCCTTCAGCCGAACGCGCGGCCATGGGCGTATATGAGACTTTCCGCCATCCGCTGGATACCGCCAACGCTCTTTGGGATCTTGGCGTCGGCGTCCAAAGCAAATTGGACGGGCTGGCCGGGGAAAAGCAAGACGATAAAGTAAAAGCCGAAAAAGAAAAAACCTTAAACAATGTTATGCAAATGTACGCCGATCGGTACGGCGGGGTAGAAAACCTTAAACGCACTTTCATGGCCGATCCTGTTGGCACTGCCATGGACGCCTTGACGCTTTGGAGCGGGGCTGGGGGTCTTGCCAGAGGTGCTATGGGCGCTGTTGAGGGTGTGGCGGGAAGCGCTGGGAAGATTGCGGCAACCGGATTGTCGGACGCTGAGAAAGCGGCCATTGAGGCCGGTACCGGTTTGAAAGCAGTCGAGATACCGCAAGAAGCAATTCCGACTTTTAAGCAAACATTTAACAATAAGGGAGTAAGCCCCGACACGGCGGCAGAGGCTCTTATAAAACATACGACAGACGCAGAGCAAATTCCAAATGAAATAATTACTCGACAACAATCTGCCCCCGCTGCAAAAGAACAAGTTAACGCTTTTAGAGAAGAAGGGATGCAGTCGGTCAATAAAAAATTGGCCGATATAGCCGGTGGCGCTCCTGATCAAGGTGCGCTTGCTGGCGCGTTAGAAGACGCATATGTAAATTCCGCTAACAATAGAAATTTGGCTTATAAAAAATTTTTTTCAATGCCGGGAGAAGTAAATTCCTCTGTTGCAGTAACTATGCCGTCTACAATCGCATCAGAACTTGATAAATACAATATGCCGTCAAGTTTGTCACAAATGGCAAAAAGTCCAGAAACTTATCAAAACTCTTTGAAGGCGTTACAGTATCTAAATGACCGCGTAGTGAATTTGGATATGCCTTTGGGAGACAAACTGACTCTGCCAAATTTTGAAAGAGTCAGGCAAGAATTGAATACGTATTTTCGAGGGGCGCAGGGCAGTGACCGGATGGCTCTTCGCGCCATTATTGATGGTTATGATAACGCTCTTGGAAATACTATCCGGTCTTCGGGCGGATTTATGCTTGCCGATGCAACTCCGGAAGAAAGTGCATTATTGGCGCAAAGGGCTTCTGACGCAATGCAGACCGCTCGCGCCGCGCACAAAACTCATCTTAACACGTTTGAAAATACGCAAGGTGTTAAAAGTCCAATTGCCAGCGCAATTAAAACTATAAAGGGCGACCATACGCTTGGTCCCGATGGAATGATTGCAACAACTGCTCCTGAAAGCACTCTTACCGCAGCGCAAAAACCGCTTGCCTCCGCCCTTAATGATCCTGCCAAGGCAGCGGCAACTTATGACAAACTCATGGAACTATTTGGAGAGCCAAAGGCCGCAGTGGGTCCAGAGTATTGGGAACCGACCACGGCAGGGGGGCAAGCGCTACAAGATTACATGCGCAAGACAATACTGCGTCAAATTCCCGACCCCAGAACTCCGGGATTTGTTCCAAAGTTGGCAAAAAACAAATTGGCCGAGGTTCTTTACCATCCAATTGCGCAAAAAGTATTCAGCCCAAAAGATTTGAACCATGCCAAAATGTTAAACGTAGCCCAGCGTTACCTTCACAATAGACCAATACTCGGCGGAAATTTGCAGCGCAGCATGACTGGGGCCATGACGCACGTCGCTATGCGAGGGATCGCCGCTTGGCTAGGGGAGAAGATCGGCCACATGGCCGGAATGGGCGGTTTGCCGGGCGCATTGGCAGGAATGGCAGTTGAACGCGGCGTAGAACATCTCGGGCAGGCTAGAACATTGGCAAAGCAATTTAGAGGGGCTGACGTGGCCAAACCCGGTATATTGTCAAAAACGGCGACAACTGTTGGACGCGCCATTAAGTCCCCGCTTACTGCCAGTGGAGCTATGGCAGAACGCGCTTTGCAACAGCCGCGTCAAGCTCAAATGCAATATGCCCGCGCCTCTGGCGGGCCTGTTTCCAAGCGCACGCATGAACAGCTTGTTTCTCGCTTGATGGATCTAGCGGAGAAGGCCAAAAAAGATGTAAACAAGGACACCAAGCCGCTTTTGAACGCGCCTGACGAGGCGGTGGTCAAGGCGCTGGCGGTGGCTCAGAGGGCGATCTAATGGCGACGACGACAGTCAACAAGTCTCTTATTGAGCCCTCCATCGGCGATTCTGGCTGGGGGACGACGCTCAACGGCGACTTTACCAACATCGATAGCGCGTTCGGGGGAAACGCGGCCATTTCGCTTACGACGGGAACTGTCTCCCTAACTTCCTCGCAATATATCCCGCTCTCATGGACGTTGACCGGAACGCTGTCCGGAAATGCGATCCTCCAACTTCCTTCCGGCGTCGGCGGTCAATGGACGGTTTATAACAATTGCACTCAGGGGTCATATACGATCACCGTTTCGGCAGTCGGCGGATCAACCTCCGCGACTTTGGCAAGTGGCGTTCAAATCATTAACAGCGATGGCGCTGGCAATATCCGTCTGTCCGCGACCCCGTTCACTTCCGTGGGATCGAACAAACAAGTAATTTATAACTCCAGCGGAAGCCTGACGGGTTCAAGCAATTTTACTTACGACGGACAGGTCTTGACCGTTACTGGCACGGCCAAAGCCATTAGCGGCGGTTCCATTTCGGGCGGGACCGCGCAGCTTACTTTCAGCGGTTCTCTTACCTACACCTCTGGCGACTACATTCTCGTCAGCGGGGCTACGCCTTCGGGCCTGAACGGTGTTTTCGCCGTAACGTCCTCGACCACGACTAGCGTTAGCTATTCGACTTCCGCGACCGGCTCTGTCAGCGCGGGCGGAACGATTACGCCCGTTCTTGTCAACGCCGTCAACGGCGCGGTGACTGGATCTGCGCTTTCTATCACCGGCGTTGCCTCTACAGGCAATCTAACCGCTGGAACCGTAACGGCTTCGGGGACCGTCACGGCGGCGTCGTCTGTCGTGGTGAATGGGTCTTCGTCGGGTTCGGTCGCTCTTAACGCCCCTGCCGCAGCCGGATCGGGCACCAAGATCATATTGCCCGGCGGCGGAGGCACGACGACGATCCCCAACGGAACCGGAACGGTTGCGGTTCAGGGCGTATCAAGCAACATTGTTCTCGGTACCGCGCAGGCATCCACAAGCGGAACGTCCGTGTTATTCACCGGCATCCCGTCTTGGGTGCGGCGCGTAACGGTGATGTTCAACGGCGTTTCTGCCAGTAACGCGACTTCAGATATTATTGTCCAGATTGGGTCAGGCAGTGTCGTAACTTCTGGTTATTCCTCCAATGCGGGCATAGCCGGTGGCGCAACGGTGAGTCTCAGCACCGCCGGTTTCATTACAACGGCAAACATTGTAAATGCCGATCTTATGAGCGGAATTATTGTTTTGACAAATATCAACTCCAATACATGGGTTTCTTCCAGTAATCTGAACCGTAGTTCGAGCGGTGGCGCACTTTGCGGCGCGGGCGTTTCCCCTTCTCTCAGTGGGGCTCTTGACCGCGTGAACATTACTTTTACCGGGTCTACTTCTTTCGACGCCGGTCAAATCAATATCATGTGGGAGTGATCATGCCCCTTCCCCCGCTCCTTTGGAAACCGAGCCCGAACTTCTCCCAGCGCACGGCGCGGGTTGATTTGATCGTTCTGCACGATACAGAAGGCTCATATCAGAGCGCTGTGATGTGGTTCCAGAACCCGGCCAGTCAGGTGAGCGCCCATTTCGTCATCCGCGAAGATGGCGGCGAGGCGACTCAAATGGTGGACATCGCCGATAAGGCATGGCACGCTTGTGCGTTCAATAGCCGCTCAATCGGCATCGAGATGGCTGGGTTCGCCTCCAAGGGCTACGCCTCGACCGAATGGCAGGCGGCGGCTGAGATCATCGCCTATTACCTTCATCATCTTCAAATCCCCTGCCGCTGGGCGCGCGGGGGCATTGGGCCGGGCTTCTGCTCCCATTACGATCTAGGCGCGGCGGGCGGCGGCCATACCGATCCGACCATTGATCCCGCCAAGTGGCAGCAATTTGTCACTATGGTTCAGGCGGCGTATAACAAAGCAGATTTCCCGGCCATCTGGCAGGGTGAGCATGAGGGCGGCAAATGTTTGCTCGCTCCGAAAAATGGAGGGTGACATGAAGGGCTGGCGCACGGTAATCTTTGGCGGCCTGATGGTCGTAGTGCCCCCGCTGCTGACCTATCTCGGCGGCATTGATTGGACGAGCTATGGAATTTCCCCGGCGCTTTCGGCGGCTATTGGTGCGGTCATCATTGGCCTTCGCGCGGCGACTTCGACGCCTATCGGTCAAAAGGGGTCTTTCTAATGAGCCGGTTCGCGTCCTCCTTTACGGCCGCTGCGGCCTCGTCGCTGCTGCTGGCCCTGTCGGGTTGTGCTGCTGGTACGGCGCTGACCAATACCCTAGCTACCTCGACGCAAAGCGCAGCGGCTGACGTCAACGCCCTCGCGGCAGTCGCCAGCGACCCGAATGTGCAACAGGCGGCCAAGAATTTGCAAGTCGCCGGGCAGGCGGTCATTTGCTACTCGGCTGACGCGGCGGCGCTTACTAATCTGATCGCGCAGGGCGCAAAGGCCACCAAGACGGCTAGCGGAGCTATGACGGTCTACGTCGCGACGTCTAACCTGTGCGCCAAGGTCGGCGGTAAGGTTGCGGTGACGCTGTGATGTTCGGCTGGCTGACCAATACGGCTAAGGTTGTCGGCGGCGTCATAGATGCCGTCGGATCGGCCCCTATTCCCGCCGGCGAGGCGGCGCAGCCGCTGGCGGCTAAGTTTACGGTCGGCAATCTGCGCAGCCTCGTAACGGTCGCCAAGGGGTTGCCGCTGTCTCAGATCGAGGCGCTGCTAGAGGGCAAGAGCGACGTGGACGGAGCCATCGACGTCACCGAAGAAATGGTCGCCCTGATCGCGGCGGCGTTTCCCGGATCTATCCCCGAGGCGGCCTTGATCGAGATGGGGCTCGAAGTCGCCAAGACGGTCTATGACGTTGCGCGGACGAGCGGCATTCAGATCCAGCCCGGCACACCGCCGTGGTATCAGCCCGGCCCTGCACCGTGGAGGGGACGATGAGCCGGGCGCTACTCATTCTTACGATGCTGTTGGCACTGGGGGGATGCGCTGCGGTTCGTGACGTGGCGTCCTGCGCTACGCATCCAGGGGTCTGCAACTAAGTGCGGCAAATCAAGCCGTTAGGAGTGACGCGATCATGGCCGGTGTTCCCGCTTCCCCCG
>Ga0316217_10003990_pt1 | contig 16326 bp, 11 predicted proteins | sample 1anoAmetaG_FD_203633 | JGI IMG/M metagenome (GOLD analysis project Ga0316217, IMG submission 203633) | Freshwater microbial communities from Trout Bog Lake, Wisconsin, USA - 1anoA | ecosystem: Environmental > Aquatic > Freshwater > Lake > Hypolimnion/Profundal zone | place: USA: Wisconsin...
CCGCATTGCTCGAGGTAGTCGCGGCAAGCCCGGCGAAATTCGCCGGCACCGTAGCCTTCCCGCAGCATCCCGCTCTCGAGCAACGATCGCCGCACCGAGAGCGCCGCCGTCTCCACCAGCTTGCCCACAATCATCGTGGTGCGCGACGCCACCGTGGGGCCGCTGTTGGGCACCACCGCCGTGTCCGGCTGCATTACGTCCACCTGTTCGCATCCGAGTCCCAGCGCCTCGGCGGCAATCTGCGCAAAGACCGTATTGGCTCCCTGCCCGATTTCGGTACTGCCGGCCAGCACCCGCACCTGCCCTTCGCGGGTCACGCTGACGGCGGCCTCCGAAGCCAGGTACTCCTCGCCCGAACCAGTAAATCCCGCGCCATGCAAAAAGGCGGCGAAACCGATGCCTCGCTTAAGTCCGGCGTTGCCTGAATTCTCCTGCTGAAAGCGCAAACGCTTTTCGTGATAGCTGCTCAACTCCAGCGCGCGGTCCATCAACCGGCCCATGTCGATCGGTTCGCGGATCACCTGCCCGACGGCCAGCGTCTGTCCCTGGCGCAGGAAGTTACGCCGCCGGAGTTCTTCCGGAGAAAGTCCGGCCGCCGCGGCCACCCGGTCCAGGTGGCGCTCCAGGGCAAAGACGCTTTGCGGAGCGCCAAAGCCGCGGAAAGCTCCCTGCGGAGGCGTATTGGTCGCCACTGCGCGGCTGCGCACGCGCACGTTGGAACATTGGTACGGCCCGGCAGCGTGAATCGTCCCGCGCGACAACACGACCGGCGAAAGTGTCTCGTAGGCCCCGCCATCCAGCGTAAAGTCGATGTCCATGGCGACCAGCTTGCCGTCGCGCGTGATCCCGGTGCGGTGCCGGGTGCGCGACGGATGCCGCTTCGGCGTGGCCACCATGTCCTCGCCCCGGTCATAGATCATCTTCACCGCCTTGCCCGACTTCCACGCCAGCAAGGCCGCGTGCGCGGCCAGCATCGACGGATACTCTTCCTTGCCGCCGAAACCGCCGCCGGTCTCCGCCTGGACCACGCGCACCCGCTCTTTGGGAAAGCCAAACAGGCGCACCAGCGCCTTGTGCACATAGTGAGGACATTGCAGCGATCCCCACACCGCCATGCCGTCGGCCGGGCTGAAGCGCGCGATCATCCCTTGCGGCTCCAGGTAGAGCTGCTCCTGCGACTCAGTCTCGTATTCCCCTTCAACGATGCAATCGGCGCCGCTCCAGGCCGCTTCCACATCGCCCTTATCCACCTGGTATGCCTTAAAGATGTTGTCCGCTCCCCAGATCACCTGCCTGGCCGAGAGCGCGTCTTCCATGGTGAAGACCGGCGGCAGCGGATCAACTTCGATGCGCACCGCCCGGCACGCTCTCTCCAGCAGTTGCTTGTCCGGATGCGCCAGCAGCACCACCGCCTCCTCCGGATGGTTGATCACTTGGTCGGCCAGGCAAGGCTGGTCTTCGATCAGCAGGGCAATGCAGTTGCTGCCGGGAATGTCCTTGGCCGTCACTACCGTGAATTCCTGCCAGGGAATTCCTTCATCGAAGCCGATGGCGACAATCCTGCCCCGGGCTGTGCGGCTGCGCACCGTAGCCCCATGGATGGTGTCGCTGAACTTCAGGTCGTTAACAAAAAGCGCGCTGCCCGTCACCTTCGCGCGGGCGTCCTTGCGCGGAACCGACCGGCCGATGTGGCGTTGTTCCATGTCCCTTATCCCCTTATGCGGCGCATCGCCACTTGCCGCCCCTGCGCTGGCCTCGTTTAATTCTGGTGATTCTAGCGCAACCCGCGCCGGTTCTCAGGAAAGAAGCACGGTAGTCGCCGAAACGATTTGCCGAATTCAACAAGTTACGCTGTCTAAGGCGGCTTGCGCATTGATTTTGCCCGCCGGAACGGGCACTCTACAGCGGGAGCCAATTGAAGATGTCAGCCGATTTCATGCGCCGCGCGATTGCCCTGGCCATCAACAATGTCTGCACCGGCGCGGGCGGCCCCTTTGCCGCTTTGATCGTAAAAGACGGCCGCGTCTTGGCCGAAGGCACCAATCGCGTCACGGCCACCAACGATCCGACGGCGCACGCCGAAGTCGTGGCGATCCGCGAAGCCTGCCGCAAACTAGGGAGCTTTCAACTTGCCGGCTGCGAGCTCTACACCACCTGCGAGCCCTGCCCCATGTGCCTGGGAGCGATCTACTGGGCGCGTCTGGCTAAAGTCTTCTACGGCTGCGTGGAAGTCGATGCCGCCGCCGCCGGATTCGATGACCGCTACATTTACGAACAGCTGAAGCTGCCGATCGATGCCCGCCGTATGCCGATGCAGCAGTTGCTGCGCGACGAAGCCCTAGCTGTGTTTTCCCTCTGGACCAAGCAGGAGACGAAAACTCAGTATTGATCGCCAGTCAGGCGGTAGCTTGCCGTGAAGCTCTTCGACATAGGCTGAATCACACCGCCGTCCAGGGGCCATGCGGATCGCCGGTTGAGACCTCCTTGACCGGGATGGCGCAGTTTGGCCCGCAAGCAACTATCGTTTACACAACTCGGCAATCGATATAAACTGTCGCTCCTATGGCTGACATTCTCTCCAAGAACAACGGCGGAATTCTGGAAATCACTCTCAACCGCCCCGAGCACGGCAACGGGGCTACTGACGAGATGGCGATTGAAACGACCCGTCTCATTAACCAGGCACCGGAGGGCACGCGCTGCATTGTCCTGCGCGGTGCGGGCAGCGACTTCTGCATCGGGCGGGCTGCAACTTCACGCCCTGGACCGGGCACGGTCGAGGCGTTGGTCATGAAGCGCGGCTTCGATGCCATCTTCAATTGTTACAGTGCTATTCGCAACTCACCCGTACCGGTGATCGCCGTCATCCAGGGACGCGCCCTGGGATTCGGCTGCGCCGTCGCCGCCGTCGCCGACATCACGATCGCCTCCGATAAGGCGCAGTTCCAGGTGCCGGAGATGGGCCACAACATCATGCCGACGATGGTGATGTCTTCGTTTGTCGACCGCGTGGCACGCAAAGCCTTCGCATATCTCGTTTACTCCACGGTCGTCTTCAGCGCCGAGCGCGCACTGAGCTACGGCATCGTGAGCGATGTAGCGCCCGCCGACAAACTCGAGGACGTCGTAGGCCAACTCACCGGAGCGCTTCTGAACGCCCCCATGCCCGGAATCTGCGGTGTAAAGGAATACGCCCGCACCGCCTTCGATATGCCCGTGGCCGGAGCGGTCGATTACGCACGCAGCCTGCACGCAGTCATCAATTCATCTTCCGAGATGAAGAAGAAATCCTGAGGGGCAAGGGGATTGGTTTCAACTAAACTGCAGATACGGCGTACGCCCTGAAGCGTACGCCGTTCCTTTTGATTCTCCGAATGTTGCCATCGGGAAAAGGCGGGCTCGGCGCCCGCGCGCTCGTGTTAGGTTAGTTGCAGAATTGGGGCTTCGTGCGGCTTGGGATCACTCGATCCGCTACCGCCCGGGTCACGGCTCCGGCTCCTGCTTGTGACCTAAGCCACTCTTAAAATGGCAAGCCGCCACAGGCGGCGCGTGCTTAGCGGAGACGTACATGCGCGATTTTGGTAAGACCGTCATCGATGTTATGGCCAGAGTCCGGACGAGGAGACCGCTGGTTCACCAGATCACCAACTTCGTCGTAATGAACTCCACCGCCAACATCACCTTGTGCGCCGGCGCTCTTCCGGTGATGGCGCATGCGCCGGAAGAGGTCGCCGAAATGGCTGCCTGTGCCGGGGCGCTGGTCCTGAATATCGGCACCCTATGGTCCGACCAAATTGAAGCCATGCTCATCGCCGGCCGCTCCGCCAACCAACACGGAATTCCCGTCGTTCTGGATCCGGTCGGAGCCGGCGCAACGCGCATGCGCACCGACACCTCCAAGCGGCTGCTCGATGAGTTGAAGATCGCGGTGGTGCGCGGCAACTCGGCCGAGATCGCGGTCCTGGCGGGTGCCGAGGCAAAGATCAGCGGCGTCGAATCGCTCGGCGCAGCGCAAGACTCCGCGCAGATCGCCCTGCGCTTCGCGCGGCAGTACGGCTGTGTTGCCGCCGTAACTGGAGCCGTGGATGTCGTGAGCAATGGCACGCAACTTTTCCGGGTTGCCAATGGCCATCCCCTGATGAGCCAGGTTACCGGCACCGGGTGCATGGCCACCGCCGTGGTTGCGGCCTATGCCGCGGTTGAGCCGGATTATGCGCTGGCAGCGGCTGCTGCGCTGGCCACCTACGGATTGGCGGGCGAAATTGCCGCCGGCAGATCACAGGGGCCGGGCACCTTTCAGATGCATCTCTTCGATGCCATGGCGGGATTGACGCCAGAGGCTTTGCAGGCGGGCGTGCGGATCGGAGTCGATAACCAGTGAAGCACCTTGACCTGCGCGTTTATGTGGTTACCGCGGCTGTCCCGGCATTGGGCCGCACCCATGTGGAGGTTGCGGCTGCGGCGCTGCGCGGCGGAGCCACGGCCATCCAATTTCGCGACAAGCTGATGAATGATGCGGAATTCGCGGACGTCGCCGGCAACATCGCCGTGCTTACCCGTGCAGCGGGTGTGCCGCTGATCATCAACGACCGCGTTGAGATCGCGATCGCGGTTGGCGCCGATGGCGTCCACATCGGGCAAAGCGACGGCGATGTAGGCAAGGTCAGCGGCCTGCTGCCGCCCGGAATGATCCTGGGTGTCTCGGCTACCGATTACCAGCAGGCCCTCGCGATGGATGCAACCGAGGCGGACTACCTGGGCGTCGGGCCGATCTTTCCCACCGGCAGCAAGGATGACGCCGCCCCGGCAATAGGCGTCGAAGAACTGCGCCGCATCTGCCGCAACCTGAACCACCCCGTGGTCGCCATCGGTGGGTTAAATCTCGACAACCTTCGGAGCGTGATTGAATCGGGAGCCCACGGGGCGGCCGTTATCTCTGCCGTCGCCCATGCACCCGACATGGTGGTGGCGGCAGCCGAAATCCGAGACTTGTGGAATCGAGCCTCGCTTCGAAGTCGATAAGGCCACAGACAAGAAGACCCGGCAACGGTTGGCCGGGCTTCGGAACCAGAACGCCAATCGCGCCGCCTGTCCTGGCGCCTGGCCGCTCAATTCTCAGGATCGGGAACCGGGTACTCCCTCGCGACACGCCGGGCAGACACCATCGGAACCATAGGATTGTCCCGGCTCAGGGTAGCGACCGCAAAACCTGCACCGCCAGCCATTCCGCACGGAGAGGCCACTCGAGTATTCGTCCCTCTTGTCGTCGCCAGTCTTCTTTTCCATTTCTTGAGCCTCCCAATACCCTCGCCGCACTGGAGATTCACAGCCAACCAACGGGCCGCCCGGAGCACAACGGCTAAGGTTCAGGCCCGCCCGGCAAACTCGCGCGTTTCGGTAGAGACCTTCACTCTTTCCCCCTGTTTCACGAATAGCGGAACGCGGATTTCAATGCCAGTCTCCAGTTTGGCTGACTTGGTCACGCTGCCGCTTGCCGTGTCGCCGCGGCTGCCTGGTTCGGTGTACACCACTTCAAGTTCCACCTGATTGGGCAGCTCGACGCCGATGGGGTTGCCGTTGTACTTGTGAACCTGGATCATGCTTCCTTCCACCAGGAAGTCCAGCGCATCCCCGATCATGTCTTCCGAGAGCGTGAGCGTCTCAAAGCTCTGCTGGTCCATGAAGTGGGAGCCTGATCCATCGCTGTAAAGGTAGGACGCCTCCACCATCTCCAGATCGGGTTCTTTGAACTTGTCGCTGGCCTTGAAGGTCTTGTCAAAGACCGCGCGGGTAATCAGGTTGCGCATCTTCAGGCGCACCAGCGTCTGCCCACCTCTCGCGGTCGGCGTGGAAACCTCAGCTTCCAGGCAAACGAAGGGTGTGTTTTCGTATTCGAAGAACATCTTGCGCTTTACGTCGATGGCATCAAGCAATGCGGCCATGGTTTTCTGCTCTCCCGGTTCTGCTGGAAAAATCTTAATGGAAAAATCGTAATTCGGTTAGTCAGGGAAATCGGAGAATCGACCGTATAGCGGTTCGCCGCCTTCGCCGCAACCTGAATTGTGGGAGCGCTTCCACCCCATGCAGCAAGAGGATTGATCGGAAAACGGCAAATCCGCAGAACTGTTGCCGCATGTAGTCAAAAAATAAAAGTGGGCAAACCCATTCGGCGGGAAATGCAAAGAAAAAGAGGATTTACCTGTTGGGCAAATCCTCTGAACTCTTGGTGCCGAAGAAGGGACTCGAACCCCCACATCCTTGCGGATACATGGACCTGAACCATGCGCGTCTGCCAATTCCGCCACTTCGGCTTGAAGCGAGGCTTGATCTCAGCCTTTTTGTATTTTACAGGCGTGAGCCGATCTGTCAAACGCTAGAGTGCGCGGCGGCGAGAGTTCTTGCGAGTTGCGTGGTGCGCGAAACCGCAACGGGGCTGGCAGCAACCCCGGCGAGCGCCGACCCGATAAATGGGCAACAACCCGCAGCCACCGCACGATTCCTGCTCCTTTCCACCCTGCCACACATCCAATCCGCACGCGAAGGCGCAGCCTTTTTGCCCGCAGGAAATCTGCTCCGCGAATTTCGCTCCGGTTTATAATCAGATATGGCGACCCTGCGCCAACAGATTGCGACGAATGTTCTCACGCTCACCAAGTTCCGCGAGCTGAAGAATCTGTTGCGCGAGAACCGCCCCAGCGACGATCTTACCCTCGTCGAAAAGGCTTACGAATTTGCCATGCGCGCCCATGCCGGGCAGCAGCGGGCCTCGGGCGATCCCTACCTGATACATCTCGTCGAAACCGCCCACGTCGTGGCGGAGATGCGTCTCGACACGGTTTCCGTCGTCGCCGCCCTGCTGCATGACACGGTCGAGGACACCGGCGTCACCATCGAAGAGATTCAAAAGGAATTCGGCGAGCAGGTCGCCCACATCGTCGAGGGCGTCACCAAGATCAGCCGCATCGACTACGCCTCACGCGCCGAAGCGCAGGCGGAAAACGTACGCAAAATGCTGCTGGCCATGGTGGACGACATCCGCGTCGTCATGATCAAGCTGGCCGACCGGTTGCACAACATGCGTACGCTGGAATACCTCAGCACCGAGCGCCAGGAGAAGATCGCCCGCGAGACGCGCGAGATTTTTGCCCCGCTGGCCCACCGCTTGGGGATGGGCAAAATCCGCGGCGAGCTGGAGGATCTTTCCTTCCGCTACGAAGACCCCTCGATGTATGCGCAGCTGCAGAGCCTGGTCGAAGAGCGGAGGCGTGCCGGCGAACATTACTTTCTCACCAAGATCGAATACGTCATCCGCGAGAAGCTGAAAGAGGCCGGCCTCCAGGCCGAAGTGCAGAGCCGCGTGAAGCGGCTGTGGTCCATCCACCAGAAGATCCAGAAGCAGCACATCACGGTGGAACAGATCTACGACCTCTTCGCCCTACGCATCATCACCAAGTCCATCCACGACTGCTATCACACGCTGGGCATTATTCATAACCTGTGGCGGCCGGTCGCGGGACGCATCAAGGACTTCATCGCGATGCCCCGGCCGAACCTCTACCAGTCGCTGCACACCACGGTCATCACCGAGAACGGCACCTCCTTCGAAGTGCAGATCCGCACTGAAGAGATGCATAAGATGGCCGAGGAAGGCATCGCCGCCCACTGGAAATACAAGGACGGTCCCGTCTCTGCCCGCGATGAAGAGCGCCTCGCATGGTTGCGGCAGGTGGTGGAGTGGCAGCGCGAGGTCAGCGACCCCAACGAGTTTCTCAGCACGCTGAAGATCGACCTCTATCCCGAAGAGGTATACACCTTCACGCCCAAGGGCAAGGTCGTCGTTCTGCCGCGCGAGTCAACGCCGATCGATTTCGCATACGCCATCCACACCGACGTCGGCCACACCTGCGTGGGCGGCAAGGTCAACGGACGCATGGTGCCGCTGCGCCACCGCTTGCACTCGGGCGACATTGTCGAGATCATGACGCAGACCGGGCATCAGCCCAGCCGCGACTGGCTCACCATCGTCAAGAGTTCGCGTTCGCGGCAGAAGATCAAGCACTGGCTCAACGTCCATCAGCGCGAGCGCGCTCTTGAAATCGGCCGCAAGCTGATTGAAAAAGAGGCGCGCAAATATCGCATCTCGCTCAAGGACGTCAAGGAATCCGAGTTCCAGCGCATCGCGCAGGACTACGGCTGCGGGCGCTACGACGACCTGATCGCCGGTATCGGCTACGGCAAGTATTCTGCCCGGCAACTGCTGGGACGTCTCGTGCCCGCCGGAACCGAACAGACTGCGCCGGGCGAGGAACCGGACACCGGATTGACCTCGGTCGTAAGACGCGTCTTCGGAGGTCCCGCCGGAGCACTGAAGGTCACAGGACACGAAGACCTGATGACCTATCGCGCCCGCTGTTGTAATCCGATTCGGGGCGAAGAGATCGTCGGCTACGTTACCCGCGGCAAGGGCGTCGCGGTGCACTCCCGCACCTGTCCCAACATGATCAACCTGCTGGGCGAGGCCGAGCGCCGCATCAACGTCGAGTGGGCCCGCGAAGGCAAGGACACGGCCGCCGCCGGCGGCTTCCCCGTCAAGATCGTTCTCTACTGCGACGACCGCCCCGGCATGCTGAAGCAGATCACCACAGTGATCAGCGACGAGAACATCAACATCCAGCACATCGAAGCCCGCACCGAAAATCACCAGGCCAACATCGACGTGGTGATGGAGATCGAGCACCTGAAGCGCCTCGAACACATCGTCAGCGGACTGCGGCAAATCAAGGGCGTGCGCGACGTGCAGCGCATCCAGAAGCTCTAGCTTCCCGGTTTAACTTCCCTGCCCGCACCTCGCCAGCAACTGCGCGGGCGTGTGTCCGGCCGCGCGCAGACGTTCGAGGCTGAGCGCATCGTGGCGTTTGGCAAGCCGCTGTCCGGCAGCATCGCGAAGCAACGGACAGTGATAGTAGTCCGGCGCGGTCCAGCCCAGAGCGCGAAACAGCAGCAACTGGCGGGCGGTGGACTTCAGCAGGTCTTCGCCGCGTACTACCTCGGTAATCCGCATGGCATCGTCGTCCACCACCACCGCCAGTTGATAGGCCGGAAAGTCGTCGCGACGCCAGACGCCGAAGTCGCCGAAGTCGCGTCCGGCAACGTAGGCCTGCCTCCCGAGCCGCAAATCTTCAAACGCCACGGCCTCGCCATCGGGCACGCGGAATCGCCAGTTCTCACCCTTCGGAACTTCGTAATTCCCCGCTTCCGTCACCCGGCAGCGGCAGCGCCCCGAGTAGAGCGGCTCGTCGTCATCGTGCGGCGCCCCCGCCGCTTCGGCCAGCTCTTTGCGTGAGCAGCGGCAAGGATAAATAAACCCGCCGTCCCGCAGCCGCCGCCACGCCTGCAAATAAAACTCCCGGCGCTGGCTTTGCAGGTAAGGACCATAGGGTCCACCCACATCGGGACCCTCCTGCCACCTGAGGCCCAGCCAGCGCAGGTCCTCCCTCATCGCTAGCGCAAACTCGGGACGCGAACGCTGCTCGTCCAAGTCCTCGTTACGAAACACCAGCACCCCGCCGCGCTCACGCGCCCGTTCGCCGGCTGTCCAGAACGTACAGGCGTGACCCAGGTGCAGCAGTCCGGTCGGCGACGGCGCGAGCCGGCCCCGGTATTTGCCGCTCTCCCGAATTGGCGAAGTCTCTGCGCTCACGTTCCTCCGCTGCACTCGCTGAACCCTCCGAAGCTGCGTGGAAATGATAAATTGATACCCATGTCAGCCCCCAACTCTGATTTCGTTCGCGCTTGCAAGGGCCAGCCGGTGGATGTAACCCCGGTATGGTTCATGCGCCAGGCGGGCCGGTATATGCCGGAGTACCGCGAGATCCGCAAGCATCACTCACTGGTGGAGATCTGCAAGACCCCGGAGCTGGCGGCCCAGGTAACCATCGAGGCCGCGGAGATTCTGGACGTGGACGCCGCCATCATCTTTGCCGACCTGCTGCTGCCGCTGGAGGTCATGGGGCTGGATTTTCATTTTGAAGCCGGCGAGGGGCCGGTAATTCACAAGCCCCTGCGCACCCCCGCCGACGTCACTCAACTGCGCACCGACCGCGCCGCCGAGCTGAATTACGTCGCCGAATCCGTCAAGCTGGTCACCCGGCACTTTGGCTCGCAGTTGCCCGTTATCGGATTCTGCGGCGCTCCCTTCACCCTGGCCAGCTACATGATCGAGGGCGGCGGCTCGCGCAGCTATGTCGAGACCAAGAAGTTGATGTACCGTTCGCCCAAGGCCTGGGACCAGCTGATGTCCAAGCTGATCGACGTGCTGGCGGCCTACGCCGCCGAGCAGGTCAAGGCCGGCGCCGACGCCCTGCAGATCTTCGACAGCTGGGTCGGCTGCCTAAGCATCGAGGACTATCGCGAATTCGTCCTGCCGCGCACCACCGAGCTGGTGAAAAAATTGCGCTCGACCGGCGTTCCCATCATCTACTTCGGTACGGAGACTTCGACCCTGCTGCCTTCCATGAAGGACACGGGAGCCGACGTGATCGGAGTGGACTGGCGCATCCCGATCGACAAGGCATGGGCCTCCATCGGCAATCTCGGCGCCGTGCAGGGCAACCTGGATCCGGTGCTGCTGCTGGCCGAGTGGGACTTAATCCAGGAGCGCGCGGCTGACGTGATCGATCGCGCCAAGGGCCACGCCGGACACATCTTCAACCTGGGCCACGGCATCCTGCCGCAGACCCCGGTCGATAATGTGCAGCGGCTCACCGACTTCGTGCACGAGTACTCGCAGAAGAATCGGGGCACCACCAAGGCCGCCAATATCGACTGGTTCGGCGACGGCCAATAACCGGCACGGGCACGGGCAAAGCTCGCAAACGGAAGTTTGCAAACAAACGATGAGCGCTGACACGGCAGTATTACTTCTTGCTCACGGCACCCCCGAACGGGTGGAAGACATCCCCTGCTTTCTGCACGCCGTCACCGGCGGCCGGCCGCTTCCGCAGGCGGTCATTGAAGAGGTGCAGCACCGCTACGGCCTGATCGGCCGTTCGCCCCTGCGCGAACTTACGGATAGGCAGGCGCAAGGCGTCGAACGCGAACTGGGACTGCCGACCTACGTGGCAATGCGCAACTGGGAGCCTTACATTCGCGACGTGGTGCCGCGCCTGTTAGCTGACGGCATAACCCGCGTCGTCGCCATCTGCCTGGCCCCGCAGAATTCGCGCACCAGCACCGGCCTTTACCGCCGCGCGATTGCGGCCTCAGAGCCAAAATTCACCGTTGATTTCGTTGAAAGCTGGCACGATCATCCGCTGCTGATCGAAGCCTTCGCCGAAAAGCTGCGGCAGAAGTGGCCTCAGCTCTGCGCCGCGGAGGGTGCAAGAGTGCCGGTGATCTTCACCGCCCACTCGGTGCCTACGCGCACCGTCGAAGAAGGCGACCCCTACGAATGCCAGGCCCGCCACACCGCTCAACTGGTCGCAAAGGCAGTTGGCGTCGAATCCGGACTCTGCTGCTTTGCCTTTCAGAGTCAGGGCATGAGCGGTGGCCCATGGCTAGGTCCGACGGTCGAGGAGACGATTACCGCGCTGGCCGAGGCCGGTCACCGCGCAGTCTTTCTCCAGCCCATAGGATTCCTCTGCGACCATGTCGAAGTGCTCTACGACATCGACATCGCATTCCAGCAGTATGCCCGCGAGCACAGCGTTCGCCTGGAGCGCGCCGAGTCGCTCAACGATTCTCCGCTGCTGGCCGCTGCCCTGGCCGATGTAGTCCGCCAGCGGTTGCAAGCGGCGGCGCCTGGCCCTGCGCGCGTGTGACCTACCCGAACTGTGTGATGAAGCGGATTGCCATTATCGGCGGCGGCACCAGCGGACTGGCCGCTGCCTACGAACTCGACAAGCAACGGCGCGCCGGCGCCGCCATCGAGTATTCCGTCTTCGAGTCGGCGGCTCATCTCGGAGGCGTGCTCGTCTCCGAACGAGTGGACGGCTGCCTCATCGAGGCCGGTCCGGATTCTTTCCTCACCGAAAAGCCCTGGGCCGCCGCGCTCTGCCGCGAACTCGGCCTCGGCGACCAGATCATCGGTTCCAACGACAACCAGCGGCGCACCTTCATCCTCGTGCGCAACCGGCTGGTGGAAATGCCCGACGGGCTGATGTTCATGGTGCCCACCCGCCTTCTGCCCACCGTGCTGACTCCGCTGTTCTCCTGGACGACCAAGCTGCGCATGGGTTTCGAGCTGCTGCACCGCCCGCACACCCTAAAGGGCGACGAGAGCGTGGCCGCTTTTGTGGCTCGCCACTTCGGGCCCGAGGTGGTGGACCGCCTGGCCGATCCGCTGCTCTCCGGCATCTACGGCGCCGATTCCGACAAGCTCAGCGTGCGCGCCGTGCTGCCGCGTTTCATCGAGATGGAGCGCAAGTATGGCAGCCTGACCAAGGGCATGCTAGTCGCCCGCCGCCGCATGGCCGAAATGTCCAAGGGCAAACCCAAGCCGCCGCTCTTCTCCTCGCTCAAGCAGGGGATGCAGCAGATGGTGGATGCACTTCTCGAACGCCTCGACCCGCAGTCGCTGCACACCGGCGAGCCGGTGACCGGCCTTCGCCGCGACGGCCTTGCCTGGGAGGTGACAACCGCTGGCCGCCGCGAACTCTACGATGGCGTGATCTTCGGCACTCCGGCGCACGCGGCCGCCGCCCTGCTCGCCCCTACCGACCCGGCCCTGGCGGCCGACCTCGGCGCCATTTCCTACAGCTCGTCAGTGACTACGAACCTGATCTTCCGCCACGCCGAGATTGCCGGCAAGGATCCCGGCTTCGGCTTCCTTGTACCGCGAAGCGAAGGCCGCCGCATGTTGGCCTGCACCTTTGTTCACAACAAGTTCCCGCACCGCGCCCTCGGCGATCGGGCAATCGTGAGGGGATTTTTGGGTGGACTGCGCGATCAGCAGGCGCTCGCCTTAACCGATCAGCAGATTGTCCAGACCATCCGCGCCGAGTTGCGCGAGATCACCGGCATTACAGCCGAACCGCTCGAGGCGCGAGTCTACCGCTGGAACCGGGCCATGGCCCAGCCCTCACCGGGGCACCTGGAGCGCGTCGCCCGCATCGAGGCCGCCGTGGAGCATCTGCCGGGTCTGGCCTTGGCCGGTAACTACTTCCGCGGCATCGGCGTGCCCGACTGCGTCCGCACCGGTCAGGAAGCCGTCCGCAAAGTGGGGCTTCCCACAAGCCTCCCGCAGACTCAGCTCGCGGCGCGCTGACCGCTTTCCCACAAAAAAGCGGCACGTCGCAACCGGTGAGCCCCGATTCAGTGCGACGTGCCTTTAGGTTTCCGAAGAGCCATTCCGTTCACTGAAAAAAACCCGCGAGCGCCGCGATAGTTGCGTTCGATCTCACAGATTCCCGCAGTGCGACCGCTCGGCCGGCAGACAGAGCATCCCATTTTGGGACGGTTCGGCGACAAAAAATCTTCGTTCTGCCGTTGCGCTCGCCCTTTCTTGGTCCTAACCTGCGGGGGAGCAGCTACTCTCCGCCTAAGGGGGAGTTATGGCCGATTTAACCGGGTTAGCGGTCATTGACTTTATCCCTGACTGGATTCGCATCCTCGTGATCCTAGCGGTGATCCTGTTGGTGCTGAAGCACCAGTCGCGGCCTAGCCCTGATGAATCGCCACCGCGCAAGCCTTACACTCGCCTCGGACGCTAGTCGGCCTGTCCGCACGCAGGTCGGTAGCCCGCCCTCAAGTGTGTGGCGCGCAACCTTCGCATTGCTGCCGGCTCACCCGTCTGAACCGCCGAGCCAGCGCGGCTTCAGGCTCGCACGTTCGCTTTGACTCACAGCCTGCGCTGGCCTAGAATAGGCCCGGTGAAATCCCACATTGGCACCAGGGGGCTCCAAGGCTTAGGGGCTGGTTCTGGTGGAGGTTGTATATGATCGGCAAACTTGGGCTGCCTGAGATTCTTGTCATTCTGGTTATCGCACTCCTGATCTTCGGACCCGGCAAGATCGCCGGCCTAGGCAAAGGTCTGGGCGAAGGAATCAAGAACTTTAAGGCTTCGGTTAGTGACGGCGAAAAGGACGATGAGCATAAGAAGTAATCCGCTCTGACCTATTCTGCTCATCCGCCAGCGGCGGATGAGCTCTCCCTATCTTTGGCAAACCCCATCAGGGCCCTTTCTCAGCCCGCAATTCCGGTACTAATAGCGGTTTCAGAGTAGCTGTCGCCCCGACGCGGCAGGGAAAACCAGGGCGGTTTAAGCGCTAGAGTCAAAATCCCCACCTTAGCGCCAACATCGGGCGCGAAGGTGGAGCACCAACTCGTCTTTCAGGACAGACGAACCCTGTAACCGATATAGCCCTTTTTTCCGTTCGCCGGACTCGGGTTTCACCTGAGCCGCTCTGCGCCAAACGGCTGGATGTGCGCCTCGTCCAGCCCGGCTATGCTCCCGCCAGTATGCGTAAAGCAGTCTGTGCCTTCTATTGCTGGCGCTCTGCTTGAGCGCCTCCGCGTTGACTTCGCCCACGGAACTGCTGGATACCCCGCAACCCGGAATGCATAACCGCATGGGAACGCCATAGGCGATTCCCCGCCCCTATCGGTGCAGCCGACTCGCAGCCGCCCCGCCCAAGTGTTACACTTTCGCCCGCAACCAAAGTTAAGTCTGGCAGCTACGCGCAAGGCGCAGCGGATGACGGTCGATGCGCCTTTGCCGCCAGCGTTTTCGTTGGCGTAATACCACGTAATCATAGAAACCCTGTTGAGTTTGAGCATCGGCAGCCAGACGTTTTTGGTTCAGGCAATCTTAAGGAGAACCTATGTTCGGTAAAGACTGGAGCACCTCTCCCCGCGCCTATCGCGTCGTGGTGGAGCGCGGAGTCAAGATACCGGTCAGCGACGGCATTCATCTGAATGCCGATGTTTTCCGGCCCGAAGGCGAGGGCCAGTTCCCCGCCATTCTGGGCTACTTTCCCTACAACATGGAAATGCAGTCGGCCCCGGTGAAGGTGGACAGCTTCTCTTCGGTCGTCTTCAAGCATCCCGGGCAGGAGAAAGCCAACGCCTCGATCGAATCCGGCGATCCCTACTTCTACGCCCGCCGGGGCTACGTCCATGTGCTTGTCAACATCCGCGGCACCGGCCAATCCGAGGGCAAGTACAGCTTTCTGAGTCCGCGCGAACATCAGGACGGCCACGACGTCATCGAGTGGATTGCCCGGCAGCCCTGGTGCAGCGGCAACGTCGGCATGTTCGGCGTCTCCTACTTCGCCTGGATCCAGCAGTTCGTCTCCGCCACGCGTCCTCCGCATTTGAAGTGCACCTTCGGTCCCTGGGCCTCTTCCGACCTGTATCGCGACGGCGTCTATCACGGCGGCGTGCTCGCCTATAAGTTCTGGTGCGGCTGGTCCACCACCGAGTTGAGCAAGCCGCGCATGGAGAGCTACTGCCTGCAGCAGTGGGGCGCGCAGAAATACCAGGCAGAAATAGCCCGGTTGCTCCAGAACGAAGACATCGCGGCCTCGCCCGAGCTGGTGGCCATCCTGCGCAATCCGTCGGAAGGACGCAATCCGCTGATCGTCGATTTCCTGCTGCAACCCGAAGACGGTCCCTACTGGGAGGAGCGGCGCGTGCAGTTCGACCGCATTCAGGCTCCGGCCTATCTGGGCGCCTGCTGGGGACACTACGGCCTACACACGCCCGGCGCCTTCCGCAGCTGGGAAAACCTCAAAGTCCCCAAGAAGATGCTGCTCGCACCGCCCGCCTACCTCGACCGCCCCCTGGTGCAGCTGCAATACGAATCTCTGCGCTGGTTCGATTTCTGGCTCAAGGGCGTCGAGAACGGCATCATGGACGAGCCGCCGATCAAGGTCTACAAAATCGGCACCGGCGAATGGAAGAAGACCAACGACTGGCCGCTGCCCGAGACCCGCTGGACGCCCTTCTACCTGCACGAAAACGGCCGCCTCAGCGAGCACGACTACCGCGTCAACGAAGGCTCCACCTCTTTCGAGGACTCTCCCTGGGGACGCAGCGGCGTCAAGTTCTACACTCCGCCGATCGTCGAGAACACCGAGTTGATCGGGCCGCCCGTGCTGAATCTTTACGCCTCCACCACCGCCAGCGACGTCTCATTGTTTGCCAGCCTCTGGCTGGTAGACCCGGAGGGCAAAGAAAAAATCCTGACGCGCGGCTGGCTGCGCGGCTCCCACCGCGAGCTGGACGCCGCGAAATCCAAGCCCTGGCTCCCGGTGCACACGCACGTCAATCCGCAGCCGCTCACACCCAACCAGGTGTATGAATTCAACATCGCCATCGTGCCCACGG
>Ga0316217_10003991_pt1 | contig 16325 bp, 25 predicted proteins | sample 1anoAmetaG_FD_203633 | JGI IMG/M metagenome (GOLD analysis project Ga0316217, IMG submission 203633) | Freshwater microbial communities from Trout Bog Lake, Wisconsin, USA - 1anoA | ecosystem: Environmental > Aquatic > Freshwater > Lake > Hypolimnion/Profundal zone | place: USA: Wisconsin...
ATGATTTTTTTTGTTCGATTAGAGCTCTCCAAATGCAAAATGCACGTCACAGACCTTGATAAAAATTTTTATTTTTTGGGCTTCCTATGGAGGGTATAGGCAGGTTGGGTCAAACTTTTTACATTTTATTTTCATTTCACCATTTTGAAAGTTTCTTTTTCCATATACAATCTTTTATTTTATTAAATTATTGTAGATCATTAACGGTCTGTTCCTGGAAGTTATCTTTAGCCATATTCATCGATGCCTTTCTAGCTATCGAAAAATTCATCTCTACGGATGCACTATCCTTGTTTCTTTCTTGACTTCACTTCTTACCCTAAATGTTTATAAGAGTATTCGCGGTAGATGAGCCAGGCAGTATAAATTGACCTTATGAGGGAGCAGAAAATGATAGAAAACACAAGGGCTAATGCGACATTGCCTAGAATATTGTAGCTGCGGGTAGTGAGTGTGGAGTTCTCAGTTTGGCAGACTAGCATAATGATCTCCAGACCTACGAACAGAGCGAGCTAGAGGGATTTGATTGCCTTGAAGAACAGGTTTCTGCTGATGCTCGTGAAGAGCAGCAAAAACATGTGGAGGGAAAAGGTGATAATCATGAGGTAGAGCTGCGCTTGAGGGTTGTAGCTGAGGGCAGTTGCAATGAGTGTGAACCACCACAACTCTCCGAAACGGTAGACGTTGTAGAACCTCTAACTGTAGGTTATCTAGGCACCTTCCCAGATCTTTTTGTGCACGAACCGAAAGAAGATCTCGTGGTATCTGTTGGCGTACTCAATCGATTTATCTCTGCCGATGTTTTCCTGCTTGTATCGCAGCCACAGGAAGTGAAAAATAGGGTAGCCAGTTCCCAGGACGAAGGCAACTATAGAAGCTGCTGCCGAGACGCCCCCGAATGAGCCTTGGGCAGTCTTATTCTGGAGGCTGGTGAACTGCAAGAAGCAGGCCAGCATGAGAGTAAGATACTGATAGAAGACGATGGAGTTGAAGTAGAAGAAGGGCCTGCGGTGGAAGGTGACTTTGAGGTGTCTCCAGAAGAGGCTTCTTTCGGTCATTTCCCCGGTGATGCACTTCTTGGCCAGGAAGTGCATGACCAGCAGATAAAGCAAAAACACTGCGAACCCCAGGCCGATGTTGTAGATGTTGCGGAAGAAGTTGACGTCAGTGGTGTAGGCGTAGAGGTAGACAGGAGAGGTGTAGTAGAGTTCAAGCGGGAACCCCTTTTCCCAGCTGCTCGGGTTCACTGCGATGTTCTGGTTCTGCACCTAGCTGATTCCGCTCAGCGCGTACCGCAGAAGCGCAGGCGCAGTCAGACTCGCCAGGAAGATGTGCAGCCAGATCTTCTGAAGGTTGTGCATAAAGTGAGTGCAGACCGTCTGCAGGCCCAAGAAGAAACACGCGAATCCAACGTAAATCACGAACCGTGAGACCACCTGGAAGAAGGTGCGCAAGCCTGAAACCGCCTCAGGGTGGTCGACGGGACTGAACCTGGTGAGGGGAGTATCGCTTTGGGTGTTGTCTACAACCTTGCTGCTGGTGTAGTTGACTGCGAGTAGCCGAGCAAAGAAAGGCTGGGTGCTAACAGGATCAGTGATGTCGGTCGTTACAAGCTCGGGGTAAAGGCACTTGAGGGAGAGGTTGCCGAGGATGGTGTCTTTGGGAGGGTACGCTTGCAGGTTGTAGGTGACAGTGTTGTTGGTTGCCACCTAGTAGGGCAGACTGACTCCGTTGAGCAGGAGCAGGAAGATCTATTTGAAGAGGGTGGCGTTGGTGTTTTTGTAGGTCCTGCTGAAGGAAACGGCCACGTTCAGGCTCTGGTCGTAGCTGTACTGGATGCTGTAGCTGAAGGGGTAGTTCAGGCAGCTCTCGCACCCCACTGGGTACACCTTGATGCTGCTCACCCCGAACGTCCTCTTGCTCCCGTTCACCGCCACCAGCTCGAAGCTCATGCTCAAGCTCGAGTTGGAGTCGGTGAACTCGAGCGACTAGAAGGAAAGGAAGTCAGTCTCGGTGTCGTTGGGGTTGGTGCTGCAGATCTTGTTGCCATAGTCCGAGTAATTCTTGGTCAGCATGAGCAAGTCGTTGAGGTAGACCTCTAGCTTATCCTCAGCGTCCCACACACCCACCCTCATCAGGTAGAACTCCACAATCACTTTGTAGTGCAGTTGCTCTATTCTGGAAGTGGTCGAGATAACGTTGTTGGAGAAGACGAAGGAGGGGGGACTGCCGTTTTGGGTTGGCGCTTGGATGCTGCAGCTTTGGTTGGAGGTGCCCGATAGGTTGGCTGGCACAGAAGTGTCTCCGATGTTGGTCCTCTTTTTGCAGCTGCCTTCGAAGAGGAAGAAGGGCGCAGAGCACAGCACGCAGCTAGTAGTGTTGCCCACCGCAGTACAGTTGAGGCAGTTCTCAGGGCAGCCCACGCAGAGCTTGGCCTCGTCTAGGGCTGAGCCATTCCTGCCGAAGCCCAAGGGGCAGTCCGAACATTTGCCATTCCTGAGCTGGAGCAGCCCTTTGCACTGGATGCAGGAGTCAGTGCCGCACTCCAGGCAGGACTAGTCGCAGACCTGGAACACCAGACGCAGGTTCCTGATGCCCCACTGGCTGTTGGCCACCAGGGTTAGGTTGAGGTTCTAGGTCTCGGTGTTCTGGTAGAACTCAGTGGGGGGGAAAGTCATGAAGGACTCGAGCTGGTCGCCCCCGCACAGGTTGCTCATCCCCACTGCTGTCACGTACTGCACGTCATATAGGTTCTAGTTGATGTAGACTTCAAACTTGATGGTCTGAGAGGGGCTGGGCAGGTCCACGATGAAGATGTTGAAGCTGATGGAGAAGGAGATGTGCGGCCGCAGACTGGCGAAGATGCGGGTGATGGGCTGGAAAACCTGGGCCTGGCCCACGTAGGTGTAGGAACTGAGCTGCTGGTTGCCGCAGGCCACGTAGAGAGAGGGCGAAGGCAGTCCTCCCACCGTGAACAGGCTGCCCGCGAAGATCTGGTCGTTGATTTAGTAGGCCTCGTCGTAGAAGGACCCATCCGAGACCACGCTGCAGTTCTTGTCGAGAGTGGCATTGAGGCTGGAGTAGAAGCAGGTGGACTGGGTGTCCGTGCAGCTCTGGTACTGGATGGGGCACTTCTGGCAGAACGAGTAGGATCCGTTGAGCAGCTTGAACCCCACAGGGCACTGGGAACAGGAGCCATCGGCCACCTGCTGGAGAAAGTAGTTGCAGCTGAGGCAGGCAGTGGGGTCAGTGCTGTAGGAGCAGGAGGCGCAGGTGGCATCGCACAGTCCCGAAATCACTGCCCAAGTAGCAATCGAGAAGTTGCCTGCCTGACCCACCATAGAGACCGAGATACTGGTGCTGTTGCTGTCCTGCATTTTGAAAGCGATGCCGAACCTCTGGTCGACAGCAGTGGGATTGCAGAGTGACTCTGGATAGGGCGCACTGTACCTTTGGGGACGTTGGGGAGGTAGGTCTGGATCACGCTGTCGATGATCTTGCCGCCGGCCTGGTTGTAGAAGGAGAAGTTGAGGGAGGAGCCCTGGGTCCAGTTGCTGGTGATGAGTTCGAAGGTGACCACCACGTAGTTGTGGATTGAGAGGGTTCGGTTGTACTGGAGGGGCTGAGAGGCATTGACTGGCTGGACTGCGACCAGGTTTGCGGTGAAGGCAGGGTTGATATTGAGTGCGCTGCAGTTGACTACCTGCTGGTTGTACCAGCTTTCCGCAGCTATGGAGAAGGCTGCGCCTGAACGCACCTCGTTGGATGAGCTCTACTGCTGCGTGAGAGATGAGGTACTGTGTAGTTGGTACTGAGCAGACAGGTGCCCTGCGAGGTCTTGATGTAGTAGGGGGTGTAGCACTCCTCGCAGATGTTGGTCTGGATCTGGCAGCTCTGGCAGTCGGCATAGCAGGCCTGCGGACTGGCCTGCTGGAAGTACGACCCGTTCACGTTCATGTAGGAGCTGCTCGGCAGGATCTCGTAGTAGAAGGCCGAGTTGTTGGTTGCCGCTGAGGCCGCGGCCAGCAGCAAGAGCAAGAGAAGAACTCGCTAGCGGTACATATTTTAAATATAACCTATAAACAGCCTACTGGTTATCACTGCACCAAACTCACCAAAACACATCACCCCACCTATTGCCAATACCACACAACACACCTATTGCAAATACCACACAACACACCTATTGCCAATACCACAACATCACAACACATTACATCACAACCATAACGGCACATATCAACAGAATCACCATCATTATACAATCTCCATTGATGTTTCTGGCGTCAGCTTTAGTGCTTTGTCACTGGAAAGCAATCAATATCAAATAACTGGAAAACAATCAATCAAATGCGTCCTCTCCTCTCTCTCACCATGCTCGAGTCTTTGCTCTTCTACCTTTACCTCTCGATTATACTCAGATTAAGGTTGATACTGATGTTGCGGTCAGTCTCCCGCTGGAAGTGCTCACTCACTCCTGCATTCAGGTTGCTCCTCTAGTTTATCACACTGCCCCTCTCATTTCCCACATTCCCTCTCTCATGCATCACACTGCCTCTCTCATGCATCACGCTGCCTCTCTCATGCATCACACCGCCTCTCTCATGCATCACACCGCCCCTCTCGTTTTGCGGGTGGCCTCCTCTGTCGTTGTGCGGGTCGGCTGCTCTCTAGTTTTGCAGGTACTTGTTGGTGATGATCCTGGGCTCCCTGTACTCCTTCTTCTAGATGACCATAATGGAAGTCCTCTGGTCAGAGTTGCCCTGGTCACGTGCAATGGGCAGCCCATTGGGCCTGGCTTTGGAGATGTCTGCCATCTCCCTAATCTACCTGGGCTATAGGGATTTGACAATCTTGATTTTGGGCTATAGCTTCTGCTCGAAGTGGTTGTGGACGCGGGGGTGTCCGGAGAAGGGAGGGAACTCCTGCCTGGCGGGCTCCTTCAGCTTTTAGAAGTTCCTCTCCAGCTAGACTGTGTTCACCAGCATTTTGCCCTTGTGCTGGTTGAACGAAATGTTGTGCTCCTGCTTATCGAAAGACCCGTCCTGCCTGTCCTTCTTGAAGAAGTTGTTACCCTGGAACCCCGCTCCCTTCCCCTTCTGCTTCTACAGAGGTGTGGTGTAGATGGTCTACTTGTGGGGCTGGGTGGGGTTAGCCAAGGGCTTGAGAAAGGCCTTGGGAACCTGAGGAGAACTAATGGAGAGTGTGCTGGGAGAAACTGAAGTCTTCTCCCTTTCCCTGGGGAAGAAGGTAGGCTTGATTTCTGCGACAACCCTGCGGTGGCTGGGGGCATTGATTTCGCTGTTGTTGCGCACAATCCTGGCACTCTAGTTGGGTGAGAGGTGGCTGAACTTGTTGGCGTGAGGCTAGATGGTCGAGACGGACTCCATGAGGAAGGATTTCATAGGCTTGTTGTAGAGAGGAGGAGGGGGTAGCTTAGAAGGAGTGTGACTCAGCATACCTGGAGAGTGGAAGTAGATGTGTTTGGACTTGTCGTTGGAGCGGGTCTTGATGTCGGGAGTCCTGAAGTCCCTTCCATCCGAAGTCAGCCTCCTCTCCAAGACGTAAGAAGAGGGCTAGCCGATGTTGTTGTTGATAATCCTTCGGGTGAGCTCAATGCTGTTGCTGACGTTTTTGAGGGGGTTGATTTTGACTGAATCCACACTGTTATTCCTGGACTCCCTCTCCAGGTGGTTGCTCTTGGCAGTATCCTCGGCCTGCCTCTGCACTTCCTTGACTGATATTTTGTTGGTCTTGATCGGGTGGAACCCTCTGAAAGTCAGGGAATTGCTGTTGCTGAGCATAACCTCGGGCTCTCTGCTGCTTTTCTTCAGCATTTTGTTCTTTTCCTAAGCAGCCCTCTGGTTCTGTTCCTTTAACTGATTCTGTTCCTTGAGAAGGTTCTGTTCCTTGAGCTGGTTCTGGTGATGTTCAGTCATCTTCCGAGGAGAGTGGATCAGACTAATAGACTACTTTTGGGCGCTGATCTGGGCTTTGGCAGCTTGCGCACTCAGCTACTTATTAATAGAGACCTTTCTCTCTGAGTTGGGGCCCATCTCAGCGCACTCTATGTTGGTCTTACTTTTTACATTTTTTAGGTGATCTTTTTCAAACCTCTTGTAGATGTGGGGAGGCACTATGAGCTTGACGTCCCTGAAGTAGCTGTGATGGATCAGATCCCTACTGGCTATTCGCTTTAAGGGATTGAGGGTCAGCATCAGACCTATCAGGTTCACAAAGCTTTCGCTTCCTGACTTGAGCACACTCTACAGCCCCAGAGGAGCCTGGTACTTCTTGTCTCCCACTTTCAGCCCCAGTTCCACGCACTTCCGGTACCCCGTGGGCCAGTCTTCCTCCTTAGGCTCCCCCAGGATATTGAAGATTTTATGAAGCTGGTCCATGTTATCAGCTCCGGGGAAAAGTGGGGCGCCCAAATAGAGTTCAACTGCGACGCAGGCGAGTGAGAAGACGTCAATGGCAGGACAGTACTCTTTGGTTCCCAGTAGGTTCTAGGGAGCTCGGTACCATCTGGTGGCTACGTAGTCAGTCGATATTTTGTGGGTGGGGATTGCTAATCCGAAATCGATGAGTTTGATTTCTGCAGAGGTCTTGTCGATGAGGATGTTTTCGGGCTTGACGTCCCGGTGGATGATGCCGCGTTAGTGGACGTAGGCTAGTCCCAAGGCCGTCTGGAACAGGATGCACTTCACCTGCTCCTCGCGCAGTCCGTACCTCTGCTCCTCGTAGAGTTCCAGGGTGTTCTGGGGCAGGTACTCGAGGGCCATGCGGGTCTCGCCCGAGCTGAGGTCCTGCTCGAAGTCGAAGACCTTGACGATGTTGGGGTGTTCGAAGGTTTTGAGGAGATAGGCCTCCTTGAGAGCAATGTTCTGGTGCGTTTTCATGACTTTGAGGGCTGTGATTTGGGCGGAGTGGTGCTGCCTGGCCGTGTAGACAGTACTGAAGTTGCCGTTGCCCACTTTTTCCAAAATTTCGTATTTGCTATTTATCTGCATATTATTTCTTATTGCGGCCTAGTAGCCGCAGTTTAATAGATTTCACCCAACACCACCTCAAACACTCCAACCGCTCTTCCACACCATCTTTACTAGTCTGCCCCCAATCACCCCAGCCAGAAGTCGTTGGTTCAGCCCTTTGACTCACCTTTTGTAGATTCGTCAATCAGCGTCTGTTGCTACCCCTGGTGATTTGTATTACTCTGGATGAGATTTATTGAGGTTTATTAGTCTAGTTAAGGTTTATTTGCCTAATTGAGGGTTATTACTGTGGTTGGGTGTGTAGTGGGAAGTGCTATTCATTAGGATATAATCATTTAGGCCGAGTTGATATGTCGGGCGAACAGTTCAAATACCCGGAGTGCACGAAGGGTGAGTGCCACGTGGGAGAGGTGCTGAACCTGGTCTGCCTCTAGCCGCAGTGTATCCACAAGAGCGTGATCTGCGGCATCTGCTATGACGAGGGCCACCGCAGCCACAAGATCAGACCCCTCAAACTCATCATCAACAACTCCCTCAAGTACCTCCAAGGGCTCACCCCCCTCTCCCTCGACGTCGAGAAGCTCAGGGGCTCAGTGCTCGACACCAAGACCAAACTCCTCACCACCTTCGCAGACTTCGAGAAGTACGTCAAGGACTCGCTGGAGTCCATCAAGAGCAACATCGAGGCCATCTTCATCAAGGTGCTGGAGCAGATAGAGGTCAAGGCCGGAGCCACCGACCAGCTGGTCAAGGCCCTAGAAGACATCAAGACCAAGGAGATGGAGTACGAAGCCTTCGTCTCCCTCATGCAGAAACTGCTCGCCGGAGTGCCCCTCGACCCCGAGGAGGAGGAGAACGAGATCAGCGGCTCAGAGATCGAGCAGGCAGTCACCGCCATCCAGAAGAAGGTCGAGAAGGACCTCAAGAGCAAGGAGACCAAGATCAGGGCAGAGATCGAGGCGTTCAGCCTGATCCTGCAGAAGACCGCAGAGAACCCCAGCATCTTCGACTCCAAGGTGGACTTCAAGTTCAGCTCCGAGTTCAAGCACAACGGCATCTCCGTGGTCGCAGAAAACCTCATCAAGTCCACCGAGGGCTACAACTACCACTTCGGACTGCTCGAGCCCTCGCTCCAGGAGAAGGGCAACAAGCCCTGTCGCGTGGCCTTCAAGATCAAGGAGAACAGCAGCAACTGGCTGGCCGTGGGCATCTGCTACAAGAACACAGTCGCCAACAGCAACTACACCTTCAACTACTCCAGCCTGGGCCACGGCGCCTACCTCGTCAGCTCGAACGGAGGTACCCCTGTTCTAACCTAGGCTCGTGGTCATCCATCGACTCAGCCAAGAACAACACCGTCAACGCCTTCAGCTACTACGTGGGCGACACCGTCACCGTGGACTACGACCCCAACGAGAACAAGGTGGTCTTCAGGAAGAAGGGCACAGAATAGAGTCACACCATAGAGTTCGAGGCCAAGGATGACGACGAGCTCTATCTGTGCGGCCTGTTTTACTACAACAACGACGAAATCGAGTACCTGGGCTACGACGAAGAGTGATCCTTTATCGCAACCCACTTGCACCCACTAACATACCACCCACTAACTTACCACCTATTGGTAATACCACCATTGCCATAACCCATTAGTAATACCTCCACAACTTCCCTGTTCTGCATCTGCTGGTGATAGTGATGCCACCATAGATGGATATAGATAGTTGATAATTGATAGATAAGATGTTATCCCAGGCCAATCTGCTACTACTGATTTTGCCTGCAGCAGTTAGTTAATAACATCCAGCTATAATTACCATAATGGACTTATTACTCAAGGCCGCAATAACTACACAACCCCACCACCCACACACCCATCCCCACCCCAACAACCCACACCACCCACCCGAGAATACCCCCTGGAACATCTACCAGCAACCTTTCACCCAATAACCCTCCGACGCACATCAGTACCCAGAAAGGGGCCACCTCGCTTAAGAACCCTAGAACAGGCCATGGCGCCAGATGCAGTACAAGCCAGGCAAGGAAGAAGATGAGGTGGATTAGGCCAACCACTTGCTGCAGCAGTAGTCCGAATACCACTCGCAACCCAACAAGAAGATGCCAAACACTGCCGCCACCAAACTCAACTACCTGCGCATGCGCAACTCCGTATCCGAAATGAAGCAGGCCTACTTCGACCTGGTCTAGTATCTCGAAGATTAGAAGAGGCTCATGGAAGATTTCCACGAGAAGATCTGTCTCGACGTCGAGGACTACTTCCACGACTACGCCCGGAAACTGCACGCCGAAACCGCCCAGAACCAACTCCATTTGCACAACGAGAATGTCGCTTTGAAACAGAAGATCGAGCGCAAGGACAGGGAATGCCAGGACGCCAACAGGGAACTTCTCCAGGCCAGGAGAGAGCAACTAGAATCTACCAACAGTATGGATGACAAAGTCAAAGTCAGGAGAATGAGCTCCAGGGACGAGTCGCAGTAGCCCAAGTGCTCCAACTGTAAGTCCCTAGCCAGCAAGCTCACCTAAGCCACGGGGGAAATCAGGAAGAGTGAGCTCTAGATATAGAAGCTACTTATTGAGAACTAGCAACTCCAAGAAACCATCTTCGATATCGAGCAGAAGTTGGCAGGGGTTGACTTGGAAGTGGAGCGCAAGCTGAAGGAAAAACTACTGACCATGCCCGAACTACAGCCAGATACCAACTCCACCAATACCAACAACACTGAACTAGAGGCACTCAAGGCAGAGATCCGTGGGCTGCAGCTGAAGTGCCACAAACTCTAGCAACAGGCCAAGAACAGTAGCTAGTTTGACTCCAGAATGCAGCAGATAGAGAGGAGATAACGGTAGCTGAATACTTACTAGGGCAGCCTCAAAGAAGTAGAGGATGGATTCGAACAAATGAAGCAGGTCAACTACGAACGCGAGTGCCAGATTCTATAGGCAGAGGAGAACCTGGCCAAGAAGATACGGGACTCAGCCAAGAAGGAGGCAGAGTTGAGTCGCTGGGAAGCAGAACTCACCCGCAAGGCAGCAGAAGTCAGGAACAAGGCAGAAGACATCAGGAACAGCAAGGAAGCTGAAGTCAGGAACAACAAGGCAGCAGAAGTCAGGATCAACTTGCAGCCCACGCTCCACAACGACTAGCCCCCCTACCGGCCCAAATCCATCACCGAACTCCAGCACTCCAGGTAGATGAGTTTGAAGTCTTTCGGCAAGACTCACGAAATGTCCCAAGAAGACCTCGAGCTCAAACTCTCCCCAAGAAACAAGCAATACTACGCCCAGTACGAGAACAAACGAGTCCACGAACCCCAAAGATAGTACTACGAGACCGGCAAGAGAAGGGTCGAGCCTAAGCCTTACCTCTAGAGCTAGTACGCCAGCAAGAACAACCTCTAGACCTAGTACGCCAGCAAGAACAGGGAGCACTACATCCCGAGCAGGAAGATAGCCCATCCCACAGGCAGTAACTATAGGGATAATAGATAGGCCCCACCCTATCACAATGTCCTGGAACACCGAGGCAGGCTAGTCCACGGCACAACCACTCAGAACGCCCCGCACTACAGAGACCTCAGCAAAGGCAGCAGGCATAGTGCGGCCAAGAGCATAAAAAGCGGCTACACGGCTCAACTCAACGCTCCGAAGGTGCGGAACTAGGGACAGTTGACAGGCCTGGGGTCGAAGCTGGAGAGACTGCGGTAGGAGATAAAGAAAGAGATCTAATCAATAAAGTGAGTGAATTTGATAATAGTAATAATTATGCTGCCAATGGCACTCCTTTTAACACAACAACAAGGATTGAGCGTATCTATGCATATCTGTTGCTCTACACATATCTTCTAGATCTACCCTCGAAACAATATCCTCTTGGAATTGTGCCACTTGTAGTTCTACTTGATAAACTGACATATCTCAAGTACAGACTATCACAGGACGAATCAGTGCAGTCCATACCAATGCTGTGGTTTAACTGGCCCATAATCATCTTCAGCCCTGGACCAACGTATACAGCATCACAGAGGGACTCGTCACCACCAGATTCACCAGCAGCAGCACGCAGCTCACTGGAAACAGCGCCTCGATGGCCCACCGGCTCAGGAAGTGGTCCACGCACGCCCTGTGCACTTTGAACGAGTTGAACAGCACGCAGCACAGGATGCCGATCACATAGAACGAGATGCAGAACCCCGAAGACCCACCGCTCACTAGGCTTAGCATCACGCCCATCAGCCAAGGGTTGAACTGCACATTGAGCTCGACTATCTTCTTCATGAGTCGCTCGACGCAGGTGTCTTCGTCGGTGAGGATGGTGTCCCTGACTGCCTTCTGCTCGACCTGGTGCTCAGTGACCTCGGACTCGCGGTACTTTTCGGCTGCGCTGTCGCCGGGTAGTTCTTCCTTGGGTTGGTACTTCTCGTGCTTCTAGGGCCTCAGGTCGATGCGCCGCTTGATCAGCTTGATGGTCAGGAAGCTCACCACTAGCGCCAGCATCGCCGCCTGGATGAAAATGATGCCTCGCTGCACGTTTTGCAGCACCGTAGTTGCCATTACTAATTATTTTAAATACTGCTTTTGAATAACGAAGGGGATCCATTATAACCCAAGTAGGCAATAACCCTTACTAACTTTGACCATTATCCAAATCCGTCTCTTCCTATCTCCTCACCCTCAAAACCTAACCTTGTCCCTTCAACATCCAGCTCTCAACCCCAAACTTTCATCTTCTCAACCTCTCTACCTTTTTTGTTACTCTCAACCTTTTTGATACCCTCAGCCTCAGCAGCATTTGAATCCAAAGCAAGAAGGTGGAAAAGTTGTTTGTTTGAGTGCTGATTGCTAATCTATTGTTAATCTATAGGTTACTACAATACAATATAATAATACGATGTATGCGTCCTAAAAGTACCGGGCCTTTGAGTACTCGTCGCTGGTGATGGGCAGCAAGGACATCCCCACGACGGCCTTTCCCCACAAACGCGCCCCCTCGGTGCTCAACAACAAAGGCTTCCCCAAAAAGTCAGACTTCATCGGCAGCAAGTACAAAACCAAAAATAACAAACTCAAGGCCCGCAACTAGCGCCCTGACATCTTCCTCGAGGGCGAGCAGCTGGCCAAAGTCAACACCAACTGGCAGAACGAGATCGACTTCCGCTACTTCCAGGGCATCAAGGAAAAGATGAGGAAGAGCACTGCCAACACCTTCGAGAAGAACCAGACCTCCGCCCTCCCCGCCCGCAACTAGCTCCCCCTCAGGATAAACCCCTCCAAGACAGAGCTCGACTAGTAGACCCACCTCAGCAAAACTTCCCACTTCAAACCTCCCCGAAAGCCCAACGAAGTATTCGTCAAGGACCACTACCCCCGCAGCTCATCCAACAAGTAGTCGCACTACAGAAGCAACCAAAGGATTTACAGCACTGACCGCCAGCGTACCGCCGAACGGGGCACAGCCATCCTCAGCAAGGAGGCCAAGCAGCGGCTGGAGCAGAAGATCGTCCAGAAGACAGACCTGCAGCGGCAGGAGACGTAGAAGGTGGTGGAGTAGCTGAAGAGAAAGCAACTGTTCTACATAACTCAACGTGACCTGAGCAACATCCGCTCCGAAAGCTTCATCGTGGTGGAGCACCCCTCGGCCCAGGTCATCACTGGCTACTACTACAAGAAGGTCGTGGAAATCGCCAGTCTCACCAAAATCATGACCTTCTACGCAGTCATCCACCTCATCGACAGGCACGCCCTCAACCCAGAACTCATCACCCTCCAAATCGACGAGAAGTCCGCAGAAATGAGTGGCACCAGTGCTGAACTCTACGAGGGCGACAGGTATACAGTCAAGCAACTGCTCTACGCACTCATGCTGCCCAGCGGCAACGACGCGGCAGTCGCCCTGGCCCGCTGGGGCGGAGGACTGCTTGGAGAGGGCACTAAAGATTTCATCACTCTGATGAACAAATTGGCAGGGGAGCTGGGGATGCGCTCCTCCAGCTTCGGCAACCCGCACGGCCTGCCCCACCCTCAGAACGGCTCCACGGCCGAAGACATCAGCATCCTGGTCAGCAAGTGTTTAGAACACGAAATGTTCAGGGAAGTGATCAGGTGCAAGGAGTTCAAGTGTTGGACGGAGAACCACGGACTCAAGCGGGAGGTGAGTTGGGAGAACACGAACAAGTTGCTGCGGCGGCCAGGGTTCGCAGGGGTCAAGACGGGGGTGACAGTCACAGCCGGCCCTTGCCTGGCCTCCCTCTTCTCAGTCCGAGGCCGCGAGTTCATCGTGATCCTGCTCAGGACCAACAAACTCTCGCGCAGGTTCAAGGAGACCAGGTGGATCTTGTCCATGTGCCTCAAAAAACTCAACTACGATGGCGCACTCACCTCCGCCCTCAGGGAACTCTCAAGGGAGGACCCAGAACTCGATAGCGACAACAGCGAGGAGGAGGAGTCATTCAACTTCGAGAGGAATGACCTGTTTTAGCTGCAGCGCCGCAGAAAGATCCTCCTCAACGAATTGTGACATTTTTATATTCCATTCTACTATTCCTAATCAACCAACTCTGACCCTTCAAAGTAGCTTCTTTAGGGCTGCAGGCACAGAGGGACGGCCTGGTTCACTCTTTTGTGCTGCGTTTGTGGAAGATACCATAGTTGCGAGAAGCAGAGGATGAAGATGGGGCAAGTGCTCGGGAGCAGAATTTAATTCGATGAATGAACTTTTCTATTGCTATTATTTCGAATGTTTAAGACCGAAACTGTCCACCTTGTGCCCAACTTGCTGGCCAAGTCAGCCGAGGACGACGAAGCAGACAACAAACGCACCCCAGCCCTCCTCAAAGACGTCACCAACACCAGAAACAGGTCCAACAGACTCAACAAGCCATCTAAGTAAACCCCAGGGCAACAAACTTTGGTAACCTTGGCAGCAGGCAAATAAGCGCAAACCCTCAAAAGCCCAACTGCAGCTGAGAAACCAAACCAAGCCAGCAGACCCGCCAACCTCAAGAATCTGCTAATCAACTTCGATTCCGAGGAAGAAGACATCTCTGAAGACTAGAACAATGAGAACCAAGTGGAGAATGTGCAAGATGTCACTCAACCGCTCAACAGCAACTAAAAAGAGTGTCTTTCCAAGCAGGTCGCAAACTCGGCCAAGAAAAACTGCCTCCTGCTGGCCATGGATTCAGAAGACGATGATGATGAGTAGTTGGAGAAAGGAGAGAGTAGCTCACCACAATAGGACCTAGTGTTCGAATAAGAACCAGCCGAGCTTCACCAGTAAGGTCTAGCCCAATAGTCCAGCAAAACTGCAAGATTGTAACCAAACAGCCGCAACCAATAGCGGCCAGGAGGGTTGTTCAAGAAATAGTTTCTGCTTGCCTTCTAGCCCGAAGACGAAGAGTAGGAGTACTCAGAAAAACTGGAGTTTAGTGAGAACTGCTCTGAAAAGGAGCCTCCCACGATCAAAAAGGTAGTCATTCGACTGGCTGGACTGCTGGGCCGCTTTGCGAGCAACTACTATCTGTAGCCCATCCCCCAAGGTGCTGTTTTCGAGTGCGTAATCAAACGCGACAAATGTGAATCTTTGCTGAAGTACCATCTTTACGACTGCATCTCTCTACGCAACTTCATGACTGTGATCAAAGACGAAGACGGCTACCTTATTGTCTCCAAGGAGCTCGATAAAAGCACCCCTGGCACCATCCTGCAGAAGGAAACTGTAGTGGGAAGGGTTGTCTCTAACTTCTTTGGCACTGAGTTCAACTGCAGTCTCGAGAATACTCCCTACCTGAGAGGCTACAGGTACCCTCCCAGCCAAGACACCTAAAAGGTGGTGACAATCGAGTACTAGACCAACTTGTTCGGACTGAAAGGGCCAAGGAAGATCTCAGCCTTCATCGCGAGCGAGGGCTAGAAGAAGTACTAGAATTTAAACGACATTTACTACAAGTAGACGAAGAAGAAGCTGAAACCAACGGTCCTGCGCTTCAAGAACAAGACTCCCAAGTGGTGCAGATAGGTCAATGCCTACGTCCTCAATTTTGGGGGAAGGGCCTCAGTCTCCAGCATCAAAAACTTCATTATGGTGGGCGAGAACGAAGACGACAATGGCAGTGAAGCAGTGCTGTTCGGTAAATTTGGGAGAGAACTGTTCAACCTTGATGTAAGATACCCCTTCTCCATCATCCAGGCTGTGTCGCTGGCTTTGAGCTCCTTCGACCGCAAGCTCGCCTGCGAATGATTCTTATGTTATATATCGCTATCCTAACCACCTATCAACTCCGCATATCCTGAAGTACAAAAGAGCATACAGTTTAGAATATCCATACAGAGAAGCATTGAGTATGTGAAAGAGTTGGGCTATGAAGAACTACAGACAGGAATGGTCGAAATGACAGTTTGTTGCATGATGAACCAAAGCAAACTGAAGCATTCTCAAAAAGATGTTGGATATTTTTGAAGATTATGAGTAGTAAATGGTCCAAAATCATTAAGTATCAACATATAAATCAACCTCTTTTGCTCACTATTATTCGATTATGCTGCCCTTCAGCTCCTTCCCCATCAACCCCAAGAATACTAAATTCTCATTCGCGAAAGCGTACTACTCTCCAAAGATGTCATTTCCGTCCTGTTGAGACTTAATGGTTTCCCGGATGTTTTAGGTACCTAAACTGTTAATACGTTTCAACCAACCATTCCTCTAAAATATGTGTTTTGATTCCTCCTCCTCTTTGATCTCAAGGTTACAAAAAGGGGTTCTGTTGAAGTCGGCCTGGTTTTTTGGCGATTCAAAGGCTGCTTTCTTATAATGCTAGTCGTTAGTAGCTGCAGTCTGTTGCGAACTTTGAACACTATTAAGGCACTTCTCCTTGAAAGTTAGCTTCAATTGATATAAATCTGCTTTCTGGATGAAGGTTTAATGATCCTGATCAGAGTGCTTTCTTGGCTTTTGTGAAGGTTTGTTGGGTAGTTTGGTGTAAAACAGCTCATCACCAAATTCTTACAACCCCTATGTTTTCATAGTCTTTTCTGAAGCAATAACGTGTTATTTTGTTGGCGATAACATAAAACAAGGCTTTAAGCGCTGCTAAGACTTCCCTTTTTGGAGAAGCAAAGTGTTCAGAGATTCAACATTCTTGCCATTAACTGCTGTTTTTTTGCTGATGAAAGACTTTGTTTCCTTTTTTAGGTCCGAAATTTGACTCTTGGGTGAAATGTTTGAGTTATCGATTGAGACTTCCTGCTTTTTGACAGGAGAATCAGTTGGGTTTTTCACGTTTTTTTGTGAGAGATCTCTGTTGAGCTTTT
>Ga0316217_10003992_pt1 | contig 16323 bp, 17 predicted proteins | sample 1anoAmetaG_FD_203633 | JGI IMG/M metagenome (GOLD analysis project Ga0316217, IMG submission 203633) | Freshwater microbial communities from Trout Bog Lake, Wisconsin, USA - 1anoA | ecosystem: Environmental > Aquatic > Freshwater > Lake > Hypolimnion/Profundal zone | place: USA: Wisconsin...
TTCAAAATGGGAAATTTTGACACTAAAAATGACACTCAAACTGACATTAAAAATGACATTAAAAATGACTTTTGACACTAAAAATTTATTCAAAAATCCATCAAAAAAATCCATCAAAAAAATTTCAGATTTTTCACAATTATTGTTAAACCAACCTTCAACAATTAATTTATATGTTCAAAAAGTAAACGCTATCGAAACAATAAAAAACGCACCAAAAAAAAGTTTTTTTATATAGTTAATATATAGTAATTATGAATAAAGGAGAAAATACAGTAAAAAAAACACAGTATTCAACAAATCCAAACACTAAAAAATATCAGGATGAATATATGAGAAAACCCGTAAGATGTGAAATATGTAATATTGAATTTAGTTATAGTAATACTTCACATCATAAAACAACAAAAAAACATTTAAAAAACATTTCAATGATAAAAAATAAGTTATTATTTTTGTAATTTAAACGCACATATTTAAACGCACATATTTAAACTATATATATAATTATCTATATATATAATATATAATCACAATGTCAAAATTAAATTTATATGGTCATAAAAGTAGATCAGTACAAACCTTTAAAAATAAAACTGGATTAAGTAATGATGAAGTTGTTAAATATGTTGATGAAGGAAAAACAGCCAATAGATACTTTATAAATCTTGATACAGATCAAGTCATAGAAGTAGATATAAAATCAACAAATCCTAAAGATGTTTTAAAAAATGGTGTTCCAGTATTAAAAAGTTGGGGAATTAAACAATTACCTATAAAAAAGGTTATTAATTCTAATGATGAAGATATACTATTAAAAAAAAAAGTTTTAATATCACATGGTTATAATGTTATACCTTCAATTTTTGTTCATGTTAAAATGTCATTTTACATATCAGATGAGTTAATTGAAAGAGAAATTAATTTTACTTTGCAAAATGTAGACTTAAAAGATATTCAGAGAAGAATAATTGTTATTATAGAAAATTATCTAATGGGTTTTGGTGCATTGGATAGTTATAAAAGACATGTGATAATAGATAATTTATTGAATGATAATGGTAATAATCATATTTATTTACACCTTCCAGAAAAAAAACAAAAAGTAACATTAAAAAATTATATATTAAAAGAACAAGAATATTATAATATTTGTAATTTGTGGGGAAATATTGTGCAGTTGCCAGAAATAAAGAATGATGAAAATTGTGTAAGTGTGTCAATTAAAAATAAATATCCTAAAATTTCACAAAAATCAATAGATAAGTATTTCAAGGGAGGTAATAAGGGAGAAACAGCAGAAAATATTTATAATTTCTGTAAAGACTACAATATAAAATTAATAATGTATAACATACATGGTAATGTAATATATTCATATTATCCAAAAAAGAAATCAGATAAAAAAGCTTGTATATTCATGGCTTACAACAATCATATATATACTTTTAAGAACAGCACATTAGAAAAAATTACAATACCTAAAGAAAATATTGACATTTGTGATTCTTTAGATGAAAATTTTGATGAATTATTAAAAAATAAAATAATACCATCAAACATTAATATTTTTTCTAATGTCAGAAACAAAACATCAACAGATAAAAAAAGAATGATTTCATCATTTGAACATAATAACACATTATATGTAGCAAATCAAGATTATTATGTTTGTAAAGATGTTTTGAATAAGTTTGGCATTGCTGATAAAATTTATCCATCAATGAAAATTACTAATATGATTGATACTTTGTTACATTTGTATACTTCATCAACAGTTAAATCATTTTTCCCATTTAGAATGGTAAAATATATACCACATTACATCAATGAAAAAGCTTTAAAAAGTATCAATAAAAATACAAAACTATTGTCAATAGATAAACGTAAAGCTTATGCAAATGCATTGTTAGACCTAGAATATTTAATATATGTTGACTATAGACAAGCAAATGTTATAAAACATAAAATAAATCCAAAAACAATTAACCCTACAAATGCGTATTTAGCGAGGCCAGACATTCCAAATCATTTATTACCAAATAAAGAATATTATTCAGGTTATCACTTAATCTATGCGTCAAATTGTGGTTTTGGATTTACAATACTAGAAGAAATTGAAACAAAAAAAGCAGATAATTATTACAAACCATTAATTAGAGATTTATTCAATAAGATTGATGAAAAAATTGTTAAAGATATGCTTGTAAAACATATTGGTAAGATGGAAAAAGATACAGAATTAGCAAAAAGTTTATCAATTGATTCAATAGGGACACAAAATGAACTTAATGCGGAATGGAATGAAGGAAATATATTTAAATATACAAATGATAAAGATGTAGAAATGTTTTTTACATTGAAAGAAAAAGAAAAAGTTTCAAATGTTTACAACAATAAATTTGTTAAAATGCAAATATTAGATAGGGCTAGAGTTGTAATGTATGAAAAAATGAAAGAAATTGGATTAAAACAAGATCAATTAATTTCAATTGATACAGATTGCATAACATTCATTGATGATGGAAGTTTTGAAGACTTAAAAAATACATTGGGAAAAGATAAATTTACAGGATGGAAACAAGAATATAAAACATTTTATGATTTTGAATGTACAAAAGATTATGATACAGTTTATGAAAATGAAATAATACCAATACATAACGGAAATGGTGAGCTATGGAATTGTTACGCAGGATGTGGAAAATCATATTATATAAAAAATACATTAATACCTGAATTAATAGATGATTATTTAGTTGTTACACCTTCACATAATGCATCAAAGGATTATTATAAAAATGATTTTAAATGCAAAGTAATACAGACATTTAATTATACTGATATATTACCAGAAGAAACAAATATTATAGTTGATGAATTTGGATTATGTGATAAAAGGGCACATGATTTTTTGTATAGGTGCATGATTGCAGGTAAAAAAATATATGCATTTGGTGACTTTAAACAGTTATTACCAGTTGGAGAAGATGAACATTTTAATAAGCAACATTATTTAAATATTATGTTTGATAAAATTCATGAAATGGATACTAATTATAGAAATGGTTTTACAAAAAAATATTATGATAAATTAATTAATAAAGAAATTGATTTAGTAAAAGAAATTAAAAAACATAGAGTTGATGACTATAATGAAGCTGATATTATTATATGTAGAACTAACAAAGAATGTGATGAATATAATAAACTGATTGCAAACAAATTAAAGATTAGTTATAAGATAAATAAAAATGGTGAAATAACAAGCTTTGAACCAAAAGAAGGAATTAAAATAATATGTCATACAAATGATTTGAGAAAATATGAAATTTATAACAATTTTGATTTTATAATAAAAGAATTTGATGGAAATGATTTAATATTTGATGATGGCACAATATTAAATAAAAAATATTTAAAACATTTTAGTCTAGGTTATGCAATAACTTCTTATAAAGCCCAAGGACAAGAATTTAAAAGTTTTTATATTCCTAGTTCATCATTAAAAAATATAAATGGAAGATTTGCATATACAATGATATCTAGATTGAAAACTAAGTAATTGTTATATGAAAAACGCATTTTTTTAAAAAACTTTTTCTATACTTTAATTATATAGAAAACTCTATGAACGAAAAACAAGAAAATAAGACTAAAGATATTAAAAAATATATGAGGGAATATATGAAAAAATATAACGCAACAAGATTTAAAGATGAAGATGAAAAAGTAAAAACCTATAATAAAATATATAAAAGATCATATGAAATGACTAGATGTGAAATATGTAATAAAGAATTTTCAAAATCAAATATTTCAAATCATAATAAAACATTAAAACATCATAATAAAACATTAAAACATCAATTGAATGAATTGAAAACTATGTAATTGTTATATGGTGAGGTATTTAAAAATGTTTTCCCCCTGATTGAATAAATCTCATCAACTCTTTTTTATTTTTAGCATATGAAAAACCTTTAAGACCCATTTTTTTAGCATGTAACTTCAGTTCTACAACTGTTGGTACTCTTTTAACGTCACTTGATTTTTTACCATTCCTAGATAAAGACATTAATTTTTTTTTTTTGACACTTTGTTTTAGATTTGTAAATCTTTTAGCAGCGCCACCTTCATAATCACCTCCTCCTTCGTAATTATCGCAAAAACCATCACCGTAATAAGCATTTTTCCAAGCTACAGGCATTTAATATATTATATGTTATCAAAATAAAATTATATATTCTTATATTTATTAAGGTACGTATGATTTTAAATTTATACTATATTCTTTAATGTAAGTTTTAGTTAAACTGTTAATTATTCCTTTCAAATATTTTTTAAGCTCACCAAGCATATCTATAAATGATTCTTCATTATTAATATTTTTAATAAGATCATTTATTACTTTTACTATTGATAAATCATTTAATTTCTTGCTCTTTTCCTTTGTAACATATAAATGGTTTAAAATTATATCTTTTATATTTCTCAGTTGATTATCAGCACCTAATATATCAGAAATCACATTAAAGTCAGTATAAACAGAAGCTATTAAATTAATATTACCAACTAAAAAAGGTGAAATTTTATTTAACATACTTGCATCATCTTCTAATCTTGCAATTGTATAAGCTCTTTTTAAAGCTTTTGCATAATTTAAATTATCTGGTAAAAGATTATGTAACATATTTATTTTAATTCCATATATAATGTCTTCAATATTTACATCTTCATGCATAGGTTCAAATACATTAGTTATCTCAATTATTCTATCATTTAAAATAAAATACATATCAATTTTATTCAAAGCATGATTATAACAATATTTTATACATTCATCTAATATATATTTATCATTGCCGTCAACTTTATAACCTTTCAATATTTCATCTGGTGTCCATCTAATAGTAATTATTTGATGTATTTCATCAAATAATTTTACCCAATCAAAAACACCTATTCCATTTAACGGAGGTATAACAGATATTGATAAATTATGGTAATTAGCTATTTTTTTGATAATATCAGGTTTATAATTATATATTACACCATTATGAAGATTACCTAAAGCCTCTAATAAAATAGAATATTTTCTTTTTATTCCTGATTTTATATCACCAATTATATAATCCTTTTTATGAATTTGCTTAATAACTTTTTGCATTGATGATTTAATATCAGTTATAGGCATTGGCTGCTTAATATCAATATCACCAGCATATATTAAATTTTTAAACACTGCAGATCCAAACAGTTCAATAGGATATTTACTTATAGTGATTGTTTTAATTGCAACATCTGCTTCTTTAGGGTAATCTTCAGGATAATGTTTTTTAGGACATACAAAATCTTTTAATTTATTAACGAACATCTATAATAAAACATAATATTATTTTTCAAATAACACCTTACATAATTTAACTTTTTTTGACACCTGTTTGAATAGTTCTAGAGTATTTACATGATACTTAACAAATATTATATATAATAACTCAAATTTTGCATTTTCCTCATCATCCATTATAATAATAACTTTATCATCTTCACATATACCATATTTTACAATATGATCATCAAATGATAATTTACTACTATGTATATGAACTTTAAAAGTACTTTTTAAATTTTCTATGTCTTTCATTGACATAGTGAATAGTATAGGTTCGGACATATAATTTAATTATAGAAATAATTATATTTGTTTATTATATAAATGAACTTTGAAATCATTGAAAAAGAAGCAATTGTCTCAAAACCAGACTTAACATGTTTTGTTTGTAAAAAAACCAATAAGGGTAATTATCATTATGCAATGATGAAAAATACTTATTATTGTACAGACTGTATGAATGATCTACCATTTGTTGATAGTATTATTGACAAAAAATTTAGAGAACTTTATAAAATTATAAATGAATTAAGTAATGGTTTAGTTGAAAAGAATGAAAGATTAAAAACACATGAGGAAAAAATCATTAATCAACAAGATAAAATTGATAAGCTATGTGCATTTGTCGAAACAATAGAATATCATTTAAAAGAAGTTGATGAAGAATCTAATATTGTATAGGAAGAAATAAAAGAATAATCTAATATTATATAATGACTAAAAAAAAACATTGTGTATGTTGTAATTGTGATGTAACAAGTCAAAATTTTGCAACACATAAGAAAACGACAAAGCATTTGAAAAATAAGGCAAATTATAAACCTATAAATTTATTAGATAATATAAAAGATGAAAAATGTGAAATAAAATATCTAAAGTTAGAACTTGAAGAAATTAAAACTAATATTGATAATATTTTGAAAAATATTGTATAGTCTTAAATTATATCAATGCCAAAAAGATTAAGGGGAGGTTGTGAAGAGTGCGGAGGAATATGCGGAGGAGCTATGACACCGCGTGAATTAATGGAGATGGTTTTACAACATGCTGAAGATGGAAATATATCAGGTGGAGAAGTTGCACACGCAATAAATGAATATTCGGGAATGGGTATGCATGGTGAGGGTTTTTTTAGTGATTTTTTAGATGGTCTTAAAAAAGGATTTAGTGCAGTTGTTAAACCTGCGGGGGCTATATTATCAGCAATTCCTGGATTTCAAGCGCCGGGAGCAGTTCTAAGCACTTTAGGTAATTTAGCTGGAGGTCGTAGAAGGGTAGTAAAACCACGTAGAAGGGTAGTAAAACCACGTAGAAGGGTAGTAAAACAAAGAAAAAAAACACAGGATAACTTATAATAATCAATAAACAATAGTTTTTTTTATCATAGTTTTTTTTATCATATATAATATTATATTATTGTATATGACAGATTTTAGCTTATCAATGACTTCAGGTAGAAGATTGTGTAAAATTAAAGGTGGTAAATTACACAATAAAGTAATATATCTTTATGATAAAAATTTTAGATGTTGTACTAATCATAATAAAAAATGTAATGGGGATTGTTGCGATAATTGTTGTTTTATTGACTATCATGTAGATGATAATGATGATAATGATGATAATATTAAATATTGCAAAATTTCTGATGATGGTTTGTTTTGTCATGCACCTACTAATGAACCTAATATGTGTGATGTCAATCTTTATTGCGGTAAACGTGGATCAGGTAAATCAACATCATTATCTAGTTATGTATCTTTTTATAAAAAACTATTTCCAAAGAATAAGGTTTTTCTTTTTTCACAGAAAAAAGAAGATGATATTTTAGATCCTGTTGTTGATAAACGTATAGATCTAGATACTTATATTGATCAAGGTGGTGTAAAATTAGATCATTTTAAATATCCTTCATTGGTTATTTTTGATGATATTGATATGTTAACAGATAGTAAAGAAGATGGAAAATTAAAAACAGAAATTTATAAATTAATGAATACATTAATCGAATTAGGAAGATCAAAAGGTATTACAGTTTGTCAAACTACTCATATCGCAAGAGATCATGAAAAAACTAAACATATTTTAAACGGTTGTACTACTTTTACATTTTTTAAACATGCAATAAGTCAGCAGATCAAAGATGCCATGAAATTATATTTAGGTCTTTCACCTTCACAAATAAAAACAATTTTATCATTACCAAATACAAGACAAATAACAATATTTACAATATGTCCCCCTGTCGTTATGACCGATAAAGAATTATTTATATTGGAGGACAAATAATTTTTTTTTTTTTTATTATTTAATTTTATATGACGGATTATCCATTATCTAAAACAGACATTGAACATTTTTTTAATGGCAAAATTAAAGTTATGCTTTACGACGAAATAAGTCAGTATAAAACTATTAACGATCTTCTATATCCATATGGTAGAGTTTGTATTTTATATTATTGGAGGAAATATCATGGTCATTGGATTTGTATTTTTAGAAATATTAATGATAGGGTTGAAGTATTTGATAGTTTTGGCTCTTGGATTGATGATACACTAAAAGATATCAATTATTTGTTTAGAAAAGAAACAAATCAAGAAACAAAACATCTAACAAAATTATTATATGAAGGTGATAGAGATGTTGAATACAATGATCAAAAATTACAGAGCACTAAGGCTAGTACTTGTGGTAGATGGTGTGTTTATAGAATGTTAAGAAATGATTTGACTATTGAAGAATTTGATGACTTATTTAAAAGAATTAAAAACAAAGATAAAAAAATAATTTCCTTGACAAGTATATAAATGCAAAGAATAGTAAAAATAGATAAGACAGAAGATGCAATTTACTACAACTTAACACTTAATAAAGGATTTACAGCAACTGACGACACTGGCTTCAATACTCCAGGTTCTTTTAGTGAATATAATGATAAACCATTTTTGCGTGATTCGGGTGATTGGTGGATTTCTTTAATGAGATGTTCAATACCAACATCATTTATTCCTAGATATATATTTCCTATTCAATTAGGAGCACTTCAAAATAATATCAATTACTCATATAATTTTGTTACTTTTAGATATGCAACCGCTCCAGGTGTTTATTTAGATCCTTTCGCATCTAGACAAACACCGTGGCAATATTTTCAATCAAATGTAACATTTCAAACAGAGTTATTTAATGTTCAACCTGTGGGTAAATATCCGCAAATATCTTACCCTTTACCACCTTCAGAAAATAATGGACAACAAGACATATCGGGGTTATACTATTATATTTATAATATCATGTCTTTGGTTAAAATGTTTAATGATACATTGGCCACTTTATGGAGTGTTTATATTACACAAATGCAAAGTCAATTCAGTGTAACACTTCCTGCAGGTATACAACCTTTTTATACATATGATGATGTTTCAATGTTATGGTCTTTTAATGCTGATTCCATTCTATTTGGTCAGGATCATTATCCCAGAGTTGAGGTTTATATTGATAATTTAGCAGTTTATAATACATTTTGCCCAGCTAGTTATAATTGTAAACCAAGTTTTATAAATGACATTCAATTATTAAGAGTTGTAAATTTACAAAATAATTCATTTACTTCATCTGCGCGTACATTTTATAAAATGAGTGCGGAACAATCTGCTAATGTGTCATACAGTGGATTTCAAAAAATTATAATAGAGGTCACCGGTGATATAATTGTTAAACATCCTGAAACCGATGCAGTGCCTTTATATTTTCAAGAATCAACAACCAGTTATACTCAAAAACCTTTGGTTTCTATGTTAGTTGATTTAGAAGTAGATCGTGATCAATGGGCTGTTAATAGTCAATATATACAATTTCAAGCATCTTCAAAAGAACAAGTGAGATTAATAAGTCTAGCTAATAATGAAGCTTTAAAAAACTTTAATTTGAATATCTTCTGGTTAAATAATTACGGGCTCAGGGTACCTGTTGAAATTCCATCGATAGGAATTTCGCTAAGTATAAAATTAGCATTCTTTAAAAAGTATTAATTAATATTATAATAAATATTTTATATGTGGTATAGTATATAAGATGTCATTAGTTTCACCCTTACCACTACCTGTATTAGTAGTCCCTGATCAATTATTGGACTTTTCGCAACCTGTATACACAATAAATGCCCCCAGCAGTCTAAAAAGTTTCAATGCTAATCAAATTCAAACGTATTCAAATTCGTATGTCAACGCCACGCTTAATCTCAATTCTACGGACTTTATCTGTGACCCTCAGATCTTACATTCTCAGCCTGTAACAATATCAATAGCAGCAACAAGCTCATTAGGTAATAATGTTTTGTTGGATGGATGTTGGGCATTGCGTAGCAATGCATTATATAAAAGTGTTGATGTCGCTGAAGTTAAATTCGGATCAACCAGTAACGCTGTCAACATCGGCGACACAATTTCAGCTTTGGAACATTACGGAAATTTTTCAACTGAAAAGTATATGAATTCATTCGGTTTATCGTATCTTGACCAGACGCAGTCATATAATGATCTTATTGGTTCTTCTCGCAACCCGTTAGCTCTTTACTCTTCAGGACTTGATATGATTGAACAGCGCGGATCTTATCCGGTAACAATTGTTTCAAATTCACCGACTGGAGCAGTTATAAGTACAACTTTACGTCAGCTTGTGCCCTTGAGTCCCTTGCTCGATAAAATCCGAAGAGATGGTTCGCCTGTTCAAGGCCTCAGTCATTTAGATAGTATTCAATTTAATGTTACATTTTACGGAAATGCTGGAAATCGTATGTTGTCATTAGCTGATGTAAGACCTGGCGGAGATGTTTTAACAGTAACAAATATCACGGTTACTATTGGTCAACCACTGTTCTCTTTTGTTCAGATTAAATCACGCAATGAGCCTATACCTCGCGTGTTGTCTTATCCATTAGTATCACAAGAAAGATATGTATTTAATGTAGGAACTGCATTAAGTCAAGGTCAAACAACACAATTTAATGTATCATCTTTCAATTTATCTAGAGTTCCACATAGTTGTATATTATACGCAAGACCTAGTAACAGTTCATTGTTGAACAATTCATCAGGAGTTCACATCAGTGACACCTTTGCTAAGCTGGACAATCTCAACCTAATGTATGATGGACAAGCATTGTTTAATCAATCTATTCCAGAAAATTTATATCAAATTAGCTCATGTAATGGATTACAAGATACATGGACTCAATTTTCAGGATTGCCAGTTATAAAGACAGCTTCAAATTTTCCAGCAACTTATATATATCCTGTCGGTTCAGTAATTAAACTAGAATTTGGAAAAGACATCAGTCTATACCCTGGTACTTGTGTTGGTAGTTACAGAAATACCGCAATATCATTGCAAGTGAATATTACAAACCTCTCAAGTTATACCCAACAACTTGAATTTTATATGATTTTGTTGTATAGTGATGTATTACAATTGTACGATAACAATTTGGCAAATATTAGTAGAATCCCAGTGAGCGAAGCGGATATAATTAATGCCAAATCTGATCAATATGTTCATAGATCTCTTGTAAAATCTGCTGATATATCAGGTTCTGGCTTATTCTCAAGTTTGGGAAATATTATAAGGGGTGTGTCAAGTGCTTTAAAACATCCATTAGGACAAGTTGCAAGATCTGTAATTAAAAGTGGTTTGAAGTCCACGGGACATCCTAATTTGGCTAACACTTTGTCTTCTGTAGGATTTGGAAAGCGTAAAGGGAGAAAAGGCTGCGGAGGCGCAATGAGTGGTGGCGGATTTGATGATTATGATGGTGGTGCAATGGCAAGTGTTGCAGAATTAGGAGATAGTCTCTATGATTAAAATGTTTTTTAAATATAATTAAATTTTATATGTATTGTATATATATATAAAATGGCTTCAGATCTCTCAACTTTAATGATCAATCAAACTAACCCTGTAAATTTGTATGTGGCTGGAATGAACGTAAACAATGTTTCATTACCCTCAACCGTCAATATTCAGGATAGTTCAACAAACAAACAAGCTTTGACTCTTGCATTAGAAAATTATGCCGATGGTACTTATAATTTAAGTATTTATCAAAAACCATGGTTAACCGTTATTGCAGGAATTGGTCAACAGACTATAACAGTTCCCTATAATGCTTTTATAAGTTTTTTAGGTGTCGTGGGAACCAATGGACAAAATTATGGCACTTTTACTTCCAGCACTTGGACTACACCTGTTAAGGGTTATTATAAAATTAATTACGGTTTTAATAAGCAATATTCAATAGGAACTGTTGAAAGTTCAGGATATATTTATTTGATAGTTAATGGTCAAAATATCGGCGCTTTTACTTCTCCTGTTGCTGGCGGTCAAACTACTACCGCCGCGGGTAATTATGTTTTAAGTAACACCTTTATAGCTGAATTGAATCAAAGTTCAAATGTTGTTCAGATTGGATATTTTACAAATATGTCCGGGGGTTCTATAACTCTTTCTTGTGCCACTTTAACTGCTGAATTTGTAGCGCCTGTTAATAATTAATTTTGTAAGTATAATATTTGTAAGTATAATATATAATGGCTTCAGATCTTTCAACGCTTATGATCAATCAGACTAACCCTGTAAATTTGTATGTTGCAGGAATGAATATAAACAATGTTTCATTACCTTCAACAGTCAATATTCAGGATGGTTCTTCAAATAAACAAGCTTTGACACTTGCATTGGAAAACATAACAGATGGTACTTATAATTTAAGTATTTATCAAAAACCATGGCTGACCTTAATAGGTGCTCAAGTCGGTCAAAGTATTAATACTACTTATAATGGCATTATTAATGTTTCATCACCGACTATAAATGGTCAAAATTATGGAACTTATACGGGTTCTACATGGACTACCTCAGTAAAAGGATTTTATAAAGTATTTTATAATATTAATAAAATATATGCTGCAAACACTGTTGAAAATGGTGGAAATATGTATTTAAATGTAAATGGTGCTGTTCAAGGTCAAATTTATTCAAATTTAAACGGCGGCAATGCCCAAGCTACTGAATTTACATATATGATGTCAGGTTGTTATATTGTTGCTCTTAATCAAACTTCAAATGTTGTTTATATGGGTTATCAAACCACTGTGAGTGCCGGGTCACTTGTGTTGTCAAGTCCTAATATGGTTGTTGAATTTGTTGCACCTATTAATGCCTAATTATTTTTCTTTTAATATTATTCATTGAATTATATTAAAATAATTTTGAAAAAAGAATTTATGCAACTGTTGTGTATGCAAATTTTGTACTATTCAAAGTACCATTAATGGCATATGCACTCGCTGCACCATTATTATTTGATGAGGTATTAGCTCCATAAAATACAATTGCAGAACCTGCATTACTGCTATTATATGTAACTGCATAACCTGAAGTTGATAAACCTGCTAATGAGAAGAAATTTTGAACTATTGATACTAATGAACCAGAACCTGCAGGAGCAGATATAAATAATCCACATGCTGTGTTACTTGTTGTAGGGTTGTAATTTGTTTTTGTTGTCGATGATGTGTATATAAATGCACAATTGCCAATACTAAAAGGAGTTGTATAACCACTTGTTTTACCCATAAAAAATATTGGTCCTGGTGTCGCACTTGTTCCATCACATTCAAATATATTTTCTCCTATCAATTCTGAAATCATATTCATACAATAAACTACACTGCCATTGCCAACTTGATCAATAAAATTATTAGCTAGATATAATCCACAATTTGAAGTATTGCCAATTATATTTAATAATGGTGTTGAACTTGATGTATTTGAATTTTGAATATATGAATTAGTTAAATATAATCTATAATCGCTTGTTGGTTGCATATTCAATGCTGTGTCAGTTGAATATATAAAAACATTTGTTAAAATCAAACAGTATTTAGCTGTTGATGTTGTATCTGTAATATTTCCATTTATTAACACGTTTGATATACCTAAATTGTTATTAAATAATGTTGTTGAATTTGTTATATTTATTGTTATATTTCCATTTATTACGCAATTATGGTTATTTGCTGGATATGCTGTAGATGGTCCAACTATTGAACAACATGAATTAATCGTAAAACTTTCATTGTATGTATTAAATGCTAAATGAATTATGTTGTTATATGCTGTATTTAATTGTGTTAATGCGTATGTTATTGTTAAATATGGAGCTCCTATGCTTCCATTATTACTATTAGAACCGTTAGGGGCAACATAATAATCATATGTATATTTCAAATTAGAACCAGCAACACCTGTTGCTCCTGTTACACCTGTTACTCCTATTGGTCCAGTTACACCTGTTACTCCTATTGGACCAGTTGCACCTGTTGTTCCTGTTACACCTGTTACTCCTATTGGACCAGTTGCACCATCCACACCTGTTGCTCCTGTTACACCTGTTACTCCTATTGGTCCAGTTACACCTGTTACTCCTATTGGACCAGTTGCACCTGTTGTTCCTGTTACACCTGTTGCACCATCCACACCTGTTGCTCCTGTTACACCTGTTACTCCTATTGGACCAGTTGCACCTGTTACTCCTATTGGACCAGTTGCACCTGTTGCACCTGTTGCACCATCTACACCTGTTGCACCTGTCGCACCGTCTGCACCTGTTGGACCTGTCGCACCATCAGCACCTGTTGGACCTGTCGCACCGTCTGCACCTGTTGGACCTGTTGGCCCTGTTGGCCCTGTTGCACCAACTGAGGGACAATTTACAATATCATAACCATTCATATTTATGACATTATCGCAGTTCAAATATCCACTTGAATCAACTGACAAAGATACAGTATCATTATTTGTATAATTTTTTAATTTTAATTGTGAAAAATTATTAATTTGTGCTCCTGACGATAACGCATAAATTCCACCTGATGCTGAAATATTGCCAGATGCCGATATTGATGTACATAATAAATCGCCTGATCCATCTGTTACAAATGTTCCATTATCACTATTTAATTGTGAACATACTATATTTTTACATGTTAAGTCACCAGATCCATCAGTTGTTATATTTCCATTATCAAGAGATGATGTGCTTGTTACATTCAATGTAGATGTATTTACATTTTGACTATTTGAATTATTAACGTTTATTATGTTATTGTTATTTAAATCTAAGCTGTTTTGTGGTAATCGTAGATTATTGCTATTATTTTGTAATAATACACTGCCATTTATATATATGCTATTTGTCACACCCAAACTACCAGTTATATTAACATCACCATTTGTATTTAATCCACCTCCTACAACTAAATTATTAGTATTTGATGTTACAGGAATATCATATGTTTCTGGATGTTTTCCCTCTGTAGTATTTTCAAATATCAAAGGATTAACCATTACAAATGGTGTATTTAATCTTAAATTAGTTCCATCATTAGATAAAGTTGAACCATGTATATTTAATGTACCATTTACGTTTGTATTATTTCCTATGTGAACTAAATTATCACTTGTATCAACTAATGAATATCCTGCCAAATTAACATTTTGAGAAGCTGGATAAGATGCCCAATTGGTTGCACTTCCTTCACCATTCGGAACCCATACTAAAGATGAATCACTTGCAAGTGCTAGAACTTCACCGGTTGTACCTGATCCACTTTGTAAACTTAATGTATTTACATCTTTTAAATTTGTTGCATGAACATCAATCGCATTTGTAATATTATATTCACCCATATTAAAACCTGTAAACATTTGGATATTTTGACCTCTTGTGTAAGGTTCTATATTATCAGTTTTTACATATTGTGTAGATACTTCTTGTGTCACAGTTTCGATAGCGTTTACTTTTTGAACATATAAATTAATTGTTGAAGGTTGGTTTAACAATAATTGTGAAAAATCTGAAGCCATATATAATATGGATACATTATATATATGCCTTATTATATTAAAGAATGGTAAGGGTAGGGAAGGAAAAAGTGAAGTAAAAAGATGAGGGTTTTTTGGTGTTAATTGGGTTAGTCAAATAAAATGTTCAATACATTTTGTACATAATATTTTTCATTACCATTATTTCTAGAAAAATTTCCTTTTTTTCATGGTAATATTTTTTTGGCCATTTTTGGTGTTAATTGGGTTAGTCAAATAAAATGTTCAATGACAATTTGTATGTTTTTGGGTATGGTTTTTAGAATAAATTTTTTTGATGGATTTTTTTGATGGATTTTTGAATAAATTTTTAGTGTCAAAAGTCATTTTTAATGTCATTTTTAATGTCAGTTTGAGTGTCATTTTTAGTGTCAAAATTTCCCATTTTGAATGTCATTTTTAGTGTCAAAAGTCATTTTTAATGTCATTTTTAATGTCAGTTTGAGTGTCAAAATTAAAAATTTTGAAGGTCATTTTTAGTGTCAAAATTTTTTCCCCATTTTTTTGAATAAATTTTTTTGATGGATTTTTTTGAATAAATTTTTTTGATGGATTTTTTTGAATAAATTTTTTTGATGGATTTTTGAATAAATTTTTTTGGCATTTTATTTCCTTAAAAATTCCCCGTTTTGAATGTCATTTTTAGTGTCAAAAGTCATTTTTAATGTCATTTTTAATGTCAGTTTGAGTGTCAAAATTAAAAATTTTGAAGGTCATTTTTAGTGTCAAAATTAAAAATTCCCCGTTTTGAATGTCATTTTTAGTGTCAAAAGTCATTTTTAATGTCATTTTTAATGTCAGTTTGAGTGTCATTTTTAATGTCAGTTTGAGTGTCAAAATTAAAAATTTTGAAGGTCATTTTTAGTGTCAAAATTTTTTCCCCATTTTGAATGTCATTTTTAGTGTCAAAAGTCATTTTTAATGTCATTTTTAATGTCAGTTTGAGTGTCATTTTTAATGTCAGTTTGAGTGTCAAAATTAAA
>Ga0316217_10003993_pt1 | contig 16321 bp, 10 predicted proteins | sample 1anoAmetaG_FD_203633 | JGI IMG/M metagenome (GOLD analysis project Ga0316217, IMG submission 203633) | Freshwater microbial communities from Trout Bog Lake, Wisconsin, USA - 1anoA | ecosystem: Environmental > Aquatic > Freshwater > Lake > Hypolimnion/Profundal zone | place: USA: Wisconsin...
GAGGGTCAGCGTGCCGGCGTCGGCGGTGGTTTGCAAGTGCGTACCGCCGCAGAATTCGATGGGGTAGTCACGCCACTTGGGATTGGCCGGATCGGCCAGCAGATCGGCGACCGGCACGCCGACCGACAGCACGCGCACCATGGCCGGATATTTTTCGCCGAATACCGCACGCAGGCCGTTGATCTTCAATGCCTGCTCCTGCGGCACTTCCTGGGCGTAAACCGGCTGCGGCTTTTCGATCTTGGCCGTGGCCAATTGTTCCACCGCGTTCAGTTCCGCTTCGGTGAGCGCTTTGGGATGCGAAAAATCGAAACGCAATTTCTCCGGATCGACCAGCGAGCCTTTTTGCTGCACGCCATCGCCGAGCACTTGCCGCAAGGCCCAGTTGAGCACGTGCGTGGAAGTATGATTTTTTTCAGTGCTTAAGCGCACATTGGCCACGGTAGCAGTGACGGATTGGCCGACGACCATTTTCCCGCCGGCCAGCTTGCCGACGTGCAGGATGTAGCCGCCGATGTTGCGCGTTGTTTGCACGGTGAATTTCAAATTTGAGATTTCCGATTTCAAATCTGAGATTCCCTCCAGCGTGCCGCTATCGCCCACTTGCCCGCCCATCTCGGCATAAAAATTTGTATGGTTCAGGATCACGGCAAACTCGCCAGCGCCTTCGGCCTGGTCCACAAATTTCTCGCCATCCCAAATCGCCTGCACGCTGGCATTAATCGCCGCGTGGCTGAATTTCGGCTGATCGTTGGTCGGCGGAATCTTCTCGCCCTGCAATTGCGCAATCGCATCCGGCGGCAAATTGGCCACCGAAGTCTCGGCTTCCTTGCCGCCAGCACGGGCCAGTTCCCTGGCCTGCTCCATCAACTTTTCGTAGCCGGCAATGTCCACCGTCATGCCGCGCTCTTCGGCCATGATGCGCGTGAGATCAATGGGGAAGCCATACGTGTCATGGAGCTTGAAGGCCGCCTCCGCTGGCACGAGGTTCTGCTCCGATTTGAGTTTAATGAGGCTCTCCGGGGACAGCAGAACCTTCGTCGCAGCCTCGAACTCCGCCACCTCCCTGCAATCTCGCTCCACGTAGAAGCCGTACTTTTTCTCCTCGTCGGGGGCCAGCAGGCTCCGGGCATTGGCACCGCGGGCCGGCCAGACTCTCCGGTAGATTTCGAGCAATGCTTGTCTGCTTCTCGGGGCGTACGCCGTTTGATCAATCTCCATCTTCCGGCACCAACGGAACACCTCGTCAGTGAGCGCGATACCCCTGTCCAAGGTGCGGCCAAAACTCACTTCCTCATCCTTGATAATCTCCGCCACATGGCCGGGATTCTTTGTCAGTTCGGGAAACGCCCCGCCCATCATGTCCACAATCACCGGCACCAGCGTGTGCATGAATGGCTCATTCAAGCCAAGCTGTTGCCTGCCGAAACGCACCGCGCGGCGCAGGATTCGCCGCAGCACATAGCCGCGGCCTTCGTTGCTGGGGACCGCGCCATCGGTCAGGGCAAACGTTAGGCAGCGGGCGTGATCGGCCACCACGCGGAAGGCGATATCGTGCCGCAACTGCGGATTGGCGGCCTCCGCTTGCGGGTCGGCGGTGTTGCTCTTGGGAAACTGCCCGGTGTACTTAATGCCCGAACGCTGGGAAATGGCCGCGAACAGCGGGTCCCACAAGTCGATGGCGAAATTGTCGTCCTTGCCTTGGAGTATCTGGCAGATGCGCTCGAAACCCATCCCGGTATCCACATGCTGCGCCGGCAGCGGAGTGAGGTTACCGGCGGCGTCGCGGTTGTACTGGATGAAGACGTTGTTCCAAAACTCCATCACGCGGGGATCATCGTCCTTGACGACGGAAGGCCCGCCGGTTTTGCCCGGCGTGCGATCGATGAAAATCTCGGTGCAGGGACCGCACGGGCCGGTGTCGCCCATTTCCCAGAAATTCTCGGCCAGGAAATGAATGTGATCGTCGGTTTTCTCGCCGTACTGTTCCCAGTTGGCGACCTGACGCCAGATTTCGGCGGCCTCGCTGTCACGCGGCAGACCATGCTTTTCGTCGCCGATATAGCAGGTGACATGTATGCGGGTGGGATCGAGTTTGAAAACCTTGGTCAGCAATTCCCATGACATGCTGATCGCCCCGCGTTTGAAATAATCGCCGAACGACCAGTTGCCGAGCATTTCAAAGAACGTGTGATGCCGGCGGCTGCGGCCGACATCGTCCAGATCGTTATGCTTGCCGCCGGCGCGGATACATTTTTGCGTATTCACCGCCCGCGTGTAGGCGCGCTTTTCCTGGCCGAGAAAGATCGGCTTGAACTGGTTCATCCCCGCGTTGGTGAAAAGCAACGTAGCGTCATCGTGCGGCACCACCGGCGAACTGGGCACAAACGTATGGCCGTGCTGCCGCACGAAGAAGTCGATGAACTGTTGGCGTATCTGCTGTGAAGTCATGTTGTCCATTTTTCCAAAAAGCACCGCATTATGGTCGAGTCAGGGGGAAAAGGGAAGAGAAGCGATGGGATTGGACAATCGACAATCGTCGTCGCTGGTTAGCCGCGACGCGCAGGGCGGGTACTCATGCCCGCGGCGGAGCATGTCTTGTGCCACGCCACCGCGCTCCGCTGCGCGACGGCGTACCGTCTCTCCGCACAATAGCGTCCGGGACTTGGATAGCTTACGTTAAATCGTTGGTGTGATGGTAGTGATGGATTTGTCTTGGTCGCGGATCGTCAACCGCGTCAAGTTCCGCCCGCCGGCCGGATGAGGCTCAGAGACGGGCGTACACGCTGTGCCCAATGGCCGTGTGCCCAATGGCCGCTTCCCTTCCTGACGCCATCCATTTACAATAAATACCGGAGCGGGAAGGAGGCCGATCAGTTCGATGAACATTTATCTAGCGATTTTGGCCCGCCGGGTTTGCCTGGCGGTTGCCGTCACGCTGCTTTTGTCCGCTTGCGCGGCCGAACAAGATCCCGCGTTGAATCCCCATCCGCGCGGCGTGGATCATTACGTCGATGGGGCCATCGCTTACCAGAAAGGCGAAATCGACCACGCCATCGCCGAATTGATGGCAGCCGCCAATGAAAATTCCCGTCTGGTCATGCCGCACATTATCTTGGGTGATGTTTACCGTTCGCGGCAGGATTATCGCCAGGCTTTGCCGCAATATCAATCGGCTTGCGAATTGGACCCCTACGATTATCACAATCACTACAATCTGGGCCTGACCTATCAATATCTCAACCGCTTGCAGGAAGCGGTGGCGGCGTATTTGCGGGCGCTGAAACTGGCGCCGAATGATTCCAAAACCAATATGAATCTGGGGCTGGTTTATCTGTCGCTGAATCAGCCGGGGGATGCCGAACCGATGATGCGCCGGGCGGTGAAATTCGATCCCGGCAGTGCCGATGCCCATTGCAATCTGGCGGTGGCGTTGGAATCGCTGGGGAAAGACACCGAAGCCGAAACCGAATATCTTCGCGCCCTGGAAATTGACCCCAATCACACCACGGCGCTGTATAACGTGGCCGGCGTAATGATCCAGCTTAACGAAAGCAAATCGGCCTTGGCGGTAATCAGTATGCTTCTCAAGCTGCGCGACACGCCGGAGATTCGCAAACGCTTTGGCGATGCTCTGCTGGTCAGCAATCGCGATGACGATGCCTACGCGCAATACAATCTGTCCCTGCAAGCCAACCCGCGCTACTGGCAGGCGATGAACCAGGTCGGCATGATATTCATTCGCCGCTATGAGGCCGGCACCCGGCTGGACGAAACCCTGCGACAGCGGGCGCTGAAAGTGTGGAAGAGCAGTCTGGGCATCGAGCCGCACCAGCCGCGCTTGCAGGAGATTTTCGACAAGTACAACGCGAACGGCAGGATCCTGCCGTGAAACCAACCACGCCCGATGATCCGCTCATTCTGCTCTTGAACGACGACCGCGTGGTGGCCGTCGCCAAACCGGCCGGCTTGGCCGCCATCCCCGGCCGCGGCGAAACCGACAGCCTGCTGCAAAAACTCTCCCGGCAACTGAATCTCCCCTGCACCGGTCAAACCGATCCGCGCCTGCGCATCGTGCATCGCCTGGACAAAGACACCAGCGGCGTGCTGCTGCTGGCCAAGGACATCGACGCCCAACGGCATCTCTCCCACCAGTTCCAGAACAATCTGATTAAGAAGGAATACTTGGCCATCGTCGTTGGCCGTCCGGCAGAATCGGAAGGCATGATCGACGCCCCGTTAGCCGCGCATCCCGCGCACCGCGACCGCATGAATGTCGCCAAACACGGTGGCCGCCCGGCCCGCACGCAATGGAAGCTGGAATGGGCCGCTCGCGATTTCTCGCTGATCCGCTGCTTCCCCCAGACCGGTAAAACGCATCAAATTCGCGTGCATTTAACCTACATCGGCTTGCCGCTGGCCATCGACCCGCTCTACAACCCGCCCCGGCAAGCCTTGCTGCTCAGCGAAATCAAACGTGACTACCGCCCCGGCGCTGATGTCGAACGCCCGCTGATCGAGCGTCTCACCCTGCACGCCGAAAAGCTGACGTTTGTGCATCCCTCCGGCCAAAGCGTGGAAGTCATCTGCCCGCCACCGCGCGATTTCAAAGCGGCGGTGAATCAACTATCCAAACTGCGGCGATGAATGGAGAATGAGCCACATGAAACCCATTGGGTTGCCATTCATTCGCAAAAACGCCCATGCGCGGGTGTCGCCCAACCTTCGCACTTTGGACCCTGCTTCGTCCTTGGCGTGGTCGAAAATGCGGTTTTTCGGCCACGGTCTGCACGACAAAACGCGTTGACTCCCGGCCGCGGGTAACTCGATCATCGACGCGCGAACCCGCGGTTGCAGTGCCGGTCGTGTCTGTGTTCAGGCAAAGCGATGCCGCAGCGGCGCGGGTCGCCAACCAAGGGAAAATAGTGCCAGAGAACACCACATTCCAGCAGCCAGATGCCAATGCCGGATGAATGACAACTTCCCAGCCATGGTGCTCTCCCACCCAACGGCATTGTGCTTGCAGTCTCCGCTGCAAAGCGGCCCAATCACGGCTAACAAATATCGTTGCGTGTGACCAATGCAAGCAAGAAATGGCGTGCGAACATGGGACCGGGCCGACACGGCTCGGCTCTGATATTGACAACGCCCGCCGCCCGCTGCCTAATGCCGCTCGAAGACCCGAACATGGAAAAATTATCGCTCGATCCTCAATCCACTGCCCTGGTGCTGATCGACTTGCAGCAAGGCATCGTTGGTATGCCGACCGCGCCGCATCCGGCGGCAACCGTGCTGGCCAACGCCGTGCGGCTGGCGGAGCGGTTTCGCGCACTTTCGGCCACGGTGGTATTGGTCCGCGTGGCATTTGCGCCGGATGGCAAAGACGCCCTGGCCAACCCTGTCGATGCACCTTTCACTACCCGCCCCGGCCAACGGCCGGCCAACTGGGCCGAACTGGTTGCGGAAATTGGCCCGCGCACCGGCGATCTGGTCATCACCAAGCACCAATGGGGCGCTTTCTATGGCACCGAACTGGACCTGCAATTACGCCGACGGGGCGTCCGCACCATCGTGATCGGCGGGATCGCGACGAATTTTGGCGTGGAATCCACCGCCCGCGATGGCTGGGAACGCAATTACGCGATGGTTTTTGCCGAGGATGCCATGGCCACCATGTCTGCCGAGGCACATGCTTTTGCGATTAGCACGATTTTCCCGCGTTTGGGCCGAATCCGCAGCACGGCGGACATTTTGGCGGGGTTGACGTAAGAGCCGGGCCGCGCCGGCCCGGTTCCGAGGCGAGAGGCCCCGGCTCTGGGTGCGGCTAAATTATTCTCCACCGGATCAAAACCCGATGTTTCCGCACAGGACACTGCGTAGAATAGACTGACGGATTGGAGGGATTTAATGGGCAGAAAGCCAACAGGGCGTGGAAAACGAGGTTTTCATGACAGTCAAGGTATCCAAACGGCGTGCGGACGCGGGTTTCACACTGCTGGAACTGCTGGTGGTGATCGGCATCATCGTGGTTCTTGTCGGACTTTTGTTCCCCGCCATCTCCGTGGTGCGCAATTCTTCCTACGCCGCCGTCACGCAAAGCCGCATTGCCGGACTGATTCAGGCCATTCAGCAATATCAGCAGCAGTTTTCCGCGCTGCCGGGGCCGATTCCGAATGCGATCACTGAGAGCCAGAGCGTCCCGGGACAAATAAACGGTAATCCGCTGCTTAGTAACGATGGCAAGAACATCTCGATTATTGTTACCAGTTCGCAAAACATTACGCTTGGCTTGCTGGGCGGTCTTGCTTACAGCGGAAGCCATGTTCCGATCTATTACTATGACCCGACTGCCTTGGGGCACGGACCGAGCGGCCTTAATCCCAACAACCCCAAGCAATTTCTCCCGAGCATCGACAATGCCACCGGCCGAACCGTCACAGGCACAGTAACCACCGCAGCCGAGGCTTATGTCCCCGAGTTCATGGATGCTTTCCCCATTCCCATGCCGATCCTTTATCTCCGCGCTAACCAGGGAATGACCACGGCCGTTGACGCGGCAACGCCATCGAAGGCGCAGTACAGCCTGAACGATCTGACGCCGTACGCGTCGAAATTCTACAACCCTCCGACATCCTACAGCCCGCTGACATGGACAGGCTCCAACCAGCCTTTTAATTATCCGGCTATCACCGCAAACGATGCGGGCTGGCCTGGATCCTACAACTATTTCGTCAGCGCCAGTACCGGTGTGGTCCATCAGAAAGACGGTTATATTCTGATGGCCGCCGGCAAAAGCCGCTTGTATGGCAATAACGACAACCTCACCAGTTTCGGTAACCCTGGACAATAGGCCATGAAACATTCGTCACGACATTCCGGGTTTACGCTGACCGAACTGCTGGTGGTCATCGGCATCATCGCGCTGCTGGTGGGCGTTTTGCTGCCCGTCCTGGCCAGGGCCCAACGGATGGGCAGCATCACCAAATGCAAAGCCCAGATGCAGCAAATCGCCCAGGGGCTGGATAATTACTTCATCGATTTCGGCGATTATCCGCGGATAACTGCCGGGGCGTACCCAACCGGCGTGGTGACCGGAACGCCACCGTACAGTCCAACCGGCCCGCAAATCCTTTGTTGGGGTTTGGCGGCACTCGGGCCGATGTCCCAAGATGGTGCCGACGGACCGGGATTCCGCAAACCCGTGGGAAATGCGTTCGGGACCGCCTCGGTTGGCCGGGTTTATGGCCCTTATATCGTAGTCGATAAGTTTCAGTTTACCTGCCCCAACAATCCTGCCGACGATTCGGCGGAAATCCTCGATCCCTGGGGAAAGCCCTTCCTCTACTTCCCGGCGCGCTTGGGACATCCGGCCATTAACACCCCCAACTCCTACGTTGCCAATAGCACGACCAGCGGTACTCAACCCCTGTACGATTGGATTTACACTTACTACTACAACAATAACACCAGCCCATCGACTTGGTCTGCGACGCCCCCGAGCACGTTCCCGTTAGCCACAATGCAAGCCTTCCTGGGCGCCAACGCCAACGGTTCGGCAGCCACCCCGGTCTACACCGGTCCCTACATTCTCTGGTCTGCCGGCCCTGATCGAACCTATGGCAGCCAAGGCCCCGACAATAAATATGGCGATTCGGATGACGTTACCACCTTTAACCAGTAACCCCATGCCACCGGACCAAACGAATAATCTCTCCGCGTTCCGCGTGCAAAAACACACGCCGCGTCGCCGGCCGGCCGGTTTCACCTTGATGGAATTGGTAATAGTGGTGGCGATTTGTGCCTTCCTCTTGTCCATGCTGGTGGTGGGATTCAAGTACGTCGCCCAATCCGGCAACGCCAAGAGCACCATCGCCACCCTGGAATCGCTCAAAGCCATGCAGGCGAATTTTGAGAAGGCCACTGCCGGCAGCACCTCCATGACGATCCCCACGGCGGCGATGCTGGGAGCCGACTCAGCGACAACCCCAACCCTAGTTACCGTCGATTCCTCAACGCGTTACGGCCCGGCAATTATCTACACTCAGGCAATCATCTATCGTTTGCGTTCGATTCCGGACAACTTGGCCATTATTCAGAATACCCCGAGCAATCGGTTGTACATACCTCCGCTGCCAACGTCGCTCTCCACCTGGCCAGCATTGAATGCGGTCAGTGGCCAGCAGTATTACTATCCCTCGAATTTTGCGACTTGGGCTTGGACCACTGGCAAGCCGTATTACGCCGGTGACTTGGCGGCGGATTCGGCAAGCCCTGCCAATATCTATGTCTGCGTTCAGGACAACACTGCCGCAGCCGGCAATGCCCCGGTTCCCGGCGGAAATGCCTATTGGCAAATGGTGAGTTATGTCGTTGGTGGGACAACGCCGGCAAGCCAGCAGCATAACGTTCCCGTCTTTCTCGACGCCTGGAACAATCCGATTATTTTCGTCCCCGCCGGCGGACTGCTGACCAATAGTGGCCTCACCGCGTCGCCCACTTGGGCAGCCAACATCAGCTACCCGGTCAACGCCCAGGTTTATGCCACCGTAAATAGCGTCGTGCAGAGCTTTGTCTGCGTCCAAGCGCATACCTCGGCCGCTGGCAATGGCCCGCCATACTCGGCCTACTGGAAAGCCGCCTATGCGCCGACGGCCTATCGGCCGTTTTGGGTTTCCGCCGGGCCGGATGGCCGGTTTACCGATTACAATAATGCCACCCCGGCGGCCGCTCCGGCCACCAACGACAACATCAACTCCTTTGATAACTAAATGGATACTCGCCCAACCATTTTCGTCAGTCTGACCGCCACTCGCTGGAGGATATCTGCCAATCGGCAATCGGCAATCGGCAATCGGCAATCCCCGAGAGCTTTCACCCTCGTGGAAATGCTGGTTGTGCTCGGCCTGGCGGTGATCCTGCTCAGCCTGGCCGTGGCCGCGTTCAACGCCCTGACCGGCAACCGCAGCATCGAAGCGACCAAGAACACCCTGGCCTCTTTGCTCTCCGAGGCCCGACTGCTGTCGCTCAACAACTCGGGGCAATACACCGGCGTGGCGGTCTTCCCCGATCCCAACAATCCCAGCCGCTGTCTGGCGGCTATCGTCAAACGCAACGTCAACAGCACCTACGACACCGATCCCTACGACAATTACAAATCCTACAGCAATAGCTTCACGTATTCCCAAGGCCAACGCGTCGTCTTCCCCACGCAATACTCCGACAGCAATCCGGGCAACAAATGGTTTATGGCCATCTTCGTGCGCACGAACTTTAGCCCGGGCAGCGTGGGAAATTCGCCCCCCGTGTCCGTTGGCCCGCATACTAATGCCAACTCTTTCGTCAACCAATACTGGTCGCTGTACATTCCCGGTGATACCGACATTGTGGCCGGCACCGATGTGCAGCCATTGTCGGCGGGGGTTGGCGTGCGGATGATAAATGACTCCTACCGCGTTTCGGGAATTCCCACCGGCAGCCGCTACGTGCCGCTGGGCGTGATTTTCTTCGACCCGCAGGGCCACTTGACCTGTATGTCCTATACCATCACCCCCGGCACCAACCTTGGCAACGCCATCGGTTTGACGACCTACTCCTATCCCGGCACCACCGGCCTGGCCACCCTGGATTCGACCACGCCGCTGGTCTATTCCGATTTTGGTGTGGCCATGTACGATATCACGAGTTTCAACAACAACAGCGCCGCGCTGACCGGCCCTTACGATACCGGCAACGACACTTGGATCGACAGCAACGGCCAGGTCTGGACCATAGACCGTTTCAATGGCCAATTGGTGACCACACCATGAGAAATACCTGCTATTTAGCCTCGGCCCACTATTCTTCTTCGCGGCCTTCGCGCCTTTGCGGTGCTCCAATGCGGATTACCGCGAAGGCGCGAAGCACGCGAAGGAATTGTTCTTGCCGGGTTGGTTTTACATTGATCGAAATCCTCTTCGCCATCATGCTGCTGGCCATCGGTTTCATCATGATCTCCGGCGCGCTGCTGGTCGGCACGGTGCAAACGCAAACCACCATCCAGAACATCACCGGCGACGCCATTGCCAAGGGCGCGGTGAGGATTTTTGAAGGTGGAGCACACTACAACGTCGCCGGGGCAACCATGGCGAAAGACGGCCAAGTCCATTTCGACGCGACTGCCGCCACTCAATATATCCAAGGCGAACGGATCAATTCCACGGATAATCGCTACGGCTGGGTTCCCTTTTACCGGTGGGACGCCCCCACGAGCATGTTTCAAGTTTATATCATTGCCACGCAATGCCGCAACGCCAGCAGTTACCCTTATCTAATCCCGCTTTCCTGCCTGAGTAACGATCTGACGCCGGAATTGATAATAACCGCCACCCTGAACGCCGGTGGCGGTGGCGCGCCGGACACCATCACCGGATTGACGTCTGCCGACCGGGCGGCAACGGGGGCATACGTGATTATTCAGAACAACCCCAGTAACGCCGCCTGTAATGGCATGATCCTCCAGCTTGGCGCGCCTCTGGCTGGTGGTGGATTTGAACTGGTTCCCGGCCGCGACCTTCAAAGCAAGAGTCCGGTCCCGACGGGGAGCGTTTCCCTGTACGTGGTGGGTATGGGTTTGGCTGACCCGACCCAAGCGCCGTCGGCCACGAATGGGTTCACGGGCAAAGCGCAGGATATCGCGGTTTATCCCTTGCCGAGTTCCGGCAATGCCGGTGCCAGTGTTCCGGCGCTTCCGCAGTGATGTGATTTATGATGACTCGCTTGCGACAAAATCTTCATGCGTTCACCCTCACGGAAATCCTCGTGGCTATGGGTTTGGCGGCGTTCATTCTGGTGGCCGTGGGCGCGGTCTTCAAAACCAGTTCCGATACCGTGGGCACAGGCTACGCCCTCTCCGAAGCCTATCGCTCGCTGCGCTCAACGCAGACGGCCCTATACAACGATTTGGTTGGATATGATCCCAGCGGCGTGTCAACCGGAATTGTCCCCAGCGCCAGCAACCCCTTCCTGCTGATCCATTCCGAGCAGGTGACCGCCTCTTTGAACAGCATTGATAAGACCAATGGCTTTACCGAGAATTACCGCACCGATATTCTCTCCTTCTTCTCCCAAGGCACTTTCCTCCGTCAGACCGGCCAGACAAACAATGGATTCATTTCTGATATGACCCCAATGCCAAACGCCTACATCTGGTATGGGCATGTCAATCAATACAACAACGCGCTGACGACTTCCAATCCTCCGGGCACGGCCACATGGCCGGATAACAATTCTTATGCGGATACCTTCTGCCTGGGCCGGGTTGCTATTCCGATGGCAGCCGCCACCTCTGTTGGCTCCAACTATTATATTTGGTCTACCAACAACAACCAGCAGGTTTACCTGAACAGCAACTCCAACACCGATCTTTCCCCATTTGCCTACAATTCCACGCTTGGCACCAATGGATCGGGAACGCTGGGAACATTGTTTACATCAACCAATGCGGGTGCCAGCCCAGCCCCCCAATTGTATGATCTGGCGTCATTCCCCTTTAGTGCCGCCAGTCTCGCGGGCTATCAGCAAAAGGTGGCAAATATCGAAACCACTACCAACCCTGCTTACGATGTCAACTGGTGGCAAAAGTTGCTATACGTCGGCGGCTCTAATGCCAACGCCGTTCATCGCTTCGATGCTTATCCGTTCATCATCGGCCCGGCAAGCCCGGCATCGATGAGCATGATGGTCCCGCGCTTGCAGGAGGGTTGCACCCAATTTATCGTCGAGTTTGCCGGAGATTTTGTGAAGCAGAGTGCCAATGGCAGCGTCACCGGCACACGCACAGGGCAGGACGGCCAAGTTGACTTTTTTGTTGACACCAGTGGCGTGAAGCACATCCAATGGTACGGATTCCCGCGTAACCTTGGCTACCCGGCAGGCCCAGGCAACGGCAACGTCTACCCTGTGAGCACAATTGCCGGCACCGCGCCGCTGCCGTTTGAAAAAGAACTCCCCGCCGCGCGCTACACCTGCGCCTTCGGTCCCGTGGAATTCGACAATACGGCAGCGACCAGCACGACCGACGGTTACCCCAACTTCGTCGGTACGGCTGCCACCAGCCCGGCCGTCAAGCCGTCCCTAATTCGCATCCTCGTCACCGTGACTGACAAAAATAATCGGCTGCCCAATGGCGTGACGCAGGAATACATTTTCAAAGTGCCCTGAGAAGTTACCATGTTGACCAAACGTAAAAAAACTTCGTTGCTGCCCAAGACCCGCCGGGCGTCGGTGTTGATTCTGGTGGTCGTGTTGCTGGTGCTGCTGGCCCTGATGGGTACCGCTTACGTGGTGACCACGCGTGTGGATAGTACGGCAACCCTGACCGGCAATGGTGGCGCGCTCACGCTCATCGGCCAGAGCAATGGGGCTTACGATCCAAGTGTGCTGAATACCGCCAACAGCGACCTGACCACCTTGGTGCAAACGCGGCTCCTGGACGATATTTTTGCCAACTTGACCAACGTCAATGCGCCGACCAATTTCCGCCAGACCATGCCCAGCTACACGAATTATACATCGTACGGCTCGGCGGCGAATAATGGCTGGCTTATCAGTCAAGCCGGCGGGCAGGTGATGCCGTTCCTGGCCGCGGCGGCACCAGTACCGCTCTTGACAACGACGACACCACCGTCGGCACCGGCTAACTTGAGTTCCAGTTTTGCCGGGACAACACCGGGGTGGCCGGCCATCAGCGGCTATCTGGCCTATCCTACGCCCTGGGCAACCATGGATTTTGAAGATCCCCGGGGCGGAGCTGCGGTGCCGTCGCCAACCGCGCCGCCGCCGGGTTCCCCGGCGACTGGAACCAAGTATAGCGTCAATGGAACGCCCGCATTGCTGCAGAATGCCCAACCCGCTTCGGTGAACATCGGCTATCTGGCCAACTACCTTGGCGCTAATCCGGCTTGGCGCGTTTTCCCCGCACTGAAACTCAGCAATGGTAACACCTTTCTGGCCGCCGACGCTTCTGGTTGCGGGATTGGCGATTCCGGGCTGTTTCCCATAACCGACACCTCAGGCAACCGGCGGATGGATTCCAATGGTGTGCAGTATTACGGGGCGATGAAGATTATTGACAATAATGCCCTGATCAATGCCACCACCGCTTGGTGTCGCAATGGCGATGTGCCGGCTACGATCCCCGGCACATTTGCCGGGCTGACGCTGCCTAATTTTGGCTTGTTCCGCTCGAACATCGGCCTGTATGAAATGTTCCAGGGCTTGGGCTGGGCTGATAACGAAATGACCGCGGTCAACACCCTGCGCTTCGGCGCTAACTTAAGCGGCCAGACGCCTACACCCAACAGCTTGCCCGCGCCATGGGGCCGGACTGACTTTACCTATATCACCGCCGGCGATGCCATGGAAATGGGCTTGGCCCGCCGCACCGGTAATCCCGGGCCTTCCGCCGCCGCGTCCACCTTTAGCCCGTTTTCTTCCGGCGGACAAACCGAACTGGCGTATCATGTCGGTTTATCCAATCCCAACGGCAGTCTGACCGATGTGGATAGCCGGCTGGCGAATTCCACCTACAGTTACGCGCGGAACTATGTCAACACGCTGACTCCCGCCGATCCTTACAAGCCCTATCTCAATTACAAATTTTACCCGGCCGATCTGGCCCAAGGCCCTACGGCCAGTTCCAACTTCTATGGCTGGTTCCAGAATCACTATGATCAGGAAGCCAACACCACCGTCAACAATGACCCCCTGGGAAACTATAGGTCGCTGCGCGGCTACCTCACGACCTACGGTGCCGAATCCAATTACGTGCCGGCACATGATATGAGTGGTTTGGTGGCGGCGGTGAAAACCACCACCCCAGCAACCGCGCCGGACTTGATGCCCGATTTCGCCAAGATGACCCCGGCCAAGCCGGCCATCCCCCGCGCCTCGGTGAATACCGCCTCGTTCGGCGAACTGTGGCGGGCTTATTGGAATGTGATGGTGGAAGACGTGGCCACCGGGCCGGTCAATCCCAAGGGTGGGACCAGTGCGATGTTCCGCAATCCGATCCGCCTGCCCTCGGCCGCAACGCTCACCGGGCCGGATATGACGCTGTTGCGTGCGGCGCTGGCGGCTGCCAATACCGAAACGCTGCGCGCCCCGGCCACCAGCAACAACGTCACCGAGCACACCATCGCCCTGAGCGGCGGCAGGACCGCTTACGTCTTTGGCACACGCAAACAGGTTTATCTGACCGAGTGCTTTGCCTACGTTGCGCCGGCGGCCACCAGCAACTATCTTGCCATCGAATTGTACAATCCGTATTCTGTCGCGATCAACATCAAGGGCTGGCAGTTGGCGGCATTGAGTCGGAGTACGATGACCTTGACGGCGATTGGAACTCCGGCCAAGACTCTGGATGCGCTGATCGGTTCCACAACCATCGCGGCCAACACACGCATCGTTCTGGAAGATGCCACCACCACGCGCCCGCCGGGCGTGGTGCCGCAGGGGACCATTGTGTCCTACACCGGACTTGCGGCGGCGGCGATCGGCAAGGAATTGGTACTCCTGCGGCCGCCGGCTGACGGTGGCGCCATTGCCACGCTCAATCAAGCGGCGCCAATCGATTCCATCAATCTTAGCTCGATCCCCGCCACTGCGACCCCCGCGCAGTCATACGATTACGCCAGGCCAACGGACACCGCGACCACGCCCTGGCAATGGGTGTACCCCGGTGGGACGGGTACGGGCATTCAAAACCCGCCGATTGCCAATCCCAATTCGATGCTCGGACAGAACAAGTTATTAGCCAGCGCGACGATCACGCCAATGACCGTACCGGTATGCCTGGCGGGCTGGCCAAGCCCCAATCCGATCAGCGGCATAACCGGCAATAAATTCCCCTTCGGTGGTTTTGCCCGCAATGCGGACATCATGCAGGTGACCTATTTCGGCGGCTACCAGATTCCCGGCGTGGAATGCAACAGCGTTACCCAGGATTGTGTGTTTGCCAATGATCCGGGCTACACGCCGGCAGGAGCACAACCGGCGCAGCAGATCGGGCGGTTTTGTTCTTTGACTTCGCTGGCCGGCGCCACCGCCGGCGCTGCGGTTGCCACCGATAATTATTCTTGGGCCGAGCGGCTGATGGATTACGTGACGGCGATCCAAAATCCCAATGATGACTATTTCCCTGCGGTTCCCAACCCCAATGCCAACACCAGTGCGCTGAATTCGGCCAACTTCCCGCAGTATAACCCCGCGACTCCGGCCGTGGCCGTGCCCAACGGCCCAATCACGGCAACCGCGCAAGCCAATCAGGGCAATGAAGATGGCGTGCCGATTCAAGGCCGGATCAATATCAATACCGCGCCCTGGCAGGTGCTCAATATGCTGCCGTTGGTGGTCGATCCGGCGACTGGGACCATTGATACGCCCGCGGTCGCGCAGGCCAACGCGAGCCTGGCGTATGCGATTGTGCAGTATCGTTCGCAACACGGTCCGTTTCAGACAGTCTTCGATTTGAACAAAGTGCCGGGATTCCAATACGCCACGAATGCGAGTTGGCCGGCGCCCAGCGCCAAGCAGTCGGTCGCCTTGGGCGACATCACCATGGCCGACACCTCCGCGTCTGGATTCCCCAATCTCGGCTCACCGCCAATCGTCACGCCGCTGGCCGATTTCCGCCCGTCGTACTATCAACTCACCCGGCTTAGCAATCTGATCACCACGAGATCGGACACCTTCACCTGTTATCTGCTGATTCAAGGCTGGAAAAACGTCGGCACCACCCAGCCGCAACTGGTCGTCGAGCAGCGTACGGCTTTCGTGATCGACCGCAACGGCGTCAATAACACTAATAACACGACCAGTGCCCTGAACGTCACGAGCATTCCGAATCAATGAGGGCGTGGCAAAAGTTCCGGGGAAGGACCAAACCCGGCACCACACGACACACCCTCTAAGCGAATTTCCCGGTTTTGGCGGCGGCTCGGATGGCTCGCGCTAAAATACGACCCACCGGTGATTGTGGCGCTTGGTGGACGGTTTTGTCTATTATAGCCTCATGCTTAACGCACGTTTCTGGCGATTAAATCTTGGGGCACTTTGGGGGGGCCTTGGGGCGGTTTGGGGGCACCTTCGGGCGTTTTCGAGGCCTCTTGGGGCCGTCCAGAGGGGGTCGAGAGACCTCGAGATGAGTTTAAGCCCGGGAAACCTGCCCCAAACCCCCCGGAACCTCCGGCAAACCTCGCGGAACCTCCCATGAAAGTCACCGAAAGTGCCCTAAAACTCGGGCCAATCTCGGGGTATTTAAGCGCACTCAACAAGTTTTATCTGC
>Ga0316217_10003994_pt1 | contig 16311 bp, 20 predicted proteins | sample 1anoAmetaG_FD_203633 | JGI IMG/M metagenome (GOLD analysis project Ga0316217, IMG submission 203633) | Freshwater microbial communities from Trout Bog Lake, Wisconsin, USA - 1anoA | ecosystem: Environmental > Aquatic > Freshwater > Lake > Hypolimnion/Profundal zone | place: USA: Wisconsin...
TGCTATTGTCCAAAGCACCCGATTGCTATTGTCCAAAGCACCCGATTGCTATTGTCCAAAGCACCCGATTGCTATTGTCCAAAGCACCCGATTGCTATTGTCCAAAGCACCCGATTGCTATTGTCCAAAGCACCCGATTGCTATTGTCCAAAGCACCCGATTGCTATTGTCCACAACAGCATCTGCTGCTACCGCATCTGTAGGATGTGCTGCTATGGTTACAAGAACGGCTATGAGAGTTGCCCACTGGATGCACTGGTGTTGCTCAGTGGGTGTGTTGTTGCCCAGTGGATGTTCTGGTGCTCTCCAATAAAGGATACATAATCTACTATAAGGCACTATAATCTTTAGCAAGCATGGAGAACCTCCAGTACGACCCCTACGCATCGGCCTGCATGCCTCCCCTCTCCTACGACTCCAGCATAATCATCGCCATCGTGGCCTCCATCCTGGGCATCCTCTGGACCGGCTACAACCTGCTCATGCTGCGCCGCATCGACCTCACCGAACTCCACTAGGAGGAGACCGAGGAGGGACTCATCCAGGACATGCCGCAGGACCAGCGCACCCTCCTCCTCTAGTTCGGATACAAACTCTACGACGTACCCCTCGCCTCACTCAGGCCTCCCTCGAGTTCATCAAGTATGAGTACCTGGCCTGCCTGGGCCTGGCTGTGGTCGCCTTCCTGCTGCTGTGGTTCATCACTGAGCTGGGGCCGTCGGCGGCGGTGGCCTTCCTGGTGGGAGCTCTGGTGAACATGGTGGCCGGGGTGCTCTCTTTCAGCGTGTCCACGCGCAGCAGCTGCCGAGTGGCCTACTGCTCCAAGTACGGACTGGCTCCTACCTTCAAAACCGCCTACCAGGCAGCCACCGTCATCGCCTTCTCGACCACCTCCCTCAATCTCCTTGGTACCCCTGGGTTGATTTAGCACTGACGGTGAGTGTGCAGCTGTACAAGCAGCAGTTCTAGCTGGCGAACTCGGCAACTGACCCCAAATACTACGTGAAGCTGTTCTAGGCAGTGGCGGGGTACGGGCTGGGAGCCTCATTCGTAGCACTGTTCTCACGCTTGGGCGGAGGCATCTTCTAAGCAGCAACTGAGACTGGCTCTGAACTCATCGGCAAGCTCGAAGGCGCACTCCCCTTCAACAACTCCCGCAACGCAGCCACTGTGGCCAAGCACGCCGGCCTCAACGTCGGCGGAATGGTGGGCGTCCACAGCGACCAACTGGGCTCCTACTGCGAACTCACCTGCGTGGCCTTCCTGCTGAGCAGCAGCTCGCTAGTGGGGTGGCAGGGCGAGAAGACTCTGTGCGCAGTGAGTCTGTCTGCTCTGAGCCTGCCCCTGGTGATACTGTCCATGGGGATGATAGTGAGCGTGGCGACCAGCGTGGTGGGAGTGGTCGTGAGCTGGGTATAGAGCGAGCAGGAGCTGGCCAAGGGGCTGCGTCTGCAGAGGCTGATCCCGGCTGGACTCATGGCTGGACTGCTCTACCTTTGTGTGTTTTTGAGCCTGCCGAGCAGCTTCCTGCTGAACGGAGTGTTCGGGACGTACAACAGCCTGCATGCGCCGTGGGAGGGGTACGTGTGCGGGCTGATCGGGATAGTGACAAGTCTGCTGCTGGTGGGGTGTGCGTAAGTGATCAACAGCAGAGGTCTGCCATTCACGAATGCGCTGGCAGACAGCTGCCGAGCGGGAGCAGCAGCCTCAATCACCTTGGGACTAGCATTCGGTTACTTCAGCTCACTCATCCCCACCCTCTTCTTCTCCCTCGCCGCCTACTTCACCTACAACTTGCTCGGCTTCTACGGCCTCGCACTCGCCACCCTCGCCATCCTCTCCACCACCCCCGTCCATCTGGCCCTGCAATCAATCTAAGCGCTCTCCGCGAACGCGCACACAGCCGCGCTGATTGCCGACCTGAACCAAGAGGAAAGGGACTCTCTGAAATCGTTAGCCGAATAGGGGTAGAATGCACTCACAGTAAACCGTTCAGTGAATATCGGGTGCACTGCCCTAGTGGGGATGACCCTGTTCGGAGGGTTCCTCAGCAACGTCCACTTGGATACCCCTGATACCGAAGGCCTCATCTCCTTGACCGACCCTCTGATCTTCACAGGGCTGTTGATCGGAGGCATCTTCCCCTTCGTCCTGGCTGGACTCACAGTCAAGGCTGCGCGCAACGCCATCCCGCCCTTCAAGTAGGAAGTCCAGAGGCAGCTCAGGGAAGACTAAGCCATCGCGAGAGGAGAGTCTGAGGCTGACTATGCCGCCTGCGTCAAACCCATCACCTCCTCCGTACTGCTGGCACTGATTGGCCCCATAATATTGGTCCTGGTGGCCCCCTTCGTGTTCGGACTGGCGATTGGGCCCAAGCTGGTGACTGGCATCCTGCTGGGGATAACCGTGAGTGGCCTGGAGTTCGCTTCCTCTGCCAGCAGCACAGCCGAGGCCTGGAGCAGTGCCAAGAAGATAATCGAGGCTGGAGGGGTGTCGGACCAGGAGGGCAGGGTGCAGGGGGTGGAGAGCGAGGCGTACCGAGGGGCGAGAATGAGTGCGTAGGTGGGGGTGAGTCTGGGGAAGTGCGCGGGAGGGAGCGTGGGGGCGTCGATAAAGGTGATGGGGATGCTGGCAGTGCTGTTCGGCGGGGAGTTCGCCTCTCTGCACAGCTGAGCAATTGAGTATAATGTATATCAACTGATTTATCATTATGAATGTATACCAATCGGCTTAGACATTATTAATAAGGTCAGAGATGGCTAGATAATTGCAGTTGAATTGCCATCATTTTATATCTTCTTTACCTCTTCATCTTACACTTTACTTCTTCATCTTATGCTTTGCCTCTTCATATCTACCAGATGCAGCTATTTCATAATTAAGTCTTCTTTACAATTGGATCATCCGATGATACAGTCCATATTGTCAATAATCGTATCCAATATGCTGCGCCAATATGGCACGTAATACTGGCGAAATGAGCACTTAGTACAAATCTAACAGGGCATATCATTAGAGTCTAGCGCAGGTGCTGCTTTGCTGGCTGCACCACCTCCATTATAAATCATTTTAAATGAGTCTAAAAAGCGTCTTCTTCAAACTTGACTTCGGCAGCAACAAGACCGGCAAACTGGTCTTTCAGCTCTTCGACAAGGAAGTCCCCAAAACAGCAGCCAACTTCCGAGCCCTCTGCACCCACGAAAAGGGCTTCGGCTACAAAGGGTCCCACTTCCATCGCATCATCCCCAGCTTCATGGCCCAGGGCGGAGACTTCACCAATCACAATGGAACTGGAGGCAAGTCCATCTATGGCAACAAGTTCAACGACTAGAACTTCCTGCTCAGCCACGACCAGCCCCACCTGCTCTCCATGGCCAACGCCGGCCCCAACACCAACGGCTCCCAGTTCTTTATCACCTTCGTACCCTGTCCTTGGCTCAACGGCAAGCACACAGTCTTCGGCAAAGTCACTGAAGGCAAATAAGTAGTGGAGCTGCTGCATGCTCTGGGAACATCCTCGGGTCGTCCTACCTCCAAGGTCACCATCCTTGAGTGTGGCACCGTTTGATTATTGCCGTCAATTGATTGAAGAAAAGAGCGAGGCATTTAATTTTGTCAGGTGATTAGCTCACAAAAATGGCTGAGCCTATGCAATATTTAAATTCTATGCCAAGAATAATAAAGAAGTTGGGCGGAAAAAGGTGTGAGGGTGCTTGAGGCGTTGGTTGAAGTTGATTGGAGGATGCGGATTGAGACGACGCGTTTTGAAGACTTCCAGGATATTGAGCAATATTTGTGTTGGTTGGAAAACTGAACAGAATCGCACCAATCGAGTAGGTCTGTAAGTAAAAAGGCCGCTTTTGGGTGTCACAAAAACTTCCAAACATGATTATGGGCTTTTGAAATAAACTCCAAAACTCCCAACATATTCAATTATTTTGCTTCATTTTTGGCTACCTACGCATCTCAGTAGAATCTCAGCGGCTTTACTAAAAGAGACGCAGTGGAATCTGAAAAAAGGGGTGCAGAAGAAAGGAGGGAAAATGGGTAACTCGTGAGGAAGTGGGGCGCAAGCGTAGAATATAAATATCAAAATTGGAGTTATTAAATTTGCACTCGTCTTTTTATATAACCGCCCTACAGTTCCTTCCTGAAGCTGAGCACGTATTCGGTGAAAGCCTCTGTCTTCTTCATCTTGCGGGTCTTGACGTAGCCCTCCACATTGGCCTCGTCGATCTGGTCGATGGCCAGCTTGCTTAGGTAGTTCTTGGCCTGCGATATCACTTACGGTTCGTATTTCTGGTAGACTCCCAAAAGTCCGTACGACCGAAGTTCCGACTCCTTTATTTGGTGTTCGTTCCTTTCGTTGAACACGAAGTGCAGAATCTTCTTAGTTTTGATGTCCCCTGCCACGTAGGCAGCCCAGATGTCCCTTGCTGCATGTTTGTAGGCTTAGTCCGCATCTTCAAATGTGGGGATAATCACAAGCTTTTTGAGAGCGTTGTTGAGGTGTTTCTGGTAGTTGTGGAAGGGGGAGTTTTAAACTTTCTTTATCTTCTTTTCGTTTTTGGGAAGAAGAGAGTTTTCAAATGAAGGTTTTCTGACAGTTCCCTTTTTACAGTAACTTTTTTAAGTAGAATCTCTTTTTGCGAGTTTCTGAGTCTAAGGGAGTTCCAAGCTATCGAAAAAACCCATGATTTGGTCAAGACGCGAGAAGGAGTCCAAACAGAGAGAGTTGGGTTTGGGGCTGGCGTTGAGGGGCAGCAGCTCGATCTCTTAGCTGAGTCCAACCGATTCGCCTCTGAGGGACAGGAGATCCTCACGCGGGTGCGGCAATAGGAATTGTTCAAAGTCCATCTTTTTTCCAAAATTGATTATATTTGATTAATTACTCAAAAACACTTATAGGGAATCAAGCTTAACCTCGGTAAGCTGGTGGTCTATATGTTCAATGCCTATCTAATGCCCTAGGGACCACAGTTGCTATAATCCTTGTGCCCAGTTATTATTTTTTTTGAATTTGCTTCTCTCTAAACTCTCCACCTCCCCATTCTTTTAAACGCTCCTCCTCCTTAGTACAAGGCGACAACTCTACACTACAGACCTTTTCTGTCCAGTTTGGGCTCTCTTTAGCTGAATAAGCAAAAAGTTTGATACTTTAAAGCTCTGGCTTTTAGTTCTTGCTAAAATAACAGAACTCCCCTTTAAAAACGAGCCCAGGTCCTTTCGGGAATGTATTCCCCACCCCGAATATTGAATAAGAATGCTCACAAACTCGTTGAAGCTGAAGTTGATAATGAGGCAGGCTAATCTAACTATCTATATTTTAATGTAATATCAAAATCGATTATTTTTTGGTGTTGGCATCCCACACCCACAATTCTCCACTCCAATGCTCCTGCCACTCCGTCCCTCTCCCATATCTTACCCTGAAACCGACGGAATCGAATGAAACCACAACCCAACACATTATTCGCGAACAAGTTCCATTCGAATCTTAACCTCAACTTCATAATTTTCACTCACCCAAAATCGACAATTTAGCATCCATCTCAGACAAATCGGGTTTTAGCTCAAAAACCGACCAAAAACTCAACTTTCTCAACTTATTCAAATCGCGACTTAGTTATTAAAAACGGAATGACAGCTCCAGCAGCAGTCTGAGACCAGTCTCTAACTGTTTTGTAGTCCTAGAAGTCCAAACTCAGAGTTATTGTCTATTCTATTTTTATCACCATCAACCAACCCTCTTCCGAGGGAGGCAGACAGCGGCAGTCAGGATGCTGGGTAGGGCGGATGGCAGAACTCGGGTGGAAGGGCAGTCCAAGGGTTGCGAGTTGCCTGAGTTTGGTTTGTCTCCGAACAGAAACCCAATATAATTAATCGAGGTTTATCCATATTAGTGCGTTAGGCAGACAAAAGAGCCCAAATCCCTGCAAACTTAAAGTTTAAATAAGATACAATCGCTGAGGAAGGCTATTAGTGTTGTAACAAGCCAAACGCTGGGATTTGGGTGCAAATCGGCAACATTGCAACTAATTGAAGCAATTCCTGTCAGTAACCTAGTGGCTTGGCTGATGAACAAAACCACTCGATTATAAAGGCACTCCCACTCTTTGCAGCAATGCTACTTGCGAATTCTCACATCTCACAACTATCTGCCACAATCAAGTCAGTCGCTTACACTACGCCAATTCAGGCAAAAGCCTACTTATATTCAAAGAGTGCTGGCCAATACCACCCAAAACTACATACAAGAATATCTAGCTAAGGTATGAACTGGCTAAACAGCAGAAATCAACTGAAAACGATAATTATCTACTAAGTTTGGATTTTTTACAATAATCCCACAAATATAATACGAAAAAGACTCACCTGAAACCTGTGCTTCTCTTACCCATTCTTGCCTTCAGAGGCCTCATGATTATCCTCAAAGTACTAAACTCAAGCCCCATAGCTTCCTTCAATCCCTGTGGGTTCTACCCTTTAGCGTTTACACATAGTCGAACCTTCACTTTTTTGTTCCATCAACACCAATAAGGGTAGGACTACGCTTCACATCTCTGTGAGAGAGTTGAGCCAATGAAACTCTACTGAATCTTGCTGAGATGAGTTAACTGTCAGCCCCAAAAGCTAAGTAATGATTAATTCATAAATCTTCCATCTTTTATTACAACCAAATAACCAAGAAATACAACAAAGCACAGTTAACAGCACAAAAAACATCATAAGTCAAATCACGTCCAACAAAAAAGTGAAGTTGTGAGTCTGTGATTCTTTCAAACATCTTGCTTTCTACTATGCCATTCAGACTACTGGCCAGTGGTCACAGACTAGTGACCATGAGTTGTAGAGCAGGTTGAGAAAGGAGTGGGCCTGTTTGATGGTGTTGGCTGGTGTTATTAGGTCAGCTATATAACTATAAATGTTTCGCAGAGACCAGCCATTAACTGATAAAATGCTGGAGCCCGCCAGAGCATAACCCAACCAGGATAACAGCTACCAAAAAGTCAAAATCAGCAATCTCGCCCCCTACCTCACCGAAATCTAAGTACCCAGGGTCTAACCCAGAGGCGCAAAAAGCAGCGCCACGAGCAGCGATCCAAGAAACTCACCCACGACAGTTCTTCCAAGTCATTCCGGATCAAAGAAAAGAGTGTGGCCTCCCTCCAGAAAGAGCTCATCAAACGCCCCCATGTACCCACCAAACCACTCGCCAAGCACAACGAGCACAGTCTCAAGCAGCGAAGGACGCAGTCAGTGCACAGGCACCACGAGTTCTAGCTCTCCAGGACCATCGACAGCAAGAACCAAATCAAAGAAGAGAGCAGCACTGCCTTCTTTAACTAACTGTATGCGAAAATGAAGAGCAGGATGGAGAAGTCAGGCAAGGACCGCAAGCGCAAGCAGTTCTAAACCCTAGAAGAGCAAAGGTCCCGGTCCGAACAGGAAGGCGACCTCAACATGTACAAGATCAGTACCTCAACCCTCATCCAGATTTGACCAATAAGGCTGAGACCCGCCCCACTGTCATCTCCAAATCCGAAAAAGTCACGCAGGCCACAGCCTAGCCCACCAGGAAGAAGAACTTCCGAAGAAACAAGTACTAAATGGACTCAGGTGAACTCACCGAGAAGAAGGAGGAAAACTACACACAAATGAACATAGAAATGGATAGACTGGCAGCCTACCAAAACTAGGCCTTCGTGAAAGCAAGGAGCAGATAACTGCATGGCAGCATTGAGCGCTCCACTGAGAAGTACCTCAACTACGAATCCTACCGTCGTCCGAGTCGCTCCAAAAACTAAATCGAAAGTAACTCTTCAACTATGCAGTTTACGTGAGTGGACTGGCAAACCCCTCAGTACAGAAGGTGAGTAAAAGCACCAATGAACAGTCCCACTCCAAGAACCGCTTCCAACTCGCCAACTCACTCAAACCCAGCCAAACCCCCAGCTCCTGTCTAGAGTACGACTTCGACTTCCAGAACTAGGAGGAGAAGAAAGGAGTTGAGTAGAAGGCAGAGGAGTAGTAGGAAGTGGTGGGTGATTTCGTGCTGAAGGAGCAGGACGAATTCTAGAAGCAACGGAGGAAAGTAGAGATTGAGTTTTTTAACAAGGCAGAGCCTCAACTCGACTGGAGCGAAGACTAATGCAAAGTAGATGATATTTGACCAGTTTTCATTCTTGCATTCATACCAAGAGCACCACAAGAGTACCTAGAATCCCCCATCCTTTATGCAGATCTTACTTGTAACTTCTATCATCACCAGAGTATTTGGCCAACACTCAATTCTATGATACAAACAAGTGCGATCAGTATAATACGTTTAAATCACTCAGTGCAGATTCAGCTAGTCTTCTACTTATAACAGAAAAGCCCTCAGGAGCACAGGAAGATCTTGAACCTTGGCCCATTTTATTGGCATCAAAAGCTCTTCACTGCTGATCTCAAACTCCTTGAAAAGATCTCTCAGTGAGGTAGGCCTGGTTCTATAGGCGCATAGAACCAATGAAAGGCTGAGGAAGATGAAGGAGGTCAGGTTGCTAATTGAGGACACTTTTTGTTTATCTTCATCGTTCTGAGTCAAAGCTGCAACAAAGGATAGGAACACAGCTATTACCTGTTGTGACCTTTTTTGGACATCTCGACAGGAGGGGCAATACTGGACCAAAAGTTATTTAAGTCGCCCCCGCTGGAACTTTATGAATTACTCCCAACTATCATTTTTGATTTCTTTGAGAGCTTACTTCATATCTTGTGAGGGCTTTAGTGAGTGATTCTTGCATATGTCCAGAACCCATTTTAGGGCTTTCAGTTTTCGTTGAGAGTCGGGATAATTGGAAGAAGTGGGTAGCTTTGGTTATTAAAGCTGATTGTTGCGAAACTCAAGCTAGCCATTTACCAGCTTCTCAAAGATGACAAGTGGATTGGGAATGAACCTCTGACGCATACAACCTTCTTCTTAATCATAGATTTCCCAGACTTGTTGCTAAGGTTTCGGCTAGGGAGGTTTCTACTCCATTCCCAAATTCAACTCACTTTCTACAAGATTAAGTGTGGTTGCAATCATGGCACCAGACGTGAATGCTGAATTTCTAGGCCTAGGAGCTAGTTCTTCTTTCCTCTCGAAGAATAACGTGTATTTGATAGAGTTGGGTTCAGATTGGTGAGTTTTGCTGAAGACTCGGCAGTAATCATTCAAAAACAACTCAGCGTAGTTGTCTTTCAGCAACTTCCTCCGCAGTTAGCTTAGTGAGAAACCTTCCCAGACTTTGCTGAAATTATGCTGGATTTGGACAGTGTAATCCTAGAGTTAACTATCTAGGCAGTCTTTTTGCTATTGTTAAAGACCCCAAATGACTGTCTGCATCTCTCCGAGGGTCAAAGTGTCAAAGAAAGTGTAAAAGGCCCATGCCAGATAGCGATAGATTTTGGTTTTTTCTGCTTTTAGGCTACCAGTAGGAACAATGTTATTGATTGGGATATATGTACCATTCTATAAGTATGCTAACCAGAATATGCCGCAAAGGGCTGAGTTGAGCTATTTGTGAAAACCACTTTTCTCCCCCATCATTTTGAAAGCCTTTTAGTAAGTTTGGTATAGAGAAAGAGTGGTTTACAGCCTCTTTGCTTTTTATCTGACTGCACCTTGGAAGCATAATTCTCTTGAAGCGAATCTCACAAGCAAATCAATGAACTCCTTCCTTTTCTGTCTTGGTAGTTTGTTGAAAAATGACTATATTGAGACTCCTGCATTCACCAAAGTAATCTCGTCAACTGCAAGTATCCAGTGGCCTTCAGCAATTAGAGCCGAAAGAGCAACAATTTAAAGCTAACTCAAATGCCTGCTGTATTTTCGAGTTATGGAAGCAACACCTTAAGCGATATTAAGGTAGAGTTGATGACTAAGGGCTATGTTAAGATTTTGGAAATATAGTGTTAGCTGGGCGATCATTTCAAAAATATATTTCCCTCAATATGAGTCAAACTTTGTAGGTTTAGAGGGAAATTGTATATCTAAATGTATTTTCTCTGTAATCAATTTCTTAAAAATTGCCATAAATTCTCTAAACATTTTGGAAATTTAGCGTCAGGATTAGGCGCCATATCGTTGCCTGCTTCCTCTCTCTTGATAAGCTAATGTCAACTTGTATTTAGTCACTTCTATATTCTGAAATTTTGTCAAACCTTTTAACCACCAATTATTGAACTTCCCTTTATAATTTAAGCTTAGTCACCATTCTCACAAAGGATAGCCTCAAGTTATATTTTTACCTATCATATTCAATATGAAAACCAGCAGAGTCAACGTACCACTTGCTCGAATTAGTCACAGTCCTTTAGACTCCATCACGTGGGCAAAGCCAATTCCACGCGCAAATCCAGTCAGACCTTTTACAATCCCGACGACACTTTCAAATTGGCAGCTCTCAATTCAGTGACAAGAGGGGTGAAGTACGTTTCCACCTAGCTAGATATGCAGACCTCTCTTTTATGACAGGTACCAACCTCAATAAGCTACGTGTTGAGCCCTTGGAACCCAATGAGGGTCAATACAATTCCGCGCATGATAATTTGACTGAAGTGAGAGTCAAGTATGACTAACTCCTCAAGCAAAGAGTGGGGTTGGAGGAGAAAATAGATAAAATGAAGGTAAGGTGCCATTGATTTAGGAGGAAATCGGTAAATTTAGTATCTTCAAGCAAGAGTACGAGGATAAAATCGGAGAGGCCAAGAGCAAGGCTGAGGATTTGAGGCTAAAGCTTGAGGAAAAAAAAAGTTTGCTAGAAGTCACAACTATGGAGAAAAAAGTTTTGCTCAACCTGGAATGGCGTCACAAAAGTGACAGAGTCTTTTACGACCAAAAGAAGTTCGACTTGTAACAAGCTCTTGGCTGCAAGACCAAACAACTCAACATCTACAAGAAAGAAGGGCATGAGTTCAACTAGGACGAAGACCGCACAAACAAAGTCTACTAAAAACTGGCGGCTGAACTTGAAGAGGAAAGAAACGAACGTGAAATGCATTTGAGGAATCTGGAGACTATGATTTAGTAAAAACTGCAGCTGCAAAACGTAAACCACGAGAGGGAAGCTGACCTCAACGAAATAGCAGAAAGAGCTATGCAGGACAAGGACTACAATGAAAAGCAATGGAGGAAGATCCTCCTCACCCACATCTTCGTCAACAAAATGCTTAGGAACAAAATTGAAAAGGAAATGGAGAAGTTCCGCACAGTTTAGTTTGCCTTCAAGTAAATCAAGACTGCCACAGTACATGATTAACTATTTAGGGCGTGAATGACGCCAAAACTTTGGTGACGAAGTACCTCAACAAGTAGGCAGTCTATGGAGAACTGCTCAGCAAGATCGCAGATAACGAGAAGTCAATTGAGCAATTGAAAAACTAGACATAAGAACTGATGCAATAGTCTAAGCAGTTGTAGATGGAGAAGGAAGTTTTGCAGTCAGTCAAAATTAAAACACAAGATCTTCATGGTACCTACGTTTTAAGGTAGATGAAATTAAGGAACTTTAGATTTACGATGATAGAGCTCTCATTGCTGAAGGCTACCAAAATAAAATGGGTCTTTGGGTGACTAGGCAGCTCAAAAAGCTGAGTACCGAAAAAAAGACTGAAGAAAAACCCAGCAACCTTGCTGATCTTGTTTCTTACTTTCAAAGATTGCTTGAATTTTTGTCCTCAGAAGTCAAAGCCTACGGTTCAATAGAAGTGGACCTTAAAGATGATGGGGAAGGGTTTGGCCACAGATAAAACTAAAAGAATACAAGGGTGGTGCCAAAAAGATCCCGGAAAAACTCAATGGGGGAAGAAATCTTCGACGTCGATGAGGAATAGCTGGGTCCCAACCTTAATGGTAACTTTCTGTTGACTTAGTTGAGGAGCTGGAACAGATAAACGTGCAGCATGAGTAGATTCTGAGGTAGAACGAAAGGTTCATGCGCTAGCTGAAAAAGCGCAAAGACGAAGAGAAAAAGATTCTGTTGGAGAAGAAAGAATCCAAACCCAAGGAAGGGATAAAAATTGCGGAGACCAAAAAAGAGGAATGATTATTTACCGTTGCTATAATAATAAAAATTATGAATAGGAACGCAAGTCACAGGCAACTAGAACAGCAGTAGGTATCGAAAAGTCCCTCAAGACGAGCTATTTACCTGAACTAGTAGACAACCAAGAAAGAAGTGAGCACAGCCTTTCACAGTCCTTACAAAGATGGCAGGCCCAATCCCAACTATTTCAACCCTTCCTTCGTCAGTAGCCACCTCCTGTATCCCAAATAGTACCTTTAGTCTCAGCCACAGCAGATAGTCGTCACCAAGAACTACATTCCCAACACCAATGATCTAAAAAAGGATGCACTCTATCGCCAAAGACTGCGCACCTAGCACGCTTCTCGGTCCAAAACCAAGGAAAAAGAGCAAAGGAAGATCAGAGAGTTCAACAAGCAACGTTAGCTGAACATCGCTCGCATTTTCAGAATTAACTAACCCTAGACTTTGCTGAGGAATGAACTAGGAAACCTTCACAACTACCGCTAGAACATTGAGCACAAGCAAGAAAGACTCAAGGATCTCTCCAGAAGGGCCCCTGAGCCCGAAATGCCCGTCTACTTCCAAGTACATCTCCCACTAGTAGAAACCCCGCAAAAGATAAAACAGCCAGTACGGCAAATCCACCCAACCGCCCAAAACTGTTGAACTCTCGGAATATTTGGCAGTGACCAAGGAACTCAACGAGCTGAAAAGATAGCTGAAACGCAACAACTTTGAGTAAGAGAACAGAGAGATGGATAAAATAATAATACAGTCCAAGCAGCTGCAGAGAGAGGAGTAGCAGGAGCAAAGGAAGCAGTCAGAACTGCTGGGGAACATTTTGAGAGAACAGATCAAAACCAATGAACTGCGCAAAGATAAGAAGTGGCACCACTGAACTCCATTTTCTGAATATTGGTGAGTGTGATCGTAGCAACTTTAATGTAGGCAATGTTTCCTCATTTGCTTTCCTTCCCTAACTTTTATGAATGTAATTAAAGGCATTTCAAAATAATACTTAACAACTAAAAACAGCAAATCTTTCTTTTTATGATAGTGCTAAGCCTCACTATGCCGTCTGCAGTTAAGCACCCGAAAGACTTAGGCCATATCCGGAGCAATTACATCAGGAGCCATTTCCATCAGCTATAAACTATTTTCAGGGGAAATGCCCATTTTTAGCGGAGTTTCTGACTATCTACCTAGTTTCGAAATGAGGGTTGATTGATTAGGTTTCTATGCTTCGTTTAGGGTAATCTGGGCATCAGTGGATTGCTGCAGAGTTGCAATGTAAGTTGCTATCGTTCTTGGTGTTAAAGCAGTAGAGTTGATGTTATTGGAGTGTGTTGGTGTTATTGCAGTTTGTTGGTGTTATGCAGTATTATCATTTTACAAGCCCTATAAAGCAAAGATGGACATGCAATGGCAGCCTGTTATCCAGGAAACGTACTCAGCCCAATATTTAGTGGATAATGCAACTTCCTGGAGTAGAACTTCGTGACCTGCCTCAAGGAAAAAGCCGTCAAAGACGACGTCCCTGAGATGAAATGCAAAACCTAGTACGTAGTTCCAACTTAACTCAGATCTTGTGGTTCAATCTTGAATGTCCCGACAGGTTCAAAGACTACCGCGATCCCCTCAAGCTCCGCAACATCTTCACCCAGGTCAAGAAAGGTAAAGCAGTCGAAAGACCCGCCTATGTGCGTCTCTGATACCAATATTAATACAAAATATCAACAAAAACATAAGCGCGACACTTCAATCAGGATTAGCCTTGGTACCTGCTCATCACTGCCCATCTGCATTAAGTATCTCTAAACAAAAAGAGCAAATATTCGCTCTAAATCTTCAAGTAAGCAGTTTTTCACGCATTCAGCACAAGGCCACTCTATTCACTTTTACATCCACTAGTTGATGCATTATTTGCACTCTTTAAGCCACTGGTGATACATTATGAGCAGTTGGGCCTTAGTGTGGTGATTTGTGGAGAATGGTTATTAGGTGATATGGTGATACAGAGTTAGTTTGATCTGGTCTAATCAGAACTGCTGCCTAATCTTCTGGAAGTTGCTCAACTTGACGGGGTTGAAGGCAGTGGAGCACTTCGCCATAGTCACACTGTTCCTGGAAATCGAGTCGGTCATGTAGTAGTTGTCTATGAGGTCCACCAGCGGAGTCTCTTCGATGCTGCCCGCACTTCCCCAAGTTTTATTCACGATCTTGCCGTAGACGGTGGGCTAGATGTAGTCGTATTTCAGAAGATGAGGGGCAATTGAGTAGATTCTGGATCTTAGTTACTCAACGCTGTTGTAGGGTAGGCTCACCCCACACTCCTCGGAGAGGGCTCTGATGATTTCCCACTGCTCTCTGGAGTGTCCCGGAGGTTCTACCACCTTCAAACCCATCTGCACTCGACCCTCAGTATTGACTAAGTAAGAGCGAAGTTACCGTAAGTCCCCGATCTTTAGGTGTAGGCAGCTGCAGGAAGGATGACGTCTGCGTATTGGGCACCTTGGTCTCCGTGGGATCCCTGAGTCAACACAAAAGTACGATGTAGACCACGAATGAGTCTTTTGGGATGTCGGAAGGAAGGATGTTGTTGTCACATCCCAGCAGGAAGATCACTTTGGGCGCAGTGGTTGTAGGTTTGAAGTCAATTCCCAACTCCAAAGCGTTGATTTAGCCCTGGCTTCTATGTAAAACGTTGAACCCGTTCCATCCGTTTTCGGCGTTGACGAACTTGTAAGTAGAGGCGATGTTGCGGGCAGTTGTTAGGACAGCCTGGCTGTCACTCCTGGTCAGGGCATCTCTGCCGATGATGAGCAGGGGGAGCTTTGCAGCCTTGAGCTCTTCTGAGACTGGGTGCTTTCCCGAAGCGATCTAGCTCAGAGTGGAGGCTGAGTTGCCCAGATGAGTGTAGCCGTAGGTGAGGTCAGCAGGAGTGCCCACACTGAGTATCTTGGCCTTCTTCTTGTTGATGGCCTTCAAGATGCGGGAGTTGAGGACAGGGGCTTCAGTGCGGGGGTTGACACCAACCAAAAGGATCACATCAGCGTCCTCAATCATTTCAATCTGGGAGTTGAACAAATAGTCGGCCCTGAAGTGGTTGGGCAGGGCGAGGCTGTTGGTCTTTCTGAACTCGTAGTTGAAGGAGTTGAGGGCGTTGAGAAAATCTTTGAGGGCCTGGATGTTCTCCACACTCTCGAACTAGCCGATCCCGCAGGCGATATCCTTGCCGTCCACTTTGTCAATCCTAGAAGCTATCATCGCCAAGGCGTCCTCCCAATCCTGCTCCGCGAAGTCTGCGCCTTTCCGCAGTAGAGGCACTCTGAGTCTCTGCCGCTTGAGTCCGTCGTAAGCCTGTCGCGATTTGTCACTCAGCCACTCCTCGTTAATGGCCTCATGGACGCGGGGGTTGACCCTCATGATGGTGTTCTCCTTGTAGTCGATCGAGACATTGCTGCCTAGAGAGTCCATCAAATCAATCGAGTTTTTGGTGAGCAGCTCATAGGGGCGAGAAGTGTAGGCGAATGGCCCATTATTGAGTGCCCCCACGGGACAGACATCGGCCAAGTTGCCACTCAGTTCGGAGAACAGCATTTTCTAGACATAGGTATTGATTTCGGTTCCCCTGCCTCTGCCCGAGGTGCCCAGGTCGTGGAACCCTGCCACCTACTCACTGAACCGGATGCACCGGGTGCAGTGGATGCAACGGTTCATGTGGGTCACCACCAGAGGCCCCACGTTCTTGTCCTGCACTGCACGCTTGTATTCCTGGTAGCGTCCCGCTGCGTACCCGTAGTAGTGGGAGTTGTTTTGGAGGTCGCACTCTCCTCCCTGGTCGCAGATGGGGCAGTCCAGGGGATGGTTGGCCAGTAGAAATTCCATAACCCCTCCCCTTGCGAGACGGGCCGGTTATGAGTTGGTGTGGATTTTCATGGCTGGGGCCACTTGGGAGCAGCAGCTGGCGACGGGTTTGGGGGATTTTTAGACTTCGACCAGGCACATCCTGCAGTTGCCGGCTACTTTGAGACGTTCGTGGTAGCAGAAGCGAGGGATTTCGATGCCGTTTTCCTTGGCGGCCTGGAAGATGGAGAGATTGTTGTCTACTTGGTAAGGCTTGTTATTGATAAAGACTTCAATCTTCTTGGTGGAAAAGGGAGCGAAGGGCCGGAACAGCCTCTGGACGGATCCCACTCGTAGCAACATAATATTAAATCTATAGCAAACATCCAACATACGCATCATAATTGAA
>Ga0316217_10003995_pt1 | contig 16307 bp, 14 predicted proteins | sample 1anoAmetaG_FD_203633 | JGI IMG/M metagenome (GOLD analysis project Ga0316217, IMG submission 203633) | Freshwater microbial communities from Trout Bog Lake, Wisconsin, USA - 1anoA | ecosystem: Environmental > Aquatic > Freshwater > Lake > Hypolimnion/Profundal zone | place: USA: Wisconsin...
ATGAAGAGCTTGAACGACGTCACCCCCTGGTCGACCATCCGCCCCATCTCCGGGAGCGTCTGGTCGGTGGCGTCCGTCATGATCATGTGGAAGCCGTAGTCGATCGCCGAGTTCCCCTCGGCCTTCTGGTGCCAGGCGTCGAGCCCCTTCTGCAGCGGGTCGCCCTTCGACTGGATGGCGAAGTCGACGACCGACGTCGTGCCGCCGAAGGCCGCGGCGAGCGTCCCGGTCTCGAAATCGTCGGCCGCCATCGTGCCGCCGAACGGCATGTCGAGGTGCGTGTGCGCGTCGATGCCGCCGGGCAGGATGAATTTGCCGCGCGCGTCGAGCGTGACGTCGAACGTGCCGGGGGGGGAGTGGCCCGGCGCGAAGATCGCGGCGATGGTCTCCCCCTCGATGGCCACGTCGGCCGCGTACGTGTCGACCGCCGTGACGACGGTCCCGCCCTGGATGAGTGTTCGGGTCATGACCGACAGTCGTATCGCAAAGCGGGGCGAGGGGGGATAGCCCGCGCGGCGTCGCGCTCCCCTTTTGGCTGGCCAGCGGCGTGACGCGGCGCGATAGTTCTGGCGCCAGGGAGGCGAGTTCATGAGGTCGCGTGGGGTTCAGGCGCGGTTGGCGGTGCTGGTCGTCGGAATCCTGGCGGGCACGGCGGGGGCGGCCCGCGCGGACGACCTGGCGTGCATCTCGGCGAGCGAGAACGAGGTCGGGCTGCGCAAGCAGCTCCACCTGCGCGACGCCATGAAGCAGCTCTCGGTGTGCGCCGATCCGGCCTGCCCTCACGAGGTGCAGGTCGAGTGCGCTCGCCGGCTGGCGGCGCTGACCGCCGCGCTGCCGACCATCGTCTTCGCCGTGACGGACGCAGCGGGGGACGACGTCGCCGCGGTCAACGTCACCATGGACGGCGCGGCGTTCGCGAGCTCGCTCGACGGCCGCGCCCTGCCGATCGACCCGGGGAGCCACGTCGTGCGCTTCGAGGCCCCCGGGAAGCCGGCCGTCGAGAAGACGATCATCGTCCGGGAGGGCGAGAAGGACCGGCGCCTGAAGATCGTCCTCGGCGCGCCCGCGCGAGACGCCGCGCCGACCCCCGCCGCGACGCTCCCTGTCGCGACGCCCGCCACGCCGGCCGCGACCGCGCCGGCCCCCGAGGCGCTGCGGTCCTCCTCGTCGTGGAGCATGGGCAAGTCGCTCGCCGTGGCCGCCGGGGGCGTCGGCGTCGCAGGCCTGGCCGTGGGGACCGTATTCGGCCTCATGGCGAGCTCGGACGCCTCGACGCAGCGGGCCGACTGCAGCGCCACCACCGGGTGCTCGAACCGCGCGGGCGCCCTGAGCGCTCACAGCAGCAGCCTGTCGGCGGGGAACGTGTCGACGGCCATGTTCCTCGTCGGCGGCGCCGGCGTCGTGGGCGGCGTCCTGCTCTGGCTGACGGCGCCGAAGGGCGGCGGCGGAGAGGTGGCGCCGGCCCCCGCGAGCGCGCCGCGCGCGTACCGTTTCGACCCGCTGGTCGGCCCGGGGGGTGGTGGCGTGATGATGAGCGGGAGCTTCCAGTGAGGCGCCTCGAGGTCTTGAGCCGGGGGGCACTGCTCGGCGCCGGGGGCCTGCTACTGCTCTCCGGGTGCAACGCCCTCATCGGGCTAGAGGACGTCCCCCCCGACGCCGGCCTCGACACGGGCACGCAGCCGGACGGTGGCGCGAAGCAGAAGGACGCGACCGCTGACGCGGCGAAGGACGGGACCACCGACGGGACGGTCCACCCGGACGCGGACGCGCGAGGGGGCGACGCGCCGGCCACGAAGGAGACGGGGCCGGGAGACGTCACGGCGAAGGACTCCGCCGCGACCGACGCGTCGCACGAAGAGGCCGCGGCGGACGCCGGAAGGGACGCGAAGGACGCCGCGATCCCGAACGACGCCGCTTGCGGCGACGGAGGCACGGAGTGCGGCGGCGCCTGCGTCGACGAGCGCAGCGACCTCGCCAACTGCGGCGGGTGCGGGAACGCTTGCGCGCTGCCCCACGCGTCGCTCCAGGAATGCGCCAGCGGCAAATGCGTCGCCAAGGGCTGCCTGGCCAACTTCGCGCTCTGCTCGGGCGCCTGCACCGACGTCTTCACCGACCCGAACAACTGCGGAGGTTGCGGGACGACGTGCAGCGGGGGCACCTCCTGCATCGCGGGCAACTGCCAGGTCATCGACACGCTGGCGGTCTCTGGCCAGCCGTTCGCCATCGCGGCGGACAGCACGAACGTCTACTGGACCCAGCAGAAGACCTCGGCGGCCGTCAACCGTTGCCCTCTCCCGTCGCTGGCCGCGTGCACTCCGACCGTCGTCTCCGGCCCGAGCGAGACCGCCCCCCCCTACTTCATCGCGTCGGACGGCGTGAACGCGTACTGGACGGACGACGTGTCGGCGACCGGGGAGGTGCGGTTCCTGCCCACCAGCAGCGCGCCTCACACGGTGCCGAGCAACTACGCGCCGTACAACGGGCCGCTGCGCATCGTGTGGGACGGCGACTCCACCTACCCCAGCATGTTCTTCGGCGAAACGGGGGGGGTCGTCCAGGTCGCGATGAACGGAGGCGCCATGGTCGCGGGGACGGTGACCAGCCCCGGCGGCGGCCAGGTGACCGGGGTCGCCGCGTACAACGGCAGCGTCTACTGGGCGTCTCCCGGCAAGGCGACCATCTACACGGCCGTCGTCCCCTGCCACGCCAAGGACCAGTTCTGCGACGCGACCGTCCCGACGGCCAGCACCTTCCAGGCCGGCCAGACCAACCCCCTCGGCGTCGCCGCCTCGTCGCTCGGAGTCTTCTGGGTGAACGGCGAGAGCGTCGCCGGGAAGGGCGACGGGAGCGTGGTGGGCATCACCAGCGGCGTGGCGGGCGGGTTCGTCACCATCGCGACCGGCGGGAACCCCACGTCCATCGTCGCGGACGCCACCGGCGTCTACTGGATCGACCCGGCGGTCGGCGGCGTCTTCAGGGCCGTCGGGGTGAGCAACCCCGGAGGGGGCAGGACGTCGACCCTCGCGACGGGCGACACCGGCGTGTCGGACCTCGCGATCGACCCCTCGCCCGGCACCGGCCTCTACTGGGCCGTCGCCACCCCGGGCAAGATCCGCCACCTCCCCAAGCGCTGAGCCACGGCGTCGCCCGGTCGGGCCAGGCCGACCGGGCGCGACCGCGGCGTCGGATGCCCGGCGCCCCTCGGCCGGCTACCGTGCCCTGCCCAGCAGCTCGGCCACGACGGCGTCCGCGCCGAAGACGTGCGACAGCGCCTCGAGCATCCCGGCGCTGTCGACGCTCACCGCGCGCGCCGTCGTCTCGCTGTAGACGAAGGCGTTGGGGAGGCTCGTGAGGTTGCCGTCGAAGATGAGGCCGACGAGCTCGCCGCTCGCGCTGACGACCGGGCTGCCGCTGTTGCCGCCGATGATGTCGTTGGTCGAGATGAAGTCGAGCGGCACGTCCCCCTTGAGGGCGGCCTTGTGTTCGACCCAGCGCGGCGGCAGCTTCAGCGGCTCCTTGCCGGTCGCGTGGCGGTACATCCCCGCGAAGTCGGTCGCCCACGGGACGGCCTTGCCGTGGTCGACGTACCCCTTCGCCACCCCCGTCGACAGGCGCAGCGTGAAGGTCGCGTCCGGGTAGACGCCGGTGCCGCGCGCGGCGAACGAGGCCTGGGCGATCTTCCGGCCGGCCTGGCGCATCGGCCCCTCGACCTCGTCCTCGAGCTGCCTCCGCACCGCCCGCGCGTCGGCGTCGATGAGCCGCACCACCGCGATGAGCGGGTCGGTCGAGGCCGCCACGGCCGCGGCGCCGCCGTCGTAGAGGGCGTGACGGACGTAGAGGTCGGAGAGCCTCGTCCCGGCGATGAGCTCCTGCGCGGCGGCGGCGGTCGTGCGGCCGGCGAGGATCTGCGCCACGAGCGCGTCCTTCGCGCCGAGGTCCTTCACGAGCCGGTCGAGCCAGACGCGCAGCTCGACGGCCTCGACGCCGCCGTAGACGGGGGCGGTCGAGAAGAGCTCGAACTTGAGCGAGTCGAGCGCCGTGTCGCGGTACTCGCGGAGGCGCGTCTCGTTGGGCTTCGCCAGCTCGACGGGGAGGCGGACGAGCGCCCGCGCGAGGCCGAAGAGCTCGGACCGGCCGGCCGCCCGTTCGAGCCCCGCGTACCGCTTGTAGAGGGCGGCGAACGTGCGCTGCGCCTTCTCGGCGTCGGCCCAGGCGGAGCCGTAGTCGGCGGCGAGCTTCGGGTCGGCGAGGACGGCCTTGCGAAGCGCGGCCTCGTCGTCCTGCTTCTTCTTCATGAGGGCGGGGTCGCGCAGCCCGGCGAGCTCGCCGGTGATCGCCTTGATGCCGTTCTCGGCGCGGAAGATGGCGTGGCGGATCTCGCGCTCGGCCTCGACGTTGCCGCGCGCGAAGTCGTGCAGGGCGCGCCGCTCGCTGCCGGCGACGTCGAGGTAGTAGGGGAACGCGAGGTCGCGCAGCTGCGCGAGCTGCGCCACGGTGTCCATCCGGTCGGTCTTGCCCGGGTGGCCGCTGACGAAGACCGTGTCCCCCTCCTTCGGCCCCGTCTCGCTCCACTTCAGGTAGTCCGTCGGCGCGACCGGCTTGTCGTCCTCGTAGACGCGGAAGATGGCGAGGTCGAGGTCGTAGCGGGGGTAGGTGAAGTTGTCCGGGTCACCGCCGAAGAAGGCGATGCTCTGCTCGGGGGCGAAGACGAGGCGGACGTCCTTGAACTTCCGGTACGTGTAGAGGTGGTACTTGCCGCCGGCGTAGAGCGTCACCACGTCGCAGCGGCTGGCGTCGCCCGGGTGGGCCTCGGCGCACGCCTTCTCGAGCTTCGACATCGCCCCCTTCGTGGCGGTGTTGGCGTCGGCGTCGCTCATCCCGTCCTTGCGGGCGGCCTTCACGACGTCGGTCACGTCGTCGATGGCGACGAGCTGGTTCAGCTCGAGGTCCGGGCAGCGCGCCTCGGGGCCGTCCTTGCCGGCGACGTACCCCGTCACGAGGTAGTCCTTCTGCGCCGAGGCGAGCTTCGTGATGCAGTCGGAGGCGACGTGGTGGTTGGTCAAGACGAGCCCGCCGGCCGAGACGAACGAGCCCGAGCCGCCGCTGTTGAAGCGCACGCTCGAGAGGCGCACGTGGTCGAGCCACGCGTCGGTCAGGGTGACGCCGTGGTCCTTCTGGATCTGGTCCCTCGGGACCATGTTGAAGGGCCACATCCCCTCGTCGGCGCGGGTCGCGGACGGGGCGAGGAGGGCGGCGGCGACGATGGCGGCGAGCGAGGCGGAACGGAGAGGGCGCACGGAGGCTCCTTGGCGACGAGGGAGAGGCGGGCCCCGGGTCTACTTGACCTCGAGCGCGCGCCACAAGTACCAGCTCGCGACCGAGCGGTACGGCCGCCACCGCTCGCCGCGCTTCGCCACCTCGCCCGGCGTCGGCAGCTCCCCCTTCGTCCGGAAGGTCCGCGCGAACCCCTTGCGGACCCCGTAGTCGCCCACCGGCAGCACGTCGGGGCGCCCGAGGCGGAACATCAGCAGCATGTGGACCGTCCAGACGCCCACCCCGCGCACCTGGGTCAGCCGCTCGAGGATCGCGTCGTCCTCCATCCCCGCGAGCGCGCGCGACCCGGGGACGGTCCCGTCGAGCGTCTTCGCCGCCAGGTCGCGCAGGGCGGCCGCCTTGCTCCTCGAGATGCCGACCGCGCGCAGCTCCTCGTCCGAGGCCGCGACCACGCGCTCGGGGCGAGGGAACGCGCGCCCCGTTCCGAAGCCCGCCCGGAAGCGCCCGAGGATGGCCGCCGCCGCCTTCCCCGTCACCTGCTGGTGGAGGATCGACTCGGTCAGCGACTGGAACGGCGGCTGCGTCGCCTCCGGCTGCAGGCCGAAGGGGCCCACGCGCGTGATGAGGCGCGACAGGACGCGGTCCCTGGCGTGGAGGTGCTCGACCGCGGCCTCGGCGTCGAAGGGGAGGGGAGAGGCGCCGGCGTAGAGGGAGGGGGGCGGAGACATGGGGCGTCCCCCGTCCTTGGCCGCAAGTCCCGGGGATGACAAGCGAGGCGGCGGTCGGACGACCAGGATTCACGGTCGCATGGCCAAAATTCTCGGTCGCATGGCCAAAATTCTCGGTCGCATGGCCAAAATTCTCGGTCGCATGGCCAAAATTCTCGGTCGCATGGCCAAAATTCTCGGTCGCACGGCCAAAATTCTCGGTCGCATGGCCAAAATTCTCGGTCGCATGGCCAAAATTCTCGGTCGCACGACCAGAGTCTGGTGTCGCCCGGCCACGATCCTCTGTCGCCGGGTCGAACGTCCCGGTCGCGACGCGTCCGGCTACCGCTTCGCCGCCGGCAGGAGCCGCCCGTGCGAGGCCGCCGGCGCGCTCACCCCCTTGCGCAGCACGATGCGCCCCCCGGCCGCCTTGCCGTGGGCGTACGCCTCGTTCTTCCGGTTGCCGGCGTAGCGGACGTTCCGGATGCGCGGGTGGCGCTTCCTGAGGTAGCCGCCGAGGTCGGCGTCGCGCACCCAGACGAGCCCCTCCTCGCGGTGCGTGACCGTCTGCCGCGCGAGCTTGTCGGCGAAGCCGCTCATCACGCCGGCGAGGAAGACGCGGCGGTCGCGGTTGGACCGGATGCCGAGGGCGCGCTTGTGCTCGGCCCAGAGCTGCTCGGCGGTGTTGGTCAGGAAGGCGTGGACGTACTCGGCCACGGCGAGGTTCGCCTCGCTGCCGCAGATCTCGAGGACGGTGCCGCGCTTCCCCTCGAGGACGCGGTAGACCGGCACCCAGATGACCTCCACGAAGTAGTGGCGGCCGAGGATCATCGCGAGCATCCGCTCGGCCTCGCTCACGCGCCCCGTGGGCCGGCCGACGTGGAGGAAGCCGTAGCGCCGCGCCGCCCCCCCGGCGACGTCGAGGTTGTACTTGAGCATGAGGCGCTGCGCCGCCGACGCCGCCGCCTCCGCCTCGTGGACGTTGGGGCTCTCGGCGAGCGCGAGCAGCCGCGCGATCCGGTCGACCAGGCGCCGCTCGCCGTCCTCCTGCGCGTGCACCGGGAGCCCCGCCGCCGCCGCGTCGACGCCGAGCCGGGCGCAGACGCCGCGGAACGCCGGCCCGTGCGCGGTCTCGCTCGTCTCGCGGAGGACCTCGCTCACGTACTGGTGCGCCATCTCGTGCTTGAGCACCTCGGAGATGACCCCCCAGCCGTGCGTCAGCAGCGCCGACCGCGAGAGCGCGATGCTCCGCCGCTCCGCGCTCCAGCAGCCGAGCCGGGCCGCGGTGTCGGTCAGCTCCAGCGTCGGCAAGGCGAGGCTGCCGCGGAAGAACTCGCCGTTCAGCCGCTTGTACTCGGCCACCAGCTCGCGGACGAGGTGGCGTTCGAGCTCCGCGGTGAGGGCGGCGGCGGGCGGGGGGGGCTTGGCCTCGTTCATCCTTCGGCGGGGACGTAACCACCTCCGGCCCGGGGGGCGCAAGCGGGGCCGTCGCGCGGGGTTGGGTGTCGCGGGGCCAGGGTGGTAACGTGCGCGCCCCCATGACCACCGCCGTCCTCGTCGGTCGCCCCCTCTCCCTGCTCGACCTCGAAGACGTCGCCGTTCGCGGCCGCACGGTCGCGCTCGACGACGCCGCCCGCGCCAGGGTGCTCCGCTCCCGCAGCGCCGTCGACGCCATCGCCCGGGCCGGCGACGACGGCCCCTCGGTCTACGGCGTCAACACCGGCTTCGGGGCGCTCTCCGAGACGCGCATCTCCGCCGCCGACGTCCGGTCGCTGCAGCGCAACCTCGTCCGCTCCCACGCGTGCGGCGTCGGCACCGACCTCGGCCTCCCCGCCGTCCGCGGCATCATGCTGCTCCGCGCGCAGGTCCTCGCCCTCGGGCACTCGGGCGTCCGCGTCGAGCTCGTCGAGATGCTCCTCGAGATGCTCAACCGCGGCGTCCATCCGCGCATCCCCTCGCAGGGCTCGGTCGGCGCCTCCGGCGACCTCGCGCCGCTCGCCCACCTGGCGCTGGCGCTCATCGGCGAGGGGGAGGCGTCGCGCGATCTCCCCCCGCGCGGCGGCGTCTACGACGCGACCGTCCGCCCGCGCGCCGTCAACAGCTCCGAGTCGCTGCGCGCCGCCGGGCTCGCCCCCATCCTCCTCGAGTCGAAGGAGGGGCTCGCGCTCATCAACGGCACCCAGTACATGACCGCCATCGGGACGCTCGCCCTGCTCGAGGCCGAGCGGCTCGCCGTCGCCGCCGACGTCGCGGGCGCGATGAGCCTCGAGGCCCTCAAGGGGTCGACCCGCCCCTTCGACGAGCGCCTGCAGGCGGCGCGCCCCCACCCCGGCCAGGCGACGGTGGCGAAGAACCTCCGGACCCTCCTCGGCAGCAGCGAGATCGCCGAGAGCCACAAGCACTGCAACAAGGTGCAGGACGCCTACTCCCTCCGCTGCATGCCCTCTGTCCACGGCGCCTCGCGCGACGCGCTCGGGTGGGTGCGGCAGGTGCTCGAGCGCGAGGTCAACAGCGTCACCGACAACCCGAGCGTCTTCGTGGGGCCGGACGGCGAGGCGGAGATCATCAGCGGCGGCAACTTCCACGGCCAGCCGCTCGCGCTCGCGCTCGACCTCGCGGCGATGGCCGTCGCCGAGCTGGCCAACATCAGCGAGCGGCGCGTCGAGCAGATGGTGAACCCGGCGCTCTCGACCGGCCTCACCCCGTTCCTCGCCGTCGGCAGCGGCCTCCACTCGGGCTTCATGATCGCCCAGGTCGCCAGCGCGTCGCTCGTGAGCGAGAACAAGGTCCTCTGCCACCCCGCCAGCGTCGACTCCATCCCGTCCTCGGCCGGCAAGGAGGACCACGTCAGCATGGGGAGCGTCAGCGCGAAGAAGCTCGACCAGGTCGTCGCGAACACCCGCAACGCGCTCGCCATCGAGCTGATGACCGCCGCCGCCGGGGTCGACCAGCGCGCCCCGCTCAAGCCGAGCGCCGGGGTCGCCGCCGCGCTCTACTGCATCCGCGACCGGGTCGCCCCCATGACCGAGGATCGGCCGCTCTACCGCGACATCGCCACCGTCGCCGGGCTCGTCGCGTCGGGCGCGCTGATGCGGTCGGTGGAGGCGAAGGTGGGCAAGCTCGACTGACCACGGTGACCTGCTCGGCCCCTTGGCGGAACTGGCATACGCAGCGGACTTAAAATCCGCGGCCCGAGAGGGATTGAGGGTTCAAATCCCTCAGGGGCCACCACCTTTCACGCCCCCGTCCGCGCGGGCCGCGGGCGAGCCGCCTTGCAGGATCTCCAGGCGTGTGCACACTGAATGAGCGCAGCGCCGGACGCCGATGCGGTCGCGCGCGCCCCCCTCGATGCAGAATCCCGCGCCCGCCGCACTCCCGGAGCCCGTCGCCCGAGGCACGCTCGCCGGGCGCCCGCTGGCGCACCTCCTCATCTACCTGCTCGAGCACGCGCTCAGCGGCACGCTGGTGCTCGAGGGGGACGGGAAGGCGTTCGTACGGATCTCGCTCGTGCAGGGGCGGGTCGCCGATATCCAGACAAGCGAGGCGGTCGCTTACCTCGGCCACATCCTGTTCGAGAGCGGCGTCATCGACGCGGAGCAGCTGAACTCCTCGCTGGCCGTCGTGGCGGCGACCCGCAGGCTGCACGGGCAGGTGCTCCTCGGCGCGGGCCTGATCCGGGCCGACCAGCTCTCGACGGCGCTTCGCCTGCAGCGCGTCCGCAAGCTCGACCACGCCTTCTCGCTCCCCCCCGAGACGACGTTCTCCTTCTACCTGAACAGCGGCGGCGCGGTCCGCCGTCCGCACGACGTCGAGGCGATGGCGCCGTACGCCGGCGTGTGGCGCGGGGTGCTCGCCCACCCGCCCTGGGCCCACGTCCGCGAGACCGTGTCGGGCATGGGCGAGGAGCGGCTCCGCCTGCGGGAGGGGGCGAGCCTCGACGCGCTCGGGCTCGACGCGCGCGAGCTCGCGGCCGTCGCCTGCCTCCGGTTCCGGCCGGCGACCGTGGGGGAGGTCATCTTCGTTAGCGGCCGCTCGCCCGCGGCGATCCACCTGCTCCTCTACTTCCTCGCCATCACCAAGCAGCTGCAGCTGGCCACGCCCGCCCTCGCGGCCCCTGCGGTCTCGCAGCCCCCCCCTGCCCGCGACGTCCCCGTCAGCGGCGAGTACGCGCGCAAGGTCTCGTTCGCGATGAACGCCGCGCGCCCCCCGCCCGGCGCGGTCCGCATCGCGTCGCCGATGCCCGGAGGGCTCGTCGCGGCGCGCCCGGACCTGCTGACCGAGAGCGACCGCGCGGCCGAGGCCCACCGGCTGCAGTCGCAGGCCGAGCTGCACTTCAGGGTCGGCGACCTCGTCAGCGCCGAGCGCTCGGCCAGGGGGGCGCTCGTCCTCGCCCCCGGGACCCCGGCGCTGCAGGCGCTGGTCGCGTGCCTCGAGGCGCTCGACCCCGCGCGACAGGAGCGCGGGCACCTCGAAGCGTGCCTCGCCCGCGTCGACGACGCCCTCGCGCGAGACCCGGCCTGCCGCCGGGGCCATACGCTGCGCGCCCTCGTGAAGAAGCAGCTCGAGGACCACGACGGCGCCATCCGCGATCTCGGCGTCGCCGTCGCGAAGGACGCCGACGACCTCGAGGCGCGCCGCGAGCTGGGCGCCTACGAGCAGCGGCTCCGGGTCGGGAGCCTCGTCGACCGGTCGCTCTCCCCCCCCGGGGGGACGCCGAAGCCCATCGGGCTCTTCGAGTGGCTCGGCAAGAAGCGGTAGGCGCCCCGCCCCCGCTCGCCCTCGGTCCGCCGCGGACGACCCTCGACCCGCGCCGTCGCCGATGGCCGGCCGGGCCGCCGGTTGTCGTGAACCTTTCGCGGCGACCGGTTCCTTCTCTATCAAGGAGGTCGTCATCATGCTGGGCAGCTACTTCGCGGCGGGTGGGTGGGGGATGTATCCGACGGTCGTGTTCGGGTTTCTGCTGATCGCGGTGGCCGCGCGCTACGCGCTCCGGTCGGAGGCGCGCTACGGGCGGCTCTGGGGGGTGCTCGCCGTCACGACGGCCTCGAGCGGCGTTCTCGGCTGCGCCACCGGCCTCTGTACGACCTGCCGCTACGTGCTGCACCTGGCGGCCGCCGAGCAGCTCCCGACGCTCGTCGAGGGGTGCGAGGAGTCGCTCCACAACCTCGTGCTGGCCCTGATCATCGTCGTGCTCGCGGGGCTCGTCGCGTCGTTCGGCGCGGTGCGCGGGGCGCCGCTCCTCGGCGCGGCGCGGGCGGACTGAGGGAGGCCCGGGCCCGATGGACTCCGACGAGGCGCTGTTCGACCGGCTGGTCGCTGGCGAACTGCGCGCCTTCGACCGCCTCTACGAGCGCTACGAGCGCCCGCTGTTCGGCTTCATCCACGCACAGGTCGGCGACGCCGCGGAGGCCGAGGACCTCTTCCACGAGACGTTCCTCGCCGTGCTCCGCCAGCGCGACGCCCGGCCGAGCTTCAGGAGCTTCCGCGCCTGGGTCTACCAGGTCGCTCGCAACCTCTGCATGAACCGGTCGCGCTCGCGCAGGCGGGCGGGCCGCGCCTTCGACGCCGTGGCGCGCGATGAGCTCACCGTCGGTCGGGACGTCGCGCCGTCCGAGGCGATCGAGCAGCACCAGCAGGCCGCCGCGCTGCTCGTTGCCGTGGCCCGCCTGCCGCTGGCGCTCGGCGAGGTCTACCGGCTCCGGGCCGCCGGGATGTCCTACGACGAGGTGGCCGACGTCCTCGGCGTCCCCGTCGGCACCGTGAAGTCGCGCATGAACGAGCTGGTCAAGCGGCTGAGAGAGGAGATGTCCACATGAAGTGCAGCGAGGTCGCGCCGGAGCTGACGGCGTATCACTTCGGCGTGGTGTCCGACGCCGCGCGCCGCGACGTGGAGGGGCACCTGCTCGAGTGTCCGGCGTGCCTGCGGGCGTTCCTGGATCTCAAGCGAGCGGTCGAGACGGGGGAAGGGGGCCCGCTCCCGTCGGCGTCGGCCCGGCACCGGCTGCGGAGGGCGGTCGCGGCGGAGCTCGGCGTCGGGGCGCCGGCGCTGGCGTGGTGGGAGCGCCCGCTGGCGTTCGCGTTCGCCGGCTCGGCGGTGCTCGGCGCGATGATGATGATGCACGTCGTCACGTCGGGGCCAGGGGCGCCGCCGTACGCCCTGTCGTCCGGCGAAGGGGCGACGGTCCAGCCCCGCTGAGCGCGAAGGCGCCCGTCGTGGTCCCGTCGCGCGTCGCGTGCTACTCGGACGCGCTCTCCACCGTGCAGCCCCGCGTCGATCTCATCGTCAACCGGCTCGCGCACCGGCTCGCCCCCGGGGGGTCGGGCCGCGTGCTGGACGGGCTTCGCGCCGCCATCGGGGCCGAGGGGGCGACGGGGCGCGCGTGGCTCCACGAGACCGGTTCGCTCGAGGAGCTGACCGCCGCGGTGGCGACCATCCAGGCGCGCGGGACCGACTGCGTCCTGCTCGCCGGCGGCGACGGCTCGTACATGGCCGGCACGACCGCCCTCTGGCGCGCCTTCGGCGACCGGCTCCCCCCCGTCGGCTTCGCGCCGGGCGGGACGGTCTGCACCGTCGCGCGCAACTGGGGGATGAGCGGCGACCCCCGCGCCTACGCTCGCCGGCTCGTCGAGGAGGCCCTCGCCGGACGGACACGCCTCACCCCCCGCGCGACGCTCCGCGTCCGTGACGACCGGGGGGGCGACCGGGTCGGGTTCATCTTCGGCGCCGGCCTCGTGGCGCGCTTCTTCGACGCCTACTACGAGTCCCCCACGCTCGGGTACGGCGCCGCCGCGCGCCTGGTCGCGCGGATCTTCGCCGGGACGTTCACCTCCGGGGAGCTCGCGCGGCGGGTCCTGACCCCTGGCCCGGCCCGCGTCGTCGTCGACGGCGTGCGCCAGGCCCCCGAGGAGTGGAGCCTCCTTGCGGCGAGCGTCGTCAGGGACCTCGGGCTCCACATGCGGCTCCTCTACCGGGCAGGCGAGAGCCACTCCGCCTTTCACTTCGTCGCGAGCCCGCTCCCTCCGCGTCAGCTCAGCCCGCAAGTCGGTCGCGTGCTGCGCGGTCGTCCGCTGCGCGGCGAGGGCCACGTCGACGCGCTGGCCCGGGAGGTCGTCATCGAGCTCGGGCCCCCGGGGGGCGCGTCCACCTACGTGCTGGACGGCGACCGCATCGAGGCGGGGGAGGTGACGCTCGCGCCCGGCCCCGTCCTCGGCTACGTGTCGCCGTCGTCCTGACCCCGCGAGGCGCCACATCTCCCGCGTGGCGTCGGCCGCACCGCTTCCTCGACGTGACATCCGTCGCCGCCCGTCCGTCCGGGCAGGAAGGCCTCGACCGTGGCCCGGAGAAATCACCTTCTGGTCCCATGCTGGAAGAATTGTTCAGTTGGAATGGCATTCGCGAGTGCGGTATCGTCTGGTCCGCCGTCATGGGTCTACGCAATCGGGGGGATAACGGCGAAGGTGGTGCCGATTGACGCAGCCCGTGGCTGGAGTGGGGGAGAAGTTCGGCAAGTACGTCATCGTCAACCGGCTCGGCATGGGCGGGATGGCCGAGGTCTTCCTCTGCCGCCTCCCCGGCATCGGCGGCTTCGACAAGACGGTGGTCGTCAAGCGCATCCTCCCGGACCTGATCGAAGATCCGAACTTCGTCGAGATGTTCCTCGATGAGGCGCGGGTGGCGGCGAACCTGAACCACCCGAACATCGTGCAGGTGTTCGAGATCGACCACATCGACCAGGTCCCGTACATGGCGATGGAGTACATCAAGGGGCCGTCGCTCTCGCAGCTCCTCAAGGCGGCGCGCAAGGCCAAGGCGCTCCACCTCGGCCACTTCGCGAAGATCATGTCCGCTTCGGCGGCCGGCCTGCACTACGCCCACAACGCGCGCGACCCGCAAGGGAACCCGCTGCAGCTCGTGCACCGCGACGTGAGCCCGCAGAACATCCTCGTCTCCCTCGAGGGGGTGACCAAGATCGTCGACTTCGGCGTCGCCAGAGCGCGCGGCCGCCTCGCGACCACGCAGGCCGGGACGATCAAGGGGAAGCTCCGGTACATGTCCCCGGAGCAGATCCTCGGCCGCGAGTTCGATCACAAGGCCGACATCTTCGCGCTCGGCGTCTGCCTCTACCTCGGCGCGACGGGGCGCTACCCGTTCGACGGCGACAACGACGTCGAGACCATGAAGGCCGCCGTGACCGGCGACTTCGCGCTGCCGTCGACCGTCGTCCAGGGCTTCCCGCCCGCGCTGGAAGCGATCATCGTCGGCACGCTCCAGGCCGACCCGACGAAGCGGACGCAGACCGCCGACGAGGTGCACAACGCCCTCGAGGAGTTCGTCCGCGAAGGGGAGTACCAGTCGAGCATCAAGGCGGTGGCCGCCTGGGTGAACGAGCTCTTCCCCGACTTCGAGGCACGGGCGGCAACTTCCCTGGCGCACGGTACGGCGATCACGTCGGTCCCGAGCCTGACGGGGACGCCCGTCTCCGGCCAGTTCCTCTATGGCATGGCCCCCTCGCAGCGCCAGCCGTCGACCCCGGGGAAGACGGACGGCTCCGGCGCCATCTCCGGCGTTCCGGCGCCGACCGGCCCGTGGAAGTCCGTCGCGCTCGTCTCGGCGGGGGTCGCCGGGGCGCTCGGGCTCGCCGGGGTCCTCTTTGCGGTCTCGCACAGCAGCCCGCCGCCGGTGACCGCGGCGCCGGCCGCCCCAGTCGTTCAGGCTGCTGCGCCCCCGCCGACCCCTGCTCCGACACCGACCCCCGCCGCGGTCACGCCCCCGCCGGTCGTCGCGGCGTCGAGCGCGGCCCCCTCCGTGGACGTCGCGGCCGCCGCTGCGGCGAAGCCCCCGGCCGGCAAGGCCCCTGCCTGGCAGGGGACCTGGAAGCCCCCCGCGGCCACGAAGCCGACCGCCGCCGCTGCGGCACCGCCGACCCCCGCCGCCCCTCAGAACCGTTCCTGCACCACCTCGTGGACCCCCGACTCACCACTCCCCCCGTGCCCATGAAACTCCCCTCTCTCGTCCTCGTCGCCTCCTGCTTCGCCTGCGCCGTGGCGTCGAACGCCCGCGCGGCCGACGCCCCCGCCGCCCCCGCTTCGTCCGCGTCCCCCAAGGAGCACTACGACAAGGGGATGATCTTCTACAACATCGCGGACTGGCCCTCCGCCATCCGCGAGCTGAAGGCGGCGTACGAGGGGGACCCGAGCCCGAACAACCTCTACACGCTCGCCCAGGCCGAGCGCCTCTCCGGCGACTGCGCGACCGCCATCCCGACCTACCGCTCGTTCATGCGGCAGGCGTCGGGGCCCGCGGCGGCGGCGGCCGAGGGGTTCATCCACGTCTGCGAGGGGCAGATCAAGCAGAAGGAGGACGAGGCGGCGCAGAAGGCCGCGCTCGCCGCTCAGGCCCAGACTGCGGCCGCGGCTGCGGCGCCGGCGTCGTCGGCCCCCCCGCCGCCTCCGGCCCCCTCGAAGGTGAACACCACCTGGTACGCCGACCCGCTCGGCGACACGCTCGCGGTGCTTGGCGTCGCAGGCCTCGCGACGGGGACGGTCTTCCTCCTCCAGTACAGCTCGGCCTCTTCGTCTGCGAAGAGCGCGGCGACCGACAAGGCGAGCCAGGCCGCGTGGTCGGGGGTGCCGACGCAGGGGGCCGTCGGCATCGCAGGGGCGAGCGCGGGCGTTGTGCTGCTCGCCGGGGCCATCTGGCGCTACGTCGCCGTCGGTGGTCGCAAGCAGGAGCAGGCCGCTCCGCCGGCGGTCGGCTTCTCGGTCCAGCAGAACGGTTTCCAGCTGTCGTACGGCAGCCAGTTCTAGGAGCTTTCATGCGATCTCTCGTCACCTCGGCGCGGGCACTCCTGCGCGCGCACCCCGCCCTCCGTCTGGCCCGCCACGGCGTCATCGTCTCGTCGGTCCTCGGCGCCCTCGCCGCCGGCTTCGCCGCGAGCTCCGCCTGCTCCGAGCCCGCCTATACCTGCACCACGAACGCCCAGTGCCTCGGCCCGAGCGGCGCGCAGGGGGAGTGCGAGGAGAACGGCTTCTGCGCCTACCCGGATCCGACCTGCACCGGTTCGTTCGAGCGCTACAGCGCGACCGCCGGGAACGGCCTCGCCTCCGCGTGCGTCCCCAAGGATCCCGACACGTGCGCCGGGACCGGCGTGGGCGAGCTCGCCGTGGGGACCGGGTTCTCCTGCGTCATCCGCCACCCCGACCTCTCGGTCTGGTGCTGGGGGGCCAATCAGTACGGCCAGCTCGGAAACGGGACGACGTCGACGGCCAGCCCCAAGCCGACGCAGGTCAAGCTCCCGTCGGGGTCGCAGGCGCTCATCGTCTCCG
>Ga0316217_10003996_pt1 | contig 16306 bp, 24 predicted proteins | sample 1anoAmetaG_FD_203633 | JGI IMG/M metagenome (GOLD analysis project Ga0316217, IMG submission 203633) | Freshwater microbial communities from Trout Bog Lake, Wisconsin, USA - 1anoA | ecosystem: Environmental > Aquatic > Freshwater > Lake > Hypolimnion/Profundal zone | place: USA: Wisconsin...
TCATTGAAAGTATGCAGGCTTCCATAGGCTCAAAGCAGCTGTATTTCGCTCTACTGACATGAAAAGTTGACACTCTTTGTTGTAGCCCAGACTCACAATTTATGAAGAGTGAGCTCCGTGAATAAACTCTAACTACATTTCCCACAGCTGCACTTCCCCACTCATGTTTCCACTCGCAAACATCAGTTTTTCATTTTTGGCCTCAGCAGACTCTACCTTGCATATTTTTTGGATTGGCCCGCCCTGATCCCTAAAAGTATAGAACTCAGTGGAACTATTGCGGATATCCCAATACTTGATGGTGGAGTCGGATCCTCCAGATAGAAAAACGGAGTTTCTGACGAACTCCAGACAGTTAGTTTGTCTCTGCTTGTGCTCTATCTTGAAGGCCGGATTATTCAGCCGTTTATCCCATCTGCATGCTAGTAAAGTTACATATAAAGGTAGTTTTCAGGAGAGGCCGAAACGAAGAGCCTTTCCTCCTACTTATCGTGAAGCGAGAGCCAGCTGATGTCCAAGATGCCTTCCCTGTGATATCGGAACACACTTGGGCTGTGGTCGTTGGCTTTCAAGTCGTAAAGGCAGATCTCTCCGTTGCTGGTTCCTACCAGCAGCTACTGCCTTCTGCTCTTCATGGTTCTGGCCTCGCTCTTGCCAGGCAGCACCACTCTAGGCTTCACCGAGTAGCTTCGTTCCTTCAAACTCATCAGATGGCTGAGAGAGTAAACGTAGATTTCCTCATGCTTTGCTTAGTTGATGGCGATGAAGCTGTCACTGGAGTAGTCGTTGGTTGCGGTGCTGGTCAGCTCTTCGAAGCAGTTGATGGGGTTTTCGAAGTTGAGGTCGCACTTCTTGTTGACCTGACACTTGAGCCGCTCATCTGCGAGCTGGCTGGGCAGCGGGACTTCTATCTAGGTAGACGTGTATTTGTACCTGGTTGAGTGAGAAGACTCCGTTTCCGGCGTGGCTTTTGCCGGCCAGCAGCAGCTTGAAGGATTGGTACTTGAAGGAAGTGCTGGATAGATGAGGAGGTACTCTACTTTGGGGAGTTTGGGGAACTTGGCGGCGGTGAGGGCTGCGTAGTCGGGAAGTTCGGTGGAGGACAGGTAGCTGTAGGTGATGGGTGCCATCTTCAGCCACTACTTGTACTAACTCGACTGCATTCCAACTTGAATAATTACAATCATCCGACCAATAAGCCTATCTATTTATAAATATGGAACACTCACGCATCAATACTACTTCAGCCAATAAACACAATAAAAATAATTCTACCTATCCCTTCACCCTTCTCTCATGCAGTTCTAGCTCCGCAAAAACCCCAACTCCCCCTTCTCCCCCTTCTCTCCCTTCTCCCCCTTCTCTCCCTTCTCCTGCTTCCTCCTCTCCCAGTTTTCTCTATCAAACCCGCCTTTAGTAGCCACTGCCTGCACTCTACTATATAGCTTGTGCTTTTCAGCCACACTCTTCGGCACTAGGATCTCTTTGCTCAGCTACAGGCTACTATTCTCCTGCACATTGGTTTGCACATTGGTTTGCAGATTGGTATGGAGATTGGTTTGCACGTTGGTATGTAAGTCTTCAAATATTTGGGTGATGGTGTGGTGCATGGGGAAGGGTTGGAGGGTGGTCTGGAAGGGGTTGGGTTGGAGGGTGGGCCTGTCTCGGTAGTTCTCTGTTTCGTTGAACTTGGTAGTCCTGAGGGAGAGTTTGCCCTTCTTGAGAGCTCCGTAGGCCTTGAGCTTGTCTTTCTTGGTTTGCTTGAGGTTCTTGGCTAGTTAGTGCTGATGGGTATTCTCGGGGAATATTTTGCTGAGCGTTAAGTAAACATTTTTGAGCTGGTAGTTGGTCTTCCTCCTCTCAACCTCTATGTCCTTGAAGTTGATTTCCAGCATCCTATCAAAGTCCTTCTCTTCCGTCTTGTCGCTCCTCCTTTCGGTTTGGTCGGTCTTCAAGCTGGCTTCTCGGAGCATGGGCAGCTGCTAAGTTTTCGATATCTTCTTGGTGTTCTCGTAGGCCAGATACAGGGTATTTGGAGTGTTGGGGTGCGGCCTGTGGTTGGCTGTGGTGGGGTGGGCCTTTTCGGGCTTGTCCGTGAACCTGTTCTTGCGGTCTTGATAGGGGCGGGTCTACTGAGGATGATCCTGGCCTTCTTCTTGAGGTACTGTTCAAACTGCCTGGAGTAGTGGGCGATTCCGCGGGAGATGAAGCTGTTGCGGTCGAGGCAGTCGTGGAAGAAGTCCTTGCTTTCGTTCTTGGCCTGGAAAAAGGCCATCTTGAAGCTGCCGTAGTCCAGCTCCAGGCAGCCCAGAGAATTGAAACGCTTGTTGAGCACGTTCATCGCTCTGAGTAGGCGAGGGGTTACTTGTGGAAGTTGGACTAGCTGCTGTTAAAGCTAAACCTGGTCTTGCCCAGGCTGCCTACCTCCGCTGACCTGTCCTACCGTTGGTCCTACCATTTGTCCTAGCCGGTGGCTTTGGCGAGGGAGAAGGTGGTTTGGAGGGCGGGGTCGGCGAGGGCTGCCTGGCAGAAGTGGCAGATCCTGGAGGTGAGGTGGGTGAGTGTTCTGAAGATCCTGCCGATGTTGCTGTCTATGTTGTAAGTTAATACTAGGTGTTCCACCTTCTCCAGGAACTAACCAAAGTGCGGGTTGTGAGTGCCCCTGCTCCTGTAGATCTCGAGAGTCTCGTTAAGGCGGCACACGAAGCGGTAGAAGGTGCTGGGTTAGCGGGTGGGTACTGCTTGTGGGGCGAGTCCTGCTGGAGGGGCAGGTTGTAGTGGGCGATGAGGGGGGCGCAGTCTTCTGGGATCTCCCTCATCTCCCTGATCAGCTCCCCGCTGTACTCTTTCTTCTGGATGCTGTCGGCCATCTTTTCGGCCAGCTCCATGATCCTCTTGAAGACCCTGATGAAGTGGGTGAGGTCCTAGTAGATGTCGGCTTATGGGTTGCTGGCGAGTGCGAACTCCCCCTCCATTATATAATCCGAGTTATTTTTATTATCATGCCACCCACCATATGGCAGCAACCCATCATATGGCAGCAACCATAGCAACTGTAACAACCATGATAACACCGACTGCAGCCATGAAACACTGTGGCAAGCATAACAAACATAACAAACATAACTAACAAACAAGCATTTCAACCCATAGCAATTAAAGATAAAAAGATATCAAAGATAGCGCATATCACCACATCACATCAACAAATCACCACATCAAGCACAACAACCATAAGAACACCCAAAACACAAATCCATCACAGCACATCCGCCATATAAACATATCAGTACATACGAACACATCGCTCATATAATAATCCCAGCCAATAAATAATACATACTTCGCATTCACAACCTCAAACACCAGAATATCATAATAGGATAGGTAGAATATCATAATATGAGAGGTGAGAATATCAGAATAGGATAGGTGAGAGAAAAGATGGTAAGTGAGAGAAAAGATGGATCACTCATTTGAGGCCTACTTATTGTCTGTGCATTTCATGCTTGCCCCTCAGCTCTCCTTTACGCTGACCTCAGCCCTGTCCGCTGCACAGACCGAGGACTATACTTCTTCTCAACCATGCCAGCTAGCTTCAATCTTATGATCTGATTAAGGGCCTCTTACACCACTCTCGGCTGCACTTGCTTGCTGCCTAGCTTCACCTGCGTCTCCCCTATGCTAGCTTGTAACCTGTTGTCCATCTTGACTAACTTGATCTGTTTGCAATCTAACCTGAGCTGGTTATGATCTAACTTGGATTGGCTGATGGTGGTCTTGGACTGGCTGTTGCCTATCCTCAAGATAGAAGTAGCTTGGTCCCTCTGCCTGCTGCTTGAGGATATGTGTATTCTGCGCTTACTGGCTGAGAGTAGGTGAGTACTGGCTGAGAGTAGGTGAGTACTGGCTGAGAGTAGGTGAGTACTGGCTGAGGGGTGGTGAGTACTGGCTGAGGGGTGGTGAGTACTGGCTGAGGGGTGGTGAGTACTGGCTGAGGGGTGGTGCGTGGTGGAGTAGGGTATTTGTATTTCTGAGCCCTTCTTGGGCCTGGGGTTGTTGTTGGGTTTTTCGGGGATGGGTAGCAAGTGGGGTTGGTGGGTGGGATGTTGGTCGGGGTTGAATATGCGTTTGCCGAAGTTGAAGATAGGGTCGTGTTCTGATTGTAGCCTTGGAGTCAAAGAGTCGACGTTGCTGACTTTGGAATGGATGTTGAATTGGCACTGATGGAGCAGGTGGGGGATGTTGCTCTTGCTCCTGCGCGCTTGCAGCTGCTCAGACTCCCCTAGGGCAGTGGCAATGAAGTTGGCAGATTGGGTACGACGATGGCCGCGCCTCATCGTTCGCCCAAGTATAACTAATAATATTTCCACCCTTCCCCTTGATCACTCAAACAGCCCGCTAGCTAAAGCAACTTCGCCCAGCGCTGCTCTTCAGCATAACAAACCGCAAAAACCAGGAACGACATCTTGATAAATACAATACACAGAAAGTAACATAGAAACATTGATCTAAAGCATACTCCCCTCGCTTGTTCCTGTCCCTGCCTGCCATCCCTCAGCAACTCCCTCTGGCTGAGCTCAGCAGAACATTACCCCATGTGAGTTCAACCCAATTTAGAACTTATTATTCTTCCCAGGTATAATTTGATTTACCACCCGCACTCATGGGAGGAGGAGACAGCAAAGTCGAGCAACCCTAACCCCCAAAACACGATATCGCCAACAACCCACCTCTTAACAACTAATCGCCGCTCAGGAAGTAAAGCAGGGACCCAACTCTCAACAGAACCCAGGACAATGGTTTGCAACCTAGCCAAGGCAACCAGCGCAGTCAAGGCAACCAGGGCAGCCAAGGGAATGTGCAGATGTCGAGTCCCCTGAAAAGGAACAACACAATGAGCGCGTCGCAGGAGAGGGACAAAAGGGTGAGCAGCTTGGCGTTGTAGCAGCTGCAGAGCCAGTCCACCCTTGGCCACATCCCCGAAAGCACCCATGAGCTCACCTACTTCTAGAACTGGGATGCGCGGTTCCACCAGGACGGCTCCATGAAGGCCAGAGTCATGGTCATCTCCCTCCACCCCGCCCCCTCCTTCAAGAACCTCGAGCGCCAGTTCTCATAACACGAGGGGCAACTCACCTGGCACTACTAGCCCTCAGAAGCAGACCTAGGCACTGACCTACACCTGAGTCTGGCTTTCCAAGAGCGAGGTGGGTACTCCCTCACCTTCTTGCTCAACCAACAGTTCGTAGTCTTAGAGGGAGACCAGGATGTCTGGGACTTCGTTTGTCCCTTCCGCACCCACCACCAGCTCATTCGCATTGGCGGACTCATCTGCGAGAGGACCTACCACCAAGAGGGCAGACTCGAGGAGGGATAGACTCAGGAGCTGGAGGCCGAGCTGTTCGGGAAATGGGGGGAAAAAGTGCCAGAAGCCAGGGGCAACATGCGGGCGCTGCTGCAGAAGAAGAGGGAGCAGGAGCGACTAAAGAGGAGCGAGGGGGTGGAGTACAGGGAGGTGAGCAAGTACTTTAGCGGGAGTGGGGAGTGGGTGTTTTCGGTGCTGGTGGAGTAGAAGCAAAACAGGTTCAAGTGCTGGATGGTCTAGTCCTTAGACCCTCGCCACAGCTAAATGAGTGCCACTATCAAGAGCGACGTCCAAAACCGAGAAAACATGTACGTCGAGGAGATGAGGAGGAAGAAGAAGCTACTCCACCAGGCCAAACCCCAGCCCGCCCCTTGATATCTATACCCACCTGCATCTCACACCCAACCACACCAACCACACCAGCCACACCAACCACTAGATATCTATTAAAGTACTCGCCTGCCGTACTCCACACCACATAGTGAGGGAGTCTCAGCAGGATGCTACTCTCAAGAGGTTAGGCCAATGCAGTGGGCAGAAAGGTAGTAGAGTGTCTCCTTTAATAGTAAAAGAATTACGGATTATGAATGCGACGTATTAAGTACATCAACTCATAATTGTTCATTAATACTGATACAGCAACACATGTCAGTACCATCCAGAATAGGCATATGCAGCAACGACCAACAGACCCACACCAATTATAGTCTACAACAGACCCACACCAATTATAGTCTGGCCTTCCTGCCCAGTTGCCCAGAGGTTAGCTTTTATTTGGGCCGTGACAGCTTGGACAGCAGACTAGGCCAAAGCTAGGGAGTGGACACACTTGACCCAAAGCACTCAACGCCAACTCAACAAACATTTGCTGAAGTTACAAGTCCTGCTTAAAAGTCGCACTGCTATCTGGACTCCACAGAACTACGGAAGTAATTTGAATAGAATCTCAAGCCAATGCCTGACCAATAATCTACCAACGAGTCCCATCAACCACTACCCAACTAGACCCACCAACCACTAAACATCTAGCCCTAGTAGAGATTACAAAACTTGGCTGGACAGAGATTACAAAACTTGGCTGGACAGAGAGGAGCCAACTAGACTGGAGGGAGAGGAGCCAGAAGGCAAAGTTCAAAACATAACTTTTCTTTGGAGCTGGTGCGCAAAGTGAAAGGGCTCATGAAAATCAAAACGGCCAAGTGCAAACAGCTGAGAAAGAATCAAGCAGAGTTGAAAGGCCTAGCCGAAAGCTATTCTTAATGCTTTTACAAAGCATTGAAAGATACTGAAAGCCGGCAAGTTCTCCACAATTTTTTGGTACAAACCCCAGAAAACGCAACTCCCTGCTTTCCTCTCCAGTTTGGCGTATTTATATCCAAGCCTTTGTAGAGCTAGGGTATAAACCGCTAAACATCAAATGCCTTGAAAGCAGAGCTCAGAAGCATCATTGTATCTGAGCTCATGTAATCTGCCAAGAAGGGGCAGATGCGTAACAAGCAAGGCTTTGAGGAGTACGTTTAGAAGTTTATCGAGGCGCTGAGGAGAGGAGAAGTGAAGCTGAAACAAAGGTGAAAGAAGATGAATTGATGCCATCGGGCGATTGCAGACGAAATCGAACTCTGCCTCTTTGTGCTTTTGTGCGTAAGACATTCTCATCCTTTCTGTAGAGGTGAGACACAAAACTACGAAGAGTCAGGGTTCGGAGCTATCTGGCTTGCTTGATGGTCTATCCCTTAAATCTACTAATCACTGAGAATTCAATTGCAATAAGTGATTAACTATAACTGATAACAACTGATTATAAGTAGGTATATAGGATATTTCTGTTCCTAACAACTATACTCTAATCATCCCTATCATCCTCTCCTCCTCCTCATCATAATCATCATCATCATCATCATCATCATCATCATCATCATCTTGATATGGCATATGGCTGTTTGCGAATAAGTAGAGACATGATCATATTTCTATTTCCTTGATCTTGGGCTTCTTGAAGTGGCGGATGTTGGAGCCGGGAGACTGGTACATGAAGGGGGCGTTGTTGCCGTAGGGCTTGGGCAGGCCGATCTCGTCAGGAATGTAGGAGTTGACCCTCTGGACTGCGGTGGTCTTGGTGGCAAAGGGCGGGTAGTTTTGCTCCATCAGATCCTTCTGCATCCGAATCCTCTTCTCCTCTTCGTATCTCTTCTTGTCTCTAATCATCTTCAAGTACTAAATCTCGGTTTCAGGAGTCGGCGGCAGCCCTTCCTCCATCCTCTTCTTCGCATTGTCCAGGCCAGTCTCCAGCTCTTCCCGCTCGGTCTGGAACTTGATAATGTTGGCCTGGCACATCGACAGCTCGGAAATGGTTGCTTTCATCTTTCTGGTCAGATCTCTGAGTCTGCTCTGGAACTAGTTGATCTTTTCTGAGACTTAGAGGGTCGACTGCCTGCCCTAGGTCGCATCCCTCTTGAGTTTCTCGACCAGGTTGGTGACCTCATCAAGGATGAGTTCTTTCTCGAGGAGTTGTTCCTTCTTGCTGTTGAGCCTTTCTTAGATGATGCTGATTTTGGCGTCCAAGGCTTCTTCGTCGGGGTCTTCTCCTTCCAGCTACCTCCACCTATCCTTGTTCTAAGGGTCCTCCAGCTTCCTGGAGAGTTCGTTTTCCTGGAGATGGACTTCCTGGATTTCCCTCTGCAGCTAGAGCACCTTATCTGCGTACTTGGGCACATCGCCCAGCCGTTCCTGAGAAACCTTGACCTTGCGCTGGTTCTCAGCAATCTCTATCTTGATCATCCTGATCTCGTCCTCCACGCTTTTGATGTTCATTTCGGTTGTCCGCAGGATGTTCTCCTGGATGTTGGACTTCTAGTAGAGGATGCAGAGCTAGTCGTTTCTGTCGATCAGTTGAATGCCAGTCAAATTCCTGTTTTCGCAGGCCAACTCATACTGCTCCCTAAGCCCCTGCATATCCTTCTGGAGAGAGACGATGATCATGTTGAGTTTTTCTATTTCGTTGGTGTTCTGGTCGACGAGCTCCTTCTTCTCCTTCTTCTCTAGCTCGTACTTGTTGAGCTTGGTCTTGGTTTGGTCGCGCTTGTGGATCTCGAGCTGGAGCATGTGGTTGTAGTCCTGGATGGTCTTGTTCTTCTCAGTGCTCTCGTTCTTCAGAATCTACAGTTAATTCTGCAGGATCTTAATGCGCTCCTTGAGCTCCGCCAGGTCCTGTGAAGAGTTCTGGATCAAGTTCACATACTTGTTACGTGCTGATTTCACCTATTCGTACAAAGCTTTGAAGTGCTAGAGCTTGTTTCCTGTCTATTAGTACTTCTTAGTCAGGTCCAGAATCAGCAGCTCCTTGACTTTGAGCTCTTCACGGGTCTCCCTCACTTAGGCGGTGGCAGTGGATGCCTTGCGAGCCATCGACTCCCTGACAGCAGTTGAGTCTTTGATTTCCTTTTGGATGTTGTTGACCATCTTTTTGAGCTAGGTGAGGGTGTTCTCCATCTTCCGAATCTCAGTCTAGATTTCCTTCTTCTTGCTTTCGTTGTTGGCAGTTTTGAGCTTGATGGACTCTGTCTTATCAACAACGATAGCCGTGTCTTCCTTTATGGCCTACTCATGGGTCTTCTGCTACCTCATCTCAGTGGTGAGGATGGAGAACTCCTTCCTCGTCCCCTAAATCATCATCTCGGACTCTTTGATGATCTACAGCATCTGCGCTTTGTAAACCTGCTGTTTTTTGTACTCTTTCTTCAGCTTCTGAATCTACTTTCTTGCGTTGTTTATCTTCTCAGCCTCTGCCTTGATCCCCCTCTATAGCTATTTTATGCTACCTTACTCCTTCATGATGTCCACCTTAAGCTGTCCCCTGACTATCTATTTCCCACTGATCGTGTTTTTGATGGACTCAATGCTGGTTCCTATCTCCTCAGTTTGCTGGAAACTCTAATCCCTTTCAGCCCTGAGCTGCTAGATTTGTTCTTTGTGCTTTTCTGCCTTTTCCTTGAAGGTGAGGCAAATCCTTTCCTTTTTCTCGATATCCTCCCTGAGTTCCTTTAGCTCGTTTTCCATGCCCACTATTTCTATGTTCAGGTTTTCTGCACTTTTGGCATAGTGGTCGGGAGAGTCTTTGATTTTGAGCCTAATTTCCTTAAGCTTCTCCTCCTCTTCCTCTAGCTCTGCGTTTTCGTGTTTGATCTTTTGGATCTTCTGCATGTTCTCCTCTAAAATCCTCTGCAGATTCTCGATGCTCGTCTTGGTCTTTTCATTCATGATCCGGTTTTAGTCTATATCCAAATTGTACTTTTCAATCCTTGGCTGTAATTTTTCCTCTGCTGCTCTGAAATCGTCCTTTACCTTTTGCTACATATTCGTCACTTATTTCTCCAGTTCCTCAGCTTCAAAGAGCAGGTTTTAATAAGAGGCTTTCTGCGATTAGTAGGCAACTTCGGCAGTTTTCAAAGCTCGGGATAGTTTCTCTGTTTCTTAGGTGACTTAAGCTTGACGGTTGTTGGCAGCTTAGTATTCATGCTTGATAGCCGTTAGGTCCTTTTTGAGTATTCTCATGGTTTCGTTGAGTGTATTGTAGTTTTTCTGGGAATCGTTGATGATCTTGAAAAGAGATTTGATGACTTTAGAGACTTAATTAAACTGCTCCTCATTCAGCTTACCCTGCTTGTAGAAATACTGAACTGATTAAGTTCCGTATTTCATGTTCATAGCGATGAGATTTTCTTAGTTGCTCATCTTTATATAACTTATATTTAAATCATTACAATCACAAATTACAATCGAAATGGAATTACTTAATTTAGCGTAAATTAATTCTTCTTCCTTCGTCTCTTTACTTTAATATATCAAATGCTTAATTGTACCAACTTTTTAAATATATCATATGACCACTAAAACTCCCATTGACCATTCTAACCTCGACCGGCAAATTTAATAAATACTGACATGCAAGCCTTTACCCGAGTCATAAATAAAGGCTCTCTGCTAAAAAGTACTTCCCTTACTCCCTAGGCCAAGGAAATACTCACCGAATAACCCAATGTTGTGCCAGTCAGGGCTCCAGTCATCGTCTGCGGAGATATCCACGGTCAGTTCCACGATCTCATGGAACTCTTCGAAATCGGGGGTAAAGTACCCGAGTCCAACTATTTGTTTATGGGAGATTATGTCGACAGAGGTATAGCTATGACTATTAAGGTCATCATAGTGTCGAAACTGTCACTTTGCTTCTTGCCTTGAAGGTGAGATACAAGGATAGAATCACCATTTTACGAGGAAACCATGAATCTCGGCAAATAACTCAGGTCTACGGCTTTTATGATGAATGCTGCCGCAAATATGGCAATTCCAACGTTTGGAAATGCCTCACAGAACTCTTCGACTTCCTGCCTCTGACTGCAGTTGTAGAAAACCAGTTTTTCTGCCTCCATGGAGGACTGTCTCCAAGCATTGAGACGCTGGACAACATCCGGGCCCTAAAAAGATTCCAATAGGTGCCTCACTAAGGGCCAATGTGCGATTTGCTGTGGTCAGACCCCGATGACCGGGCTGGGTGGGGCATGAACCCTCGAGGTGCAGGCTACACCTTCGGCCAGGACATAGCCGAGCAGTATAACCACACCAACAACCTGAAAATGATCGCAAGAGCACACCAGCTCATGATGGAAGTACTTTGATTCATACCTAGGGATACACCAACACTCACAACAAAAACGTGTCGACCATCTTCTCAGCCCCCAACTACTGCTACCGCTGCGGCAACCTGGCGGCCATCATGGACGTCGATGAAAACCTGAAGCAAACCTACATCCAATACGACCCAGCCCCCCGCAAAGGCAACGAGGTGCTTAAAAAGAGAGTCCCAGACTACTTCTTGTGATTGTGGGCCATCTCAATTCGTATTCACCCATATCTATCTCGTGCCTTCGCTCATTATACCCCTTGCAGACCTCCATATTTTCACCTTGCTTTTAATAAAAGGTGCCAAAGTAGAGTCAAAGCAAAGTTAGTTCCTAATCCAGCTTTATAGCATTGTCTGCACATCTTATTCAAATTATAATAAAAATAGATGAAGTCTTTTGGCAAGCAGCCTACCCATCCCCCCACCCCATAGCCCAAAACCTACGACAAATCGGACTGCCAACTCACCGAGTTCCCCATCATCAAACTCCACATCCTGCAGAACATTCACACAATCAACCTCAGCCATAATTTGATTTGCGACCTAACTGCTATCCAAGTCCACATCAATACCAGCCAGCACGTGCTGTGGCAGTTGAAGTCAGTTGACCTCTCTTTCAATCGGATACCAACTGTCGCAGCCCTCGCCCCTCTTGCAACCGCTGCCGTCAATTTAAAGGAAATCAAACTCACTGACAATCCTCTCACTCGCACACTCAACTTTTTGTATGAGTTAGTACTCATCTTCAAGTAAATCAACGAGATCACACATAGCAACACTTTGTGGGTGGACCATGAGTTCAGGGCCAAAGTGGTGGAGTTCCACATGAAAGGAGGAGCACTTATCGAACGTTTCATGAACAAGATTCACTCTTTGACGACAAACATCTGTGAGGCTAGCATGGAGTATGAGTATTTAGAGACCATTAAGTCTATCTTCGCTAGCTTACAGCAACACTAAAACTCCATTTTGGAGCACAATCAAATACTTTTCCACACCATGCGTAGCTTCATTGAGGCCTCTTCTTTTCCTTCGTCTAATAAGAATCACCAAAAATACGAATCTCCTGTGTTTTTGAGGGCAAATGGCTAAATAGATGCAGTTTCCGAGTACAAGATTAGTGATATGTCAAACAACTTGACCCGTTACCTCAGCTAACAAAGTGAGCAGCTTTAAGTCCTTCATCTAAAAACACCTTAGAATGGCTTCAGTCACTTCTACTATGGAGCAGTGTTGGAAAATAGAGCCATTCAGCTGAAACTTCTCTAAGAAATAGAGGTGGATGAGGAATAGAATGAGAGGCTAGAAAAAGGAGAGTGTGATAAATTCGACAAAAAGCGACTTGTGGGTTAGTTGTAAGCAAAGTGGAAGAAGCAGACCTAGCTGACTTACACCCAATTCCCATAAATAACTTCAAACAACATCCCACCTCTCGCCAACTCACCCTTCAAATCAATTCAGACTCAAACTTCCACTGAAAGGGAATTCATGTTTTCTCCAAAAAAGAGAGAAAGCCAAAAGATGCTATTCTTTGGTTTGGAGAGAGAATGGACGCTAGCTACCCATAAGTTCATTATGCATAGAATGTTGTCTTTTATGAAACATTTAAGCGCATCTAATGCCATAAAAGGGAAGGACAAAGAAACCAGGCTTGAAACATATCACGAAATCTATAGAAACAAAATCGAGGTTTAAGATGATGAATAAGAGCAATAAGCACGCTTTCAAAAGTACGCAACTTTTGGACAAAAAAACGACATGGGGGCCAACTTGAGTAACTTCTAAGTCTAAGGTTCTCCTTCTGACTAAGACTCTCTTGACTTCCAAAATTAGGCATCTCCTAAATCACAAAATAAGTACATTATTGCAACCTGCTTAAATATTTTCCAGCAAATCGTCAAGAAAATAGTCTTTAGACGCATAAAAACCACTTTCACGGTTAAGCCTATGCAGTTGGCTTATTTGGTGGAGGCCATTGAAAAGATAGAGCTCAAAATTTTGTAGGATTCTTTACGAAAAATTGGCAAATACGCTCTGTTTGTGGAGTATTTGACTAACAAAATGCAGAAATATAAGCTTCAAAGGGTATTCAAAGCATGGAAGCAGCTAAAACGTAGAAAACTGAAGCTCATAAAGTCGTTGATAAACAGAAAAAGCAAAAAGGAGACAGCTTTTCTGTCGATTATCATGGCTCAATGGCGAATCACTTCAAGCCATATGAGATTGTAGTAAAATAGACGCGAAAGACGCTAAATGCTGTCTGCCGAATGTCCCCTCTCGGAGATGAGCGGAATTGTGGTCCGCTCGGCAACCTACCACAAACTGCAGGCCACACACACAAATAGACTCACTACTCATTACAATAACCACAGGAAGTTCAAAAGGAGATAATATTGATTTTGTATGTTTGCATAGTAACTGTATGCTTCCAAATATGAGATAGCTATGATTTGAGAGTAGCAGCCGTCTATTCATTATTAATATATATTTGCTGCAAGAGCACAAAGTTATAATTAGGATTGCGTTATAGTATGTAGTAAGATCAAGCCTCCAACCCTCCAACAGAGATTATTGACTAAAGCTCATCACACTCGCAACAGCCACTCAACCCTTCCCAACATCCTGAAAACTAAAACCCTGGCTAAAGCCATCAGAAGCAGCTATCAGAACCATAAGCGTACCATTCCATCCAAAATGGCTGCTAGCCAGACAAACAAGATCACAGCTCAACCAAAACGGAATGCACTGAGAGTGCTCCCAGCACCTTAGCTAATAAGTTGGAGTACTTCTAGAAGGACGATGTGCGGGGGAGGATCCTTTGCGACATGAGATTCTACTTCTAAAAGGATGTCTACCGTAAATTCGGGTCAGCTGTCTTCAGTGAGTACATAAGCCTGCCCTCTAAAAACGACTAAGACCGACTCAGGTTTACTGCCATCTTCCAAACCATGAAGAAGGAGGGCAGCTTTTCGCCAGCCGTCTTGGGACTGTCCCTGAGGGAGTCCAAGGGAATAGCGGCTGTGTTGGGAATGGCCATCTGTGACGCACTTGGAGCTTCTACTGAGTTCGAGCACTTCAGGAAAGAAGGGCTGGGAATCATCAAGAATGGGTTTGAGGACATCAAGCACGGAAGGCACGGCATGATCGGAATCTGGACTGATGATGCCTCCATGGGTTTGTGCATGGCCGACAGCATCTTGCTCAATAACTTCAACTTCAACCCCACAAACATACGCTATCTCTTCACCCTCTGGCTCCATCATGGGCTCAACAATGGTTGTCGCCCTCACTCGATTGGGCTGGGAGGAAACATCTCCATCTCGATGAACTAATTCATGCATAGACAGGAGCCTTACACCTTTAAGGGGGACAGGTTTAACAACGGAAATGGGTCACTGATGAGATTAGCCCCAATTCCTGTTGCATTCGTCGACAACCCATAGAAAGGGGTTAAGTACTCCGGCCTATCCAGTGAAACCACCCACAACGGGTACTAGGCTGCCGAGTGCTGCAGACTCATGGGCAAAATCATCATCTCGCTCATAAACAGGCCAGCCAACGCCGACCCAAGGAAGGTGCTGCTATAGGTCTGCGATAACTTTGCCTCTGACTGTAAAAGTGTGTACAACTTGGCGAGGTCGCAACCCGACGACTAGCAGCTCTATAAGTAGCTGTGTGAGGCCAACAGCAAGTTCAAGACATTCAACAAGCAGCTCAAAGACAGGGACTGGAACTGGAGAAGCCACAGCCACACCTACGCTCCCACCAGGTTGAAACAGCAGCCCGGCTACATTGGCTCCTACTGCATGGATGCGCTAGCCATGGCACTGCACACCGTCTGGTTCACCAGCTCCTTCAAGGAGGTGGCCATCATGAACGCCGATATGGGTGGAGACTGTGACACTGTGGGCTCCATTGCGGGGCAAATTGCAGGCGCGATGTACGGGATTGACGAGGGCATGCTGAAACTGTACTTCCAGATGAACGATGTGAGGAAGGAGAGGTACGAAGTGTTCGTGAAAGGGTACAAGTTGATCAACAAGAAGTGCTTGCAGTGATGGATGTTGTTTGGATGCTTGATTGAATAGATACTTTTGCTGTAACTGTGATGATGGCTAGAGGATAGGTAGTTGGGTTGCATGCAGCAATCAAGCAAAAATGTGGGATTGTTTGCTTTAGTGCGTTAATGTGAAAAGATGCATCTCTCACTACAAGATATGCAGCAGATTGGTCAAATCTGAACTAAAACTAACGTTTGCTCGCGTGATTGGACCAGACCTGCGTTACACCCGTTTTGGATAAGAGGGGATTTATAGCTTCTTTATTATTATTCGAAATATAGAAGCATGAGTAAGCCTGACAAGCTCAAGCAGCAGTACCTAACTGACACTGAAACCATGGCCTCCAAGTCCAGGTTCGGCTACTTCAGCCTCCTCCCCTCCCACACCGCCGCCCACAACGACTTCCCCGCCTCCCCCCGTACCCCCCCACTTATTCAGCTCACAAAGACGCCGACGGCAAAGTTCTCACCCAACCCCGCAACATCTACAGTGGCCCCACCTCCACAGGCTCACTCAAAAAGAACAACTTCTCCTACATCCCCTCCCCCTTCCACGGCTCCCCCTACGAAGACCCCGGGAAGCACGAGAGGAAGCTGCAAGTTGAGACGAGCAAGTAGTGGGAGGGCAAGTAGTGCTTCAAGCCCATAAAGCTAAACAAAACATTGTACAAACTGTGTTACTCAGGATGGGCGCCTCCTACCCCTACATGAGTCCCTACGACCCCAAGGCAGATGTCAAGAACCATAGAAATGCCGACGGAAAAGTTATCACCCAAACGCCCAACGTCCTGACCAGTCCCCAATCCAAAATCAGCTATACCAGCCTGAAGCAATTCAAGTACATCGAGTGTCCTCCTGCCGAACGTAAGGACAAACCCAAGAAGGAGGAAGACAAGAGCATGACTGAGCCCTTCAGAACCGGCAACCCTCACCAGGAAGCCTTCACCTCCGACTTCAAGACCTACTTCGACGCTGAAATAAAGAAGAAGGACCAAGAGGAAAAGGCACTCCTCAAAAAGTCAGCAAGCCACGAAGGACCCTTCAAGCCCAGCTCCATCTCCAAAGGGCAAACCTTCACCCCTCTGGTCTATACTGAGGAAGGGACGGGCAAGTCGAAGGTGGAAATAAAGAGGAGGTCGGAGAACAAGGGGCCGTAGCCATTCAAGTAAGTCCATTTTAATCAAGGTTGACCAAAGTCGAG
>Ga0316217_10003998_pt1 | contig 16298 bp, 12 predicted proteins | sample 1anoAmetaG_FD_203633 | JGI IMG/M metagenome (GOLD analysis project Ga0316217, IMG submission 203633) | Freshwater microbial communities from Trout Bog Lake, Wisconsin, USA - 1anoA | ecosystem: Environmental > Aquatic > Freshwater > Lake > Hypolimnion/Profundal zone | place: USA: Wisconsin...
GTGAGGTGGAGGCCGGTGCGAATCTCCTGGCGCACCTGCATGAGGATGAGACCGAGCCGGTTGTGGCCATCGCCGGTGCAACGTGGACTGACACCGTACTTCTGTTTGCCAGCCGGAAGCGTCTGACACTGGCAGACGCCCCAGAAATTGTCGTGGCACGCATTGCCGTGGACGAGTTGGGTGTCCTCGGTGTCCAGCAGTTTTTCGCGTAGAACTGGCCAGGAGAACTTCGAACGCTGAATATCGAGCATGATGTCGAGCTGCACAGCATCCCAGTCCGGCCGCATCCAGCTTTTGGGGATGTTCTTGCCGAGTCGTCTCGCGTCCCAAGGCTGGATGTTCCAGCCGATGAAGGAAACGCGATCGGGGCGGCTGAGTATCTTGGCTGCTTCAAAGGCGGCAGCCGGGGAGTTGTACTGGTCGTTCTCGAAGAAAAAGGCAGAACGAAAGATTGGGCTGAGAAAAACGTACTTGCCGGTAAATGACTCAATGATCGAAGGCATGGCGGACTCCAGCGAAAGGGCGCGGGAACGGTGGTTTTGGCGCGCTGTATCGCGCTCAAGTCCACTGTTCGTCGAATGAGAAGGATTGGCTCATTACCTGTTCGAACTCTTTGGTCTTCTTGATGCGGATATCGCTACAGATACGGTCCTGATGCAGCAGAACCGCTCCGAGCCGCACCATTTCGAGTAGAGCTAGGAAGGTGGCTGTTACCAGCCGAGCCGAGGGAGAGTCGTTGAGAATGGTTGTGAGTGTGATCGGTTGGTCTTCGACCAGCAGCCGCCGGCGCAGGTAGTCGACCATCTGAGCGACGGAAACTGAGTCCTGCTCGACGGTGAGGGTGGGCCGATTGGCGGTGCGGTCCAGGATTTGGCGGAAGACAGATACCAGATTGACCGAGTCGGAGGAGGTTGGTACGTCCTGTGCAGGCGTATCGTCGAGATACTCTTCATCGAGGAATTCACGTATCCCAGGATTCGACCAAATGGCCTGTTCGACATGCTCTTTTTGCTGGAGCATCTGCGCGGCTTGTTTGAACCGCTCGTGTTCCAGAAGCTGATTGACTAGATCCCGACACGGGTCTTCGGGCTTGCCTTGGGAAAAATCCTCAGTCGGACGCGGCAGCAGCAGCTTGCTCTTGATGTGGATGAGCTGGGCGGCCATGTAGACGAACTCCGCAGCCGTGTCAACCTCGTTGGCATGGAACTGGCCAACGTAGGCGAGAAACTGGGCGGTGATCTTCGCAATGGGGATATCGCAGATGTCGACGTCCTGCTTGCGGATGAGAGCAAGCAGGAGGTCGAGCGGGCCGTCGTAAAGCTGCCCAACGGTGAGGGAGAAGGAGAAGGGCTGGTCCGGGCCGGGGCTACCCGGCGCACCGGAGACCGGTCGGTTGGCCGTGGGTGGCGCCGGGGGCTGTGCGGCCGGATACTCGGTGTGCGGCGTGTTGGGCATTGTGGTCCATTCTATTGTGGCCGTCAATGAGCGGCACTAAGCGGGGCATCCCTCAGGGGCGGGATGTGGACGTTATTGGAGAGCAAGACCGTACTCGAGGGCTATTCGAACTGGTCGGTTGAGGTCAGTGCCGGATTCATCCTGAAGAGTCGACATTACCTCCCCACTCGATCCAAAATCCTGGTATTTGCAGAAGAAGCGTCGCGATGGTTGTTTCAGGGGACTGATCCGCCCGAACCGTTGCCTTCGACTCACAAGTTATTCTGGATGAGCGCATTAGGCTGTTCTCGTCAGTTCAGAACGCCTGGGCGGATTGCTTCCGACTAGCCGATCTCGGTACTGAACCGGGTCGGCATCAGCCGTGTTGCGGCGACATTCCGGAGAACAAGCCTTCAAAGCCCTCTACCGCTGCATACGGTTGGACGGTTCGTAACGGAGAGTCAGTTTATGCCTACCGGACAGTGGGGATCGTTCGACCTTTTCAGGTTTGGACCAGCGGCGGACGAGAAAGCGCACCATTGTGAACCGTTGTTTACTTAAAGGTAAAATAGCTATTGAAGAGGTCAATCTCTATGCGCGTTGGAACATGCAAGCTATGCCAGAGGATCGGTGAGTTACAGGACAGCCACTTCATGTCGAAAGGGATTTTCGCCCAGCTTCGGACACCCACTGCGAAGAATCCGCACCCTGTGCTCATGACGCCCCAGGTGTCGGTAATTTCGTCGCAGCAACTCAGGGACTACGCCTTCTGCAGCGATTGCGAGCAGCGCTTCAACCGGAACGGTGAATCGTGGGTGCTCGCGAACATGGCCCGAATGAACGGATTCAAGCTGCAGGACGCGTTGATCCAGGCGGGGCCAGTGGTGGTCCACCCGACGATCGCGCTCTATGCGGGCGCGGCAATTCCGTCGATCGACATGGACGCGCTTGTGTACTTCGCGATGAGCATCTTCTGGCGCGCGGCGGTCCAAGAATGGAAGAGCATCGACGGCCTGACCACCCGGCTCGACTTGGACGGGCACGAGGAGGAGATACGCGAGTTCTTGCTGGGCGGTGTGGCCGAACCGGCAGGTACTGCCAGCAGCGCATACCCCGCGCGAGGGACATCCGGACGGCTTCAAGGCGTTCGACTTCCTGGTCCCTGGCATCGAATTCCGCCTCCTGCTCGGCACCGGCATTCCCGCCGATCTACGTCAGTTTTGCGCCCAAACAAGTCCGGAGCGGTACGTCGCAGCGACCACGATGTTGGTTGACAAGGTGATGGACACGTTCACGAGCATGATGAAGACGAGCGTTCCCTCGCAAGTGCTCCTGGAGCGAGTGAAATGAAGGAGTATATCCTCGGCTTCGAATCGCGCGCGTCGGCCGATAAAACGAGGCCTGGGCGCCCGAATTCCAATCAGAGGATTAGGTCAGCTGTTCTCTCGCTTCTCAGATGATGGCAATTACGCCGTCGTGGTCGGGCGAGATTGCAGACTGGAAGGTCTGCTGCAAGGCGTCACGCAAGGCAGACGAGGTCTTGGCATCGGGAATGTCGCCAATCTTCTTCCCCATCCTGTCATACACTTCCACCAGAACGTTGCCGTCCATCACTTTCATCAGCAGCGAAGTTGCACCACTTGGCAGTTCCGGCCGGTGGCGTATTCCAATCGCCTGAAGCAGAGCAGACAACCGGGTATATTCCTTTTGTTGTTCTGGTGACGGCACGATCTTCATTCCAGCTTTTACGAACTCCGCTTGCCACGCAGCAACCGCTCTTAGGCAGATAGGCTCGAGGTCTCCAAGCGAGTTGCCGTCCTTGTCAACCACGGTTGCAGTAATTCGCACGTTAGCATCACCATGAGCTTGGATAGGTCCACCGAAGACTGGAATCGTGATTAGCGGTGTTTCTTCCGACGTGGTGACTTTGAATTCTAGGGTTGTATGTGCAGGCTGGAGCCGAGGCGAGAGCCCAGATCTGGAGGGCCGGTTGAGCTCTGCGTGCTTATCCAAGTTCCAGAGGTCGTGAATGATCGCAACGTCACGATCGCTGTTGATCAACTGGTCGCCGGTCTCAGGTTTTCCGTTCTTTCTGCACCACGCATGTAGGTGATCTTTTAGAGATGCGATGTTGCTAACGAGCGTTGAAACCCTGTTCGCTGCCGTCGCTGGCTTCTCGATCTTAGTGAAATCAAACGTGGCAGCGAACCGCCCCCCAGAATCTACTCTCGCCGGTCTCATCGAGGCCAGCTTCTCCGTGACCCGCATCTCTGCAAGTGCGGCGTATAGCTGCTCTAATTTCTGCTCGATGGTGGTGCTAGACAACTGAGTTCTACCTCCAATCTCGCGGGCCGCCGGTGCCTCGCCTTTGGATACCTGAGAAGGCAGAAGCCTCAATTGGTTTTCCCGCTAGTGAGGAGTTTCCGGCGACCGGTGCCCGCAGGCGCAGCCTCCCCCGTGTCTCTGGCAGTTGCGAGCAGGAAGACACGGAGGCCTAGTGAGAAAAATACTACTCCCTGCAAACGGGCTTGTCGTCAGTCGCCTGTTTCGCTCTCTCAGTTGATGCCCAGTCGCCGAGTCACTCAGCTAGCGCAGCAGCGGCTCTTCTGGCGCCAGGGCCGGCAAATTCGTAGACACTTGGCCGACAGATCGGTACGAATCAGTTGTGAACAGGCGATCCGGCGATTCCCCGCCATCCGAGAATGATTGGCGACGTTTCTTAGAGCCCAAGTCGGTCACGAATGACCAGCTTGGCAATCTCCTGCATCAAGTGATTATCTTTGGTCGTGGAAATCTGATCGAGCGGGTTATCAGGATCGACGGTTCGCTTGATGGCATGCTTGATTCCGTTCACCTTGACGTCCCGGAGGTACTGCTCCAAGTCTGAATGGATAGCTAAGATTTCCTTCAATCTGCCCATGTGTGGCAGATGTTCCAGATTCGGGATTGCGACTGTGTTCAGCCACTCCCTCCGCGATGCGTTCCCTTTATTTGGCACGGCCAGTTCCAAAATCTTGTAGTACGAAAGGAACTCGTAGAACGTACTGCTTGAGTTCTGCGCTTCTCTGTACAACCCTAGCGCCAACTTCTGATCTCTCGTATGGGCCAGCTTTGTGCCACGTTGAAGGTATTCCGGATCGACGCGGAGTCCTACAGACATTCGAGGGCTATAGACCTTCGAATATGCAGTCCTCGCTCCGCCGACGCCCTCCTTGACCCGTGCATGTCCGTCATGTTGCCAGACGAGAAGGCTGAGGAAGCGGTTGAGCTGGTCATCCTCGGCCTTGTGGTCGTGAAGATTCGCTACGCCGATGCTGATAGTGGCCTCCGCTTCGGCAGTCCCGTTGATCCAGCGCATGACCCTTCCCTCAAAGGTGACATACGCATATGGGTCGGTGCCAATCTTCAGCGTCGTATCGAGCACATAATCTATCTGGAACCTCAGGCCGTCTTCCAGCCACGCGCGGTCTAGCGTGGAAAGGGTTACGCTTCTGTGCCAGAAGTCCCTGTCTAGCACGTCCGTCAACGAGCCGAATATATCCCCGGCCAGCCATTGTGGGTCACAGAGATTTGAATGTGGTCTCCAGAGGTATGAGCGCGAATGACCGAAGTGCATAAACGTCCAATCGCATTCGATCGGGCCGCGCTCAGACTCCGGGAGAACGGCCTTGATTAGTGCGTGGTAGTGGGCCTGATTCCTTTCAAAGTCGTCGGCGACCGCAAACAATGAAAAGAGGCCAAGAAACTGACGAAGAAACCCTGTTCTAACGAGAAGCTGGCTGAGAATAAAGTCGAGTCGCGTCTCTTGGGTTGTCTCTGCACCGATGATCTGAACCGGTTGGCTATCAGCGTCGTGGTAGTAATAGTTCCCATCCTCACCCTGGAACACTTGTCGTTCTTCGGCGATCCGTCGGTCAAATGACGAGTTCCAGCCACTTAGTTCGTCTATTCCTTCGATGAGGTAGTCCCGAAGCTCACTCCATGCATCTTCGCAGGGACGTTTGACCATGATCTGTAAGGCGTGGACGCAGGAATCGATTGATGAACGCTGGTTAGAGGCTCCCCTAGCGTGGTAATGCAAGAAGTTGTTTAAGACTGCGTACCATGTCGAGTCCGGGAGCACTCGATACTGTCCGTGCACCATTCCCTTCTTGATAAGCGAATTGAACAGTTCTGGCGCGCTTTGACTCTTCAGGCCGTCCAATACGCTCTGTGCCGACTCGTAGATATTATTCGGAGGGTACACGATACCGGCATCAAATCGGACAAAAGGAGTCTTCTCCGGCTCGCCGATCTCCAGGGGTTGCTGTGCGGGTCGTTTTCTCATTTTGGATCTGCAGAGCTCCTATCAAGAAGGGATGGCACTAGTGTATCGGTCAACGGACGAAATCCCGGGCATCTGGATCAGGAGGGTGGCCTCGGTCTCGACGCCCCAAAAACCACACTGAGGGTGCCTCCGGTCCCTTGACACCCTTGCTCTTGGGGACCGGGGAAACTCCGGACCTCAATTGGCAGGAAGAATCTTTCCCTGCCGAACCTCATGGCTTGATGGCATGCCCAGGTTGTACGGGAGTGATCTGAACAAGCCCGCTGCCAATTTCGCCGTCCGGAAGTTCGCTGATCTGGATGGTGATCTTGGACAGGAATTTACCTTGCGTTGCGATCCATCGGACTAGCGCCGCCTTCTCCTGGCCGCATTGAACATCGATGCCGGTGTCGTGTGCTTGCAGGAGGTCTTGGACCACGCCCGCCGCAAGGTCTGGAATGCTAAGCAGATCGTCGAGATGGCTCTTGTGCGCGAATGACTTTCCGAAGCCTACGATCTCAAATTCGTTCGCGCAGTACATGCCGAGCACGCGAACAAAGATGTTCTGCGTATGCTCGAAGCGTCTGTCTCGTGCGTCTGCGTTGATTGCGTCGTCGTCGCAGTACCACAGGAGGCGCTGCTTGTCCTCCGTTGTTAACGCCGTAAATATTGCGATCGCGTGACAAATGCGGAGCATCTTCTCGGCCGTCGCGCCTTTCCATTGACCGAGTTCCATGTTGCGGAGTTGTTTCTCGATCGAGGCGTGAGCTTCCTGTTTCGACTTTCCAAAGACGGTTCCAATGCATTTGTCGATGGCGATAGTGACTACTGCGCCATGAATGAAGTTGTCGACCAATTCCAGAAATTCCGGCAATGCTCGGCTTCTAGGGCCGTAGGTGAGGTTTTTGAATTTAAACTCGCTATACGGCTCGAGGAGGCCGTATTTCTCTCGCAAGTCACGAACTTTCGTTTCGAAAGGACCGACTTTGTTGTAGGCCATGAGCAGAAACGAATATGTATTGAACCGCGCACCTTTGTGTTCCCCGCTGAAGTCTGACATTATTGCGATCTTGGTGTCATCTGAGAAATCTGGGAGATCCTTCAGTTGGCTGATGGCATGTGCAAGAAGATGCGAGAACAAAGCATACTCGGGCGCGATCGCCGCCAGCGTGAAAGGACCGGATTTCTTGATCTTCTGGCTGGATACCATGGAAGCTGTTTCGCATTCCGAACACAATGCTGACTGATGATTGGAGCGGCTGCAACTGAAAACGAATTACCGGTATCGACCGAGGTAGAATGGCCCGCTAAACTAGCGGGCCATTCTGAATTTGGTGCGGGTATGAGGAATTGAACCTCATTATCGTTGCACGTGGGAAGTCATCGCTTCGTACATCAATGCTGTCTTTTCCGGCTGGAGGAGAGCAATACCGACCACGGCCCCGCTGCAACGCCGCTCTGAACCATCCGTCCTCTTTTGCTGTCCCAAGGCTTTGCTTTGCCTTTGCCCTCTTCTCGCCGTGCCGCGAAACGTGCCTAGCAACACTGCGTGTTGATGAATCGGGCTTCAGGTGTCCCATGGTTTCGCTATTGATTGTCGTTGTCATTTGTACTTCCTCCTGTGCCTTGATCGAAATGCACGTGGCAACATGATCGGTACTGCCGACTCCTCCAACCGAGACCCACATTGAGACCAGTAAGATGACCTTTGCTCCCAAGCCTCAGAGTTCATTTTACAATCCGCGGTGCCTTCTGGCCCTTCCGTCGACACTTTGCGGAGTAGGTGGATTATTGACGTTTGACGCGACGCGAATTCATCGGATCTTTCTCGCAGGCGGTAAAGCGGGATAGGTAACGGGAAACGCCGATGTGACCAGGAGCGATTCTCGCTTCACGCAAAATCGCCAGTTCACTCGTCGAAGACTGATCGGTACCGGGTCGGCATGTATTCAGAATTCTGCCGGCTCCTGACCCTCTTTTGCACAAACGGTCCTCTTTCAACTTGAATCCGGAGGTCTATTGAGAGTGCGGATCCAGAATTAGCTCAAGAAGTACGGTGAAAACGCCGCTAATGAAAGTCATGGGAACGCACGTCAATGGTCGTGATGTCGAGCGGCGCAACGCGCTGAGCTTTGACGTGAATCACGCTGTCCTGGTTTTGCAGCGTGCCATCTATGAGCAGAAAACGACTAAGGGTGACGACCATGCGGTCACGTTCGAAGACGTCTGGGGTGAGGATGACGTTCGCGATGCCGGTTTCGTCTTCCAGCGAGAGGAAGACGAAGCCTTTGGCGGTGCCTGGACGCTGGCGGGCGATGACGCAGCCAGCGATGCGTACGGGGCGATGATTCGTACAGCACAGAAGGTCGTCCGCTGAGAAGATGCCCTCTTTGCGTAGCGCGGCGCGGTGGTAAGCCATCGGATGCGGACCAGTGGTGAGTCCGGCGCCGGAGTAATCGGCAGCGAGACGCTCGTCGGTGGTCATCGAATGGAGCGGCATCGGTTCGTAAGGTTCGTCGGGCAGATTGTCTGCGCTACGCAGCAAGGGCCCAACAGGACGACCAGCCTCTTCCACCTGCCAGAGCGCATCGCGGCGATGCTCGACATGGTCCAGAGAATTCAGCGCGCCGATGCGGGCAAGAGAGACAAGCTCCTTACGGTTGAGAGCAGGTACTCGCTGCACCAGATCATCGACAGAAGCAAATGGCCCGTCAAGGTTCCTTGCGGCGAGAATCTCATTTGCAGATGTTTGCCGAAGTCCCTTCGCATAGTTGAAGCCTATGCGCAGCGAGAGCGACGCGTCGCGCTCAGCTTCCAGGGTGCAGATGGCTTCAGACCGCTGCACGTCAATAGGGCGCGCGCGCAGGCCGTGGCGTTGCGCGTCCTTCACCAACACCGCGGGCGAGTAGAAGCCCATGGGCTGGTTGTTGAGCAGGCCGCAGGTAAAAGCAGCCAGGTAATGCACTTTCAGGTACGCTGATGCGTAAGCGATGAGCGCAAAGCTGGCGGCATGACTCTCTGGAAATCCGTACATGGCGAACGAGGAGATGCCCTGCACGATGTTGTCCTGCGCCTCGGCTCCGATGCCGTTGCGAGTCATTCCGGCGCGCAGGCGGCCTTCGAGGTCCTTCATGCGCTGCATGGAGCGGCGCATGCCCACGGCGCGGCGCAGTTCCTCGGCCTCGGCGCCAGTGAAGCTGGCCACGGTCATGGCCATGCGCAGGAGCTGCTCCTGAAAGAGCGGCACGCCCAGGGTGCGCTTGAGCACGGGTTCGAGCAAAGGGTGCGGATAAGTGATCGCTTCCCTCCCCTGGCGGCGGCGCATGTAGGGGTGCATCATCTTGCCCACGATGGGGCCGGGGCGGATGATGGCTACCTGTACAACCAGATCGTAGAAGCGCGTGGGCGCGTTGTGCGGGATGGATGCCATCTGCGCGCGGCTCTCTACCTGAAACATGCCCACCGTGTCAGCCTTGCGCAGTGTCTCGTAAACGAGCGGGTCCTCCGGTAGCGTGGCCAAATCTACCTGCTTGGTGTAGTAGCGCGGAATCATCTCGATCGAGTCCTTGAGCACGGCCATCATGCCCAGACCCAGAAGGTCAACCTTGATGAGTCCCATGTCGGCGCAGTCTTCCTTGTCCCATTGGATGACGGTGCGACCTGGCATGGAGGCGCGCTCGATGGGGACTACACGATTCAAAAGGCCGGCGCAGATAACCATGCCACCGGAGTGCTGGCCGAGGTGGCGCGGCAGATCCTTGAGGCGCAGGCATAGATCGAGATAGCGTGCGATGCGCGGATGACGAATATCAAATCCGGCTTGCGCGAAGTAGCGCTCCATGGTGTCATTCGAGCCTTGCCACTCCCAGTGCCCTACGAGGCTCGAGAGCCGCTGCAGTTGCTCTTCCTCAAAACCCAGCGCCTTGCCGACCTCTCGTGCTGCCGAGCGCCCCCGATATGTGATTACATTGGCGGTCATGGCCGCGCCCAGCGCTCCGTAGCGTCCGTAGATATATTGGATGACATGTTCGCGCTGGTCGCCTGAAGGCAGATCGAGATCAATGTCTGGCCACTCGCCGCGATTCTCGCTGAGGAAGCGCTCGAACAACAACTCCATGCCCACCGGGTCGACTGCTGTGATTTCGAGAGCGTAGCAGACGGCGGAGTTGGCCGCCGAGCCACGCCCTTGCACCAGGAATCCCTGGTGCTGGCAGTAGCCAATGATGTCCCACACTATAAGGAAGTAGCCGGCAAAGCCAAGCTTCGAGATGAGCGCGAGTTCATGTGCGACTTGTGCGCGCGCTTTGCTGAGCAGATGCCGCTTGGCGGGCGAGCCGTAGCGCTTGCGGACTCCTTCTTCCACACGTTTGGCGAGAAAGCTGTCCATCGTCTCGCCATCAGGCACAGGGTAATGCGGAAACTCGTAGCCCAGGTTGTTGAGCGTGAATTCGAGGCGGATGCTCACGATGCGCGTGTTGGCGATGGCTTCAGGAATATCAGCGAAGAGCGAGGACATATGATACGCCGAACGCAGTGGCCGCATGGAGTTGACTGCAAGCAGGCGGCCGGCATTGTCCAGTGTGGTGTGACGCCGGATCGCAGTGAAGAGATCGAGCAGCTCGCGATCCTTCTCCACGGCATAGCGCACTCCGTTGGTCGCGATCACGGGCAGGCAGAACGCGGAGGCGAGACGGAGCAGCGACTGGTTGCGGCACTCTTCTTCGCGCTCCTGGTGGCGCTGGAGTTCGACGTAAAGATTACCGCGGCCATAAATGGAAGCAAGCCGGTCAATGGCCTTGCGTGCTTCGCCTTCGCCACCGTGGGCCAGGGCGGCGGCTAATGGTCCTTCTTCGCCTCCAGTGAGGCAGATCAAACCCGCGGAGAACACTTCGAGATCATCGAATGTGGCAGCGCCTTCAGCCTTGGTTGCTTCTCGCATCTTGATGCGCGTGATGAGCTGGCACAGGTTTTGGTAGCCGGTTTGTGACGTGCAGAGCAGCGTGATGCGCGGCGGCTCCGCCGGAAGCTGATGAGGCAGCCACACGGGAGGCGTAAGCCGATTACCGGCCGAAGTAAGAGCAATCTCCGCGCCAATGTGGGCCTTGAGACCGCATCGCTTGGCTGCAGTGTGGAAGCGAGCAGCGCCGTAGAAACCGTTGCGGTCGGCGAGCGCCATCGCTGACATGCCAAGCTCTGCCGCGCGTTCAATCAGCGCCTCAGGCTGCGATGCTCCGGCCAGGAAGCTGAAGGCGCTGTTCGCGTGCAGTTCTACGTACTCGCTCTCCTGCCTTGAAGAAATGCTTTTGGCGTGGTGAAGCTCACGTGGCTGGTAGTCGTCGTTTGGGTGGCAGACCGGCGTCCCCGGCGAGCGTGTGTTCGTGACTGCGAAAACACCATCAGTCATAAAACGCCTCCAGCTGCCATGCGTTGCTCGTTCGATCACAAGTGAGCACGCAGGCCACGGTCGCGCCACCGCTTTCGACGGCCAGCACGTCCCACTCTTCGCCGTCCCACGCATCAGTCGACCACCAACAGCCACCGGTTCTCCATGGGCCGTAAGCTGCTGTTACTTCGAAGCAGCTTTCCCGGTTGCGAAAGGCTACCGGTTTCATGGCGCGCAGCACGACGCTTATCGGCGCCGGCGGCCGCACACGGCGCAGGGCCATTCGTGCAGACTGCGTTCCAGGCGCGGCCGCCTTTCCGGAAACAGTAAAACCCACCATGCGGAAGCTGTCTGCGTGATGCGTGTCTTCAAGCACCGGCGAGCCCACGCGGTCGCCGCCCACGATGGCCTTGAGCCGCGCAAGCGTTACATCCAGCCGCGAGGGTTCCGGAGTCTGCGGCGCAAAGAGACCAAGCTGTACCTGGCTTGACTGGCCTGCATCGGCAGCCAGCGTAAGCGCGGCCACAGCGGCCTGTGGGGGATGCGCGGCGATCTCCAGTTGCAGTAGCTTGAGCAGGAACTTGCGATCGATGGACGGCAGTGCAGGCCGTACCATGCGCTCGTGGCATCCGCCGCCTTCAAGCTTCATCCGCACCGTGAGCGAAGCCAGGACCAGTGCCCGCGCTGAAGCACGCGATGCCAGGCAGTCGATCATGCGAGCCCCGACAAACAGCAGCGCATCCGCCTGCTCCACCGGCGTCTCGAATTCGCAAAACTCTTCGAGAGCAAAAGCAGGTGCAATGGGTTCAAAGACGTGCTCCGCCGCGCCACGCGCCAGCGCACTCCATGTGCGTGCCTGCGCGCCGAGCCGGGCAACGAGATCGGCCTCAGGCAGTGCGGCCAGTTCACCCAGCGTACGAATGCCCCAGAGCGCAAAGGTCTCCGCATGCTCTTCGTCAAGGCGCAGCGCGACAACCGGCAGGCCTGCCACCGCGTTTGCTTCCGTACCCTCGGCAATCATCGTGATGCCGCGGCAGTGAGCCGCCTTCATCCTCACAACGTGGTAGTTTGCGCTAATGGCTATCGAGGCACGAAAGCCTGCTGCCGCCAGTGCCGCGCGCAGCCGTTCAGCCAACTGCTCCGGCGGCCCGAAGAGGCGGTCAGAGCCAGCGATATCGAGCACGAAGGCGCACGCTGTTCCTTCGCTCGCCTCCTGAATGCGTGGAGAAAACTGTGCTGAGCATTCCAGAAACACCTGGCGGGCAGCAGCTTCGCCTTCCATCGATCGCGCCAGCAGTTTCAGTCCCGCGATGCCTTCAGCTTCGAGCCGTGTCATGCCCGGCGTTGCGCCGCACAGACGTGCCTTCTGGTTCAGTGCACAGACCGTCTCTTGTGGCGTCCGGCCTTCCAACACTGCCACAGGTTCTGCATGCAGATCAGTGCGCAGGCGCAGCAGGGCCTGCGCGGGAAACTCCGCGGCATGGGCACAGGCATACAGTTCGCGGCTCATGCGCGCTTCTCCGCTTCCCAGGCAGCGGGCGCTGCCCATGCAGAAACTGGTGGCTTGCGCGTACAAATCTCAACCGGCGTGAACCGCTCACACCTGCGCTGGACCGTGTATTCAAAGCCGCGCAGCACCGTTCCGCCCGCGCTTCTCGCCTGCCCGCGTGCGCACTCCAGCACCACCGCAGCACAAGATTGCGCGTAAGCGGCCTTGCCCAGCACCACTAGGATGCATCGGCAGCGGTCGGCCGCTTGGCGGAAGCGGAACCATGTGGCAGCCGGAATGCGGTTGCCGTGCTCGCATGCCGTCGAGCCCAGATCCAGAACAATGGCTGCAAAGCCGCCCGCCTGCAGCAGCAGATCAGTAGCGCGCATTGCCTGGTCGAGGCGTGTCCAGGGGCGCTCCCGCACTCTGGACTTCACACTCGCCTCCACCTCCCGGCACCGCACCCAAAGCACCTGCCTCAAAGCCACACCATTCGCCGCCGCCGACTCGGGGTCGAAGGCGTCGTGCACATCAACCCACGCGCAGACTCGCCCCTCCGCGGTGCGCTGGGCCAGAAAGGCGAGCACCAGGCTGGTGCGTCCGGAAGACTGCGGGCCGGTCAGTTCGCTGATTGCTCCAACCGGCAGACCGCCCTCCAGCAGCTCGTCCATCTTGGTAATTCCGGTAGCCGCAACCTCCCGGATCGTCCGCGGTGCTGGGGTGAGCGCAGCCGGGAAGCGGTGTGCAAGGGAGCGTTCGATTTCCTGGCGCAGCAGGGCGGCAGAGGGCATTGCAGATCTCGCTACTTTCGCTATATCTTCGCCTTTATATTCGCCCAAATCCGTGCTCTTGTCAAAGGCATCTACGGGAATCCGGCCGGTTTATTGGTTATCCTGTGAAGACTATGTGCGGCCGATTTGCCCGAAAATCCACGCAAGAGGTTCTTGCAGAATGGTTTGACCTTCAGTTGGAAGACATGCCTTGGTTTGCGCCCAGCTACAACGTCGCGCCCCAAAGCACGCAGCCGGTGGTGCGCTTGGGCCGCGACTCCCTCCGCCGCGAGATGGCGCTCTTACGCTGGGGACTGGTGCCCTTCTGGTCAAAGGACGCGAAGATTGCCTTCTCTACCATCAACGCCCGCTCCGAGGAGGTGGCATCCAAACCCGCCTTCCGCGAGGCGCTCAAACGGCGCCGCTGCCTGATTCCGGCCGATGCCTTCTATGAGTGGCAGCGCCTGGACCCAAAGACCAAGCGTCCCTTCGCCTTCGCACTGGCCTCCGGTGAGCCCTACGCCTTCGCCGGCCTCTGGGAGAGCTGGCGGCCCAGGGAGCAGGCGGACGCACCGCCGCTTGAAACCTTCACCATCCTCACCACCAATCCCAATGAGCTGATGGAGCCGGTGCACAACCGGATGCCGGTGATCCTGGAGCCGAAGGACTACGACCGCTGGCTCGACACCAGCGGTACGGCTCGGCTGCCCATCGACCTGCTCCGCCCCTACCCCGCCGCGCGCATGAAAGCCTGGCCCGTCAGCGACCGCGTCGGCAACGTGCGCAACAACGAGCCCGAACTGCTGGAGATTTCGAGTTGATCCACAGTTGTTCCCTCTGCACCAACCTTCATGGATTCCATGGCTGAAGGGCGTTTGCCAGGACCGATCCATGATTGCAAATGGTGAGTGCACGTTTTCAGTGCAACGCCGCCCACCAGGCACTTTCTTTGGCCTAAATCTCCAGATTATGCACTCACTTCCGATTCGCGCTTCCCCCCAAAAAACTGTGCAATTCCCCTTAAGCGTCTATTATGATTATTGTCTAGTTGTGACCCGAACCATCCGACGCAGCCGAGGAAGCCCGGTTAACGGTTACCGGTGCGACAAGCCCGAGGTGGGCAAGACCGTCTGTATGGACCTCGGGCCGATTAAGACCTTGTAATTCAGTGATTTAGGTTGCGTACTGTTATTGGAGTGTGAGTGAGTTCCTTCGGCTCAGCAATGAAGCTCATCTCGGATCCTACTCAAAGGAAGCGCATACGGGTACAGTTGCGCCTGTGGAGCAGAGACGGTGCCGGTGGCAAGATCGTCAGAAACCTCCAAACGCTCGAACGATTCCTCCCAGCCGCAGACATGCTGGACATCTTGCTCGCCATCGATTCTGGTCCCCGATATCCGCTCTTGGATATACGAAAGCTTGAGGTGAAATTCAACAACGAGTGTCACAGGCATGTGATGCGGGGTGGTGCCGTTCGCTGCTCTCAGCCCTCGTTGGTGGGTCGTGCGGTTGAAAGAGATGTATTCGCTATCTGGTTGCGGCAGACGAAATTCTTCCATACTGAATCGCAGGTAAGAGATTTCTTGCTGAGGCTCGATTCGGGCGGTCCGTTGTCCGCTCATGAATCTCTCCTACTCATGTCGCGCTTCGCGGCATGGGTCACTTGGAGAGACGCGGCTACAGATTCCGATCCATTTGGCTTTACACGTCGCATCAGCGCCCTCAAAGTGAGAGCGTGTTGTGGACTTGACCCTCAACGTCGGTTCTCAGGAAAGCCTCTGTTCCTTTTGGTGTACTGTTGTCATTCTGGACTGTCGCTTATCCGCCCAACAATCGCGGATGCCGGCTTTCATGAATTGTTTCAGCCGCCTACTGCGCCAGAAAACCGTCACGGTTGGACTCAAACCTGGCCTCGTGAGAAATCTCTCCGCGGATTCAAACCGGTTTCCCGCCCAGAGGCCATTCATCCACCGGAATCGATGGCTCACATGGACTTCACGTTTACACGGCTAGTGATTTGATGGCAGAAAAAAGCTACTATCGCAAATATCAGCTGTCGTCGGCATCACAATCAGCGGCCGGAGAGGCATGTTTTCTTGGTTATTTGGAATCCCTAAACGAGCTCGACTGGCAGCTGTTAATGATTGATGTCATTCGCGAACATCCAGATTCGATAAGGGTGTTCCTCCCGGAAAGAGGCGAAACGGTCACGTCTGTTTTCTGCTCCTTTCTATCGCGCCTTGGCTCTGGCACATTGCGTGTCGTCGCAACCGCCTTGGAGCGAGTACTTCACGGCTCAGATCCGCGGATGTTGGAACCCGCCGTGTTCATCGCGGGCAACCTGCCAATCTCCCTCACAAAACACACACTCATGCAGTTTGCCATGAGCGATCGCATTCATCATGACATTCGAGAAGAAGCCGCTCGGTCACTTGCAAATCATTGTGAGGATGTTCCGATCAGCTTTTGGAGGAATGTCGATCTCAGGAATTCCCCGGGATTGGCACCAGCAGTTTTATCCGCGTTGGCTGAGACTTCTCCGCAAACAGGTCTCGAAAAGATTCTCGAACTCACAGATTCGCCGCCCGATATTACCGGAATGGAATATCCGACTCGGATTCTGCTGCGTAACCTTGCACGTCGACCCAACGGTGTCGAAGAGATTCGGACGGCTTCCGCAAAGGCGGCGCCTTGGTTACAGACGCTGATCAAATCCGTTTCGGCTTTTCCGGAATTCGCACATCTGCCAGCGTTAGATGCCATTACGTCGCTGGATCGAAGATCTCTGATCTTGGCGCCGGTTAACGATAAGTCTCCTTTGCGTCAAGTTTTCGACGAGGTTGGACCGACTCTAGACAGTCTCAATGACAACGACCGTCTTGAATTCTGTGCGTTGGTTGTCAAGAACCGAGCTTT
>Ga0316217_10004002_pt1 | contig 16288 bp, 15 predicted proteins | sample 1anoAmetaG_FD_203633 | JGI IMG/M metagenome (GOLD analysis project Ga0316217, IMG submission 203633) | Freshwater microbial communities from Trout Bog Lake, Wisconsin, USA - 1anoA | ecosystem: Environmental > Aquatic > Freshwater > Lake > Hypolimnion/Profundal zone | place: USA: Wisconsin...
AGCGGCCGCAGAGGATGCACTTCTCGGGGGTGCGCACCACGGACTCGCTGGAGTCGTCCACCGGGTAGTGCTTGCGCTTGCCCTCGAACAGCCGCTCGCGGATGCCCAGGCGGTAGGCCTGCTTCTGGAGTTCGCAGGAGCCGTCCCGGTCGCAGGTCTGGCAGTCCATTGGGTGGTTGTCGAGCAGCAGTTCGACGATGTCGCGCCGGGCCTCGCGGATCTGCGGCGAGTTGGTCTGGATCTCCATGCCTTCCCACACTTCCTGGCCACAGGCGGTGAGGAAGTGGTTGAAGCCCTCCACCTGCACCACGCAGACGCGGCAGGCGCCCTCGAGGCTCAGGTTGGGGTGGTAGCAGAGGCGGGGGATGTGGATGCCCAGCTTCTCCGCGGCCTTGAGGACGGTGGTCCCCGCCGGCACCTGGATGGGCTCCTGGTCGATGGTGAGGTTGATCATCTTGTCAGTCATAGGTTGAATCCTGTGTCAGACCTGCATGAGGAAGGGGATGGACGCCAGGTCACACGCGCTCTACAGCGTCGAACCGGCAGACTTCGAAGCACTGCCCGCACTTCACGCAGCGTTCCTGGTCGATGACATGGGCTTCCTTCCGGGTGCCGGTGATGCATTCCACCGGGCAGTTCCTGGCGCACACGGTGCAGCCGATGCAGACTTCGGGGTTGATCTCGTAGCGGATGAGGGAAACGCACTTCTTGGCCCGGCAGCTCTTCTGGACGATGTGCTCGATGTACTCGTCGCGGAAGTGCTTGAGCGAGCTCAGGATCGGGTTCGGCGCGGCGCGGCCCAGGCCGCACAGGGCGGTGCGCTGGCAGAGCTTGGCCAGGCGCTCGAGCTTGTCCAGGTCCTTCATCTCGGCCTTGCCCGAGGTGATCTTGTGCAGGATCTCCAGCATCCGGGTCGTGCCTTCCCGGCAGGGGGTGCACTTGCCGCAGGACTCTTCCTGGGTGAACGACAGGTAGAACTTGGAGAGGTCGACCATGCAGTCGTCCTCGCTCAGCACGATCATGCCGCCGGAGCCCATGATCGAGCCGGCCCGGGCCAGCGGCCCGAAGTCCACTTCCATCTCGGCGTCCTGGGCGGGGATGAAGCCGCCGGCGGGGCCGCCGGTCTGGATCGCCTTGAGCTTTCGGTCGCCCAGCACGCCGCCGCCGATGTCGAACACCACCTTGCGCAGCGGGGTGCCCAGGGGCACTTCCACCAGGCCGGTGTGCTTGACGTTGCCGGCCAGGGCGAACACTTTGGTGCCGCCCGACTCGGGGGTGCCGACGTTGGCGAACCAGTCGCCGCCGAAGTTGATGATCGCGGTGATGTTGGCGAAGGTCTCGACGTTGTTGATGCAGGTCGGCTTGCCCCACAGGCCGCGCACCGCCGGGTAGGGCGGGCGGACCTTGGGCTGGCCGCGCTCGCCCTCGATGGAGCGGATCAGCGCGGTCTCTTCGCCGCAGACGAAGGCGCCGGCGCCCAGGCGGATCTCCATGTCGTAGTTCCAGCCGGTGCCCATGATGTTCTCGCCCAGCAGGCCGGCCTCGCGGCACTTGGCCAGGGCGTTCTGGATCCGCTTGATGGCCAGCGGATACTCGGCCCGGATGTAGTAGAAGCCGTGGCTGGCCTGGATGGCGAAGGCGCCGATGATCATGCCCTCGACCACGCTGAACGGATCGGACTCGAGCATGCCGCGGTCCATGAACGCGCCCGGATCGCCCTCGTCGCCGTTGCAGATCAGGTAGCGGGTGGTCTCTGCCTGGGCCGCGGTCATCTGCCACTTCTTGCCGGTGGGGAAGCCGCCGCCGCCCCGGCCCCGGAGCCGGGCCTTGAGCACTTCGTTGATGACCCACTGGGGATCGTTCTTGCCCAGCACCTTGGCCAGGGCCTTGAAGCCGCCGAAGCGGACGTACTCTTCCAGGTTCTCCGGGTCGACGATGCCGCTGTTGCGCATGGCCACCCGGTTCTGGTGGTTGAAGAAATGCACGTCGCCGTAGAGGCCGTAGAAGTCCAGGTTGATCGGCTTCTCGTCCAGGATCAGGCTCTCGACCGGCACGCCGTTCTTGACGTGGGATTCCAGGATCAGGTCCAGGTCGGCTTCGCTGGAGAAGCGGTAGAAGGTGCCCTCGGGCCGGACCAGCAGGTGGGTGCACTTGCCCTCGGTGGCCTCGTTGCAGGCGCCGAAGCAGCGGATGTGGCTGGTCTTGACCTTGTCCTGGGGGAACCCGGCCTCCAGCAGCTTGCGGTCGAAGTAGTGCTTGTGGGTCTGGCCCTTGGTGCAGCGGCCGCCCTCGCAGAAGACGAACTGGATCGCCGCCTGGTTGTCCAGGGAGCCGTCCAGGGCGTGCTCGGGCATGGGCTGGCTCTTCATGATGTGGTTGGAGAACAGCTTGTGCACCAGCTCCCGGCCGACCCGCTCGTACTTCACCGGCAGCTTGCCGGGGACCTTGATGCCGACGATGGGCTCCTTGCTGCACCGGCCGGTGCAGCCGGTCTGGTGCAGGACGATGTCTTCCCGTCCGGAGGCCTGGATGTGCTTGCGGAACTCCTCCCACACCTCCATGGATCCGGCGGCGTGCTCGCAGGTGGCGGAACCGATCTGGATCTCGATCCGGTCGGCGTCGCCGCTCTCCGCCAGGACCGCCTGTGCTCTTTCGGTCAAGGCCTGGTAGAACTCCATTGCTCTATTTTCCATCGAGAACTCCATGAATGCTGCGTTAGGGAAGGGGGCGTGGGTGGCCCTAATCGAGAATTCGGTATCGATATTATTTTATCGATTAAAAATAGAACAATAGAGCAAAGTTGACCAGAATGGTTCGGAATAATGACGACGCCCAGCTAAAGCGCCGCACGGCCGGCTGATTCGATCAACTCGTCCAATGGAAGGGCGTCGGGCCTAATGTCTTGGCAGATCTTGAAACCAGACATACTGCCTTACGACCACCGGAATAAGGTATTCCTCTTTGGTCCCGAATTCCAGGGATTTGATCACTTTTTTTGGCTGAAAGAAATGGGCCAGGAAGTGGATAAAAAACCTACCAACGCACTCTGGCACGGTAAATCAGGGCGGCCGTGCCCTCCGCCGGCACCGTCACCTGGAACCGGGCCAGCCCGGAGGACTCCTTGGTGAACGGATGGCTGTTCTGGGTTATTTCCCAGTCCCCGCGCAGCGGCTCCAGCACGGTGACGGTCACCGGCTCGTGCTTGGCGTTGGCCAGGTCCACCCGGTAGGCCGATTCGTAGACATTGTGGAACTGGCCCTGGGGGCCCAGGCTCTTGAAGTCGGTCTGCCGGCGCCGGGCGGTGAGATCGAAGGCGTCGCCCAGCTTGAGCCGGACCTGCTCGTTCTTCGGGGTGTGGTCCACGGTATCCTCGCCCACGAACTGGGGGCGGCCCTGGCTGTCCCTCTGGTAGACCCGGACCACGCCCTTGGGCAGGGGCATCCCCATCCTGGACTCGGTCCGGTTGTCGAACTCGATGAACACCCCCACCTTCAGCCTGTCGCCCAGTTCGTCGTAGCGGGCCTGGTAGTAGTAGCCCTCGCCCTTGAGCACGAACTCCTTGCGCACCGGCACCGAACTGGCGGAGAGCAGGGCCACCTGCTTGGTCTGGTTCTCCTTGAGGGTGGCGGGCCGGCCCAGGGTGTAGAGGTGGTACTCGAACAGGCCCTCCTCCTTCATCTCCGCGGCCTTGTTCACCGCCCCGCCCATGGCCAGGGCGGCCATGGGCGCGCGCCGCGGGGCCTCGGCCCGGTGCACGTCCCCGGCCACCAGCTGCAGGGTGGCCGCGGGGTAGGCGATGCCGCTCTGGTTGGTGAGGGTGACCCAGCCGCTGAGGTCCAGGGTCTTTTCGTCGGGGGCCAGGTTGGCCACGTAGTCGGCCTCCCAGGACAGGCCGCCGGTGAGGTAGGTCAGCTCGAGCTTCTGCGGCCGGTCGGCGGCGGAATGCAGGTCGATCACCAGGGTGGGCCGGGCCCGGAGGGTGCCGGGCACTCCGGGGAAGATGATCCGGCCGGGGGCGGCGGTCTCGATCCGGTCCGGGAACTTGAGCACCACCCCCTCGCTGGTGGCCAGCACCTGGGCTTCCTCCCGGCGTTCCCGGGAGCCGGGGCCGTCGGGGTTGGGGACTTCGGTGGCCACGGTCACGGTCTGGCCGACATACTTCTCCAGGAGCTTGCGGGGGGTGAGCAGGTCGAAGTCGAAGTTCTGTTCGTTGACCCAGAAATCCTTGGAATCGGTCAAGTTGCGCAGGAGGGCGGTCTCCGGCCGGATCATCGCCGAGACCTCCTGGAAGGCCAGCTCCTGGTCGCCCCTGGCCAGGCGCAGTTCCCGCTGGTCCCGGACCAGGGCCAGGTTGCCGTTGTAGATGGTCACGGCCAGGGCCTGCTGGTCCTTCTGGGTGGTGACGGTCTCCCGGGGGGCCTGGGCGGCGAGGGCCAGGGGCAGGGCGGCGAGGGCCAGGACGCGCATGGAATACTCCCTGAAAAAAGCGTGCACGCCAAGGATGCGCCCGGGCCGGCCGGTGTTCCAGGAAAAACGGGTCTAGCGCAGAGTGATCAGCGTCGCCCCGGCGCCTCCCTGGCTCTGGGGCGCGTCCTCCACCCTGGCGATCCCGGGATGCCCCCTCAGCGCTTCGCGCACGGCGGCCTTGAGCCGGCCGGTGCCGTGGCCGTGCACCACCCGGATGAACTTGGAGCCGGCTGCTATGGAGGCTTCCACGAACCGGTGGATCTCGGTGTCCACATCGTCCGAGGCCCGGCCGATGAGGTTGATCTCGGAGTCCAGCGGCTTCGACTCGGTCCGCACCCGGACCTGGCCCCGGCCGGGAGCGGGGGCGGCGATCTCGCCCCGGTGGATGGGCTCCAGCTCGCCGGCCCGGGCCTCCAGGCTGCGCCCCTGGGAGGTCTGCAGGGTGACCCGGTCGCCCTTGAGGGCGGTGATCCGGCCTTCCACCCCCAGGCCCCGGTGCCGGGCGTAGCCGCCCTCCCGGAGGGTGGCGAGGTCGCCGGCCGGACGGGTCCGGGGGGCCGCCGGGCCAAGTTCGGCCCGGGCGATCTGCTCCATGGTGCGGATCCGCTCGCGGGCTTCGGTGCCCAGCCGGTCGGGGCTGAGCCCGGGAGATGCCTGGACCGCCTTCTGCTGCTCCTTCAGCTCCTTCACCAGCCTGCGGCTTTCGTGGTCCAGGAAGTCCAGCACCCGCTGGACCTTCTCCTGGGATTCGCGCTGGAACCGGTCCTGCTGGGCGCGCAGGGCCTCCTCCCGGCGAGCCAGGATCAGCCGGTCCTTCTCCATGAGGGCGGCGCGCTGCGAGAGCGCCTCGCTCTCCTCCATGACCCGCAGCCGGTCGGCTTCCAGCTGTCTCAGGAACTCGCGCCAGTCCTGCTCGCGCTGGCCCAGGACCTTCTCGGCGTGCTCGAGGATGTAGCCGGGCAGCCCCAGCCTGGCGGCGATGGTGAGCGCCCGGCTCTGGCCGGGCATGCCCACCAGCAGCCGGTAGGTGGGGGCGAGCCGCTCCTCGTCGAACTGCACCGAGGCGTTCTGGAACCTGGGGTGGCGCAGGGCCCATTGGCTGATCTCGCCCAGGTGGGTGGAGCAGAGCACCCAGCAGCGCCGGCGGGACAGCGCCTGGAGCAGCGCGATGCCCAGGGCGGCGCCCTCCTTGGGGTCGGTGCCGGTGCCCAGCTCGTCCAGCAGCACCAGCCCGCCGGGCCGGGCCTGGTCGACGATGGCCTTCAGGTGCAGGATGTGGCTGGAGAAGGTGGACAGGCTGCCCACCAGGGTCTGGTGGTCGCCGATGTCGGCGTGCAGGGTGGCCAGTTCCGGGACCTCGGTGCCGGGCCGGGCGGGGATGGCGCAGCCGGCCCGGGCCAGGGCGGTGAGCAGGCCGACGGTCTTGAGCACGACGGTCTTGCCGCCGGTGTTGGAGCCGGAGATGACCACCCCGGGGCGCTCCCGGTCCAGCTCCAGGGTCAGCGCCACGGCGTCCTGGCCCAGCGGCTCGAGCTCCAGGGCGGCCCGCACCTGGGCCAGCAGCAGGGGATGGCGGGCCTCCAGCAGGTGCAGCCGGTCCTGGCCCAGGTCGGGCAGGACGCCGTCGCACAGGGCCGCCCAGCGCAGCAGGGCCAGGGCCTCGTCGGCGCCGGCCTGGAACGCCTGCCAGCGCTCGAAGTCGAAACGGCGGGCCCGCAGGCCCTCCAGCAGGTCGCGCAGGAAGGCGTGGACCGCCTGGGTGTACTCCTGGTCCGCCTCCACGTAGTCGTTGTTCAGCTGGACCGCCTCGAAAGGCTCGAGGAACACCGTGGCGCCGCTGCCGGAGCGTTCCAGCACCAGGCCGGGGACCATGGACCGGCGCTCCGCCCGCACCGGCAGGCACTGGCGGCCGTTGCGCTCGACGACGTTGGCCTCCTGGAAGGCCTCGGGGAAGTCCCGGAGCAGCTTCTGCAGCCGGGCCTGGACCGCCTGGAAGCACCGCGAGCGGGCCCGGTACAGCGCGGCCAGGCCTGGCACCTTCATGGGGTCCAGCTGGCCGTCCTCGGTGAAGCTGCGGGCCAGCTGATCGGCCAGGGACATGGGATCGGGCAGCAGCTCCGCGCTGACCTGGAGCCGGTCGATGCCCAGTTCGGTGCCGGCCGGGGCCGGGACTTCCGGAGGCCAGGCCAGGACCTTGATGCTCCTCAGCAGCACGGCGCAGGCCCGCAGTCCCTCCCGGAGCTGGCGCCAGTGCTCGGGCAGGGGCCAGCCCGCGGGGTTGAGCACTTCGTCCAGCGCCTCGTCGAAGGGCACCACCGGCAGCGCGGCCGGATCCGAGGCCCAGAGCGGGCCCAGTTCCTGCTGGCGCAGCCGGCGCAGGCCGCGCAGCCCGTCCCACGGCGACATGCGCACGAGGGCGGCCCGGGCGGTCCGGGTGCGGGCCCCGCCTGCCACCAGGCCGATGAGGGTGGGATACTCGATGGCTTCAAGTTCGGGGGCGGGGACCATGCTCGGGCTTCCTTGGCGTACCGGGACAGCAAAAAGGCCCGCAGGGCGGGCCTTCTCATCTTAACCTCGCGGCGTGAAGGGCATCAGCCCATCAGCCTCCGCTCCTGGGCCAGGCGCTTGAGGGTCTTCTTCCTCGCGGCAAGCATCTTGCGCTTGCGCTTCGCGCTGGGCTTCTCGTAGTGCTGGCGCTTCTTCAGCTCGCTGAGAATGCCGGACTTCTCGCATTTCCGCTTGAAACGGCGGAGAGCATTTTCGAAAGTCTCGTCTTCCTTGATTTTGACCAGTGGCATGGGTGGACACCTCCTCTCGCCGTGAATTCGCCCAGGGTTCCGTCTGACGGAACCAGGACCGTCATCCAGGTTATCCTGCCGGCGCTGGTATTGCCAGCATTAGTCTCCGCGGCGGCGATACAATCCGGTATGCCCCGGGGCCCCATGGACAAGCCGAAGTTCAGCAGTGAAGACCTGTTCGGGGACATCCTCGCCGACCTGGAGCCCGCCGGGGCCGTGCCGGAGCCGGTCCTGGAGCAGTTCGGCGACTTCGACCTGCTGGAGAAGGTGGCTGTGGGCGGCATGGCCGAACTGTTCAAGGCGCGCCGGAGGGGCCCGCAGGATGCCGGCCAGGTGGTCGCCATCAAGCGGATCCTGCCGCACTTCTCCGACAATCCCGATTTCGTCCGGATGTTCATCGAGGAGGCCAAGCTCGCCGCCCAGCTTGAACATCCCAACATCGTGCGGGTATTCGAGCTGGGCAAGGCCGGCGGGTCCTACTACATCGCCATGGAGTTCGTGGACGGGCGGGACCTGCGCGCCCTGCTGCGCAGGCTCCGGGAGTTCAGCCTGCCCATGCCCGAGGTCCTGGCCGCCACGGTGGCCTTGAAGGTGGCCGGCGCGCTGGACCATGCCCACCGCAAGCGCTCCACCGACTCCCGGGAACTCATGCTGGTGCACCGGGACATCAGCCCCCAGAACATCCTGGTCTCGTACGGGGGCGCGGTGAAGCTGGTGGACTTCGGCATCGCCAAGGCGGCCACCCGCATCGGCCAGACCCACGCCGGCGCGCTGAAGGGCAAGCTGATGTACATGAGCCCGGAGCAGGCGCTGGGATTGCCGCTGGACAGCCGTTCCGACCTCTATTCGCTGGGCCTGGTCCTGGCCGAGCTGCTCAGCGGCCAGCGCTGCTTCCAGGCCGATTCCGACCTGGGGGTGCTGGAAAAGGTGCGCCTGGGCAAGGTGCTGGATGTCCGCTCGGCCAATCCGGCGGTGTCCCATGAGATGGGCGCCCTCCTCGCCCGGGTCCTGGCCCGGGAGGTCGACCAGCGCTACCCCTCCGCCCGCCTCCTGGAGCGGGACCTGATGGCCCTGCTGGGCCGGCGGGGGGCCGTGCCGGACGAGGCCGACCTGGCCACGTTCACCAGCATGGTGCTGAAGGGCACCCGGGAGGAGGTCGAAGCGCTGGTGGCCGAGTGCTACCCGGTCCGGACGCCCGTCAGGCTTGAGCCTCCGGCCAGGCTGCCGGCCGATAAGCCGGCCGCCGCGCGGTCTGGAGCGGCGGAGGATGAGCCCACCCTGCCGGGAATCGTTCCCGGGCTTCCCGGCGGCGGGCTCCGCCGGCCCTGGCTGTGGGCCGCGGCGGCGGTCCTGGCCGTGCTGGCCGGCTGGGCGCTCCGGTTCCAGTTCCGCTGACCGTCGCGGGGCAGGATCCACCGGATGGCGGTATCCTTGGGGATCCCCTCGACCCTTGCCGACGAAACCGTCTTTCAAATCCGGAGCACCCATGGATCTCAATCAGGACCAGCAGGACTTCTATCGCCAGGCACGGGAACGCTGCCGCGCCGATGTCGCCCAGATGAACGCCGCGATCCTGGGCGAATGGCAGCGACTGAACGACGAGATCAAGCGGGTGCAGGAGCTGATCCAGACCCTGGAGACCCGGAAACAGACCGTGGGGCAGATCTACGCATCATCGAGCGAGATGCTCGGGCTGGAATCCGACCTTGACGTTTCCCCGGCCATCAAGGATGTTATCGAGGACACGGCCGAGGAGCTGGGCGTCGGCGAGATCGACCTGTAGCTGCCACCAGATCACGACCGTTCTGAGGAATCCGCGATGGGATTGACGACTTCAGTGCTCATGGGACTGGGGCGCTGCCTCCTGCGCCTGCGCTACCGGATCAGGGTCCGGGGAATCGCCGAGGTCGCCCGGAAGGGCACCGGAGGGATCCTGTTCCTGCCCAACCACCCGGCGCTGATCGACCCGGTGATCGTCATCAGCGAGCTGTACGGCCGGTTCGCCCCGGCTTCCCTGGCGGACCAGGACCGCATCGCCGGGCCGGTCCTGGGCTGGATCACCCGCAAGTTCGGCGCCCTGCCCATGCCCGACCTGGCGCGGCACGGAGGCGCCAGCCGGCGCGAGGTGGAGCAGGCCATCCAGGACTGCGCCGCGCTGCTGGCGCGGGGCGGCAACCTGGTGCTGTATCCGGGCGGCCACCTGATGTCGAGCCGGCTGGAGCAGCTGGGCGGCAACAGCGCCGTGGAGACCATCCTGAAGCTCGCGCCCGGCACCCGGGTGGTGCTGGTGCGCACCCGCGGGCTCTGGGGCAGCCGGTTCAGCCGGGCCCAGGGCCACCCCGACTTCGGCCGGGTGCTCAGGCGGGAACTGCGGGACCTGGCGGCCAATTTCATCTTCTTCTCGCCCCGCCGGAAGGTCGCGGTCGAGCTGGGCGAGCCCGCGGACCTGCCCCTGACCGCCGGGCGCGGCGTGCTCAACCGGGCCCTCGAGGCCTGGTACAACGAGGGTGCCGAGCCGGCCCTGCACGTGCCTTACACCATCTGGGAGGCCGGCGGGATCCGGACGCTGCCCGAGCCGCCCGAAGTGCGCCTGGCGGGAGATCCCAGCGAGGTGCCCCAGGCCGTCCGGGAGCAGGTGGCGGAGCAGCTGGAGCGGATGGTCGGGCGGCGGGATCTGCCGGACGGCGCCGAACTGGCGCGGGACCTGGGCCTGGACAGCCTCATGCGCCTGGAACTGCAGTTCTGGATCGAGCAGGAGTTCGCCCACCCGGTGAGCGATCCGGAATCGCTGCGGACCGTGGGCGACGTGCTCCTGGCGGCCTGCGGCAAGGCAGTGGACCCGGGCGGCGCCCCGCTCAAGCCGGTGCCCTCCGACTGGTTCCGGGAATCCGGGCTGCCGGTCACGATCCCGCCGGGAGCCACCATACCCGAGGTCTTCCTGGCCCAGGCGGCGCGCGGCCCGGGCCGGGTGGCGGTGGCGGACCAGATGGGCGGCGTGCGCACCTACCGGGACCTGATCACCACCATCTTCGCCCTGAAGCCCGCCATCCAGGCGCTGGAGGGCGGCTACGTCGGCATCATGCTGCCGGCCTCCGCCGGCGCGGCGGCGCTGTACCTTTCGGTGCTGTTCGCCGGCAAGATCCCGGTCATGGTGAACTGGAGCACCGGCCTGAAGAACATGACCCACGGCCTGGACCTGCTGGGGGTGCGCCGGGTGCTCACCTCCGCCAAGGTCGTGGCCCGGATCCAGGCCCAGGGCATGGATCTCTCCAGCCTGCAGGACCGCCTGCTGCCCTTGGAGCAGGTGGCCGGGACCCTCTCCAGCGGCGACAAGCTCAGGGCCCTGCTCAAGAGCCGGCTCAGCTGGCGGGAACTGCGTCGCCCGGTCGCGGACACTGCCGTGGTCCTGTTCACCAGCGGCAGCGAGAACCTGCCGAAGGCCGTGCCGCTCACCCACCGAAACATCCTCACCAACCTGCGGGACATGGTGGAGGAGTACCGGTTCCTGCCGGAGGAGCGGATCCTGGGGATGCTGCCGCCGTTCCACTCCTTCGGGCTCACCTGCACCATGCTGCTGCCGCTGTGCTCGGGGATGAAGGCGGTCTACTACCCGGTGCCCACCGACGGCGGGGTGCTGGCCCGGCACATCGAGAGCTACGCCGCCACGGCGCTGGTGGGCACCCCGACCTTCCTCAACAGCATCGTCCGCGCGGCCCGGGATCCGGAACTGCGGAGCCTGCGCTTCGTCATCACCGGGGCCGAGAAGTGCCCCGACGCCCTGTTCGCCACCATCGGCGTCCGCTGGCCGGCCATGCGCATCCTGGAGGGCTACGGCATCACCGAATGCTCCCCGGTGGTGAGCGGCAATCGCGAGCAGTGCATCGCCCGCGGATCGGTGGGCAAGCCCCTGCCGTCGGTGACCTGGGCCGTGGTGGACCTGGAGGAGAAGGCGCGGGTGCCCCGGGGCGGGATCGGCATGCTCCTGGTCCGCGGCCCCAGCGTGTTCGGAGGCTACCTGGGCGCGGACGTGCCCCAGCCTTTCGTGGACCTGGAGGGCGCGTCCTGGTACCGCACCGGCGACCTGGTGCGGGAGGACGCGGACGGCAACCTGGTGTTCGCCGGCCGGCTCAAGCGGTTCGTGAAGATGGGCGGCGAGATGGTGAGCCTGCCGGCCGTGGAGGAGGCGCTGCTGGCCCGGTTCGGCCTGCCCGGGGACCAGGAGGCGCCCCTGGCGCTGGAGGCCCTGGAGGGCGAATCCAGGGTGGACCTGGTGCTGTTCACCACCCGGCCCATCGCCCGGGAGGAGGCCAACGCCGCCATCCGCGAGGCCGGCTTCAGCCCCATCCACAATGTGCGGCTGGTGCGCAGCCTGGACAGGATCCCCCTGCTGGGCACCGGCAAGACCGACTACCGCGCCCTGAAGGCCCTGTTCGGCGTCGAGTCCCGGCTCAGTTGACTTTCGTTGCGCATCACGGCGTCGTCCGGCGTCGGCTCCCGCGGGCCGAGCATCGTCGAGGGCGGGAACCAGGCGTCCCAGGTGGCCAGGTGGCGGGCGACGATTTCGCGCAGCCAGAGCCCCGCGCGCCTGCCCGGGCCCATGGCTCCGGTGGCGGCCGGCACCCCGTAGGCGTCCAGGCCCAGGTGCCGCGCCAGGAACAGCGCCCTGGCCAGATGGAAGTCCGAGGTCACGATGACCACCCGGCCGACCCCGAACACGGACTGGGCCCGCTTCAGGCTGTCGTAGGTGCGCCGGCCGGCGAAATCGCTGATCACCAGGCCCGGCGGCACGCCGCGCCTCATCAGCCAGCGGCGCATGGCCTGGGGCTCGTTGTAGTTGGAGGCGCGGTTGTCGCCGGAGACCAGGAACCAGCTGGCCTTGCCCTCCTGGTACAGCGCCAGTCCGGTGTCCAGCCGGGACAGCAGCACCTGGGTGGGTTCCCGGTCGGGCAGCACGCCGGCGCCCAGGATCAGCACCGGCGCGTGGTCCACCGGCAGGGCGGCGATGGAAAATACCCGTCCGCGGCCGGCCATGGGGAATTTGATGAAGATCCAGAGCAGGTCAACGATGATAATCAGGGAACATCCGAAACACAGCCAGGGCCATGCCGCCTTCCAGAGAGTAAACCGGGCAGATAATCGCATCGTGGTTTAGGACTGGCCCTTCCTTCCAATGGGTTCCTAGAATTTACTTAGTTCCTGACTTTCAAGGTGCTTAGTAAGTCTACCAGTCGAGCGTTCGTCCTGCAACATACCGCGAAATACTTTTCCCGTTGTTGCACTGTTGTAGAATGAACCGCAGGAGGAAACCATGGTCATCTCGAAAACAACGGTTCATGATCTGGTTGCAAGTGATAAGACCTACTACGTTTGGGATGAACGCCTGGCTGGGTTCGGGGTGCGGGTTACGCCCGGAGGTTGCAAGACCTACGTTGCAAAACTCCTTGTCGATGGGAGGCAAAGCTGGATCAAGATCGGCAGGGATACGGATCTTACGGCCACAGAGGCCCGCAGCATCGCGCAGGCGGCGCGGAATGCAGCCGCTAAGGGGAATGACCCGGCCAAGGAGAAGCAAGCAAGGCGCGAGGCCGTAACTATGTCTGCCCTGCTGGATGAGTTCCATACCCGTCATGTGTCTACCCTGAGAAAGAATACTCAGATCGGCTATGGAGAGGCCGAAAAGGTTGTTCGTGCTGCACTCGGAAAAAGGCTAGCCCCGTCAATCACCCGCGAGGATCTGGATGATATCGTCTATGGCTGCGGGGAACATCACGCCATGGCGAACAAGATCATCGGGTTCTGCAAGATCTTGTTTGACCGGGCGATTGACTGGGGCCGCTACCCGGGGCCGGTCAACCCAGCCAGGAAGGCGAAACGCTACAGGGACCAGAAACGTGAGCGTTTCCTGACTGGGGAGGAAATTGCCCGGCTTGCCCAGGCTATCGAATCGCATCCAGAAATCACCCCGGTTGTCGGGCTGGCGATCCGGTTTCTGTTGCTCACTGGATTGAGGATCGGGGAGGCGAGGGATCTCCTCTGGAAGCAGGTTGATGTCGAAGCCGGGAAGATCACGTTTAAACGCGATGATCACAAAACCGGGGAGACGAGCGGGGCAAAGACAATCCCGCTCAACCATGGGGCGATTGAGATTCTCAACTCTGTCCCCCGCATCCATGAGAACCCTTACGTGTTTGTGGGAAGGAGGAAGGGGAAAGGGTTGGGATGCTACCTAGCGCGGGCCTGGAGGACGATACGAGATTCCGCCGGGCTGAATGACGGACTGGAGGCTGGGGGAGAGAAGATCGTTACCCATTCCCTGCGCCATACTTTTGCGACAGAGCAGCTTGCCCAGGGGATTGAATTAGCCCTAGTCGGGAAAATGGTTGGGCATGTTTCCCTTGCTTCTACCAGCAGGTATGCGCACTTGGTTGTTGATCGGGCCAGAGTAGCATCCACCCTTGGGAGTGCGAACATCTTAGAGAAACTAGGCCCGCTCCAGCCATTGCCGGTTAGCATCAACGGGGTAAAGGATGCACCCGCCGACCCTACGGAAGATTGGTCCATCTGACCGTGTCACTCTCCAGTTAGCAAGCGTCTGGACTGCCACCCCGATAAGCTGCGAGAATTCTTTCGGCCTGTAAGCTAATGGCTGCATGATGTTTCCCTCACAATTGCCCAGCGATGGGCTACACGCCCAAAGCCCCCATTTCTGGGGGCAGATGACGTTAGGCGGTTAGTCCACGGGACAACCCGATCAACCTTCCGAATTGCAGATACTCCCGATCTGTCCAGTCCTCCAAGTGTGCGGCAAGGGGTTCAGTCTGCCCTACCCCCAGCAGCCCCGCGATAAATGCCATGAGCCTCGATGCATCGGCGTTCATGCAATCTCCCGATACAGATACAGGTCCACAACATCGACACGATGAGCATACCCTGAGTAAACGAGCCTTTGCCGAATGTCAGGATCCGCAGTATGGGCGTATTTCTCAACTGCCCAATCAACCAGGGGCCGATGTGCCGCCATGGCTGCATCCTGCGCCTGGCTCATGGCATCCCACAGCGTAGCGCCAACCGTCCATTCCCCATCAAAGTATGGGACGCTTGGATGCCCCTCCAGTTCCATTAGCGGGAAGTGCTGTTCCCGCACAGCCTGGGCTGCACGTTGTCGGCATTCCGGCAAGTTTTGGACGAACCTCCTGCCGATGAATGGGGTATAGGTGTAAGTTTCTTTCTTCACTTCCTGCCTCCCTCAAATGCCGCACGAATGCGCAGCCGCATAAGTTGTTCTTCTGTAAACTCGCGTTCCCATTTTCCAGTTACACCATTCCAGACAAGTTTATTCATCGATTCCCCAATTCTCGCGCTGATACATCGCGCTAGAAACAATCAAGGCCAGGCGGGAAGGGTAGATGCGTCCCACTTGCCGATCCTCCCCATGATCATTGTGGAAGTGCTGCCAGTGCCCCTTCCCGTAGTTCGCAAAGCCTAGGATCTGCCCATCGTCCCACGTATGCAAAATGTGCCTCATTTCATACCTCCATTGGGGAAAGATCGGAACTTTTCGAGATAATCGCATCCGTCCAGGGTAAAGGCGCGGGATTCTTTTTCCCAGTAATCGGCATTCGTTTCGCCCTGCCCAGCCAGCCAGAGACAAGACACGGCATCACGGAAGGCATAGTTATGCGACTTCCCGTAATGCTCACCCTGCTTTTCAGTCATGTTAAGCATTATATCCTCCTTGGATACCAGAAAAGCCCCTATTGCTAGGGGCATTCTGTTTTCTCTTTCCCTTACTCCATCTCCATTGTCTCGCCACATGGGCAGACTGGCATACCCATCTCAACCCATTTTTGAGTTGTCCTTACCAGATATCCGCAAGCTGGGCAAATGACTTTAAGCATACGAACAGTTTGCTTGGGATCCTTCGAGCTATTCCCTGCACTGGCCAGGGCTGCATGGGGATAATCCCCCAGCGATTCAAGGAAGGGCGAAACAAATTGTTTAAACGCTTCCCCTGCATAGGTGGCTTTCATCTTCCCTTCCAATCCGATAGCAAGGGCGGTTTTCTTGAATTCCCCTGCATGTTTATGACTCAATCCTACGGCTGCATGGATCAATTCATGCGCAAGGATTGCAGCTACTTCCATTGAATCAGACTGTGACGGGTGAATGAAAATTTCGTGGTGGGCATCTGCGCTGCTGGCGTCACTCCAGCATTCTCCAATCCGTTTTCCTTTCCTGCCAGTGGACGGGAATCCACAACTAGCGCGGAAAGCTGGAAGGGGGTGAGTATGGGCCTCAAACCAGGGCCGCATCATTTCAGCCAGGCGATTCATCCAATCCTCTCTGAGTTTCATATCCATAATTTACCTCCAGATACCCTAAAAGCCTCCATTGCTGGAGGCTAAGGGACAGTATCTAGTAGGTATATTCAGGATGATTCAATTCCGCACGAATCACGGCGCTATATACTCGGTTATAAAACCGTGAAGATGCATTTCTCTTGTTGTTTATGTATACACAAGCTTTCTTGTAATCCTGATATGAGTTAATGCACATTGTCTTTCTCCTCAATTGTCCCATTGTGGGACGTAGGTTAGATTGAACTAAAAATGAACCTTTCCGCCATAGACGTGTGGATCAATTCCGCCATAAACCTTGGCTGATTTAGTAAGTATCTTTCCATCATTCTCTTGTTTCTGATAATCCCCGTCCCAATATCCCGCGCCATGGCCATTCCTGGTAAGCCAAAAATCATTTCCAGCCCTGGAAGAATCGTAATCTTTGAGGATATCTTTGTTTTCTTCCTGGAATGCTTCACAATCTGCAATTGATTCTTTAATGGCCTTGATCGTAATATCCTTAATCCCGCAATTCTCATCCAATGCTTTTCCGCCGGAATCATTTGAATTATCCGTGCTGCTCCATAGCATCATTTTGAGATACTGGCGAGTAAAACTATCAAGGCTATCGATAAGCTTAGTCTTATTCATTGTGTCTCCCCTATTGCTCATTATTGAGCGGAT
>Ga0316217_10004003_pt1 | contig 16281 bp, 6 predicted proteins | sample 1anoAmetaG_FD_203633 | JGI IMG/M metagenome (GOLD analysis project Ga0316217, IMG submission 203633) | Freshwater microbial communities from Trout Bog Lake, Wisconsin, USA - 1anoA | ecosystem: Environmental > Aquatic > Freshwater > Lake > Hypolimnion/Profundal zone | place: USA: Wisconsin...
CCAACAATAAGATACACTGTTACCAGTGCGGGAGGTTGTGCTACAGTGGTAAATTATTCTTTAACTGTTCGAAATAATCCTACTGTTGCAGCAATTGCTGGTTCAACTACAACTTGTGTTGGGGCCAATATTAGTCTGACAGATAACACTGCTGGTGGAGTATGGGCAAGTATTTATCCTAAGTTGGCAACAATAAGTACAACAGGAGTTGTAACCGGGTTAACAGCAGGAAAGGATACCATAACCTATACAGTAACATCCCAATATGGTTGTTCAACGTCCTCCGTTTTTCCCGATACTATTATTACAGGTGTACCTGTTAAACCTATTTATGGTGTAAATACACTATGTGTAGGGAGTTCAACAACACTAACTGATTCAACAAGCGGAGGTACATGGACATCGAGTGATGCATCTATAGCTTTTCCAAGCGGACCTACTATTATTGGAGCTTCCGGAGGAAATGCGACAATAACCTATACAGTGAGTGGTTCAGGATGTTCGGGTTATTCAACATTTAATATGACAGTATATCAGGTGCCAAATGTGTCTGCTATAACTGGAAGTACCTCTATATGTTTAGGTGGAACGTCTCAATTGTCTAACACAACAACCGGAGGATTCTGGACCAGTAGTAATACTAGTGTTGCATATGTATCACAAACAGGTCTTGTAACTTCTGTTACAACAGGAAGTGTTGTTATATCATATACAGTAACTGGTAGTGGAGGTTGTTCTCAGACTGTTACAGCCAATGTAACAGTTAATGCATTACCAGTTGTGAAAAATATTATAGGATCAAATTCTACCTGTTTAGGTGCATCTATTTCTTATGTTGATAGTACAACTGGAGGGACATGGGTAAGTACCAATACCAGTGTAGGAACTATTTTAGGAGTTAACGGATCTACAGCGAGTATTGGTTTATTTACTCCCAAATCTGCGGGTTCTACCTATATAAAATATACTATTACTAATGGTGATCAATGTACTATTTCCGATTCAATTGAAGTTGTTATAAATGCAACACTTGCGATGTCGCATATTACTGGAAGTAATGCAGTTTGTGTGGCTAGTACAATTACATTGTCTGATTCTACAACAGGTGGAACCTGGATCAGTAGAAATACAACAGATGCAACTGTTACCTCTACTGGTATTGTTACCGGAGTTGCTGCTGGAACATTATATATAATAGATTCCATTTCAAGTGGAGGTTGTATTGGAAAAGATAGTATACAAATAACGGTAAATAACAGACCTGCCACACCTACAATTGGTGCAGTACCTGCAGGAGGAAATATTTGCGCAGGTTCTACCAATACATTAACTGGAAATCCAACAGGTGGGGTATGGACAAGTTCAGTTACAACAGTTGCCTCTATTAATTCATCTACAGGTTATTTAACAGGAATTGCTACAGGTACTACTACTATTTCTTATACCGTTTCTAATGCGGCTGGTTGTACCAGATCGGCGACTCAAAATATTAATGTAATTTCTGCTGGTCCTGCTCTGCCAGCTATAGGTGGTCCTACTTCTGTATGTACAGGAAGTACTATTACTGTAACAGATGCTACAACAGGTGGTAAATGGAACAGTAGTGATCCTACAATTGCTAAAGTAGATAGCACTACTGGAGTTGTAACCGGGGTAGCTGCGGGTACTGTAAAAATAGAATATACAGCTGGTGGAGGCGGAGGACCTTTAAATTGTCCAAGAACAGCAAATACTACTATTACAGTTAATGCATCTCCTGCTATAACACCTATTGTAGGTAATTCTACTGTTTGTGCCAATAGCTATATGTTATTGACCGATTATACAGGTGGAGGAACATGGAGTAGTTATCTGACTAATATAGCTACTGTTGATCCTAATTTAGGTATTGTAAATGGCGTTTCAGCTGGTAAGGATACCATTGCGTATACAATTACAAATACTACTACAGGTTGTAGTAGTACAGTAGTAGCACTTATTTCAATAAATGCATTGCCTGTCAATAGCCCTATTACAGGTGTTACAGGTATCTGTTTTGGTAAATCATCAACGTTGTCTGATGCAACTACAGGAGGAACATGGAGTAGTTCAAATTCTTCTGTTTCAACAATTTCTTCTAGTGGTCTATTAACTGCAATATCTGCAGGAACAGATACAGTTTATTATAAGGTAACTAATGCCAATAAATGTTCCGATTCAGTAATGGCAACAATTGTTGTAAATGCTTTGCCAGCAAATTCACCGATCACGGGAGTATTACCTGTATGTGTAGGTGCAAGTATATCATTGGCTGATGCAACGACAGGTGGTCAATGGCTAAGTTCTAATAATTCAATTGCAACAATTTCAAGTACAGGAACTGTAAAAGGTGTTTCTGCCGGAACTATCAGTGTTTATTATGTAGTGACAAATGGTAATGGTTGTACTGACACAGTAAATACTTCAGTTACTGTAAATCCATTACCTGTTATAGGACAAATTACTGGTAACACTTCAGTTTGTCTTGGAAAAACAACCATATTAAGTGATACAACTGCCGGAGGATCTGTGTTGGATTATAATCCGTCAGCAGCAACATATACCCCTATTAATCCTAATTCAATTCTTGTTTCTGGAATTTCAGTAGGTATTTCTAAATTTTCCTACACTGTTACTAACACGTATGGTTGTACAGATTCTGTATATACAAATGTGACTGTAAATGCACTTCCTGTTGTTGCTTCAATAAATGGTTCAACTACAATATGTGCAGGTAAAACTTCTCAATTGTCAAATTCTACCTCTAACGGAGTATGGGTAAGTACTAATACTAATGTAGCTACAGTAAGCAATACAGGTTTAGTGACTGCAATACAGGCTGGTATAGATAGCATTAAATATATAGTAACAAATTCTAATAGTTGTACTGATACAGTATTTATTATTATTACAGTCAATCCATTGCCAGTAATTGGTAAAATTACAGGTGTAGCTCCTGTATGTGTGAATAGTTCTATTCAACTATCAGATACTACATTAAACGGAACTTGGAGTTCGGTAAATACTAACGTTTCTACTATTAACATCAATGGACAGGTTACAGGATTAGCTGCTGGTACAGGATTAGTTAGATATACAGTATCAAATACTTATGGTTGTATTGACTCAGTTTCTACAAACTTTACAGTCAATGCACTTCCTGTAATTGGCTTAATCACAGGAAATACAGCTGTTTGTTTTGGTAAAACAACTCAGTTAAATGATACTACATCAAATGGAATCTGGAAAAGTATATCAACTGGTGTTGCTACTATTAATAGTAACGGATTAGTTACTGCGGTTACAACAGGGACAACTGTTATCAGATATATTGTTACCAATTCCAATGGATGCACTGATTCAGTATCAACAACTGTAACTGTAAATGGATTACCAGTACTAACACCGATAAGTGGTAAGACCAGTATATGTTTAAATCAAACAGCTACTTTATCATCAACACCAACAGGAGGAGTTTGGAGTACATCAAATGTGAATATTACTTCGATAAATAGTGTAGGGTTAATTACAGGTGTTTCAGTAGGGAATGATACCATAACATATACTTTAACCAACTCTAATGGTTGTGTAAGTTCAATAACAATTAAAGATACTGTAAATGCTTTACCAGTTGTAGCCTCAATAACAGGAACAAACACAGTATGTGCTGGCAAAACCACACAATTGACAGAGACAACAACAGGCGGTAACTGGAATAGCAGTAACACTGCGATAGCAACAGTTAATAATGGATTAGTTTCAGGAATAAGTGCCGGAAAGACAGCAGTTACTTATACTGTTACAAACGTAAACGGATGTTCAACAACTATAATAGATTCAGTGACTGTTAATGCATTACCAGTTCTTACACCAATAAGTGGTAAGACCAGTATATGTTTAAATCAAACAGCTACTTTATCATCAACACCAACAGGAGGAGTTTGGAGTACATCAAATGTGAATATTACTCCGATAAATAATGTAGGACTAATTACAGGTGTATCCGTTGGAAATGATACCATAACATATACTTTAACCAACTCAAATGGTTGTGTAAGTTCAATAACAATAAAAGATACTGTGAATGCGTTACCTGTTGTAGCATCAATAACAGGAACAAACACAGTATGTGCTGGCAAAACCACACAGTTGTCAGAGACAACAACAGGGGGTAGCTGGAATACCGGTAATGCTGCTATAGCAACAGTTAATAATGGATTAGTTTCAGGAATAAGTGCCGGAAAGACAGCAGTTACTTATACTGTTACAAATGCAAATAGTTGTACAACAACAGTAACTGATTCAGTAACTGTAAATCCATTGCCAATTGTAGCTTCCATTACAGGAACAAACACAGTATGTGTAGGTAAAACAACGCAATTAACGGAAACAACAACAGGTGGAAACTGGAATAGCAGTAACATATCAGTTGCTACAGTTAATAACGGATTAGTATCCGGATTAACAGCAGGGAAGAGTGCCATTACCTATACTGTTATTAATGTAAGTGGTTGTATAACAACTGTTACCGATACAGTTACCGTAAATGCATTACCTGTTCTAACTCCAATTACTGGTAAAACAAATGTTTGTATAAATAAAACTACTACTTTATCTTCTACGCCAGTAAGTGGAGTATGGAGTTCTTCTAATTCAAATATTTCTACTGTAAGTACTTCAGGATTGGTAGTAGGTGTTGCTGCCGGAGTAGATACTATAACTTATACATATACTAATTCAAATGGTTGTATTAGTGCAGTTTCAGTTAATGATACTGTAAATGCACTACCAGTAGTTGCTGCTATAAGTGGAACAAATACTTTATGTTCTGGTAAAACTACTCAGTTGTTTGAAACAACTCCAAATGGTTCATGGAATACAAGTGATGTAACTATAGCCACTGTAGACGTCAATGGTGTTGTTACTGGAAAAAGTGCAGGTAAAGCAGTTATAATTTATACTGTAGTTAATACTAGTGGATGTTCAACCAGTGTGATTGATACAGTTACTGTAAATTCATTACCTGTCCTTACTCCAATAAGTGGTAAGACAAATATCTGTTTAAATCAAACAGCTACATTATCTTCAACTCCTACAGGTGGAGTATGGAGTTCATCTAATGTCAACATTACAACTGTTAATAGTGTAGGGTTAATTTCCGGGTTAGCTTCAGGTAATGATACCATTACATATACCTATACCAATTTGAATGGATGTATAAGCTCTGTTTCTATAAACGATACTGTAAATTCCTTACCAGTTGTAGCTTTAATTACTGGAACAAATTCAGTATGTATTGGTAAAACAACTCAATTAAGTGAAACTACAACAGGAGGACTCTGGAATACCAGCAATTCATTAATCGCTACGGTTAATAATGGATTAATATCAGGATTAACAGCTGGAAAGATCGCTATAACTTATACGGTAACAAATACAAGTGCATGTACAACTACAGTAATAGACTCAGTTTCAGTAAATCCGTTGCCAGTAGTTGCCTCCATAACTGGAACAAATACTGTATGTGTAGGTAAGAATACCCAATTGTCAGAAACTACAACAGGAGGTTCTTGGAATACGAGCAACTCAACTGTTGCTACAGTTAATAATGGTCTGGTATCCGGATTAATAGCAGGAAAGAGTGCTATTACTTATACAGTTACTAATGTTAGTGGTTGTATTACCACTGTTACAGATACTGTTACTGTTAATGCATTGCCAGTTGTTTCAGCAATAAGCGGAAAGACCAGCATATGTTTAAATCAAACTGCAACATTATCTTCTACACCTACAGGAGGGGTATGGAATTCATCTAATGTGAATATAACTACTATAAATAATGCAGGATTAATTACAGGAGTTTCTGCTGGTAATGATACAATTACTTATTCAGTTACTAATGTAAATGGTTGTGTAAGTTCAGTAACTATAAATGATACTGTAAATGCATTGCCAATTGTAGCAACTATTACAGGATCCAATACAGTTTGTGTTGGTAATACCATACAATTAACGGAAACCACAAAGGGAGGTGTATGGAATACCAGTAATTCTTCAGTTGCGATAGTAAACAGCAATGGAGTTGTATTTGGTTTAACTGCTGGTAAAAGTGCTATAACTTATTCTGTTACTAATACAAGTGGTTGTTTGACAACAGTTACAGATACAGTTACTGTAAATGCACTTCCTATATTAAATTCAATAACAAATATCACATCAGTTTGTGTAGGTAATTCTTTAAATCCAACAAATTCTACCAGTGCAGGTAAATGGACATTAACTAATAATATTTTAGCATCAATTGATTCAGTAGCTGGAACTATTAATGCATTAAGTGCCGGAACTGATACAGTAGTTTACACAGTTACAAATACATCAGGTTGTAAATCTTCAGTTAATGCTGCTTTTATAATAAATACTGTACCTGTAATTACATCAATTAGTACTAATTCTCCAATTAATTCAGGAGATACTTTATACTTAAATTCAGCTGCATCAGTTTCAGGAGTAGTGTATAGTTGGTCGGGACCTGGTGGCTTTACAGCAAGTATTCAAAATCCAAGTATAATCAGTGCTTCAATAACAAATGCCGGAACATATTATGTATCGGCTAATAATAATGGATGTATCAGTCTTTTAGATAGTACCAGTGTTACAGTTAATGCTTCTTACTATGTGAATGGTAATATTACAACTCCTAAAGGATACTCTGTAACAGGAGCATCTATAAATGTTGCCGGTTCGTCTGTTAAATCTACAGCTACTGATGCAAGCGGAAATTATACAGTACAGTTAGGTAGTGGAGTTAATACAAATTATTATTTAACTCCGGATAAAAATAATGATGTAAATAAAACTAATGGTGTGACAGCAGTGGATGTAGCGTTAATACAAGCACATATTCTACAAAAGAGTATATTGAATTCTCCTTACAAAATAATTGCAGCCGATGTAAATGGTGATGGAAGGGTAACAGCCATTGATATTGTTTATATGAAACGATTAATTCTAGCTATTGATACTTCATTCCCTGGAAGTAGATTGTGGGGTTTTGTAGATAGTAGTTATGTTTTTCCAACACCTACCAGTCCATTCCCTTATCCTTCTGCTGATACTATTATTGGGCTAAGTGCAAATACTTATGGAAAAAGTTTTGTAGGATTCAAATTAGGGGATGTTAACTGGGATTGGAACCCTGCTATACCAAGGTATATTAATTCTGCCAATAATTTATCTGTAGAATTAAGTTATCCAACTACTACTGTTGATGATAATGGATTGGTGAAAATTCAGATTAAAGCTAAGAATGTAAAATCAATGATCGGAATGCAATTCACACTTGGTTATAATAAAGATGTATTTGACTTTGTTCAGATAAAGAATAATCAGCTGAATTTTGATTTTGCTAATCACGAAGATAAAGGTAGTTTATCTTTCATATGGAATGATCCAAATAATAACATCAGCAATTTAGATGATAATACAGTTTTATTTGAACTGGTTTTAAGAAAGAAAGCTAATTTCGATTCTGAAGATATTACGATCAATTCCAGTATTACCTCTACAGAAGCTGTGGATGAAAACTTTGTTCAACACGATGTTGTAAAAACAACTGGAACAATACTAAATAAAACGATTAATACTGTGAATGCTGAATACGTAAATGTTGGACCTAATCCAAATAATGGTAAGTTTAATGTTGTGATAGGAGCAAACCAGAACAAATCAGTTAAGCTTAGTATTGTAGACCTAAATGGCAAGTTGTTGTCGATTCAGAAATATGATTTGATTCAAGGAAAGAATACAATTAGTTTTGACTTGACTAATCGACTTAATGCAGGTACAGGCAATTATTTTCTGACAATTGATGACGAAAAGACTATAAATTCATATAAAATATTAATTAACCAATAAAAATATTGACAGGGTGTATTTTGTATTTAAATACACCCTATTTTTACATTTTAAATTAAAGTACATTCAAACACCACTTTTATGAAGTTAAATTTTACACCCAAAGTTGTAATACTTTCTCTTGTATTATCTGTATTTAGTATTTGTTCTTTTGCACAAACCAGATATTTTATTATCAGCAAAGTAGATAATACGCCTAATAATTCATTTTCAGTTAATGTAATGGCGAAAAATTTTACAATGATGGAAGACTTTCAGTTTTCTGTTGATTGGGATACTACTGTTTTAACTTATGTAAGTTATTCTATACCATCTACAGCTATATCAGCTGATGGATTTGCTGCTAGTAGTATAAATGCTTCCCGTAAAGGTGTTGGTATGCTTTGGTATGATGCCAATCTGACAGGAGTAAGTATGCCTGATTCTACAATCTTTATTACAATAAATTTTGTATTCAAAAATGGATATAGTAACTGTACTTATGCTCCAATTAAGTTTGGTAATATTCCTACATCATATAGTCCTTCAGATACTACTGATGGTAACTTTGATCCTCCGGGTCATACCTATATTGATTCTTTGATCTCAGGTTATGTTAGTACTCCTGCTGCAACAACAATCTCTCAAAGTGGTTCAGTACTTACAGCTAATACTACATGTTCTACCTTGCCACCTTCTACATTACAATGGTTTACTGTAACTTCTTCTACTCCAGGTGGTCCTGGTACAAATCCAGTATATACTTATACTCCTATAACAGGTGCAACATCTAATACTTATAATGGCACCGCTGGTGTTTTATACGCTGTTGTAGCAAACTATGCAAGTGGTGCAAAAGATACTTCTGTTTCTGTGTTGCCATTAAGATTAATAAACTTCAAAGGAAATTATATTAACAGAGCAAATGTACTTGCCTGGACTACTTCAAATCAAGTTAATACTACTTCATTTGAAGTTGAAAGAAGTATAGATGGACAAAACTTTAATTCTATTGGTTCAGTTGCAGCATTAAATAATTCAAATGCAACAGAAACGTATACTTTTAATGATGTTAACTTAACCTCTACATTTACTTTTTATTATAGAATTAAAATGATAGATGCGAATGGTGCATTTACGTACTCTTCAATAGTTAAGTTGAATAAAGCAGGTAAAGCAGTATTTCAGGTGCAACCAAATCCAATTGAAAATTCAACAGTAAAGGTTTATGGATCTAATATGAAACAAGCTAAGATTATAGATATGAACGGTAAGGTTTTATTGAATCAACCAATCTCTAATCCAGAACAAGCAACTTTTATTATGAATAATCTTGCTAAAGGAGTTTATCTGATAAATGTTATTTCTACTGATGGAATTTCTCAAACTGATAAATTTATTGTTAAGTAATAACTTTGTTTAACTAATTTAAAAAGAGAGAATCAATTTTGGTTCTCTCTTTTTGTTTTTATACTTTATTTATTAATATAGTATTTCCTTTTTTACTATTAACTTGCTCATTTAATAATGAAGCTATTTTTTATTAAATTCATAATTATTAAAGCTAAATCACTATTTTAATTGACACCTCTTTCAACATTACGTACTTACTGGGGTTTTCTTTCTTTCAGAGAAGGGCAGGAGGAAATTATAAATGCAGTAATGTCGGGTAAAGATACATTGGCTTTGTTACCTACAGGTGGAGGTAAAAGTATTTGTTATCAGGTGCCGGCATTGATGAAGGATGGATTATGCCTTGTAATTACACCTTTAATTGCATTAATGAAGGATCAGGTTGAATCTTTAATAGAGAAAGGTATAGATGCAGCCATGCTGAATAATAGTATGAATTATGCAGCTATTCAGCAAACCTTGTCAGATGCCTCAGCCGGATATTTTAAATTTCTTTATGTATCACCAGAACGTTTGAGAAGCAATCTTTTCAGGGATTATATAGAAAGCCTGAATATAAATCTGATAGCAGTAGACGAAGCTCATTGTATTTCACAATGGGGGTATGATTTCAGACCGTCATATATTTCCATTGCTGAAATCAGAGATTTTTTGTGTAATGTACCAATTCTGGCAGTTACTGCATCAGCAACCAAGTTCGTAAGAGATGACATTATTTTGAAACTTAAACTGAAAAGTCCTGCTGTTTTCCAACAATCATTTGTCAGGTCTAATCTTTCCTATTCAGTATTTTATCAAACTGATAAAATAATTAAGGTATTTGAAATATTGAAGAATGTAGAAGGTTCCTCTATAATCTATTGCCGTTCAAGATCTGAAACAAAAAATGTAGCTCAACTTTTGCAACTAAAGGGAATAACAGCTGGCTACTATCATGCAGGGTTGACTTTTGAAGAAAGATCCACCATACAAAAGGAGTGGATGAATAATCAATTGAGGGTAATAGTTGCAACCAATGCATTTGGAATGGGAATTGATAAAACAGATGTAAGGTCCGTAATTCATCTTTATGTCCCCGATTGTTTAGAAAGCTATTATCAGGAAGCCGGACGAGCAGGAAGGGATAATAAGAAAGCTTATGCAGTATTAGTTTATAACGATAATGATTTGTATTATTTAACGAAGCTGAGTGATAAAAAATTTCCAACAATTACTACCATCAAACAAGTATATCAATCACTTGTGAACTATTTGCAAATAGCCGTAGGGTGTGGAGCAGGTCAGTCTTTTGATTTTAATATAGAGCATTTTGTTACTCATTTTAAAATAGAAACAAACCTTGCAATAAATGTTATAAAAATATTAGAACAGGAAGGCCATCTTGTATTAAGTGAAGGTACATTAACCCCGTCCTGTATTCAGTTCATATCCGATAAAGAAACAATTAATAGTATTGAAGAATCTTACCCTGAATTAGGTGAAGTTATCAAAGCCTTGATGAGGAGTTACAGTGGTATATTTGACAATAGTGTGTATATATCTGAAATTAAATCAGCTTTTTTATGTGGTATGCAATTAGAAGAATTTACAGCTTGTTTATTCAGACTTGAATCCCTTGGAATTATTGAATATTTACCTAAAAAAAGGTTTCCTCAGATTTTATTTCTGTTAAACCGAGCTTCAGCATCATTGCTTCAAATAAATACTATAGGTTATCTTGAAAGAAAGAAACGATTTGAAGAACGACTTTCATCAATGGAAAAATATCTACAGCAACAAGATGCCTGTAGAAGTGTATTTCTGGCTGAATATTTTGATGCACCAACAGAAAAATGTGGTATTTGTGATGTATGTTTACAATTTAAGAAAACATCTGTAATAACTGACGATTTTGAGATGATTCATTATACAATAATGAATCAGATACCGTTGGATGGTATAGATATTCATTCTTTATTACAGATGAATAGATTTTCAAAAGAAAAGTTCTGGAAAGTGTTTCAGTATCTAGAGGATCAGGGTATAATAAATGTAATAGATGGGTATGTAAAAAAGTTAAAACAAGGGTCTTAACTGAATATTAATTTCTCTGTTTTTAAACTTTGGTACGGGTTTTGTATCGTATTGAATATAAAAACAAGAGTTATGAAAAAAAACATTTTATTATCAGGAATCATTTTAGTAATGAGTTGTGTTTTAGTGTCACAACTTAATGCACAATTACGTTTTGGTTTTGGTGGTGGTTATAATGGTGGCCGTTATTATAATCGTCCATATCCACAACATAGGAATAATGGAAATAATGAAAAGAAAGAACAACCAAAATTTGTACCAACAGTCAATATCTCCGTTGGATTTGGTTATCCTAATGTAGACAAGTATTTGTTGCCGGATTTAAGTTATCTGGGATACTCAAAAGGTAATTATCAGAATACAGGAACGTATTTTGCGAATTTGGATTATCAGTTTAGCAGATTTACCAGTATTGGCCTGATGGGGACATATGGAACTAATTCTGTATCTTATTTCAATAGTCCAACAGGTGGAGCAGGTTTTAATGGAACATTAACTGGTTGGTCTGTAATGGCTAATATGATTAATTACTTCTTACCGGTTGATCAGGCTAAAGTAAATGGCTATCTTCGGTTAGCAGGAGGAGTAGATGTTTGGGATCAGAAAATTACAGATGCTAATGGTATCACTCAGAATAATATCAGTAATCCTTCCGAATTTGCTTATCAGGTTTCCTTAGGTGCTGATTTTAATCTTAATCCTCGTGCAGCAATATTTGTTGAAGCTGGATATGGTAAGTATATCCTAGCAGGCGGATTGAAATTTAAGTTCTAGTATTAAATAGCTGAATTGAAAATATATTTCGGTTTATATAGCAGTAATAGCTGTATAAGCCGATTTTTGTTAGGGAAATGATTAAAATGATTATTCATAATCTTCCTTTATCATTATTCCTATTCTCTGCATTTCACAATCTGTATTCATTACTTTTGCACTACAATTAAAATTAGAATGCCTGTTATATTGGATAACTATAAAGAAATTACTAAGAAAGCTTATGAAAAGAATGCCACATTAGTAGTGGTTACCAAAACAAAGCCCATTAGTGATGTAGAAGAACTGATTGCACTGGGACATAAAGACTTTGGTGAGAATTATGTGCAGGAAGTGATAGAAAAAGAAGCGGCATTACCAAAAGATATTCACTGGCATTTTATTGGTCATTTACAATCCAATAAAGTAAAATTTATTGCACCTTTCGTTTATCTGATTCATGGTGTGGATAGTTTTAAACTGTTGCAGGAGATCAACAGACAGGCAGCAAAATGTAACAGAGTGATTCCTTGTTTACTGCAGATACATATTGCACAGGAGGAAACTAAATTTGGCTTCGATTTTGTTGAGTTAAAAGATGTGCTGGAAGAACTAAACAGAAATCCTTTGCAGAATGTAGTTGTGAAAGGATTAATGGGGATGGCTAGTTTCTCGGAAGATAAGGCAGTGATCATAAAGGAATTTGAATACTTATCATCATTGTATAACAAACATAAAGAACAGTATCATTGGGATACACTCAGTATGGGGATGAGTAGTGATTATGAAATAGCACTGGAGTATGGAAGTACCATGCTACGTGTAGGTAGTTTGATTCTTCATTCGCGTACTATGCAGCAATAATTACTAATTTTAAAAATAAATATTATGGCTAATATATTAGTGATAGACGATGAAAGGTCAATACGCAGTGTATTGAAAGACATATTGACAAATGAAGGACATACTGTTCAGGAAGCAGTAGATGGTGAAGAAGGGTTAGCAAAACTGATTGCGGGAAATTTCGAAGTAGTACTGTGTGATATTAAGATGCCTAAGCTGGATGGCCTTGAATTCCTTTCAAAAGCAATTGAAGCTAAGACTGATGCGGCTATTATTATGATTAGTGGACATGGAAATATAGAAACAGCCGTAGAAGCTGTGAAGAAGGGAGCATTCGATTTTATATCCAAACCGCCTGATTTAAACAGATTATTGATTACTATCCGTAATGCTACTGATAAAAATATACTGGTAAAAGAAACCCGGATATTGAAGCGTAAAGTTTCTAATGTACAGGAGATTGTTGGAGAAAGTGATGCCATTAAAAGAATAAAAGAAACAATAGATAAAGTGGCACCCACTGAAGCAAGGGTTTTAATTACGGGAGAAAATGGAACGGGTAAAGAATTAGTAGCACGTTGGTTGCATGAAAAGAGTAACAGAGTCAGCTATGGACAGTTGGTGGAAGTAAACTGTGCCGCCATACCTTCTGAATTGATTGAAAGTGAATTGTTCGGTCATGAAAAAGGTTCTTTTACGTCGGCTATCAAACAACGTATTGGCAAGTTTGAACAGGCATCCGGTGGTACTTTGTTTCTGGATGAAATCGGCGATATGGGGCTCAGTGCTCAGGCAAAAGTATTAAGAGCTTTGCAGGAAGGAAAGATCACAAGAGTAGGTGGTGAAAAGGAATTGATGGTGGATGTAAGAGTGATAGCCGCTACCAATAAAAACCTGCTGGAAGAAGTGGATAATAAAGCCTTCCGTCTAGATTTGTATCATCGGCTTGGTGTAATACTCATTCATGTGCCTTCCTTGAATGAACGCCGTGATGATATTCCTTTGTTAATCAATAAGTTTTTGAACGATGTAGCTGCTGAATATGGTCAGACTGTTAAGGAGATTGATAAGAAGGCCATTGCAGCCTTGCAACAATATAACTGGACAGGAAATATCAGAGAGCTTCGTAATGTAGTAGAACGCCTGATAATACTTTCGGGTAATGTAATTACCATCAAAGATGTGGAGGCATTTGTCTTGCCAAAATAATGGGATGAGGTAAAGATATTAATATGGAGAATGAATAAATACAGAAGTTAGTAATAGCTTCTGTATTTATTTATTTTTTATTTTTCACTTTTGACTTGCTGAAAATGCCATTCTTCATTTTCTTTATTTTACTAAGTCCGTTTAATTACATTTGTTCCCTAAATTAATTACATGAGAAAATATATTGTAACACTGCTTGCCTGTGCAGGATTGGTTGCCTGTAATACGGTAAAAAATGATATTGTGCAGCAACAGGCTCAGACTTATCTGGATGGTTATAATAGTGAATATCAAAAATTGAGTACTGCTGATAACCTTGCTCAATGGAAACTGAATACCTATATTGTAAAAGGCGATACTATGTCGGCTCATCTGGCTGATGTAACCGGTAAGGCTCTTGCAGTTTATACCGGTAGCAAGTCTAATATTGATTCAGCTAAGAAATATCTGGCACTTAAAAAAGATATAACACCATTGCAGTATCGTCAGTTTCAGACGGTATTGTTTAATGCAGGTAATAATCCGGAGACAGCAGGTAATATTGTTGACAGAAGGATAAAAGCTACCAACATTCAGACCCAACAATTATATGGGTTTAAATATACCATCGATGGCAAGCCTGTTACAACTGGTTACATAGATTCATTACTTGAACATTCTACTGATTTATCACTCAGACTTAAAGCATGGGAATCGAGTAAGGAAGTAGGTAAGGCTTTGAAGTCTGGATTGGATTCTTTACAGCATCTGCGCAATGCAAGTGTAACACCTTTGAACTATACAGATTTCTTTGATTATAATACGCATGACTGCGATATGACAGGAGATGAAATGGTGAAGCTTACCCGTCAGTTTATTACTGAAGTATGGCCTTTGTACCGTGAACTGCATACATGGGCTCGTTATGAACTGGCTGCCAAGTATAAGCAACCTGTTCCGGAGTATATTCCTGCACATTGGTTGCCTAACCGGTGGGGACAGGACTGGAGTCAGTTGGTGGATGTGAAGGCATTGAATATTGATTCAGTTTTAAAGGTGCATGGAGTAGAATGGATGGCCCATGAAAGTGAGAAATTTTACACGAGCATAGGTTTTGATACACTCCCAGCTTCCTTCTGGAAAAACAGTAGTCTGTATCCTGTGCCGGCAACTGCTTCTTATTCTAAAAACAACCATGCATCAGCATGGCATATTGATTACGATAAAGATGTTCGTTCCTTACAAAGCATTACTCCAAATACAGAGTACTGGAGTACAGTGTTGCATGAGTATGGACATATATATTATTATCTTACTTATTCCAATCCTAAAATACCAATTATACTGCGTAATGGCGCCAACAGAGGTTATCACGAGGCTTTTGGAACTATGATGGGACTAGCTTCTTTACAGAAACCTTTTCTGGAAGGATTGGGCTTAATCAAACCAGGATTACAAACAAACGATACTTTACAACTGTTGAAAGAAGCTTTGAATTATATCATCATGGTTCCTTGGGGAAGTGGTGTAATGACAGAGTTTGAATACCAGTTATATGCAAAGAATCTACCTGCCAATAGTTATAATAAAACATGGTGGGAACTGGTAAAGAAGTATCAGGGTATTGTTCCTGTAAAAGATAGGGGAGAAGAGTATTGTGATGCCGCTACCAAGACCCATATCAATGATGCACCTGCATATTATTACAACTATATGCTGGCGAATGTTTTGTTGTTTCAGTTTCATGAATATATTGCTACCAATATCCTGAAACAGGATGTACATGCTACTAATTACTGGGGCAATAAACAGGTAGGTGATTTCCTGAAATCGGTGATGGAAACCGGCGCAAGCGTTGACTGGAGAGAGCATCTGAAAGCTACTATTCATAGTGATCTGAGCGCTAAATCTATGGTGAATTACTTTGCTCCTTTAATGAGTTATCTGAAGAAGGTAAATGCTGGGAGAAGTTATAGTTTGCCGGAGACAGTAACGTTTTAACCCCCTTCCCCTAAACTACTGTGTGGACACAATTATAGAACCCTATAATACGTTTTACAAGTATGGCAGAACGTATTAATTCATTTCCGGACTTTGATG
>Ga0316217_10004004_pt1 | contig 16279 bp, 18 predicted proteins | sample 1anoAmetaG_FD_203633 | JGI IMG/M metagenome (GOLD analysis project Ga0316217, IMG submission 203633) | Freshwater microbial communities from Trout Bog Lake, Wisconsin, USA - 1anoA | ecosystem: Environmental > Aquatic > Freshwater > Lake > Hypolimnion/Profundal zone | place: USA: Wisconsin...
ATTCTGGGTAACCCAACACTGCTGCTATATAAAATTGAATGAAAACGACCATGACAAGACGACTTTCTATTTTGAAACAACCTTTGTTGTCAACTTTAAATGATCATTTGATCGACTATCCGACACCTAGCAATTTAAGCTATTGGTGGAATTTTGGATCATTGGCTGGAATTTGTTTAGTCATTCAAATTATTACTGGAGTATTTCTGGCCATGCATTATACTCCACATGTAGATTTGGCGTTTTTAAGTGTAGAACATATTATGAGAGACGTGACCGGTGGATGGCTGCTTCGCTACATGCACGCCAATGGAGCGAGTATGTTTTTTATTGTAGTATATTTGCACATCTTTCGCAATTTGTATTATGCAAGTTATGCTAGTCCTAGAGAGCTTGTGTGGTGTCTAGGAGTAGTGATTTTGTTATTAATGATTGTAACTGCGTTTATCGGTTACGTGTTACCCTGGGGTTGTTAAACATGGCCCAAAATGACTACACCAACTAGGTTTTTTTTCCCTTTTTTGTAACTGCAGCCGGGTTCTGCAGTTTTTTTTTTTCTGCAGCCGGGTTCTGCAGCCTTAAGACCAATTGCAGCCTTAAGACCAGAATGTCTGCAGCAGAGACCAAATAATTGCAGCTCCAATCGCCGGGTTCCCCTATGCAGGGGCTCAAAATGGGTTCTGTAGTTTTTTTTCTGCAGAAAAAAAACTACAAATGGTGTGAGTTATAGTTATAAAATCAATGGTCTGGCAATTTGCACAAAAAACAGGCCTTTACAAAAACTGACAGGGTTTTATAGCAATATCGATGAAAACGGTTAACACTAATTACAGGTTGTGTAAAGGCTACATTTACAACTGCAGTTCAATTTTTTTTAGACCGTCGGTTGTGTGCTACAATCGCGACAGACTGGTTCATCGGTGGGTGCCTGCAATGGTGCTTAATGTACAGTCGAAATCTCTCGAAAAGAACTTAAGAACCAGTAGTAGTTATAACTACTACTGGTTCTTAAGTTCTTTTCGATCAAGGCCTATCGAAAAAGTAAAAAAAAAGGTGGATAGGTACAGTCATATATGTAACGCATATATGTAGAGATATGCAAATGAGTTTTTGGGGTATGGAATGTGCCCAAAATGAGACAAAAATGAAATAATCGCCATGTTTTTTTTTCGAGTTCCAAGTCGAATTTTTGACAAAAATGGACCTAAAAGCATCTGTGGTTTTAACGCAAATGCATTGGTGCGTTTTTGTGATCCGAAGCGTTTGAAGGCTATGGGACCACACAATATTGATATTTGTTCTTTAATCTTTGGATCTCTTTTAGGAGATTCTTATGGAGAAAAACGGAATGGAAGTACTCGTTTTATTTTACAACAAGAAGAATCGAATGTAACTTATCTTATGTGGTTTCACAAATATCTTGCCACGCGCGGATATTGTTGCCCCAAGAAGCCAATATTGAAAACTCGAATCGGGGCCGGGGGAAAAGTAAGATTCTTTTGTCGAATACGAACCTACAGTTTTGCCAGTTTTAACTGGATTTATGATGCCTTTTACAGTTCCAGTTCACCCCAGCGATTGGGAAAAAAATTGCCAAAAGATCTTACCTGGACGCTGCTAACGCCTTTAGCTTTGGCTATTTGGATTATGGATGATGGGACTTACGAGGTTTCCGGTGTAAAAATTGTGACAAACTGTTTTGAAGAAGAAGATGTGCTGTTTTTATGTTTTGTTTTAAACAAGAAATATAATTTATACGCACAACTACATCGAACAAAAGAGAGAAACAAATTTATTGTGTATATACCAAAGGCTGGAATGCCGCAATTAGGTCATTTGATTAGCGCTTATCTGGTCCCATCAATGCATCGAAAATTAAATGGCTATTATTTTGTTTAAAACTTATAGTAATGTGTCCAAAACCGCTTCGCGCTTAGGAGATCGTGCAATTTACACAAAAAAGCGATCTGAGTAGCAACTACAGTGTGTTCCCCACCCCCTAGGACGGAAGGCTGTAAAAAAAAGCGTGACATATTGCAATGCGGGTGAAAACGGTTAAATCGCTAAAAAATTTGTGTTAGTGTTAGACCGTCGGTTGTGTGTACAGTCGCGACAGACTGGTTCACCGGTGGGTGCCTGAGATGGTGCTTAATGTACAGTCGAAATTTTTTAAAACTAAGGCTTTCTGTAAATCCTCAAAAAAAATGCTGGTATTAAAGTACAGTTATCTTTTTTAACAGATACAAAATTTGGCAACAGTTATTACTAGTCTAGCTAGTGCAATTCCTATAGTAGGTGACAGTATTGTAACTTGGTTATGGGGAGGCTTCAGTGTGAACATATTTGAGTTGAATAGGTACCGACTAAACTAAACTTTAAACACAAGTTTAGTTTAGTCGGTAGACTTCAAAAATGATACAAATAAAATTGCACCCGCTATTAGTAATAATAGCGTAAACATTCTGCTTGATGCTAAAAACACCTAAGCAATTGGCTACTTGTCACGGCGAAACAAAATCCGTGTTTAAACAACGTAAAAATGCTAATTTCGGGTCAATCAGCAGGAATAATGTAGAAAAAATAACCCAAAAGAAAAAATTATAGCTCCGGTATAAAAATTGTGAAAACAAAAGAAATAAGAGATGAAACTACATGTATTCTTCAGAGACTGAATGCAGAAGATCTTGCTTGGTTTGTTGGATTTGTGGAGGGGAACGGATGGTTTGACATGGAAGAAAATGGCCCTTATCTTAAATATGAATTTGGCATAGAAGTAAGCATAGCGGATGTACAGCTAATGTACAAAATAAAAACTATGCTAGGTGTCGGGAATGTAATCATTCGACATAACCGCAAGATGGTTCGCTTTACAATTAGCTCCAAACGACACCTGATGAATATTATTGTGCCCATTTTTGAACAATATCATATGCTTTCCAGACAACATTGTGATTTTGTGCTTTTCCGAGATTCTTTAAAACAAAGTTTTAAATTAGTACAACGGGCAAAGGCTACATTTACAACTGCAGTTGTAAATGTAGCCTTTGCACAACCTACAGATACAGAAAAAAAAAACGGGTTAGGGTTGTTTTCAAAAACACATTGTGTTTATAACTGCAACCAGAGAGGCAGCCGAAAAAACAAGCTCCCCAAAGTGCCTTACTTCGACTCTTGGTTGGTAGGTTTTCTAGAAGCAGAGGGGTGTTTTAGAAAACAAAAAGAAAAAAACTCCAAAGTACAACTTGCTTTAGTTGGGTTTAAACAACCCCAACTGGAGGTAGCTTTCTTTAAGATAAAAAAAACACAACCATTTTGTTTAAAACAAAAGAAGGAATCTCAATCGGACACAAATGGCGAATCACACACGGCAACCTTAACCAGGCAGCAACTGGTTTCTCCCAACCTGCAGAACCCCAACCAAGTTGTAGTTAGTGTTCGCCCCCAGGTTGGAATAAAGTTGTTGTGCCGTTGTTGTAACTGCAACTATGATTGTGGTTCAAGCGGCATGGAAATTATACAAGCTATAAGGCAACGCTTGAATATAAAGTCTCAGCCATATATAGATGAGACCAATTCGGTTTGCCTTCAAACCACCAGTAAAAGAGGAGTCAGCAATGTTATACGCTTTCTTACTAATTGCAAAGCGAAGCTGAAAGGGGCTAAACGACTGGAATTTCTTCAATGGTTGCATCATTTGCGTCAAAATCAACGTTATGCTTCATTACAAATTCCAATACATTACTAGTTGATGTTAATATTTCAACTTAGAGGCAAGATTAAGATACAGTCCGAACTAATAGGAAACTATTAGCGTATAGTGAGAGTAGTCGTACCCTTTTTTTTACGTCATCTGTGTAGAAACAAAATTGGTTTTACCTGTTTTTTGTTTTGCGTCTACCCATCACCCATCACAGATTTGGCTTTTAAAATGAGTTGGTACGCTATGGGACTATCAACATTTTGAGATAATGCTACCCTCAATCGATTTTTTAGTTTACATTACTTGTTACCATTTTTGATAGCTGGAATAAGCATTTTGCATATAGCCGCTTTACATCAATATGGATCTAACAATCCTTTAGGTATTCAATCGGCGGTAGACAAAATTAGTTTTTATCCGTATTTTTATGTAAAAGATTTAGTGGGTTGGATAGCCTTTGCTATTTTTTTTTCTGTGTTTATTTTTTATGCTCCCAATGTGTTAGGGCATCCAGATAACTATATTCCAGCTAATCCAATGTCTACTCCAGCGCATATTGTGCCTGAGTGGTATTTTTTACCTGTATATGCAATTTTAAGAAGCATTCCAAATAAATTAGGTGGAGTGCTTGCCATAGCATTAGTGTTTGTGTCATTGTTTGCCCTGCCCTTCATAAATACTTCGTACATACGAAGTTCTTCTTTCAGGCCCATTCACAAGAAATTGTTTTGGTTGCTTGTGGCCGATTGTTTGCTGCTAGGATGGATTGGATGTCAACCGGTAGAGGCTCCTTATGTCACTATTGGACAAATAGCTTCTTTAGTGTTTTTTGTGTATTTTGCTTTTATACCTATTTTGGGGAAATTAGAGACACAATTAATTTCCAACATGAGAACATCTTAGCTGCAATAATATTTTTGTGCACAACGTTTTTTTTTAGCTGCCCTTTTTTGTTTTGAACAAAAAAGAGCCCCAACAGCTGCAGAACCCAAACTGGGTTCTGCAGTGTGTTCCAAGCACACCAGCAAACCAACGATTGGGGTGATTGGGGTTGTGCAGCTCCAATCGCCGGGTAACACACTGCAGCTCCAATCGCTCCAATCGCCGGGTTGTGCAGCAGAGACCAAATAACTGCTGCTTCAATCGCCTTAAGATCAGAAATGTCTGCAGCCTTAAGACCAGAAATTTATGCTGCCAGGCTTTATCCCTTTCGTCTAAGGGTTAGGACAACGCTTTTTCAAGGCGCAAATACGGGTTCAAATCCCGTAAGGGATACTGTAGCTTCTACAGAACCCCAATTGTGTGGGGGTGGCTGGAACTAGTAGTAGTTATAATTACTACCCTTCGCCCTTTTTTTCTGAAGGAGGCCCAGGAAGAAAAAAACAAATTTAATTTTATGTTATACAGTCCGTTAGAACAATTTGCTATTATTTCTTTAATACCTATTCATTTTGGGAATCTGTATCTTTCATTTACAAATTCTACTTTATTCATGATACTTTCTATTGGTGTTGTGTTGCTTTTGTTTCAACTTGTAACTTTAAATGGAGGGTACTTGGTCCCCAATGCGTGGCAGTCCTTTGTGGAAATTGTCTATGATTTCGTGTTAAATTTGGTTAATGAACAAATAAGTGGTTCTACATCGGTAAAACAGCGCTTTTTCCCTATTGTGTTTACTACATTTAGTTTCTTGTTGTTTTGCAACCTTATTGGTATGATTCCGTATAGTTTTACAGTAACAAGTCATTTTGTTATTACACTTGGTTTAGCTTTTGCTTTGTTTATCGGAGTAACTATTGTAGGATTTCAATTTCATGGGTTGCACTTTTTTAGCCTATTATTGCCTCAGGGTGTACCGTTAATTTTGGCACCTTTTCTTGTGCTTTTAGAATTAATTTCTTATTGTTTTAGAGCCGTAAGTTTGGGTATTAGACTTTTCGCTAATATGATGGCTGGACATAGTTTAGTCAAAATTTTAAGCGGTTTTGCTTGGACCATGCTTTCTATAGGTGGAATTATGTATATAGCACAATTGGCTCCTTTATTTATAGTATTTGCTTTAATTGGATTGGAGCTTGGAGTAGCTGTGTTACAAGCATATGTATTTACCATTTTAATTTGTATTTATTTAAACGATGCGATAAATCTTCATTAAAAATCCCCCCCCAACCTGTGGACACAGTTTAAGGCTAGCTGTTTTTTTGTTCAACTGTTTTTAATTGTTAGGAATAGCTGCAGTTACACCTCCCCCCCACCCAGTTTTGCGGCAACCATTCTTTAGCTGCATTCTGGGGTTACAACACAGAATAAAAGAAAGTAGGTGTACTTTCTTTTATTGCGGATGATCTCGTCCCGATCCTTAAATAAATTTCTGGGGGCAGTTACACACTGCACCAATTTATTGCCTCCAGCAGCACAACAATTCCCCCCCCTGGAGTTCTTAACCGGTTGCATAAATTTCTGCAGCTCCCTCCTGGAGTTTAGTTAGGAAAACTCCATGTAGAGCGTGAAAAAAAATATAACATGTATCATATATGATTTTATTTGCCATGTTTTCAAGTATAGCACTTATTTGTGCTGGTTTAGTTATTCGTGCTAAAAATCCGGTACATTCAGTCTTGTTTCTTATATTAGTGTTTTGTAATGCATCAGGTCTTTTAGTATTACTAGGGCTTGATTTTTTTGCTATGATTTTATTGGTGGTATATGTAGGTGCTATTGCCGTTTTGTTTTTGTTTGTAGTAATGATGTTAAATATAAGAATAGCTGAAATACATGAGAATGTGTTACGTTATTTGCCTGTAGGTGGTATAATAGGACTTATTTTACTGCTAGAAATGTGCTTAATTGTTGATACTCTTTTCGAACCAATTTTACCGAGTAATATGAATGGCGCACAGCAAAGTTTGTGTTATACCATGTATGCTAACAAAATACAAAGCTGGAATAATATAGAAAGTGTTGGAAATTTGTTATATACATCTTATTTTTTGTTTTTTATTTTATCTAGTATAATACTTCTCGTTGCTATGATTGGAGCCATTGTATTGACCATGCATAAAAAAAGTCAAGTGAAAACCCAAGACGCATTTTTGCAAAGTGCTGTCGATTTCCAAACCACAGTATATAAAATAAGAAACCGTACAACAAGTTGAGTGTAGAGTTTTTGTTTTTTTTTCAGCTTTAAGCTTTGTTGGGGAGCTGCAGTTACCCAGACCAGCTGCAGAATGGGGTTAAGTTAGGATAACCCCATTCTGCAGCTGGTACCAATTTGGGTTGTTGCAACTCTTTTGGGTAGCTCTAACCCGGCGATTGGACCCCAACTGCTGCAGACATTTCTGGTCTTAAGGCGATTGGAGCGATTGGAGCTGCAGTGTGTTACCCGGCGATTGGAGCTGCACAACCCGGCGATTGGAGCTGCAAAACCCGGCTGCAAAACCCAAAACAAATGGGTTAATTAGGGTTCAAAACACAAACAAAACACGAATATGAACACGAACCTTTTACACAACAACAAAACACAAAAAAAAGGAGTCCGGCTAAAAAATCACACAAAATTAAACTGAACCCAAAAAAGATTTAGTTTCAACAGTTCACTCACCTCAGGTTTTGCTGGTTGGGGTTCTGCAGATGTTGTTGTGACACAGGGGTTCTGGTTTTAGTAGCTCAGTGGTAGAGCGATCGGCTGTTAACCGATTGGTCGTAGGTTCAAATCCTGCCTAAAACGATCTTTTAAAGGTATGGCTGGTTGGGGGAAACAACAACAGTCGTTGTTGTTTTGTTTTGCAGCTGGGTTTGTTGCTACAGTGTGTTCCGGCGGGGTTTTCTTCCCCGGGGGAACAATCAGTAAATGAACCGGTGGCGTGAATCGCCACCCAGGGCCTGGCCTTAAAACCCATTTTTAACTAATTTGTTTTGGGGCTCCCATTTTGAGCCCATTTTTAACCCTTTTTGTATCTGCAGCCTTAAGACCAGAAATTTATGCAGCTCCAATCGCCGGGTAACACACTGCAGCCGAGTTCTGCAGCCTTAAGACCAGAAATGTCTGCAGCCTTAAGACCAGAAATGTCTGCAGCTTTAAGACCAGAAATGTCTGCAGCCGGGTTAGAGCTGAACCCCTTTAACCACAGCAACTGCAGAACCTCGGCGATTGGAGCTGCAGTTGCTGTGGTTGGAAATTTTTGCCCTAATTAAAAAAAAAAAAATTAAACATGAATTATCTTTCATTTTTAAAAATGGCTTTATGTGATGCAGCAGAGCCTTGGCAATTAGGATTTCAAGATCCTGCAACTCCTATTATGCAGGGAATAGTGGACTTACATCATGATATTTTCTTTTTTTTGGTGATTATTCTTGTGTTTGTAGTATGGATGCTAGGTAGAACTATATGGCATTTCCATGCCACGCGCAATCAAGTGCCTCAAAGAATAGTTCATGGTACTACTATTGAAATTTTATGGACTATATTTCCAAGCATTATATTAATGTCTATCGCTATACCATCGTTTGCTTTACTTTATTCTATGGATGAAGTAGTGGATCCTGCCATTACTATTAAAGCAATTGGTTTCTTAGGTGGCCAAAAATTATATGTATTGAATAAAATAAAACCCACCATACAAATGGTAAAAAAATACTCACTAGCATAATGTATGATGCAGCTGCAGAAAATCCTGTTTTTCACTAATAAACGCTGTTTTTATACAAATAACATACGTTCTATGAGGAGAATAGGTCCTCATAATCATGCTGTGATTTCTGTGATTGTTGGCTCATTCTTAGGTGATGGCTATGGCAATAAAAGATCGGGCGAGGGTGTAAAGATTTGTTTTAGACAAAGTGTTAAGCATAAAGAATACTTATTCTGGCTATACAATTTTTTTTACTCTCAAGGTTACACTAGCAATTTACAACCCAGGGAATATACTAGAAGAAAACCCCAATCACAAAGGCAGGTGGTGTATAAAGGTTACGAGTTTAATACTTTTGCTTTTAGGAGTTTAAATTGGATTTATGAGTTATTTTATAAAAAAGGCATTAAAGTGGTTTCTCCTCAAATAGAAAATTATTTAACTCCATTAGCCTTAGCGGTGTGGATTATGGATGATGGTGGTTGGATAAACTATGGGGAGAGAATAGCCTCTAACCATTTTACGTTGTCAGAAGTGACGCTTTTGTGCCATATACTAAAAAACAAATATAACTTAGATACTACTATACAATGTATTTGGGTACCTGCAGTGATTAAACAAAAAACTGTAGTAAACCGCAATCTGGATAGGTATTCAATTTATATTAACAAAAGTTCTATTCCTGCACTAATTAGTATTATTCTGCCTTATATGCATAAATCGATGCATCATAAATTGGGGTTAGTGTAACTTTTAAACCGGAACACAAAAAAGCGGTTTTAACCCACACCAAATACATATAATAGTCGTGAGTGCTCTTCTAGTTGCGGTTTTTTAAACATTAAGTAAATAACCGGCTGAAAAAACCGCAACCAGAAGGTTGCGGTTTTTTCCCTTAGAAGGTATTCTTAGGGTTCGACAGGATCCTAAAAGAATATAAAATACATATTCTTTGGCGACACGAGTGAAAACAGTCAAAATATTATATTTCGTCAATACCAGGATATAATACAAGACTGTCAGCAAATGATTTTATTTTTTGCATTTGTTGCAACAGACTGGGTCACTTGTGGGTGTTTCTTTTCTTAAACACGCTGTTTTTACCCGGCACAAAAATAGCTGCAGTTGTTGCAGTTGCTGCAGTTGTTGCAGTTGCTGCAGTGTGTTACCCGGCTGCAGAAGAAGCTGCAGTTGGTGCAGTTGCTGCAGAACAAAAAAGGGCTGGAGTTAAAAATTAAAAAAGGCAGTTCTGCTAAGAAATGCTTAATGTACAGTCGAAACTTTAAACTTTTTTTTAAAAAAAAAAAGCACCAGTGGTATTGGAGTTATGAATATTCTGACTATAATAGTACTGACGAACAATCATTAGTGTTTGATAGTTACATGGTTCCTGAAGATGATTTAGAGTTAGGGCAGTTACGTTTATTAGAAGTAGATAATCGAGTAGTAGTACCTGCCAAAACACATCTTCGTATGATTATTACATCTGCGGATGTACTTCACAGTTGGGCTGTTCCTTCCTTGGGGATAAAATGCGACGCTGTACCTGGTCGTTTAAACCAGACTTGTATGTTCATCAAAAGAGAGGGAGTCTTTTACGGGCAGTGCAGCGAGATTTGTGGAACCAATCATGCTTTTATGCCTATCGTGGTAGAAGCTGTTTCGTTAGATGATTATGTTTCGTGGGTGTCAGGCGCTCTTGAGCGATAAAACAATCATAAATTAAATATGTCTTCTGTTAAACATCCTTATCACTTGGTAGATCCAAGTCCATGGCCTATCTTTGCCTCATTGGCAGCCTTAGCTAGTACTCTTGGAGGTGTCATGTATATGCATTCTTTTATCGGAGGCGGATCACTTTTGTTGCTAGGTATCACGATGCTTTTATATACCATGTTTGTATGGTGGCGAGATGTTGTACGTGAATCTACTTACGAAGGACATCATACTTCTGTAGTTCAGTTAGGACTTCGTTATGGAATGATTTTGTTTATTATTTCAGAAATTATGTTTTTTGTGGCCTTTTTCTGGGCATTTTTCCATTCGTCGTTATCACCAACCGTAGATATTGGCGCTATTTGGCCGCCTAAAGGTATTGAGGTATTAAACCCATGGGGTATACCTTTTTTGAATACATTGATTTTATTGTCGTCTGGTGCAGCTGTAACTTGGGCACATCATGCAATATTGGCTGGTCTAAAACAACAAGCCATTTATGGTTTAGTTGCCACTATTTTATTGGCAGTTGTCTTTACTAGTTTTCAAGCTTTAGAATATATAGAAGCACCATTTACTATTTCAGATGGTATTTATGGATCTACTTTTTTTTTAGCCACAGGTTTTCATGGGTTTCATGTAATAATTGGTACGATTTTTATCATCATTTGTAGTATTCGACAATTCATGGGTCATTTTACTCCAAAGCACCACTTCGGTTTTGAAGCGGCTGCTTGGTATTGGCATTTTGTGGATGTTGTATGGTTATTCTTGTTTGTATCTATTTATTGGTGGGGTTCTTAAGTTTTTTTAGGCTGTAAAAAAAACACAGACAAAACAGCTCTTTTCTAACACTTTTTCCCCCCCCCTGGGGGGCTACAGAACTCCCTGCTGCTATTCTTTTTTTTTTCTGCAGCAGTTTACCCGATTAGACGGCTGCTGAACCCCAGGGGGGAAAAGTTGTTTAGCTGTTTTGCAATCGGTGGCGATTCGCGCCACCCCAGGCCTCTTCTTTAACAATCTGGGACAACACACACTGACTTGGGGGCTCCCCCAAGTCAGTGTGTGTTGTCGAGCTGTGGCTCTGAACCCTATTTTAACCCATTTGTAATTGCAGCCGGGTTTTGCAGCCTTAAGACCAGAAATTTCTGCAGCTCCAATCGCCGGGCTCTAATTTGTAACGCATTTCGAACCCATTTTTAACCCGGCGATTAAACGCCATTCTGCAGCAGTTTTTTTCTCCAAATAACTGCAGCTTTAATCGCCGGGTTAGAACTACTCTTTTTTGTTGACTTGTTGTTGCTAGGCTGAAAAAAAAATATATCATATGACTTTATACATTTTAAGTATCTTAGCCAAAATACTTGGTATTATTATTCCACTTTTATTAGCAGTAGCATTCATGGTCTTAGCCGAGCGTAAAGTTATGGCTTCCATGCAACGCAGAAAAGGTCCAAATGTGGTTGGCTTTTTTGGATTATTGCAACCGATAGCAGATGGTTTAAAGCTGATGATCAAAGAGCCTATTTTGCCCAGTAGCGCAAATTTATTTATCTTTTTAATGGCGCCTGTCATTACTTTTATGTTGAGTTTAGTAGCTTGGGCTGTTATACCATTCGACTATGGAATGGTGCTTTCTGATTTAAACGTAGGTATCTTATATTTGTTTGCTATTTCTTCTTTGGGAGTATATGGCATAATTACAGCGGGTTGGTCTAGCAATTCCAAATATGCTTTCTTAGGCGCTTTAAGGTCTGCCGCTCAGATGGTTTCTTATGAAGTTTCTATTGGATTAATTATTATTACAGTTTTGATTTGTGTAGGTTCTTGTAATTTGAGTGAAATTGTTATGGCTCAAACGCAAATATGGTTTGGAATACCTTTAGCTCCTCTCTTGGTGATGTTTTTTATTTCATGTTTAGCTGAAACAAATAGAGCTCCTTTTGATTTACCAGAAGCTGAAGCGGAGCTTGTAGCAGGTTACAATGTAGAATATTCTGCTATGGGATTTGCTTTGTTTTTTTTGGGGGAGTATGCAAATATGATTTTAATGAGTAGCCTTTGTACTTTGTTGTTTTTGGGTGGATGGCTTCCTATTCTCAATATATGGCCTTTAAATGCTATTATACCTGGTGCTATTTGGTTTTCCATCAAAGTTCTTTTGTTTTTATTTTTATATATCTGGGTAAGAGCAGCTTTCCCTAGATATCGATATGATCAATTAATGGCTATAGGATGGAAAGCACTTTTGCCTTTGTCATTGGCTTGGGTTATTTTTGTGTCAGGAATTTTGGTTGCTTTCGATTGGTTGCCTTAGGTTGTGCTACAGCAGAACTCCCAATAAAATAACACAGTTTTTTCGGCAATTGGTCTTAAGGCGATTGGAGCTGCAATTCCCCAACTGCTGGAGTTACGGTTCTGCTTAAAGCTACTCTGACTTTTAAAAAAAACAAACGCAACCAATGTTTTTTAAAAAAAAATAACTATTAAAATTTTTATGGATTTAGTTAGATATTTAACTTTTGCTATGATTCTATTTCTTTTAGGCATTTGGGGGATTTTTCTAAATAGAAAAAATATTCTTATTATGCTAATGTCCATAGAATTAATGCTTTTAGCAGTCAATCTTAATTTCTTAGTTTTTTCTGTATATTTGGATGATATGATCGGCCAATTATTTGCTTTATTTATATTAACAGTAGCTGCTGCTGAATCTGCTATTGGACTCGCTATTTTAGTTATTACTTTTCGAATACGAGGTTCGATTGCTGTAGAATTTATAAATTGTATGAAAGGTTAAACCATTTAACTAAACTTGGCTGTAGTGGGAGTTAATATCACAATAAGATTATAGCTAAAATGGAACCTCTTATAAATCTTGTTTTAACCCCATACTTTACTGCTGTTTTTTTTAAGCACAACAAACAGCTCTTTTGGGTAGCTCTAAACAAATGAGTTAAATGAGTAGCTCTTTTGGGTTAAATAGTTACAAATGGGTTGCTCCAGTTTCAATTTTCAATTGGGTTGCTGAACCACAATTAAAGAACCCCCGGCGGGGAAGGCAAGAACCAAAAGTCGCTGCTGTTACCATTTTGGCAGAACCCCAACTGTAAGTTGGGGTTCTGCCAAAATGGTATTGTTTGTTGTGCAACAACCCAACCAGAGCTGCTTTGGGAAAAAACAACTGAACCCATTTGTGTTCTGCAGAATGGGGTTCACAAACAATGATTTTTTTTGCTCGTTTGGTGGAATTGGTAGACACGGCAGACTCAAAATCTGTTCCTTAGGGTTATTGGTTCAAATCCAATAACGAGTAAAAGCTTGTGTGTTTGGGTAACTGCAGCTCGGCTGCAGAAATTTCTGGTCTTAAGGCGATTGGAACTGCAATTGGTCTTAAGGCTGCAGTGTGTTACCCGGCGATTGGAGCTGCAGAAATTTCTGGTCTTAAGGCTGCAGAACTCGGCTGCAGTTGGTGCAGTTGCTGCAGAACCCGGCTGCAGTTAGGGCTGCAGAACACGGCTGCAGAAAAAAAAAAACTGCAGTTACAAAAAGGGTTAAAAATGGGTTCAAAATGGGCTACAAAAAGGCTACAAAAGGGTTAAATTACTTAAAACAACGCTGCAGTTGCCACCCACGGCTGAACACAACAGTTGAAGCTACCACAACTGTTCCTTAGCGGCACAATCTGGGGTTAGCTTCATTTTAAGACTGTAGTTTTGTTGGATAACACTTTTTTTTGAAAAAAAAAGAACAGTGATTGGGTTTTTGTTTAAACTACACCTCTTCGAGCCTTGTGTTTGTAGTTTAAACAAAAACCCAATCAGGGTGGATATAACTCAATTGGTTAGAGTGCTAGATTGTGGTTCTTGAAATACGGGTTCAAGTCCCGTTATTCGCCCTATTGGCACAAATTGTTTAATACTGCTGCAAATCAACTTGTATAACTGAATAAAGTTAAAGTTTTTGTAAAAAAAAACAGCAGCCTTTCTTTTTTAAAGGGGCCAGTTGGGGAAGGAGTTGTTGGGGTAACACCTGCTAGCTGCAGTTACCCCAACAGAAAATAAAAAAGTGCCCCCTAGCGATGGGGGGCACGGGCACCCCTAACTGCAGTTGGAATTTCAGTCGCTGTTAAGATTGCAATGCAACAACTAACCCAAACTGGGGAGGGGGTGCAATTGCAGAAATTTGTAGAGTGCCAAAATCCAAAACAAAAAAGCAGAACAACTGAAAAAAAAGCCAGACAAATATAAATTTCATATGAACATTCGAACTTCCATCCGCAAAGCAACACTAAATGCAGCTTTATTCATGAATCAAACCAATACTGGTTGTATAGTCTTCCATTGTAGTAATGTTAATACTACACAGTGGAAATCATTAAAAAGAATTGTGTTTAAACATTTTAATGTAACACAATTGCAGAAAAAAAAAAACCACACATTAAAATTTGTTTATCAACCCACTTTTTCTTTAGTCTTTCAGTCAAATTCTGGCCTTTTGTTTCCTTTTGTTTTCCAGAACAAACCAAAATTAGAACAACAACGAACCGCAACCAAACAGCTCCAACCACTGCTGGTGCAAGCAAAAAAAACCAGCTATAAACAGAAGTTAAACACAAAAAAGCTAAATGACATAGGTGAACCCGAACCCAAGTTTTCTTTTACAGGTGGCCCGTTATGTGTGTTGTTTTACAGTTTGCCTTCGAAAACAACTGATAACACCAACACTCTAAATCTTTTGTTTAAACAAATACAAGCTTCTCAAAGTATAGTTGATCATCATTTAGTATTGCTTTATTTAAAATTAGACCAAACATATATAAATCATATAGATTTTAAATATTGGTTAGATTTACGACCTGAGCATGTATTTAAAGAGTCATTACTATGCTTGTCTCAACCTATGATAACACTGTGTGAATTACACCATTTGATGGTATTCTATTTTTTTGTATATTGTGAAGCATTACAATAGCTTGATGTTTGGAAGGAAACCATCATACAGTCAGTGTTGTTTTTTATTGGTAAAAACAAATCTGTTGGGGGGCGGAAAAAAAAGCAGCCTTTAAGGGGTTGGGGTTGCACAAACACAGTTGTAACTCAGCTCCAACCTGGGGCGAGACTTTTCAACAAAATAACGTTGAAAAGTCTCGCCCCAGGTTGGAGTGGACTGAAATTTTCGAATTTCTTTGTTTTTTTTAAGCAATAATATACATAATAATCAATATAATGAAAATGTCACATATTCAATCACTTATGACCATTTTGCCAAAATGGATACTTTCTGCTCAGTGTAACAAACAAGAAAGTATAATATATGTAAAATCTGAATACATTATACCTTTGCTTTATGTATTAAAGATGCACACTAATACACGTTTCCGAATTTTGGTGGATATATGTGGAGTAGATTATCCATCACGCAAATTTAGATTTGAAGTAGTTTATAATTTATTAAGTGTAGAATTAAATTGCAGAATTCGCTTACATACGAGTGTAGATGAAATAACCCCGATTGAGTCGGCAGTAAGTATATTTCCTTCTGCTGGGTGGTGGGAACGTGAAGTATGGGATATGTTTGGTGTTTATTTTTCAAATCATCCAGATTTGCGACGCATATTAACAGACTATGGATTTGAAGGGCATCCTTTGCGCAAAGATTTCCCATTGAGTGGTTATTTAGAAGTACGTTATGATGATTCTTTCAAGCGTGTTGTTTCGGAACCTTTAGAATTAGCCCAAGAATTTAGATATTTTGATTTCGCTAGTCCATGGGAAGTATTGCCTTCGAGCTTGACCAAAAGTGTAGAACCCCAACCTGGAAGAGAGCAATGAAACTGACCAGCTTGTAGAATCTCAACCTGCAACTGTAACTGCAGCTCCAATCGCCGGGGTTCTACACAAAAAAAAACAAAGATTGTGGTTCAACTCCTTTTTTTTGTTGTTATTGGGCAGTGCTGGGGAACTGCATCTATTTTCCCCCCCCCCGGGGCGGAACGGAACCGGAACCAATTTAACAAAAAGTAGCTGCAACCCCAGGCCGTTTTTTAAAAATGGGCTGCAATTGGTCTACCCGGCTGCAGAAAATTCTGGTCTTAAGACGATTGGAGCTGCAATTATTTGGTCTCTGCTGCAGTTGTTGCAGTTGCTGCAGTTGTTGCAGTTGCTGCAGTTGGTGCAGTTGCTGCAGAACCCAAAAGGGCTGCAGAACCGGCTGCAGAACCGGCTGCAGT
>Ga0316217_10004005_pt1 | contig 16276 bp, 18 predicted proteins | sample 1anoAmetaG_FD_203633 | JGI IMG/M metagenome (GOLD analysis project Ga0316217, IMG submission 203633) | Freshwater microbial communities from Trout Bog Lake, Wisconsin, USA - 1anoA | ecosystem: Environmental > Aquatic > Freshwater > Lake > Hypolimnion/Profundal zone | place: USA: Wisconsin...
GACAGCCAAAACAATCTTATTGCCACTGTGGACGCACTTGGCAATACAAAGACATACGGATATAATTCGCAATTTTCATTGACTGGCACGACCAACGGCGCGGGTGATTATGTCAATTATTCCTTTAATTCAGACGGCACACTGGCAAGCCGCACCGACTCTGGCGGGACGTATGCTTTCGGATATGACGGTAACGGTGCTTTAAGCAGCATCTCCTATCCGGGCACTTTGGGCAGTGAAAGTTTTGCGAACAACGCCTTGGGCGATGTCACTAATCATACCGATGCACGCGGTTTTGCGACCGCCTTGCAATACAATCTGCGCCGCCAATTGACCAATAGCGTTGCGCCGACGAATCTCACGGCGCGAGTCGCGTATGACGCCGTTGGTAATGTAGCCAGCACGACTGATGCGCGCGGCAATGTCACCAGCAATATTTGGAGCGCCACGCAAAAATTGCTGGCGACCAAACTTCCGGCCATGCCGCAGGGGACGCCAGTAGTCACCAACATCTACGACAGCCGTGATTGGTTGGTCAAGACACTTGATCCCTTGCAAAAGGCGATGCAGTTCACAAATGATATGGCTGGCAATTTGATTGCGGCTACTGATCCGCTATCACAAACCGCCAGCCTTGGCTATGATTCTGACGGCCACACCCTCGCCACGACAAATGCGGCTGGCGAGGTCACGCGACAACAATGGGACGCTCGCGGTAAATTGGTAAAACTGACCGACGGCGCAGGCCATACTGTGTCACGCGGCTATGATGCAGCAGGTAATCAAATCATTTTGACCAACCGCAACGGCAAAGTCTGGCAATTTCAATTTGATGGAGCTAATCGTTTGACCAACACAATTACTCCGCTTGGTCGCAGCGCTACGCTGGTCTTTAACCATCAAGGATTGCCCGTTTCTTTAAAAGACTCTGCTGGCCGCGTAACGACCGTCAGTTACGACGCCAAGGGACGCTTGAGCAGCCGTGCCGACAACGTCGGCACGACAATTTTTAATTCCGATGCCAATAATAATGTCACCAGTGTAACCGAAAACGGCCTCACCAACGCCTGGACATACGACGCCTACAATCGCCCCGCCAGTTTCCGCGACGTTTATGGGAACTTGATTCAGTATCGTTACGACCCAAACGGGAATGTGACCAACCTTGTTTATCCAAACGGGAAAAATGTTTATTACGCCTTCGACAGTAACAACCACATGACCAACGTGACGGATTGGGCGGGACGCAAAACCGCAATCAGTTACGATTTGGCCGGACATTTGACGGCTATCACGCGCCCGAACGGAACACAGCGCACCATCGGCTATGATGCCGCAGGCCAGACCACGAACATTCTTGAAACGACAGCGATTGGCTTCCCAATTGCGTGGTTCAAATTCGGTTGGGATGGAGCGGCGCGGGCGCAATGGGAATTTTCCACGCCTTTGCCGCACACCAATTCCGCACCATCACGGACAATGACCTATAATGACGACAATCAGTTGACGACGGTGAACGGTTCGGCGGTGTCAAGCGACTTGGACGGGAATTTGACCAACGCCCCGTTGCCAAGCGGAACTTTCGGAACATATGTGTTCGACGCGCGCAACCGCTTGGTGAACGTCGGCGGCGTCACCAACACTTACGACCCCGCTGGAAATCGCGTCGGCGTTACTTATGGCACTAATTCGGAAGCTTACGTTGTGAATCCCAACACCAAACTTCCGCAAGTTCTCATGCGGATAAAAAACGGTGTAACAAATTATTACATTTATGGCGTTGGCTTGCTTTATCAAGTGACCGAAACGGCGACGGCGACGAACACACGCGCCTATATTTATGATTATCGTGGCAGCACCGTCGCATTGACGGATGACAACGGAAACGTCACCGACCGCATCGAATACAGCGCATATGGTTTAACAACCTATCGCGCAGGAACGAGTGACACGCCGTTTTTGTTCAACGGTAAATACGGCGTGCGAACCGACTCAAATGGCTTGCTGGATATGAACGCAAGGTATTACAACCCTTATTTGTGTCGGTTTATCAGTAGTGACCCAAGTGGTTTCTCTGGCGGGTTAAATTTCTTCGCATATGCTAACGGAAATCCCGTCAGTTTGGCCGACCCATTTGGGTTGGGTGCAGTAAGTGACGCTATTTTGGCGGCATCTTGGTTTAATGCACCCACACCAGAACAGCAGCAGACGGAACAATTTCTAGCAGGCTTTGTGAACTTCGTAACACTCGGGGTAGCCAACCTGGTATCCTCTGCAACGACAGGACAAGACTTGACAGGAAACTCTTTGAATGTTGCAGATGCGTTTCAGCAGACTTTGGAAGCCGGTGTATTTGTAGCGTCGTTGCCCATAGCCGCATTAACCGATGGCGGCTCACTTGAGGCCGAGGGTGCTTTGGAGGCAGGCTTGAGTGACGTTGCTCCAACTGGTTATCGCTTGGTGTCTTCGGACGCCTCATATTTGGATCAGCTTTTGGAAACCGGCTACATACCAGCAAACCCCAGGGGAACTTATTTTTCATACGATAATCTTGGTGACGCTTTAGGCTCTTTCAGGGCCCAAATCCCACACGATGGAAATATCATGGTTGAATTCGACACGGCCCAGCTTGGGTCTGATATAAACGTGCCTCTCGGAAATTATGGCCAAGGTCCCAATTTAGAGCCAATTGCCAGAGACTTCCCTGACTTCGGATTTGGTGGGGCGTCCCAACGCATAACCACCTCTCCAATTAACGCAACACGAATCATAGACCGAAGAACCGGCGCTATTCTTTATGGAAACGAATGACGATAAGGAAAAAATTAGAACCGCAATTCGTATAGGAACAAGCGGTCTGTGGAGATTTTATGATGACGGCTTTACGCGTTGGCCGCGAACCAAGCTCGCTCCACTTTTCTTAAACATGGATTTGGACAATCCTGATATTCAAAAGGAATTTCAGTCTTTGGAAATCAATGGATTTATCAAAATATTCAAAATGGAAGATTGTTATCTTGAAGTAATCCAAGTTCCTAAATAGGTGCCTGGTGTTGATCTGATTTGATTGACTCTCGTTGAGAGATTTCTGAAGATTTCGACTGGACTCAACGAAAGAATAATGGTCGTATGAGCTTTTTTGAAAATCTATTTGGGAAAAAGCCCGCATCCGAGAAGCAACCAGTCAACCGACCGATGGTGCTGGCCAAATTGCCGCCCATCAAGTCTTCGCCGGCCAAACCTGAACCCGTTGATTCAGCCAATGATAAAAATTTAATTCGAGTCTTTGATAAATACGGACGCGAGATGTTTGTCGCCAAAGAGCAATGGCGCATTAGCGTTCTACCGGGTTCAATACAATCGAATTGGAACAACCCCGAATTGCTCTATGGCATTATATACACCGCGTTGAATGATGGATTTCGTTCCGATGTAATCGCTGCCGCCGAACAGCTTTACAAGATTGACACGCAACCTGATCGCGGCGCTTGTGTTTGGGGCATTGTTCTTATGGAAGAAGGCCATCTTGACGAGGCGGAAAAAGTTTTTCGTGGTTTTGTCGCCAAGCATGGCGAGAATGGTTCTGTTCTCACGAATCTTGCCAAAGTCTATGCTCGCCGCAAAAATAACTCAAAGGCCGAGGAAGTTCTCTGGCACGCGCTTGAGGTTGATCCCAATCAAAACAACGCAATGGGCTGGTATGAAGTAATTCATCGCGAACGCAATGGCGAGGAAGCAGGGCAAGAAGCGTTGCGCCGAATTGCAGCTTTACCTGCCAGTTGGCGCGCGCAGATCTGGCTGGCACGAACGGCTCTCAAATCAAAAAGATTGGAACTAGCTATCGCGTATTATCAAGAAAGCCTCTCGCGCGTTGGGAAAGATGTTCCAACTGATTTACTTGCGCAAATGAGCGGTGATTTGGGCAATTACGGCCATGTGCCAGAATTGTTGCACCTTACCGAGCCTTGTTTTGTAGTCCAAACGCACGGTTTGCAAGTCGGCAATAATCTTATCAAGGCACATCTTGATCTTGGTCAGATTGAAGCCGCGCGGCGGATTGTAAATCAGCTTTATGCTCTCAAACGGCCAGAGTGGAATCAGCCCTTGAGTTTTTGGGACAAAGAAATCGCAAAAACACAACTTGCAACTGTGTCAATAGAACAAAAGGCACAAATGCAAATGGCAATCCTCACGATTGACGGCCCTGTGTGGCTGAAACCGTCTTCGCCTGCCACAGAACTTTATCCAGCGAAATTGTATGGTGGTTTAAGTGTCGGTTTTCTTGGCAGCAGCGCAGAAGCGGCAACCAACTCAAAGCGGGTTCAACACCAACTTGCCGATGCTGCCGGACGCATGAGTCGGGCATTGCCACTTTTTTTGGCCGAACAAGTTGAATTTGGCAGTAACGCGCAAGTTCAGACTTTGATTCCGTGGATCACCGAAGAGATAGGTGGATTTGTTTTAAGCGGGGTGGTCTGGCGTGATAAAGACGCCGCCAACTACGCTCGCCAAAATGGGCATAAAAGCGATTATGTGGTAATCGTTCACCTGAAAACCCAAAACGACCCGTGGGTTGTTGAATTACGCATCATTCGAACTATTGATGGAAATTGTTTAGACAGTATGGATGCTTCATTTCTGCCGACCAAGCCAGAGGAAACAATTCCTAAAATCGCAGAAAAATTATTGGTGGCGCTTGTCAAACATGCTGAAATAGGAACTCAAACACCGCCGATCGCTTATCAAGTGCCTGTAGGTCACAATTTCCAGTATTATCTGTTGCGACTTGAACAACTTCTTGCCGTCCGCTGCGCTGGAATGGATGGAGTTCGCACGAATTTTTTGAGCGGTGAACGAGAAATTATCAACGGAAATCTTCAATTGTGTCTGGCTTGGCCGGAATGTGTTACCACACGGCTTTTGCTGGTTCAAACTTTGTTTGCGATGAAAAAAATCCGTCCAGACATCCTACCGGAATTCAAAGACAAAATAGCTTTATTGCAAAAAGAAAAACCATTGGCCGAGCCGTTGAATGGAGTTGTTCAACGAATGTTGAATGATGTGCTTTGATGACTTGCCATGCGAATGCGGTCAGGCTCAAATAAATCACTGATATGAATGCTAATCAATGGCAAGTATTAGGCTCTAATCACGTGCAATCTTTACGTGGTTTTTCGGTGCGGCGCAATGATCGAAATCTGCTCCTTTATGAAGCACAGGAGCGAATCTTACCAATCGAAATAGAACCCGGACAAAGTTTGGCAGTTTATTTAACACAATCACTAAAACCATTGGCGCTACCTGATACGGAGGTTGCAAAAATAAAAAAACACATAGAAGAAGCTTTGTTATTCATGGAAGTCCGCTTTGAAATTATTTAATGCCACCAAAAGACATTGCTAAAGATGACGCATCTGACAGAATCTTTAATTATGAAGACGATGTTCGTAGCGATGATCCTGATTGCTTCCGCCGCGTCACTTTGGGCGCAAGGCCAGGTTGTTGAAGGGTCTATGGAAATCCAACGCAATATCTCGGTAGGTTTGCGAATGACGCCAGCGGAGATTTTAGCACCTTCACCGCCAGATTGGCGGTCGCCAAGAATATCGTCTGCACCTGTCCAAGATTCATCGCTATTTCAATCATCGTCTTTCGTGTTAATGAGCATTGATTCTTTTTATTCGCAGCAAGCCTCAGCTTCGGGAAACGCGCAAGGTTTTCAAACATCATCGCTCACGATACAGGCCGTCCCCGAACCTTCCACATTTGCACTTGGGAGTTTGGTTTTCGTGCTGATGGCGGTTGCACGTGCAATCCGCAAAAACCGTATCGTTTCCTTAAAATGACTTTCAAGGTTCACGACTTTCAATTCACCCTTTTTCAACCGGCGTAATGGTGATGGCGGAAATAAAAGCCACGTTGCGTTCCAATTCCGCGTAGCGTTTGGGGAGAATCCCAATGGCAGAAAGTTTATTGTCACGGAGATAATCAGCGATCAGGCCGAGCCGCCAGCCAAGAACGACGACATCGGCGGTGGAGAACGTCAGCGACAGTTTTTGCGGAGGCTGATTCTTGTCATCTTCCCCATCGGGATTTGGGTCGAGGGCGAAGGCAATCAACTGGCTGGCATTAAACGCGCGGCGGCGATGCTCATCCAGATGGAACTCGATGCAAGCGGCGTAGGTGCTGGCGGTTTGATAACAGGCGTCTTTCAGGAATGTTGACATAATTCTTTCGGTTGAGGTTCAGACGCGGAAGCCGCGCGACTGGCGCGGCGGTTCGGTTGGTTTGATGGTCGTGCGCGATTCACGCCGAAGCTTTTCCGTTTCGGTTGGGGTTGAGAATTTCTCTGCGGTCGTCACGGATTCTGCGGGAACCATTTTTTCCGCCACGGCTTGCGTGTGTTCGAGTCCAAGCCAGCGGCGCACGTCCTCGACAATTTGCGCGAGCCGTTGCACCGGCGAGAGCCGTGTGACTCGGTGCAGGCGGTTTGCCATTGGTGAACGCATCGGGCGCACCGTGCGGAAGTCATTGCGAACGTCCACCGAAACCGGCGGCGCGGGTGTTTCCTTACGGGTAAAGCCGAGCTTGGTAAGTTCCTGGCGAAGTTCAGTCAGTTCGACCGCCGCCTTGCGTTCGTGCGAATCGGCGACGCGGCGGGCAAGCAATTCCGAATCATCAGTAAAAATGTGGACACGCTCGCGGCCACGCGAGATCGAAACGTAAAATTGTTCACGGTTGACGGCGGCGAAGGATTTTGAGGACGCGACCAGCAGCACCTCATCCACGGTTTTGCCTTGCGACGAATGCGACGTGACCGCGTAGCCGTGCGTGAAAGTGTTAAAAGCAGTGGGCAGCATGCGGCCATCGGCGAACGCAATGCGGCCGTCCTGAATTGTCTTAACCTGAACCCGTTCGCCGTTGATGAATTCTTTACCGTGGTTGGCCTGCAACAACAGCCAGTCACCAGCGGCCACCTTCAATTCGCGGGATTCGCCCACGTCAAAGGACGCGGCGGCGCTGGCGGGAATGAAATCCACTTCCGTGCCGTCAGGACGGCGGACACGCAGGCCGGTTTCCATCGTGGCGACCACTTCCACGGTTTCACCGCGCTCAAATTTTTTGGTATGCCGGATGAAACGCAGCCGCTGGCCGGGTTCAAATTCGCGGACGCTTTTCTTTTGGGCAACCGTCCATGAAAGCGAATCAAAGACGGCGACGGATTCATCCTGCGGGCTGATTCCGCCACCGGCCTTTAGCGTCTCGCGCACCTTTTCGGTGACGGCATCAATTTCCGCCCACGTCGGCGAGACGAGCAGCGCGGATTTGCCCTGCTTGGAGGCGGACACATAGGCATCGGCGGCACATTGATAAAGCTGTCCTTCATCATTCGCCATTTCACTGACCGCTCCAAACTCTACGAGCTTGGCAAACGCCTTGTCGGTTTGCTTGGCGGCGGCAAGTTCCACCACCTGCCGGAACGCTTCTGGTTTCTGGCGGCGAATGGTCGTCAGCTCGCCAAAGCGGTAGGACGAATACTGCTCAATGATGCGGAGCGCATCGCCGCGAGGAACGGACGAATGTTGCCCGGTATCGCCGGAAAGGACGACGCGGCAATCGTTGCGGCGGGCGAGTTCAAACAGTTTAACCATGTCATCAAGGCCAACCGCACCGGCTTCATCCAAGACAATCACGACACCTGGGGAAAGCCTGCCGCCACCAGCCAAGCTGCCATGCAGCCTTTGGAGCGTCATGGCGTCCATGCCATCCTTGCGGAGCGTGTCGGCGGCGGAGGCCGTCGGCGCACAGAAGAGCGGCTTAAAACCTTCATGGCGGATTATGCCCGCCAATTCCAGCAAGGCTGTGCTTTTGCCGGAACCGGCAAGGCCGCGAAAGCCGGTGAATCGGTCGGGGCTGGTGAGGACGTGCGCCAATGCCTTACGCTGGTCGGGGCCGAGGTGGGGGGCTGGCTCGTAATGGCGGACGAACGGCGCGACTGCCTCGACCCCGGCATTGACGGCGCGAATCAGGTAAAGCTCTTTGGACAGAATTTCCCGCGTGGAAAGTTCGGAACCGACCACCACCAATTTGTCATCAGTGGCCAGTCTATCCTTGAGCCGTCCCAAGTTCAGTTGACCGCAACCCTTGATAAGAGCCGCTTCCAAAATCTTGTGCTGCGGGGCGACCGAGCGGCGTTCAAAGACATGGCCGAGGCCGTGCGTGAGCGCATCGTGCGTCCCGACGTATTGGGCGAAAGCTTTGGGCTTACCATCAGCGAAGGCGACCACCTGCCGCAATGCCCGCTTTTCAAAAAAACCGATCTCGCCAAGTTGTTGGTCACGCACCTTTTCATCGGACACGCCTTTCAATTTTTTCGGGCGCGACTGGTGGACGACATGGGCAATCTCCTTTTTGGTGAGCTTGCGACCGACCTTGTCTTCCTGTCGCTTCACGGCCATGTCCCGTTGTTGTGAGCGTTTCGAGAATTGCTCAATCAGCTTGGCGTCCACGCCCTCAATCTCAAACGCCGAGCCGGTGCGCCGGGTCGTATAACCAATTTGATGCAGACGCTTGGCCAGTTCATTACGATAGACTTCCGTGCCATAGTTGATGGCCCCGAACATATCGCCCGTCTGCAATGCCTTCCAGCGCGCCTCTTTCTTGTCCCAGGTGCAGTTGAACAGGACGAAGTGCGTATGCAACTGCGGATCAAGTGCGCGTGACGTGGTATGCAGGAAAGCCGCGCCGACGAGGTTGCCGGTGGTGCGATCCTGCTCCTGAATGCCACCCTTGCGAACCCGTGCGGCGGCGAATTGTTCCAGTTCACGAATGGCCAACTGTGAGGCTTCCTTGTGCGCCTCGATGATACGCCGGTCATTCATCGTGACGGCCAGAATTGAAACGGATTTGGGCGGTGAACACACGAAGTCGAAATAAACCCTTCGCTCCTTGAATTTCTGTGGCGTCAGCTGTCCGCCTGTCAATGGATGCTGATTGTCGCAAAGGTGCAGGAACGCTTCACGGGTCACCACGCCCCCCGGTTGTAGTCCCAACCGTTCCGCCCCGATGCCCAGCCATTGGCCGTGCTTCGTTTGTTCCTGCGTGTAGTAATCGTTGTGGGAAAGATGCTCGTCAAAATAAGACTCCGCACCCGCTCGATTTTTTTGTGGTATGCCGCTGAACATAAATCACCACGTTACGGGAAAATCCGCCGACAGGTTGTGATGAATTCTTCACAACCTAACATTCCGGTTTCGACTAGAATTCCCGTCATCATGATTGAAAAGGTAGCACCAAGTTCAAAGCGGATTGCACCTGTGGAAGTGCAATCGCCAGCCTTGCCCATGCTACAGTTTGAACGAAGTAAGATACTGGAAGTGATGAAACATATTTCAGCAATGAACCGGCGGTATCTGACAGTGGAAACCGGAAAATATGCCATGACACTTACCCCGCCTCGCGCCAGTGGGCGCGCTGCCGGAAGCCGACTCGCTTGGCCGCTCGTCGCCAAGCCGGACGGAAAACCAATCGGCGAGCTAAACGCCATCGGATGAAACGCCGTCACAATGATCGAAATCAAACCGTCAGCTTGCCGGTAGGAAATCTGGCAACTGCCGCACGGTTTCAACACCACGACGCCGGATCATCGGCCATGAAATGAACAGCAAGACATTATGAGCAAACGCATTGATTACGGACAAATCGCCACGAAACTGGATTATCCGACGCTGGATAAAAAACTGGAACAACTGGCAGAACGCGAACCGCCGAAAACTCGGAAGACCGCCGTTGACCTGTTGGAACCGCTGCGCGAGCGTATAATCGCAATGCACCGTAAAGGCTGGAGCAGCCAGCAACTCGCGCAAGAACTGAAAGCTGCCGGAGTGCCGGTCAATCCGGCGCGTGTGCGCGAATGCTTGAACCGCTGGACGGCGGGCGGCAAGGGAGCCGCAAAGAAACGTGGAGCTAAACGCGACCAACCCATCGCCGCGCCCACCACACCACCAGCGGCGGCAAATCAAACTGGCCGGAGCAAGAACGCAGCCGGTGACGGCCAGCCGAAACTTGGACTGAGTAATGGTTTAACGCAATTGGGTTAGAATGGCGACGGCGCATCCGCTGCTGGACGCTCACAGGCCGGTTGCTGGCATGGTTGCATTGCTAAATAGGCAAGCACCTTGCCAGCAACCCGCCTGTTTCGCTTCATTAAAAGTTGGACGGTTCGTGATCGCCGACCATCCCGCCGCCCGGAGCGGACACAAGGTATTTTAGTTTGAATGTCCGCACCGCACGTCGGGCCGTTCGTCGTCACCAACCGGACAGGAAATCGTATTCGCGTCGGTCGTGTGTCGGTGACTTGCTGGTCGCGTATCGTGCCGCTGATTTGTTTGACCGCCTGCAAAAGACGCTTTTAGGGTGGCGTTGCTGGCTTGGCGGAATGGCATCCAAACTCCTTGGTGCCGTGCCGTGCGATTGAATGTCGCTGTCCTGCTTATTAGGCGCTCTGGCTGCCGCGCCGGGCAGCGTGGCGATGCTCCGCGCATCGCCTGCCGCTTTTCCGTCCCGCGAGTTGCATGGTTATGGGCGCGTAGCCCTGCCGCTTTATTTTTTGATGAACACCCATGCCGTCGTCCTGTCAAATCTTAGCCTAACATAGGCCAGGTTTTTTGCCTGCAAAGCGAAAGCGCCCCTCAATTGAGGCTTCTTTGGTGAGAGTTGGACCGCCTGTTTGCGTTCGGCTCAATGACCCCACAAAAATACTTCCCCAGGTGCGGACTCGTTTCCGCCTTGGGGAAATTTGTCGAAACGCACTTTGTTCCGGCCTTGGCCGTCGTGCGTTCCGAGACCGACGTGACTGAAACCATGAAGCATCGCCGCCAACATCAAAATGCAAGTTGTTATGAATTCATTACAACCTGCCAAACGAATTTGCGGTTAAATCGGCGGGGTGATCGGGACCAAGGCGGATTTGACCGGCTGGCAAGCTGTCGGTTCAGCCCAACATCTTGTGTAACCCGTTACACAAACGTCGTCCCATAGTTTGCTATAAACGTGACGGTAAAAATCGGGGCAAAAGTTGTGGCGATTCCGCCACAACCTGCCCGACGGATTTTCGGTAAAACATAGGCTGCATTTTGTTGCGATATGGAATAACGCCGATTAAATCGCCTGAGATTCTGATTTGGTTGAAATGAAGAAGCTGAACTTGATTCGACAGCAAGTCGTCAATTTGCGCCGCCGCAATGGCTGGACGCAGGAGAAGCTTGCCGTTCAATTGCAGCTTGCTGGCTGGCACAACGCCACCCGCAGCACCGTTTCCAAGATCGAAGGCGGCTCAATGGGTGTTGCCGAATATGACCTGCTTTTTATTGCCGCCGCCCTGCGCGTTCAAGTCGTCAATTTGTTTCCCCCGATTGATTGGAAACGCCCGATGGATGAAACCGTCCACAAATACATTCCCCAGGAATTGCACGACCTCACATCTGAATCTTGACCCAAGGAGAAACAGGAGAAACTTATGGAAACCATTCCCAAAACCGAAACACCGCCTAATCCAACGCCACCCGAACGGCTGGCGTATTCGATCCAAGAAGCCGCCGAGATGTTGGGCGTGAATTATTTCAGTGTTTACCGGCTGATCCAGCGTGGCAAACTGAAACCCTGCCGCGTGTTGCGCGGCAAGCTGCTCGTCCCGCGCACCGAACTGTTGAAGCTTTTGGCAACCGAATGAGTCATTTATGAGCCATCCATTTGAACATCGCCGCCCCACCGAATTGGAGGACAAGGCCCACGCCGAGGCTGTCCGGCACTTTGCCGAACACCTGAAGCAGTTTCCCGCCAGCCGCGAAGCGGTTGAACGTCTGGAGCGGGACGTTGCCAAAGTCGCGCTGGCGGCGAACATGGCCGCAGCCAGGCCGACGCCCCATCAGAACGTCATCCAAGCCGACGACGGCGCACAATGGCACAAGGACGTTGATCTCATGGAAAATATCCATCTCTGCCACCGGCCAATCACTGGCGGGGCGGAATACGCCGTGGTGGAGCATTTCCCGGCACGCGACACTTATGAAATTTGGAACCGGGGCTGGAACGCATCGGAAGTGTTGAAAGTATTCACGCAGGAGCAGAGGCAGGCGTTGCAGGTTTGGAGGGAGGACATGACCGCACAGGTGCAGGAATTTCTGACGGAGAAATTTCCCGGCCAGGACTTGAGCCGCGTGGCCGACGCATTCATTTATAAATGCACGACTCAATCAGTCTTCCAAAAGCAGTCACACGACCACAGCCACGAGCAAAAACACAGTCGCGGCATGAGGATTTGAAACGTTCTTTTTATATCCATTGCATCCCTTCATTGTATACCCGAACGATTTTTTAGAGCTAAAACCAGCCAATCACAGCAAAAGGTGAACACTAAAAGAACGTCACAAAACCATTGGGAACATTGATAAAAACAGCGATAGCAGCCCATAGCCAATGATAGCAAAAAGTGTGTTTTTGGATTTTCAGTCCTCTGCTCTACCAACTGAGCTATCCTGCCAACCGTTGATTAGCAATAGGATACGGCGGTTGAAACCGTTTCCGTTTGGCGTTGTGCCACTTTTTGTGCCACTGTCACGCCCTGAAACGCCGTGACACGGCTTGAACAGCCGTGGCGGTTTGAATCAGTGTGAAACGTCATGCGACCGACAAGCTACCAGAAAGTATTTGATGAGCGCAAGCGCCGAGTGCGGGGAATTTGGAAGCGCAACGGCTGGTTTTATGCGCGGCTCAACGCCGTGGATGAAATCACGGGGCGCAAGTCCACCAAGCGGGTTCGGCTGGAAACTGCGCGCACGGTGGCCGAAGCCAAAATCGCGTTGCAGGATTTGCAGATAGACCGGCGCGACCATAATTTGCCCGTCCTCAAGCGCAGTCCCCGGCTGGCTGATTACTGGGAGCAATACTTCAATTTTTACGCGCAAGTCAGAGATGCGAAACGGCTGTCCACGTTGCACCGGGAAAAATCGGCGCGGGTCAACTGGCTCGCCCATCTGGGGCAGGTGCGGGTCAACGAAATCACGCGGGCGCATCTTAACGGCTACATTGCAAAACGGCAGGCGGACAACATTGCGCCGCGCACGGTGAATCTGGACATGATTGCCCTGCGCAACGTCCTCAAGCGCGCCGTGGATGATGGCTTCATCAAATCGTTGCCAATGGTTAATCTCCGTCCCCTCAAAGTGGATCAGGTCAAGCGGGCGCTCGTTTCGCCCGGGGACATGGAAAAACTTTTTGCGGCCGCTGCCAGTCTGCCGCGCGCCGGACAACTGCTGGCCGATGTCCTCCGGCTGATGTCGTGTTGCGGTTCGCGCATCGCTGAAACTTTGCGGCTCAAGTGGTCGGACGTGAATTTCAATCAGCGGCAACTGTCCATTGGTGCGGATGGTCTCGCGAAAAATCGCAAGCCGCGGGTTGTGGATTTCAACGGCGCGCTTCAAACGCATTTGCGCGGAATGTGGGCGCGTTGTCCGCACGATTCTGAATTTCTTTTTCCCTCGCCCCGGCGCGCGGAAACGGATGCGCCGTTGGTCAATTTTAACAAGGCGCTGCGCTCGGCCTGTGTCAAGGCTGGCCGGCCGGATTTTGGTTTTCACGACTGCCGGCATTACTTCATCAGCCAGTGCGTGATGAGTGGGATTGATTACATGACCATTGCCCGCTGGGTCGGCCATCAGGATGACGGCGTGCTCATCGGGAAAGTTTACGGGCATTTGTCGAATGAGCACGCCCGGCGCCAGGCTGACCGGGTGCAACTGGGCAACGTCTGACAGTTAAGCCTGGTTAAAGTGTCAGACACTTAAGCATCAGCAACTTGGCTAAAAATAGTTGTTGACGGTCTGCGGTGCCTGTGTCAGATTCGGCGCGACGGCAAGCGTTCTGTGGTGCGCGCCGGGATTTGAGAACACAGATTTTTCTTCATTATTTTAATGCCTTCGCGTGAGCGGCGAAGGAATTTTTTAGGCTCAACTTCAGGGTTTTTCCCTTTCTCATTTGCAACCTTTTTTTTGTTGTCGGCGTGGCATGGGGCATCACGGTGTGTTGTCCCTGCCACGCCAAAAATTGCCGGAAAAAGTTATGAGTGAAGTTGCCGTTAGTTTCGATGCGGGCATTGTGCATTTGCCGAAGTTCCTTCAATCCGTGGGCGTGTCACGCTCAACGGGCTGGCGCTGGGTGAAAGCCGGATTGCTGCGCACGGTCAACATCTACGGCCGCAGCTACGTCACGCGGGAAGCGCGCGACGAATTTCTTGCGCGCGTGGAAAAGGGCGAATTTGCTCAGGAGCCGGTGACACCAAAGCGGGGTTGAAAGTTTTGTTCATTGTAAATTGTGATTCGGCCGGAAAAATCCGGTTAGCAGATACGGTTGAAAAAAAATCGCGGACAGGCCAGCGGGGCAAGCCACTCACAAGGGCGCAGCGATAACACGACACCGGCAGGGGCGACACCAAATCCCTTGCCATTAGCCGCAGTGCGGTGCTGGTGACTTGTGACAAATGCGAGTGAACGGGCGTAATCCTGTTCTAAAGAAAGCGAGTCAAAGCTGTAAAATAGCAATGCAGGTCGGCATGGTAGCCGTTAAAGTAAGTCAGCCGGACTTTTACCTCTACCAAACGTCCAATGCGTCTGGCGCGAAAATGTCAGACGGTTTGGGCTAAACGGGGTAAACCATCAAGCCGAGCGGTTAAATCCGCCCCTTGCCACAAAGCGCATTGCGTCAGCCTCGTCGGGGTAATATTCAGCCATCATCTGCCCCACGGTCGCCATGTCGCCACTGCCGTCCGCAGTTCACGCCCCGGCTAACAGTCCGGTATTACCGCAGCGCCAGTAGATTGCCGGACACAACATTGGTGCAACCACCGCAAGCGAGGATGCCGCCGAACAGGTTGTTGGTTTCTCCGCAGGCCAAGGCCCCACCCGCCACACTGTTGGTTTCTCCGCAGGCCCAGATGGCGGCGTTAGTCTCACCGCAAGCCAGCGTTCCGCTGAACGCATTGTTGGTCTCGCCACAAGCCAGCGCGTTGCCCGGCACGACGTTTGTGCAGCCGCCACAAGCGAAAGAGTTTTGGCCACTGCTATGTCCCGACTGGATGGCAACCAATACGGTCAGCGCAAGGATTGCCGATGCTGCGATAATAATTCTTTTCATAAGGAACAACAATTAACACCACTTGGCTGATAGTCAATGGGAAATATTCACCGAACCGCAGCGTCACCAGATTTCAACCGGCTGGCTTCGGCTCAGCGATTCTGTCCTGGTCGAACCAGTGGCTTTAACCGGCCAATCCAACCGTTGGCGCGCCAACTGGATGTGGAATTCAATCTTGACTGCCGCTGGATTCGCGGTTCATTTTAGGGCCGAGCGTGGGTTGGTTTTGGGCGGTAGTCGCTCGCCAGAATTATGAAAAAATTACGCGCACCGGCACTAGTTCTTACGGCCCTCTGCCTCGGATTTTTGATTTTCCTTGGCTGTTCCAAAACCCTGCTGCCTGAACGAATGGCGTCACATTTCGGGGGCCATGGTGAAGCGAACGGCTGGATGAGCCGCACCGGTGACCTGTTTATTCTGGGAGTGACAGGCGTGGGCCTGCCGCTGTTGTTTGTCATCCTCGCCCTCGTGACGCCATTGATTCCACCCCGGTTTGTCAATCTGCCGCACCGAGAGTATTGGTTGTCGCCGGCGCATCGGGCGGAGACCAGCACCTTCATCACTCGGCAGATGCTGTGGATGGGCTGTCTGATGGTTTTGTTTCTGGCCGGCATCCATTATCTGACCATTGAGGCGAATCGCCTGACCCCAGTGCATCTGCCGATGAATTTATTCCTGACGATGCTGGGCGGCTTTCTCGTCGCGCTCGCGGCGTGGAGTTTTCATTTGATCCGCCATTTTTCAAAACCAGACCGACCGGTCAACGGTGACAACGCGGGTTGACAACGCGGTCATGGATGGCATGGACTGATGGTAAGTGCATTCGGCTCGCATGGCAGATTCAACCGCATCCAGAGTTTTACGAGTGGTCCTGTTCATACTGGTTCCGACCGCGTATTTGAGTATGGGTTACTGGCGGCCAACGGATGCTTACGGGCCAACCGGGCGTGAAGGGGTTTCGCCCGTTTGCGCCGGCTTGATGGCATCGGTTTTTTTGGCGAGCGTGCTGTCTTGGAATCGAAACCGCCTGGTGGCAATACTCGGTTTGGTGGCTTTTCTGCTTTGGCTCGCTGTGGTTCTGCTTCCG
>Ga0316217_10004006_pt1 | contig 16269 bp, 3 predicted proteins | sample 1anoAmetaG_FD_203633 | JGI IMG/M metagenome (GOLD analysis project Ga0316217, IMG submission 203633) | Freshwater microbial communities from Trout Bog Lake, Wisconsin, USA - 1anoA | ecosystem: Environmental > Aquatic > Freshwater > Lake > Hypolimnion/Profundal zone | place: USA: Wisconsin...
GCCGCTGCCGAACCGCATCAACATTGTCTTGAGCCGGCATCCGGGGCGGTTGCAGCGTGATTTCCCGGAAGTTTTCGGCGACGCCTGGGTCGGGCGCGGCAAGACGCATTTCCCCGACCGGCCGCATCAGTTTGAACTGCCGAAAGTCGGCGGCGCGGCGGCCGTGGATTTGCGCATCATCAAGGATTTTCTGAAGCTCGACCCGGCGAGTTCGCCGCTGGAATTTTTCATCGCCGGCGGCGCGCAGGTTTATGAACAGGCGCTGCCGCTCTGTTCCGACCTTTACCTGACGCTGGTGAAACGCGCGGTGGAAGGCGACGCCTTCTTCCCGCCGTTCGAGGACAAGTTCGACCTAGTGGAAACCCTGCGCGACGAGCCGGAGTTCAAAATTCTGCATTACCGCCACCGCTCGCTGTTTTTGCTGACGCCGTAGCGCCCGCTGAAACCCGCGGAGAGCTATCGGCCCGGCCTCTGCCGCCCCGCCCGGCAGTTTGAACCAACCAAAAAACTTTTCGTTTCCGATTGACCGGCCACGCGGGTTATGTCGAAATGATAGAACATAGTAATTTTGTTTCGATGCCGAGAACGCCAATCAGAAATGGGAACGGGATGCCGCGCACGGGCGCGAGCAAATACGATGCGCACCACAAGGTTTTGTCGCAGACTTACGGCGCGTTCGCCGACCTGCGCCGCGAATTGTCCGACTCCAAAACCACCGTCAGCGAGCGCGATGACCTCCTGAAAATTTTTGCCGAGTGCCCGGATTCGCAGCGCGCGTGGCTGGCCCTGGAAGATTATTTCGAGAAGCTCTCGCTCTCACGCCGCGATTTCCCCGCCACCGATTGGTGGCCGAAAATGCTCGCCACCACCGGCAAGGCGCGGCTGGAGGAACTGGCGTTTTTGTTTCTGCGCGCCAAGCGATCCGTGCCGCCGGAACTTCAGCCTTACGCCAGTCCTGACCGTTTTGCCCGCGCCGAGGAAGCCGAGCAGGAAGTCCGGCTCGTGAAGGAACTGGAAAACTGGCTGTCGCCGCCCGCGCCGCTGCACCTCGACACGCCGCGCGCCACGTTGCGCGTGGTCTGCCAGCCGCAACCGGACGAACTGGAGCCGTCGCGCTTTCGGCTCGCCGTGCAATTTCTTCTGCTCCGTCCGCGCACCGGCGAAAAGGCCCGCTCGCTGCACGATCTCGTGGACCTCGTCGTTCGCGCCGCGCACGAGCAGGAATTGTTCACGCCGTGGGATTGGGAATTCATCCAGTGGATTTACGACACGCACCGCGAACGCGCCGGTCACGAAACGTCGCTGCTGCTGTCCGACGCCGAATTGCTGCAATGGCTCGCGCGCTGGGGCCACACCAACCGCTTGGAATCTGCTGCGAACGGCAAACCGATTTATTTTCACGGCCACATCGTGGCGCTCGCGCCGCATCTGGAAAACGGCGACCAGGAACTTTCGTTCACGCACCGCATCCTGTTGCCGGACGGCGAAAATCATTCCGTGGCGGACGCGAAGTTTTTCAACCGTCAGTCGCCCGTCGCGCTGGTCGGCAACGAGTTTTTCCTGCTGCGCAATGCGCCGCCGGCCGGCGTGCTGAAATATCTCGCTCAAAAACCATCCGTGCCCGTCCGCAAATTGAGTCACCGGCTGCTGTTGCACCTGCGCAAGACGCAGGCGAATCATGGCGTGGACTGGGAACAGCTTTGCGTGGCGCATCCGGCGGCGCCCCAGTTTGTTTTTGAGTTGCTCGACGACACCGTCCGTCTGCGCCTGCTTGCGAAAAGTGGGCGCGACAGGAGCACTTGGATTTGGAACGGCCATGAGTGGTCGCCGCACGACCACGTCATTAAGCACGGCGAGAAGCCGGAAATCCTTGACGACCCGCGCCTCGACCCGACCGTGCAATGGCTGCGCAAACTCGACTGGTTCATGCAGGAACCGGGCCTGTGGATCGGCGATGCCAATGAAAATTTCCTCGGCTCGCTCGCCGAAGCCTGGCACACGCGCCCGGCCGAAGCGGAATTTCTTGGCAACGCGGCGTTTCACCGGTTGTTCCTCACGCCGCACCGGCTCAAGCCACGGCTCGTGGTCAAGGGCAGCGGCATTGACTGGCTCGCCGTCTCCGCCGAGTGGGAAGCGGAAGGCATGAAGCTTTCCAAGGCGGACCTCGAACGGCTCGCCGCCGCGACCAGCCGGTTTGTGAAACTGCCGAACTCCGGCTGGGTGGAACTCGACACGAACGCCGTCCAAGGCGCGCACGAGGCGATGGCCGAAATGGGCGTCGAAGGGCTCATCGCCGTGCCGCAGAAAGTTGGGCTAGAACACGTCGCGCACCTTGACGAAGAAGGCTTGCAGCGTTTTGCCGACTCGCCCGAAGCAATGGCCTTGCGCGAGCGCGTTCGTGATTTCAAAGGCGTTCCGTCGGCCGATCTGCCGAAAATCTTGCACGCCGATTTGCGGCCGTATCAAAAAGAAGGTTTCGATTTTCTCGCCCATCTGGTGCAGGTGAAACTTGGCGGCATTCTCGCCGACGACATGGGCCTGGGCAAAACCTTGCAGACTTTGACCTGGCTCGCTTGGCTGAAGGAACGACACACAAAAAATCCCAAACCATCGCTCGTTATCTGCCCGGCGTCGGTGCTGCATAACTGGCGGCGCGAAGCCGAGCGGTTCACGCCGGGCATGAAAGTGCTTGTGCTGGAAAGCGGCGCGGCGCGACATAATTTGCGCAAGCAGATTCCGCAGCACGACATCATCGTCACAAATTACGCGCTGCTCCGGCGCGATCTGGAGGAATTTCACAAGTTCGCTTTCCGCGCTGTCATTCTGGACGAGGCGCAGTTCATCAAGAATCCCGGCGCGCAGGTCACGCAGTCCGTGAAACAGTTGAAATGCGAAAATAAAATCGCGCTCACCGGCACGCCGCTCGAAAACCGGCTGTTGGATTTGTGGAGCATCGTGGATTTCATCCAGCCTGGCTATCTCGGCAATCAGGAACATTTCCTCGAAACCTACGAGCCCAAGGGCAACGGCGAAAACGGCGAGTCCGTCCAGCGCATCGCGCGCAAACGGCTTTCCGCCAAGCTGCGTCCGCTGCTGCTGCGCCGCCTGAAAAAGCACGTCGCAAAAGATTTGCCGGACCGCATCGAAGAGCGCCGCGATTGTCCGCTGGGCGATGAACAGCGGAAATTGTATCTTGCGGAACTGCGCCGCAGCCGTGAAACCATTGAGCAGGCCGTGGCCCAGCAGGGCCTCAACAAAAGCAAGATGCACGTCCTCGCCGCGCTCACGCGGCTGCGGCAGGTCTGCTGCCATCCGTCGCTCGTCGGCAGCGACACGGCATCCGGCAAGACAGAAACCTTGTTTGAATTGCTGGATTCGCTCGTGGCCGAGGGGCAGAAAGTTTTGGTCTTTTCGCAGTTTGTGCAGATGCTCCAGATTCTCGAAAAGGAATGTCACGCCCGCAACATCAAGACGCATCTGCTCACCGGCCAGACCAAGGACCGGCAGTCGGTCGTCAACGATTTCCAGAAAGACACCGGCGCCGGCGTGTTTCTGTTGAGCCTGCGCGCGGCGGGCACCGGCTTGAACCTGACGAACGCCAGCTACGTCGTGCTTTACGATCCGTGGTGGAATCCGGCGGTGGAGGCGCAGGCGATTGACCGCTCGCACCGCATCGGCCAGACGCAAACCGTGAACGCCTACCGCCTCATCGCGCCTGGCACCGTCGAGGAAAAAATCTGGGAGCTGCAACAGAGCAAGGCCAAGACCATCGCGGACGTGCTCGGCGAGGAAGGCTTCGCCCGCAGCCTCACGGCGATGGATCTGGAATATCTGTTTGCGGAAGATTGAAAACCATTAAGCGTTGTGTGTGTCAAGTCCAGCAAATTGGTTTCTGGTCAAGGCAAGGCCAGCTGGCCAAGTTACGGACTCAATCGGTATGCCCCGTCAGTGTGGGCGATGACAAGGGAAAAAGGTTCAACGTGAATCCGGTCTTTGGTTGTGCGCAGTTTCTCGATTCCGGCGCGCTGGTTGTCCGCCACGATCGTCCATTCTCCCGACACGGTTAAATTCTGACTCTGGCCTGACCCGTTGTAAATGACGAGGATGTTTTTCCAACGGTCTCCGTTCGCATGGTTCCGGATGACATATTCAACCACGTTGTCCGGGGCATTCGTTGCGAAATCCAGCGCCTGATCCACGGCCGCCTTTTCCGTCAGGCGAAAGGCCGGGTGGATTTTTCTCAGCAAAATCATGCCTTGGTAAAAGGTGAAGACATCCCTGTGTTTCGCTTTCAACGACCAGTCGATGGGATTGACGTGGGGATCGGTGTTATCGTAGCTGTTGCTGACCAAATTCTTGGACCGCAGGAATTCGTCCCCGGCCTGAATGAACGGAACGCCTTGCGCGGTGAGCACGATGCCCGTCGCGAGCTTGTCCATGTTGATCCGCAGGTTTTCCGGCACCGCCGGTGCTGATACCTTTAGTTTGTCCCAGAGGCAGAGGTCATCGTGGGCTGAAACGTAATTGATCGTCTCGTTCGGCGAATAAACCTCAATGTCTTTGCTGCCCGCGCCGGTGCTTTGCCCCTTGATATTAAGCTGAAACCGTTCCCTGCCCCCAGACTGCGGTCCGGCTCCTTGCACGAAGCCGCGCGCCGGGCCGGTTCGCGCATCCCCCTTGATGTTGTCCCGGATGCCGTCGTTAAAGGCGGCGATGCCGGTGCCGATGACATTCGCCTGCGTCATCATCATCTGGGGCGGCAGCACTTTTTCCATGTCCCAGCCCTCGCCGTAGATGATTGTGTTGGGATTGATCTGCTTGGCCGCGCGATAGACCGCCAGCATCGTCTCGCGATCCAGGATGCCCATCAGGTCGAACCGGAATCCGTCAACGTGGTATTCTGTCATCCAATATTTGATGCAATCCACGATGAACTTTCGAACCATGGGCCGTTCCGAGGCGATTTCATTTCCGCAACCGGTTCCGTTGGCGTATTGGCCTGATGCCTCCGTGCGGTAATAATAGCGTGGGCAAATCTTGTCGAAGATGGAAAACGGTCTGAAGCCAGCGCTGGCGGTGTGGTTGAAGACCACGTCAAGAACGACGCCAATATGATGCTGATGAAATGCCTGGACTAGACCTTTGAATTCCTTCTGCCGGACGGTGCCATTTGGGTCGCTGGCGTAGGAACCCTCCGGGGTATTGTAAAGCACCGGGTCGTAGCCCCAGTTATACCAAGTGTATTCGTCAGCCTTCTGGCTTTCGTCACCACCGGCATAATCGTTTACTGGCAGGAGATGAACATGGGTAATTCCCAGTTCTTCCAGGTGATCAAGCCCGCTTTTCTCGCCTTCCGGAGTTCGGTCGCCCGCTTCAACCAGGCCCAAATATTTGCCCCGCTTGGAGGTGCCGGAGTTGGGGTTGATGGAAAAATCACGGATATGCACTTCATACAGAACGGCGTCGGTATTGTTTTTCAGGCTCACAAACTGGTCCTGATCCCAGCCTTCGGGATTGGTTTTAACCGGGTCGTAAATCAGCGTCCTCCCCGTATTGGCCGAACATCCCCGCGCATAGGGGTCGTTGACCTGGACATTAGTGGGCAGGCTGGTTTTCAGCCACGACAATTCGACCTGATACAGGTAATATTTCCCCTCCAAATTTCCCTTGATGGTGACGGACCAGATTCCATTGCGGTCAGGCGTCATCGGAGTCATGGAAACGGAAGGGCCGGTGGCATTATCAAAAAGCACTAGCCCGACATTCCTGGCCGTCGGGGACCACAATTTCATGGTGGTCGCCTGCGGGCTGTATGCGGCCCCCAGATCATCCTGAAGATAGCGATCCATGAAGCGGCTCGAATTCTCGGAAGGGGCGCTGCCAGTATCGCCCGCGGTCAATCCGGTTGTGGGAAAAAAAATCATGCACGCCAGCGAGACGAATAAACCGTCCGGCAAATGCCGTGGCCGCCTGTTCTTCATCGCAAAATCATGAACCTGGTTCCGAAGCTTGTCCAGCCAGTTGAACCGAGGTGGAATATGTTCTCATCACCAAAACTATTCGCGTTAGCCACGCAGCCTGACCGCCATAGAATGCCGTTCTGCGATTTAACGGAGGACCGAATTGGGCCGCAAACGGATTCGGCCATGGCCTTTTTTAGATCATTTCCCCGTTGCTCCCGGCCATCCGCTTGCCATTCCCGAAGTTCGCATTGGAGCCTTGCTGGAATTGCCGGAAAACAACCTGAACGAAATCTCCTCCCGGATCGCGCAGATTCGGAAATTGCTGCTGGAAAACACTGGCCCGATGGCCTCAACCGCCGTCGTGGCGACAGTGGAAAGTTCGGGGCAATCGTCTCGAAAAAACGATGGTGAGCGCGGACGGCGCGGCGGACGCGGTGAAGGTTCCCGGCTTCCATCGGCCAGCAGCATTTCGTGGAGCCGTGGAATGATCCGGGCCGGTGGTCCGCGCTGCGGAAATTTCCTGGCGAAGAACGGCCTGCTGTTCCGGCTTTGGGATTATAATGGTCAGATTCTATCATGTGGTTGAAAGGCAATAGCGTCCGGCGGCTATTCACAGGTTGTTCACATTTTTGCTTGCGCTTTGTCTTTCCTTGATAATAATCCACTGTGGTCGGCGGAAAGTCGCCGGCTGATAGTCAGAAATTCAGGTTCCTCACCGCGAATAGCCCAGTCAACCAGCCAACGCTGGTTGATTTAATCCAATTTATTTTAACCATGACTCAAAGTTGTTTCCGTAACAAACTGGTCTGCCGCTTGGCGTGTTTATCGTTGGCGGTGGTTTCATATCTGGCCATTGGCGGGGTGGCGCGGGCGGTCAACCTGGTGCAAGAATTTTACCTGCCGATGCCGGAGGCGCAGATCAATCAGGCAAACAACGCGATTGTCAGCGGCACGGGTTCGACAATTGCTTCGACATTTTCCATCGTGGTCACGGCCGACGGCACGGTGATTTATTACGACCAGTGGGAAGACGGCTACGAAACCGACTTGAGTAATCCGACGCAGTCCACGACGCAAATCTGGGGCGACGGCAACGACGCGCACGGCATTCCGCCGGGGTTTGCGCACAATCCGCTGGGCCTTCCGGCCGGCACGGTCATTACGCTGACGAACAACGTGACGCTCCCACGCAATCCGGCGACGATTTTGTGGGATGCGCGCGACCGGATTGCGGCGAACAAGGCGCTGGTCATTTCGCGTGCGGCCTGGCCGATTCCCACGGGGCCGGTGTTCGCCGGCGCGGTGGGCGTTTTGTCCACAATGGATTACGGGACGAATTACATCAGCCCGGTTGGCCAGAACATGACGAACGGGCTGATGAAATACGTGGGGCTCTTCATCATGGCGGCGCAGGACAACACGGCGGTGACGATTGATCCGAATGGCAATGGCGTGGGCACGACGAACATTGTTTTGAATCAGGGCGAATCGTATCTGGTGAACGGCGAAATTTTGAAAGGCGGCCGCGTCACGGCCACCAAGCCGATCCAGGCCGATCTCATCATCGGTCACGTCGGCGCGACTTATGCCAGCGACTGGTTCACGCTTTATCCCGTCAGCGCGTGGGACAATTCTTATTACACGCCGGTGGGCACCTCGGCCAGCGGCAACCCGGCCTACGTTTATCTTTTCAATCCCGGCACCAACGCCATCACCATCAACTACAACACGCGCAGCGGTTCCGGCAGTTTCGCCGTGCCGGGCACGAACGGGGTTTTTCAATTTCAAATGCCGGTCGGTTCGGGGGCGAGTTTCACGAGCGCGGGCGGGCAGAATTTTTTTGCGATTTGCACCGTCGGCGCGAATCCGGCGTCCGACACGGCCTACAACTGGGGGTTCACGCTGGTGCCCAAAGCCGCGTTGACGACGGCGGCGACGGTGGGCTGGGGGCCAGGCAGCGCGGATGGCACGGTGGACGGCAGTCCGGTCTGGGTGACCGCTTTGGGAAATACGATTTTGTATGTGGATTACAAAGGCGATTCCGCCGGGCCGCTGACGGATCCGAACGGAAATAAATACGACACGAATTTCACGCTGGCCGCGCTGCAGTCGCAAAAAATTTACGACCCGAGTAAAAACCAGACGGGCATGAGGGTTTACACGGTGGATGGCACGCTGATCACCGCCGCGTGGGGCGAAGACCCGGACGTGGCCGCGCCGGGCAATCCTTACATTGACGCCGGCACGACGGTGCTGCCGTTCCCGATGCCGGTGCTGATTAAATCCGCGGTCATCGTCACCGACACGCCGCCTGCCGGCTTGAGCGTGGGCGACACGATTGCCTACACCGTGCAAGTGGACAACAAAGGTCTGCTGCCGCTTGGCAACACTGTGGTGATTGACGCGCCTTCGACCAATCTGCTTTACCTCGCCAATTCCACGACTTGGAATGGCAGTCCGGTTCCCGACAGCACTGCGGGCACGGCATTTCCGCTGGACGCGCCGGGCTTCACCATTCCGGTGATTTTGAGCCAGGGGACAAGCACGTTCACCTATTTGTGCAAAGTGACTGCCGGCGGCGTCGTGAGCAACAGCGTCAACATCGGTGGCTCCAGCATTTATTCGACAACCAGCCTGGTGCCGGCACCAACCAACGGCGCGTCGGTGACGTTGAATTTCAGCGACACCAACGGCGTGCCCGTGAGTCTTTATTCCGCCGGCGCAAATGTTTTTGTCACGATGACCAATGCCGTGGGCAACACATCGTCCAACTCGGTGCAGACCATTGCCGTGACGGTGGTGGACCAGACGCACGGCGATTTGCAGACCATTACGCTGATCGAGACCGGCACCAACACCGGCGTTTTCCGCAACCTTGCCGGCCTGCCGACCTCGACCACCGCCGGTTTGGCGCAGCAGGACGGAATTTTGAATGTCACGCCCGGCGACACGTTGAGCGTGAGCTACACCGATCCGACTTATGGTGACAGCGCCAGCAACACCGCCGCGATTCTGATTCCCGCGCTGACCAAGCAACTTTACTTGAGTGTCAACGGCTCGACGAACGGCACGCAGGATTTGAACCGCATTGATCCGTTTGCCTACGTCCACAGCCCGACGCGCACCAGTGTGGATTTGGGCGCGGGCGGCGCGGTGGCATTGGATTCCGTCACGACCGTTTCCAACACGGCGCTCACAGCGACGTTTTCGCACACCACTTCCGGTCCCACCAACCGTTTGATGCTGGTCGGCATTTCGCTGAATCGTCTCACGGGCGGCACGACTTTTGAAACCCCGACCAACGTCACCTACGCCGGCGTCCCGCTGACGCTGGTTGGCGGGCGCACCAATTCAACTTCACAAGAAGCGGTCATGTGGCTTTACGCGCTCATCAACCCGCTCCCCGGCACCGCCAACGTCGTGGTCAATTGGGATCAGGCGCAAACCGATGGCGATGTGATTGGCTGTGCCACGTTCACCGGCGTGAATCAATCCACGCCTTACGGTTCGTTCTTTTCCAACACGGGCACCAGCACGGCGATAAGCCTGGCGGTCAATTCCGCGCCCGGCGAAGTGGTGTTCGACACGGTGATGCTGCGCAGTTCCAATTTTGGTGCAAGCGGCAGTCCGGGGGCCAGCCAGTCCGCGCTCTGGAAAACTTATTTTAACAGCCGTGTTGGCGCGGGTGCCAGCACGCAGCCCGGTGCGGCGAGCGTGACCAACACCTGGACTTCGGCGAGTTCCGTGGATTGGGCCATCGGCGCAATTTCCATCAAGCCGGCTGCTGGCGGTGGCAGCACCAACGTTACCGCGTTCACGCAAACGCAGGGCTTCTGTTCCAATTTTGTGATGCCGTCGAACAACTTTGTTTATGTCACCAATTACATCACCGTCACCAACGGCGTGATGCCGGCGAGTCCCGCCGTCACCGCCACGCTGCAATACAACGGCACGAACATCCTCACGCTGGCCAATCCGACTTACTCGTCCGCCAATAGCAACTTGGTCTGGAGCGGCGTGCTCACCAGCAATGTCATGGTTCCCGCCGGGCAGCTTATTAGTTATGTCATTTCCAACGGCCAGTCCGGCGTGTCATTCCACATTGATTACGACAGCACCAATAAGCCGTCGAAAATTGTTTTGCCGGCGTCCACTGTCATTGCCATCAACACGCTGGGCGTTTATGACGCGCCGTATCCGGGGGGCAACCTGGTCACCACGCCGGTCGCCGGCTCGCCGCTTTTTGTGCGCGCCAATGTCAGTGATCCGTTTGGCAGCTATGACATCACGAGTCTTGGCCTCGCCATCACTGCGCCGACTTCCAGCGCGAATGTCAGCACCAATTTGAACGATGCCAGCGTGGTGATGAACGACGGTTGCGCGAAGACTTATGAATATGCATGGAACACCGGGCCGGTCACCGGCAGTTATGCGATTGCCGTGACGGCGAACGAAGGCACGGAAGGGGTCACCGCTTCCGCTGGTGCGGGCTTGTCGCTGATTTTCCTCGACCTCGGCACGCCCAGCACCACGGAATTCACTGCGGGCGCGACCGGAGTTGCCACCAATAGTTACCCGGCCAATGGTCTGGTCAGCGTTCGCGTCACCGATTTGAATCGCAACACCAACGCGACCACGGTTGACACCATCACGGCAACAATTACCAGCAGCGGTGTGGATTCCGAGTTCATCACCCTTACCGAGACCGGTGTGAATACCGGCATATTCACCAATTCAATCCTGTCCAGCACCAATGCCGCGCAAAAAGGCCTGACGAATAACTTTACGTTGTTTGCCCCGGTCGGTTCCATTCTAACGGTGAGTTACTCCGACCCGACCGACCCGACCGACAACACTAGCGCGACCGCCACCATCACGCCGTTGCCTGGCGTGGCCGGCGTGGTGATAAACAAGACGCTCGTTTTTCCGTCCGGCGGCCAAGTCGGCGTCGGCCAGCCGGTGACATACAACTTGCAGATCGTTAACACCGGCAGCACCGCGCTGCCGACTGTGGTCGTCACGGACAATTTCCCCTCCAATAAGTTGAGTTATTCGTCCGCCAGCCTCGCTCCCACCAGTATCAACGCAGCGGGCGTTTTGACCTGGACCAACCTCGGTGCGATGACGCCGGGCCAGAATACCAATATCACCGTCACGTTCGCCACGCTCGCCACGGGGAACACGACGAATGCCGCCACGGCCGACGGCGGCACCGCCACGAATTCCTCCAGCGCCACGGTGCTCATCACGCACGCCGCGCTGAACGTCGGCAAAATTTTGTTAAGTCCGACAAACACGCCCGTCGTCGTCGGCAGCAACGTCGTGTTCCGCATCACGGTTCAAAACACCGGCAACACGGTCATTTCCACGCTGCCGCTCGAAGACAATTTCAGCGGCGCGTATTATCAATTCGTCGCCGCCACCATTCCGCCGAACGGTTCCGGCGCGGGCAGCCTGGTCTGGACGAACCTTGCCTGGCCGACGCCGCTCGCGACCAATGCCATCATCACCAACGACGTGACGATGAAAGTGGTCGGCCAAGGCAATCCAGCCAACAACACCGCCGTGGCGGATTATGCCGTGGATATTTTTGGCACGGCCGTGCCGGCGTCTTCCACTACCACCGGCGTGGTCACCTCTGCCGCAAGCATCATCGGCCACGTTTATAACGACATCAATCACAGCGGCGTTTTCACCAATGGCGACGCGGGTTTAAGCGGTGTCACGCTGCAATTATTCACCGACCCGAACGGCGACGGCAATCCGGCGGACGGCACACTGGTCCAGATTGTCACGTCGGACGCGAACGGCGATTACGAATTGCTGAACCTGACCACCGGGCATTATGTCGTGGAGGAAACCGATTTGCCCGGCTATGCCAGCAGCGCGCCCGCCAACGGTCGGCTGGCGCTCAACCTCACGACCTTGACCGTCTCCGGCAATAATAATTTTTTCCAATATCAGCCCACGCCAACTTCGTATTCAACCATCAGCGGCACGGTGTGGAACGACGTCAACGGCAACGGCACGAACGATCCCGGCGAAACCGGGCTGGCCAATGTTTCGCTCGACCTCGTGCAGGATTTGAACACCAACGGCCTGGCGGATGCCGGCGAGCCGGTGGTGGCCAGCGTCCTGACCGATGTGAATGGAAATTATTCCTTCGCCGGCGTCACGCCCGGCAACTACGTCATCCGCGAGACCGATCTTTACGGCTATTACAACACCGGCGATGCACAGCCGCCGAACGACGGGCTGGTGGCCATCAGCGCCACCGGCGGCGCGACGTTTACCAACATTTGGTTCCTCCAGCATTTGAACCAGCCGCCAGTGGCCACCAACGACCTTGTGTCCGTGACGGAAAATGTGCCGACCACGATTTATCCGCTGGCCAACGACGCCGATCCTGACGGCAATCCACTCACCATCACCGCCGTTACCACGACCAATGGCACGGTGAATTTTGCGAATGGAACCAACGTGTTGTTCACGCCGGCCACCAATTTTCTCGGCCCGGTCACGCTGAATTACAGCATCAGCGACGGTCATGGCGGCAGCGCCAGCGCCAATATCACGGTGCTGGTGACAAACAATCCGCCGGTGGCGAATCCCGACAGCTTCAGCGTGGCCGCAAACACGACGAATAATGTGTTGAGTCCGCTGCTGAACGATTTGGTGGAAACGCCGGGCGGAACGCTGTCCATCATCGGTGTGAGTCCGACGAACGGCACGGCGGGCATCATCGGCACGAATGTTGTGTTCACGCCGGGGAATAATTTCCTCGGCGTGGCGACGATTGGCTATGTCATTACGGATAATGTCGGTGGCACGAACCGCAGCTTGATCACGGTGACGGTCACGAATGTTCCGCCCGTGGCGAACCCGGACAACTACGCCATCGCTGAAAATACGACCAATAATTTCAGTCCGCTGGTAAATGATTTGGTTCTCACACCCGGCGGCACGCTGGCGATTATCGCGGTGGACGCGACGAACGGCACCGCCACGATTTCTGGCACGAATGTGATTTTCACGCCGACAGTGAATTTCCTTGGCGTGGCGACGATTGGCTATGTCATCACCGACAATGTTGGTGGCACGAACAGCAGCGGCATCACAGTGACGGTGACAAACATTCCGCCGCTCGCGAATCTTGACAGCTATGCGGTGAGCGAGAACAGCACGAACACATTCAGTCCGCTGGCAAATGACGTTCTTCGCACGCCGGGCGGAACACTTTCTATTATCAGCGTGAGTCCGACGAATGGAACGGCGAGCATCGCCGGCACAAATGTCATCTTCACGCCGGCGAATAATTTCCGCGGCACCGCGACCATCGGCTACACAATTACAGACAACCTCGGCGGGACCAATAGTTCACTTATCACGGTGACGGTGACGAATGTGCCGCCATTGGCGAATCCGGATAATTATATTGTGGCCGAGAACAGCGGGACGAATGTGTTGAGTCCGCTGCTGAATGATGTCGTCCGCACGCCGGGCGGCACGCTTACCATCGTCAGCGTGAGCGCGACGAACGGAACCGCGCTGTTCAGCGGGACGAATGTGTTGTTTGCGCCGGCAACTAATTTCTTCGGCATGGCGACGATTGGCTACACGATAACCGACAACGTGGGCGGCACCAACACTTCGCTCATCACGGTGAATGTCACGAACGTGCCGCCGGTGGCGAATCCCGACAGCTACGGCATCACGGAAAACACGACGAACAGTTTCAGCCCGCTCGTCAACGACTTGGTGCAGACACCCGGTGGCAATCTCTTGCTGGTTAGCGTCAGTGCGACGAACGGGACGGCGACGATTTCCGGCACGAATGTCATTTTTGTCCCGGCCACAAACTTCCTCGGCCTGGCCACCATCGGCTACACCATCACCGACAATGTCGGCGGCACGAACCGCAGCCTGATTTCAGCCATCGTGACGAATCTTCCGCCCGCAGCGAATCCCGACAATTACGCCATCACGGAAAATACGACCAATACTTTCAGCCCGCTGGTGAACGACGTGGCGCGGACGCCAGGCGGCACGCTGACGATCATCGGCGTGAGTCCGACCAACGGCACGACAGTCATCAGCGGCACGAACATTTTGTTCGCGCCCGCGACGAACTTTGTCGGCACGGCCACGATTGGCTACACGATTATTGATAATATTGGCGGGACAAATAGCACCGTCATCACCGTGACCGTGACTAATATTCCGCCGGTGGCGAACCCCGATAGCTACACGGTTTCCGAAAACAGCACCAACACGTTCAGCCCGCTGGCGAATGACGTGGTGCAGACGCTCGGCGGCAATCTTGCGCTGGTCAGCGTCAGCGTGACGAACGGTATGGCGACGATTTTCGGGACGAATGTTATTTATTCGCCGGCAAATAATTTCACCGGCACGGCGACGGTTGATTACACCATCACCGACGGCATCGGCGGCACCAACAGCAGTTTTATCACCGTCAGCGTCACCGGCCTTGCGGATATTGCGGTGAGCAAAACCGGACCGGCGACTGTTTTTGCCGCGACGAATTTTGATTACACCATCACCGTCACGAATCTCGGGCCGGGTATGGCCGTGAGTCTGTCGGTCACGGATGCGCTGCCGGCCGCCGTTGGTTTCGTGAGCGCGACTCCGGGCGCGACGCTCAACGGCAGCCAGTTGGTCTGGGCGAATCTCGGCTCGCTCGCCGTCGGCGCGGGGACGAATTTGACCGTGACCGTGACCGCGCCGTTCAGCGGCGGCAGCCTGACCAACCTCGCCAGCGGCGGCAGCCCGACGAGCGACCCGAATCCGACGAACAACACCAGCTTGCCCGTGTTCACCACGGTGATTCCGGTGGCGGATCTCGCCATCGGCAAAACGGCGGCGGCCAGTGTTTTTGCCGCGAGCAATTTGAGCTACACGATTTCCGTGACGAACTTCGGCCCTTCGAGTGCGGACAACGTGGTGGTGACGGACAGCTTGCCGGTGGGCGCGACGTTTGTGAACGCGAGCGGCAACGGCACGAATGACAACGGCGTGGTGAACTGGAATTTGGGAACGTTGACGAATGGAGAAATCAGCAGCGTGACTTTGACCGTGACAGCGCCCGCAAGCGGCTCGCTGACGAACGTGGCGAACGTGAGTTCGCCGACGAACGATCCGAACCCGACGAACAACGTGACGCCGCCGGTGGTGACGGAAGTGACGCCGCTCGCCGACGTGAGCGTGAGCAAAACCGGCCCGGCGGGAATTATTTTCGGCACGAATTTCAGCTACACGATTTCGGTGACGAACTTCGGTCCGTCCACGGCGGCGGCGTTGGTGGTCACCGACAGTTTGCCGACAGGCTTGGTGTTCTTGAGTTCCATTCCGGCGACGACGACGAACGCGGACAATCAAGTCATCTGGTCATCGCTCGGCGATTTGGCGGCGGGTGCCGGCACCAACCTGACCGTGAATGTCATTTCAGCGCAGCTTGGCAGCGTGACGAATATCGCGAGCGGCGGCAGCCCGACGCTCGACCCGGTGCCGACGAACAACGTGACGCCGCCAGTGGTGACGGCGGTGACGAACAATCCGCCAGTGGCGAATCCCGACAGCTATGCCATCACCGAAAACACGACGAACATCTTCAGCCCGCTGGACAATGACGTGGTGCAGACGCCCGGCGGCAGTTTGAGTTTGCTTGGCGTCGCTGCGACGAACGGCGTGGCGGTGATTTCCGGGACGAATATTATTTTCACTCCGGCGATCAATTTCCTTGGCCTCGCCACCATCGGTTACACGATTACCGACAACGTCGGCGGCACGAACAGTTCGCTTATTACCGTGTTGGTGACAAACATTCCGCCAGTGGCGAATCCGGACAGCTACGCAATCGCGGAAAATACGACCAACAGTTTGAGTCCGCTGATGAATGATTTAATTCTCACGCCGGGCGGCAGTTTGAGTTTGATCGGTGTCGCGGCGACCAATGGCACGGCGACCATTTCCGGCACCAACGTCATCTTTACGCCGGCAAATAATTTCCTCGGCACGGCGACGATTGGCTACACCATCACCGACGGCATCGGCGGGACGAACCGTTCGCTCATCACGATCTCGGTCACGAATCGTCCGCCGTTGGCGACGAATGATTTTGCCAGCACGGCGCGCAATGTCGCAGTGACGATTCCGGTTTTGGTGAACGACCGTGACCCGGATGGCAATGCGTTGACAATTATTTCCGTCGCCCCGACCAACGGCACCGCCGTCATCAGCGGCACGAACATCGTGTTCACGCCGACGAATGCGACGCCGGGCACGGACA